>Ga0116230_10002252_pt1 | contig 18583 bp, 15 predicted proteins | sample S1TSphfallax_3_FD_88678 | JGI IMG/M metagenome (GOLD analysis project Ga0116230, IMG submission 88678) | Host-associated microbial communities from peat moss isolated from Minnesota, USA - S1T2_Fd - Sphagnum fallax MG | ecosystem: Host-associated > Plants > Peat moss > Unclassified | place...
ATGTCGATCCCTGCAAGGTCCACGATCTGAGCATTGGTGTACGAGCACGCCTGGTAGTCGTCACGAATGAGCGCAGGAATCTGAGCCCGATGGCCAGCAGTGATGTGACCGCTCCGGACGTCACGGTAGAAGCCGATGGCTTCGGTGAGCCCCAGATTGCACGGGGCGACGTCCGTCGAGATCTCGGCGATGGTCGAACGGGCTTCGCTGATATTGCTCGAATTCGTCGTGTTTCCCGGCAGGTCCGTGATGACCGCCACGGCGATGATCGCCGCGACGACGACAGCGACGGCGGTGGCACTTCGGCGGTACCACGGTCGCGAGATTGCATCGGGATTGATCGGTCCGAAAAACGGCGGACGTTCGGAAGAAGTCAGAGTGGGCACGTACCGTCCAATCAGTGGAGGAGCTGGCGCACGACGTCGGCCATATCGGCACCGAAGCTGGTGGTCGTTGACGTGGAGAGCGAGTAGCGGCCCGACCGGCTCTCATCGGCAAACGGTGTCGCCGAGTAGCGCAGCTTTGCGTGTGGGCCGAGGAAGTAGACAACGTCGGTATGGCTGACGACGTGCGTGGCGTCGGCAACGTCCACCGCGACGTTGTACCGAGTCCACGCGATGTCGAGCGTCCCGAGGGTAGCGGTGAGGAAGTAAAAGTTCGAGTGCGCGCCGAGACCAGTGGCTGCGCTCGTCTCGGCGATGTCGACAACCGAGGTGGCACGCGGGTCACTGTTGACGACGACGAAGTCGACCTTCGAGGCCAAGGTGCCGAGGTCTGCCTCGGCCTGGTTGATCTCGCGAGACTCGACGGGACAGATGTCGTCGCAGACCGCATCGAAAAAGCTCAGCACCACGATCTTGGCTGAGAGCGATGCGAGTGACACCTGTGCACCGTGTTGATCGGTCAGCGAAAACGATGGCGCTCGAGCGCCGCTCAGTTGCTCCAGGCCAAGCAGATTCTCTACCTTCTTCGGAAGCGCACTGGTCACGACGCGAGTGGAGTGAGCGGTCACTGATCCGGAGGTGGCGGTCACGGAGTACGCATTGAGCCCCGTGCTGGTAAAGACGTTCTCCGCAAGGACGCCACCACCGCCGAGCACCACGACGGCAACGATGCCCAGCTTGATGGCTCGTCTCGGCACTCGAATCGGTGGGGCCGCCAAGGCGGCCTCCCAGTCCACAGCAGGAGCCGCACGGGTGTGTGGCGTACGGTCGACGTCAAGCGGCGGCGAGGAGTTGTCATTCATCGTTTCTCCACCGGGCCTCGCTCAAGCGCGTTGACATCCCGTTCGAGTGCGGCGCGAGACTGCGCGCCGAATGCCTCACCGACGATCCGTCCAGACGAGTCGAGGAAGAACGTCACCGGAAGTGCAGAGATGGCGTACGAGCCACTCGACACGGTGCCGTCTTGATCCCTGGCTACCGGATAGTCCGCACCTGCGTGCGTCAGCAGCGCCCGTGCAAGCGAAGGATTCTGGTCATTGGTGTCGACCCCGACAAAGGCCACCTTGGATCCGGTCGAGCGCGATACCGCACCAAAAGCTGAAAGCTCGGCACGACAGTCCGCACACCACGAAGCGAAGAAGTTCAACACGACGGGCTTACCTCGAAAGGCGCTCAGCGTGACTTGGGACCCCCCACGCAGTGCTGGCAGTCGCCACGTGGGCGCCTCACGACCCGTAGGGAGCCCATTTGTCGAGGGCGAGGTGAGCCCACTGCTCGAGCTCGGATGGGCACTGTGGGCCGACGCCACGGCGAACGCGACAAAGCCGACCACCACGACGCCAGCGAGACTGGCCACGACGAGTCGGGTACGAGGGCGGCGCCCAACCATCGGGACCTCGTGATCGGGAGCAGCTAACTCGTGTTCGGTGATGTCGCTTCGATCAGGGGTGACGGACAATCGCGGTGACGCCCATCGCTACGAAGAGGACGGTGAGGTAGGTGATCGAAAAGCCGAAGACCTTCATCGCGCTCGAAGGACTCGCATCGTGTCGCAAGCGGAATGTCTGCCAGAAAAATGCAGCACCAAGAACCATGGTGATGACGAAGAACACCAGACCGAGATGGGTCACAGGTGCGAGGGTCGCCGAGAGCGCCCACAGCGCCAAGGTGTAGACGATCATCTGACGCACGACAGACTTGACTTCCACGACCGAGGGCAACATCGGCACGCTCGCCGCCGAGTAGTCCTCGCGATAGCGCACCGCAAGTGCCCAGAAGTGCGGTGGAGTCCACAAGAAGATGATCCCGAACATCACGACCGGGGCGAGCGATAGATGATCGGTGACTGCGCTCCAACCGACGAGCACGGGGACGGCTCCTGCTGCTCCGCCGATCACGATGTTCTGCTTCGACGACCGCTTCAACCACATCGTGTAGATCCCGACATAGAACGCGGTCGCCGACACGGCAAGAACGGCAGACAACAGGTTGACGGTCGACCACAGCAGCACAAACGACGCGACTTCGAGCGAGATGGCGAAGACGAGACCAGCCCGAGGCGTGATCGCCCCCGTCACGAGCGGACGGTTCTTCGTCCGTTCCATGATGGCGTCGATGTCACGGTCGTAGACCATGTTCATGGCATTGGCACCGCCCGCCGCAAGCGTTCCGCCAATGAGGGTGAGCAGTACCAGCGATGCCGATGGAAGACGCTTGGCAGCGACGAACATGGTCGGGACCGTCGTGATGAGGAGAAGCTCGATGATCCTCGGCTTCGTCAGCGCGACGTAGGCGCGCAACTTGTCGGCACGGCCGCTTCCAGCGAGAAGTGGCCCGCCAAGCTCTCCTATCCCTGCGCTGGCTGCCATCACTTCCACCTTAACCGGCTCGTTCGCGCCGCGGTTAGTCGCTGTTTAGCCTGGGCAAGATTAAGGCGCTCGTCGCGAAGATCCGTCTCCTCACGGTCGTCCAAAGGATCGAGCCGCTGACCGGATGCAGTTTCGAGGAGGAAATCAGCCAGCGCAGCGTTGCGAGCGAGCACAGGTCCGTGCAGATAGGTGCCGAACACGCGCCCGTTCCAGGCTCCTTCCAGCCCTGGCTGACTGCGGGCGCCGTTCCCCGAGCCCACCACGACGTGACCGAGCGGGCGCGCCCCGGGGCCTATCTCGGTGACGCCTGCATGGTTCTCGAAGCCCGAGAGCAGCAAGCCCGCCGGCACGGAACCGGCGGGCACAGAGCCTGTCGGAACAGAGCCTGTCGGGACAGAGCCCGCCGGGACAGAGCTTGCGGGCACAGAGCCCGCCGGAACAGCTTCGGCGGTGGTCATGCAGCGCGAGACGACCTCACCGACGGATCGCTTACCTTCACCCCGGCGTGTCTCGATGTCGAGTAGGCCGAGTCCCTCTCGCAGGCGCCCGTCGGCCCCGGGGAACGTCACGCCGACGATCTGCAGCCCGGCACAGACCGCAAGGACCGTCGCCCCTCTGGCCGTGGCGGCAGCGAGAGCGCCGTCGGCGAGTCGCTCTGCTGAACGGCTCTGTGGACCGTCCTCACCGCCACCGAGGCAGTAGATGTCGGCGCTTTGCGGAAGCGCGGTGTCCGAGTGGGCGATGAGCAGCTCGACGTCGAACCCGTGCCAACGTGCCCGATTCACGAGCACCACGCCGTTGCCCCCATCACCGTAGGTGCCGAGGAGATCGGGATGCACGATGCAGATCGCAAGAGCGCTGTCGCCCCTCGGGGCCCGGTGGTTCCCTTGCTCGCGCGCCTGGTCGTCGGAGTGCGGGTCGCTCGCTGGATTGGCAGCGATCGTCCGCTGGGGCTGACGAAGGGCGACTCGCAGCTGCTGGAAAGCGGTGTAGTTGCCGATGTAGTCGACATGCCCAGCACCAGCACCAGCACCAGCACCAGCACCAGCACCAGCCCCGGCCCCAGCCCCAGCCCCAGCTCCAGCAAGCATCACCGCAGCCGCCTGCTCATCGACGACGACGTGGTCGAGCCCAGCGTGGCGCAGCCGCACGGCCAGATCGCGCCGACGCTCGCCGGTTGCAACGACGCACCTACCGGTGAGTCTTTCGAAGGGAACGTCCCACAGCCATGACGGATCGTGGCCGTCAGCGTCTCGGGCATTGATCCCCACGACCACTGGTCCGTCGCTGCCTGCGAGGAGCTCGATCAGCTCAGTCCAGCCAGCGGGGTTTTTCGCCAGCATGAGACGAACCCGTGTCGTACCGACCTGAGCTGTCGAGAACCTCCCGGCGACATCGTCGACTCCTGCCACCGCCATCAGCGCCTCGGCGCCCGAGACTCCGAGCACCTCACCGGCCATCAGCGCAAGGGCAGCGTTCGCCTGGTTGAACCTTCCGGGAAGCCCGAGGTCGAGCATCAGACGCCTGTCTCCCACGAGCAGTACCCCATCGTCGAGCTCGGCCGCCGGATCGGGCCGGGAGAAGCCGCATGTGCAGGACCAGGCGGCGGAGGCCGAGAAGGAGATCCGGGCATCGCATTCCGGGCAGTGATAAGCGTCGGCCTGCCAGAGCGATCCAGCTGCGACCCAGACCACCCGCCGCGCATCCAGAGCAGCCCAGGTGACCAGGGGGTCGTCGCAGTTCGCAATGACCGTCGTGTCGAGCGTTTCGAGTGCACGCCGCCAGCGCTGCGCAATCATCCTGACCTCGCCGACACGGTCCAGCTGATCGCGCGAGAGGTTCGTCAAGACGACAACCTCAGGCTTCACTGTCGAGGCGACACTCGCCAGATAGCCCTCGTCGACCTCGAGAACGGCGGCGCGGGCACGGGGTGAAGCCGCGAGGGCGGCGACGATTCCGGCCGTCATGTTCGCTCCAGCTGACGACGTCGCAACTGCGCCAGCGGTCGCGAGCACCTCAGCGAGCAGTCGAGTCGTCGTGGTCTTACCGTTCGTCCCCGAGACGAGAGCGACCGTCGGAGCCTCGGCGAGGCTGGCGAGCAGACGAGGTGCGAGCAGGAGGCCGACCCGTCCACCGATCGTCGAGCCAGTACCGAACCCGGCTTTGCGAGATAGTGCGCTCGTCGCGTTGACGGCGTGGCGGGCCAGTTTGTCCCGGGTCCTCACGGCCCGCAGGCTAGCGTCACGACGTAGTGGGAAGCCCTGAGCTGGATCTTGCATCGCTGCCCCTCGACGCCATCACGAGCGCAGTGCTCGAGCGCGCACGTGGCCGAGGTTGTTCCTATGCCGACGTCCGGGTTGAGCAGATCCAGAACCAGTACCTGTCGATGCGCGACGGGGCGGTCGAAGGCACCGTGGACGACCGTCAGATCGGGATCGGCGTACGGGTGCTGCACGGCGGGGCGATGGGCTTCGCCGCCACGGTGGCCCTCGATCCTGCGTCGGCTGCAACCCTCGTCGACCAGGCACTCGAGCTTGGCGCAGCGACCGGTGCCGCGGGATCTGCTCCCGTCGAGCTTGCTGATGAGCCGAGCCACGGTCGAGTCGAGTGGTCGGCACCCTTTCGACGAGACCCAACGCAGGTGACACTTGCGGAGAAAGTCGAGCTCCTCGGGCGCTGGAGCCGGTCGTTGCTGGCGACCTCCCCGGTCTCACACGTCACGGCCAGCTTGCACTCGGTGGCCGAGGAAAAGTACTTCGCGTCGAGCCAAGCCACGACGACGCTTCAGCGAAGAGTCCGGATCCACCCCGTGATCGAAGTCCTCGGGCTGGACGGCCCTGGTGGAACGTGGGCCACGATGCGGACCTGTGCACCCCCCTCAGCCCGAGGTTACGAGTACCTCGAGGGGGACGGGTGGGACTTCGAGTCCGAGATCGACCATCTGCCTGAGTGGCTTGCCGAGCGCCTCGTTGCGCCAGCAGTGGAGCCTGGACAGTACGACCTCGTCGTCGATCCGACGAACCTCTGGCTCACGATCCACGAATCCATCGGTCATGCCACCGAGCTCGACCGAGCTCTCGGCTACGAGGCTGCCTACGCCGGTACGTCATTCGCAACCTTCGACAAGCTCGGAACACTTCGCTACGGCTCGCAGATCATGCAGGTGACGGGTGACCGGATCCAGCCCCATGGGCTCGCGACGATCGGCTACGACGACGAAGGCGTGAAGACCGGGAGCTTCGACATCGTGCGTGATGGCGTGCTTGTGGGCTACCAGCTCGACCGCCGCATCGCCGCGGAGACGGGATTCGCACGATCGAATGGCTGCGCGTACGCGGACTCGCCCCTTCATGTGCCGATGCAGCGCATGGCCAATGTCTCGCTCGGACACTCCAGCCAAAGCGACGGCAAGCTCGGCCCGACGACGGACGAGCTCATCGCAGGCGTCGAGAGCGGAATCTACGTCGTGGGCGACAAGAGCTGGTCGATCGATATGCAACGACACAACTTTCAATTCACCGGTCAACGCTTCTACGCCATCGCTCATGGCAAGCTCACTGGTCAGTTGCGCGACGTCGCCTACCAGGCTCGTACGACCGACTTTTGGGGCTCGATGGTGGCCGTCGGCGGCGAGTCGACGTATCTGCTCGGTGGCGCCATGAACTGCGGCAAGGGCCAGCCCGGTCAGGTGGCGCCCGTGAGCCACGGTTGTCCGAGTGCCTTGTTTCAACAGGTGAACATCTTGAACACCGGAAACGAGCTGCAGGCATGAGCGAGCCATCGCTTCCTCCTGCCGGCGACGTCGTCGAGCGGGCACTCGCGTCGGCCAAGGGAGAGTGCATCGTCCTCGTCGAAGAGCAGAGCGAGATCGAAGTTCGGTTTGCGAACAACTCGACCACCACCAATGGAACTCGCCGTGACCGGCGGGTGACGGTTGTCGCATTCGCCCCGGTCGCTCGTGATGGCCAGATCAATGGCGGACATCAGGGCGAAGGGGGAGTCGGCGTCGCCACGGGCGTCATGAGCCGAAGCGGCGGCGGCGACGTCCTCGAGCTCCTCGCAGCTGCCGAAGCCGCTGCTCGGGACGGCTCAGCTGCCGAGGACGCCATGGAGCTGGTTGCGGCTGGGGCGTCTGGCGACTTTTTTGAGCCGCCACTATCGACGAGCTACGAGGCTATTGCCGGAGTCGTGGACGGGCTGGGTGAGGCGTGCGGCCGGGCGCGAAGCGACTCGCACGTGCTTGCAGGTTTTGTCACCCACGCGTCGACGACCCGTTATCTCGGGACGAGCGCAGGGACTCGTCTTCGCCACGTGGGGCCGACGGGGTCGCTGCAGCTCGTTGCCCGCAGCTCGGATGGCGAGCGCTCTGCTTGGGCTGGGACGGGCAGCGAGACGCTCGGCGCAGGTCTGCTCGATGTGCTCGAAGCACGCGTGACATCGCGTCTTGCCGCAGCGAAGCGCAAGATCGATCTGCCAGCGGGTCGCTACGACGTCATCCTTCCGCCCGACGCCGTCGCAGATCTGATCATCGTGCTGGGTGAGGCCACCAGTGGACGCGATGCGGAGGACGGCAGGAGCGTCTTCTCCCGGCCCGGTGGTGGGACGACGGTCGGTGAACCACTGTCGGCACTGCCGTTCAGGCTGTCCGGGGATCCCGGAAGATCTGGACTTGGGTGTGTGCCGTTTGTGTCCAGCGGGGCGTCGGGGTCGGACGTGTCCGTGTTCGACAACGGGGCACCAATCGGCCCGACTCGCTGGATCGACGAGGGGCGACTGGCGCGTCTTCGCTACCACCGCGCAGGTGCCGCACGGTCCGGCGTGGAGTTCACGCCTCCCGTCGACAATCTCTCGCTTGAGCTACCCGGGGCGACCGCGTCGCTGGAGGAGGTCGTCGCTCGTACTCAGCGTGGCCTGCTGTTGACGTGCCTGTGGTACATCCGTGAGGTCGACGTCGCGACATTGTTGCTGACGGGGCTGACCAGGGACGGGGTCTATCTCGTCGAAGACGGCGAGATCGTCGCGGCAGTGAACAACTTCCGCTTCAACGAGAGCCCGGTATCCCTGCTCGGGCGGGTCATCGAGGCGGGCAGGACCGAGCGGGCGCTCTCTCGAGAGTGGGGGGAGTGGATGAGCCGCACCGAGATGCCCACGCTTCGAGTTGCCGAGTTCAACATGAGCTCAGTCAGCCCGGCCAGCTGAGCGCTGCCAGCTGAGCCCCGGCATTGCAGAGTCCGGCATCGTGGAGTCGGGCATCGTGGAGTCGGGCATCATGGAGCAGTGATCGTTGATCTCGCCTACGGACGCCACGGGCTCAGCGTCGAACTGCCTGACGACGCGACAACGGTCGTCGCCCCGCGGTATCCGGCGCCAGCGGCCGACGGTCTTGTCGAGGTGCGTCGAGCGCTTCGTGAGCCCGTCGCGGGACCGCCCCTAGCGAAGCGCGTCCATCCTGGCCAAACGGTCGCCATTGCGATCTGCGATGGAACGCGTCCCCAGCCGCGTCACATTGTCGTGCCGGCGATACTTGAAGTCCTGGCCGAGATCGTGGATCTCGACGACGTCGTGGTCCTTGTCGCAACAGGCACCCACCGGGGCAATAGCGACGAGGAACTCGAGCAGATGCTCGGCACCGAGGTGCTCGGGTCGGTGTCGGTGGTCAACCACGACGCGCGTGACGACGCCTCGCTCACCAATCTCGGGACTGCTGGCGACGGGGTCCCCATCTGGCTGAACTCACGGTGGGTCGAGGCCGATGTGCGCATCACGACGGGCTTCGTCGAGCCACACTTCTTCGCCGGGTTCTCCGGCGGCCCGAAGCTCGTTGCCCCTGGCCTGGCGGGACTCGAGACCACGCTCGTGCTCCACGACGCATCTCGGATCGGTCACCCCCAAGCAACCTTCGGCGTCATCTACGGAAATCCCGTCCACGACGATGTGCGGGCCATCGCTGCTGCGACCGGCGTCGACTTCTCGTGTGATGTCCTGCTCGACGGCTCCCACGAGATCATCTGCGCCTTTGCTGGCGACCTCGAACCGATGCACGCCGCCGCGTGCGCCGCCTCCCGGCAGTACGCCATGGCGCCCGTCGATCGCCGATTCGACGTCGTGGTCACCTCAAATGCCGGATTTCCCCTCGACCAGAACCTGTACCAGTCCGTGAAGGGGATGTCAGCTGCTGCAGGGGTCGTCGAGCCCGGCGGTCTCGTCGTGGTGGCGGCCGAGTGCAGCGACGGCTTTCCCGACCATGGCCCTTACCGAGAGCTGCTGCGCTCCAGCGAGTCGCCGCAGCAGATGCTCGCCGAGATCGAAGCCCGCGAGGTCACCATTGCCGACCAGTGGCAACTCCAGATCCAAGCCAAGGTTCAGACCCAGGCTCGGGTGGGTGTGCACTGCGCTGGTATTTCTGCCGACGACTTGCGCGCTGGGCACCTCGAGGCCGTCGACGATATCGGTGGGTACGTGAGCGATGAGCTGGCCCGACGCGGTCCCGGAGCGTCGTGCTGTGTGCTGCCGGAGGGTCCCCAGACGATTCCCTACCTCATCTGACGCGCTCGAGAACCCAAATGTCATCCGGCGACGGGCAACTTCGGGCATGCTAGGGGGATGACATCCGTGCCTTCCGATGCGCCGACGACGGTTCTTGACGCCTCAGGTCCCCTGCAGGGATGGGAGCACGCCGCCGGACTTCCCCGTCCGGTGGGTAGGCGGACGAGAATCGTGGCCACGATCGGTCCCGCTTCTGATGACACCGAGACGCTCGCTCGCCTCGCCGGAGCTGGCATGGACGTCGCACGCATCACGCTCGCCCACGGCGGTGTCGACGAAGCGGTTGCCCGGATGCGGCGGGTGCGCCAAGCAGCTCCGCACGTCGGCATCCTGGCCGACCTTCCAGGACCGAAGATCCGGGCGGCACCGTTCGCCGAGGGCGGAGTGATCCTTCTTGCAGGGACTGAGCTCGACCTCGTGCCCGGCTCGACTGCGACGGCCAGCACTGCCGATCGCATCGCTGTGGCGGTCGACGATGTGGTGCACCGCCTAGAAGAGGGCGATCCCGTAGCGCTCGGCGACGGGGGTGTCTCTCTCGTGGTTCTTGGCAGGACGCCGGACGGCGTTCGGGCCAGGGTGCGCTCGGGCGGGCGACTCCAGGGCCGTCCTGGCATTACGGCACCGGCTCGCAGCATGCAGCTGTCGACACCCACGCGAGACGACCTTGAGCGCCTGGAGGTGCTCCTGGGCGAGGGGATCGACATGGTGGCGGTGTCGTTTGTCCGGTCCCGTGAGGACATGGAGAAGGTGCGGGACTTCGTCGGCGCTGGTGGGCCGATGCTGATGGCGAAGATCGAGACGCCCGAGGCCATCACCGACCTCGATCGCATCCTCGAAGTGAGCGACGCCGTCATGGTGGCGCGAGGTGACCTCGGCGTGCGGGTACCGCTTGAGGATGTCCCGCACCACCAAAAGCACATCATTCGCTCAGGCGTGCGCTTCGGTCGGCCAGTCGTGACAGCGACCCAGATGCTCGAGTCGATGATCGGCGCGCCGGTGCCGACGCGTGCCGAAGTCACCGACGTGGCAAATGCCGTGCTTGATGGCACGAGTGCGGTCATGCTCTCTGCCGAGACGGCCATCGGCGTCGATCCCGTGAATGTCGTCGAGACGATGGCCCGCATCGTCGAGCGAACGGAGTCCGACTTCGACTACACCGCCTGGGGAGCGGGTCTCGGAGTCCAGCAGATCGCTGGCCCACCGTCGTCGCCAGCAAGGATCACGGCTGCGGTCACCGGCGCCGCCTGGCGTGCAGCGGTCGAGCAGGACGCTGCAGCGATCATCGCATGCACTCGTTCGGGGGCGACCGCACGCGCCATCTCGCGATTTCGACCCTCGATGCCCATTGTGGCGACCACGCCGTCGTCGCTCGTCGCTCGTCAGCTCAGCGTCTCCTGGGGCGTCGAGACACTGATATCGCCCGAAGGCGAAAGTCGGGATGACGTCGTCTTGCACGCGGTGCAGCGGGCCGTCGAGGCAGGCTATGCCCACCCCGGTGATGTGGTGGTCGTGCTCTCTGGCTCGCCGGAAGAGGCCCAGCCCGTCTCGGACACACTGAGGCTCGTGCGTGTCAACTGACTTGAAGGGGGTGCGCTCACGATGACCTTCTTCCGGCGCCAGCCAAAGGCATCACGCGTGGAGCGGCCATCTCGGCCCATGCCGGAGACGCGCTCGGCGATGACCTTCACCAGCCCCCCCGCAGCCAACCCCATCGAAGTGGGGCTGATGCTTCGTGCAGCTCGTGAACGGCGCAATATCTCGCTCGATCAGGCGCGCGAGGAGACTGGAGTCCCGCGAGTCGATCTCGAGGCGCTTGAGCGTGGACGGCTCGACGTCCTGCACGTCGAGCAGGCGGCCGTTGTTGGACTGTGGCGCTACTCGGAGCTGCTCGGACTCGATCCGGGTCCGCTCGTCAGTGTCATCCGGTCGCATTGGCCACGTGGTGCGCTGGCGGTTGACGCTCTCTACAGCGAGCGTGCCGGTGGTGGCATGCCCGGCGCACGTCTTGCGCTAGGGGAGGACATTCTCACCCGGATTGTTCCTAAGGCTCGGCAGCTGTCGGAATCGGGGGGGACGTTTGGGTTGTCGGATGCCACCCGCCATCAGCTGACGGAGTGGGCTGCCCGAGAGATGATGACCGTTGCCGTCATCGCCACGGTTGTCGGGAGCACTCGGGTGCAGTCGCTCGCATCGTCGCCCGGGGCCGAAGCCGGTGCGAGCCAGCTGGCGGCGGCCGTGACGGCGGCTTCTCGGGCTGCGACTCCCATCGCTACGGCTTCGGTCTCCACGGCTCCTCCATCGCCTGGTGCGCCCACGTCAGCTCGCCCTCTTTCAGGTGCGCCCGGTCCAGCTCCGACCAGTCCAGCTCCGACCAGTCCGGGTGCGACCAGTCCGGCTCCGACCAGTCCGGCTCCGACCAGTCCGGGTGCGCCGTCTGCCGCACCACCCGTCTCGCCAGTGCCACCTGCTCCACCATCGGCTCAGGCGGCTGTCGTCGAGACAGATCAGTCCAGCTACCCAGACGACAGCCAAGGCGATCCTCGGAGCGACCCTGGCGTTTCAGGCGGCACAGGTGGATCAGCGAGTCTCCATGACGATCGGTCGTTCGAGCGCAGAGGCTGGCCGGGCAGCGTGGCTCGGACCGTTGCTGAGCGCTTTGGGTTCGAGCCCGGGACAACTGAACGGGTTTCCGAGGGGACTCGCCGTGACGGCGGGGCTGTCCGTGACGGCGGGGCTGTCCGTGACGGCGGGGCCGAAGAAGACGGCGGAGCAGCACAAGGTGACGCTCCGGGTGGGCCGAGTCGTGCCGGCGTGATCTGGTCGGACCGCAGACTGATCGGCGGTGGGGCTAGGCCGCAGGGAGCTCCGCCGGGTGCGTTTGGCTTCACGAGCGGTGGCGTGATGTCGATGCCATGGTTGCCACGAGAGCCGGGGCTCTAAAACTGCAGCAGCGCCAGCTATAGTCGAGTCGTCGGGGCCAACAAGCTGGTCCGACGTTGCCACATTGCCGATGCGGATAGATCTTCGGGAGGTCGAGCGTTGCCAAGCCAGATAGGCGTGAGCCCGGACGATCTTGAGGCGCTTGCCGGCGAGGTCCATCAGGGCGCGGCAGCCATCGAGATGATGATCGGCCAGCTCGAACGAAAGATCGAGCCGCTAGCGGCCGGATGGCAAGGCGCTGCCAGGGAATCGTTTGAAGACCTGTGGGCGCAGTGGCATGCGGGAGCAGAGCACGTCAACCAGGCACTCGTTGCCATTGCCGAGCTGCTCGCCAAGGCTGGTCTTGCCTATGCAGAGGCTGAGCGCTCGATCGCTGAGGCATTCCAGCTCTAACTCAGCTGGCGCGGTCGCCTTTTACGCTCGTCGGGCACGAGGCGGTAGCGGTACGACGACCTTGGTGCCATCCTCGTCCACGATGCGGAACCGAGCACGGGTAACCCGAGCGAGGTTCTCCGCGTTCAGCGTCTCGTCTACGGGACCGTGCGCCACGACGGCGCCGTCGGCCATCAGCATCAGGTCGTCGCTGTACGAGCCCGCAAGCGTCAGATCGTGCATCGTCGACACGACGGTGAGCTGGCGCTCTCGACACATCTGTGTGACGAGGTCGAGCACGTCCTGCTGATGACCGAGATCGAGACCGGCGGTCGGCTCGTCAAGAAGGAGCACTGGCGCCGCCTGAGCCAGGGCTCGTGCGATGACCGCACGTTGTCGCTCCCCGCCGGACATCGAGGCGAGGTGGCGGTCGCGAAAGGTTTCGAGATCGAGTGCTGTGATGACCTCCTCGGCATAGGTGACATCGCTAGCGCTCTCGACGCCGAGTGGCGGCAGGTGAGCCGTGCGACCGAGGAGCACGTAGTCGAGGACCGTGACCCCAGCAGGGATGACCGGCTGCTGAGGCACAAGGGCGACGAGGCGAGCCCGGTCCATCGGGCGCAGGTGATCGAGAGACCGGCCCCCGATGACGACGTCCCCGCGATGATGGATGAGCCCAGCGATGGCTCGGAGCAGCGAGGTCTTGCCCGCACCATTCGGCCCGGCGATCGAACACCAGCGTCCCGGTGCGACCGCGAGATCAATCCCGCGCACGACGATCCGTCCATCGAGCTCGACTACAACACTTCGAGCTTCCAGTCCCACTGCGACCCTTCGGTCTTGCGGCTCACCAGCGCGCGTTCGTGCATCGCTGGGATGAATCCGTGCATCACGCCTGGGCCGTCGCACAAGGCTCATAGCTGCATGCCGCCACGACTGCGGAGAACGAGGACGAAGAACGGACCGCCGAGTGCTGCAGTCACGACGCCAATGGGGAGCTCCGCCGGCGCAAGGATCGTCCGGGCGACCAGATCGGCGAGCACCAAGAACGCACCACCGGCAAGGAAGGACAGTGGTAGCACCGAGCGGTAGCTCGTCCCGCCGAGCATGCGGACGGCATGCGGGACGATGATCCCGACGAAACCAATGAGGCCGCTGACCGAGACTGCCGCAGCCGTGCCGAGCGAGGCAGCACCAAGCACGATCAGACGTGTGCGCCTGACGTCAATACCGAGTGATGCAGCTTCGTCGTCACCGACGGCAAGCACGTCGAGGCGGCGTCGCATCGCCAGCAGCACGGCAGCGCTCACTCCCACATAGGGAAGGAGAAGGAGCACCTCATACCACCCGGCGGTCGACAGGTCACCGAGGATCCAGGAGTAGACATTTCTCAGCGTCTGGGTCTGGCGCAGCTGGAGGTACGTCTGCACGGCAGTGAGCATGCTCGATATCGCGACACCTGAGAGCAGCAACGTTGCCGGTGATCGCTCGCCGCCTCGCACCCCGAGCAGGTAGGTCAGCCCAACGGCAGCAATTGCCCCAACGAAAGCCGCCATCGGCACCCACGCCAGTGGCCCAGTCGCACCTTGCGCGCCCTCGGCGATAGCAATCGTGGCGCCAAGCCCAGCGCCCGCCGCAACGCCGAGCAGATAGGGATCGGCGAGCGGATTGCGAAAGACTCCCTGATAGGCGCCGCCCGACATGGCGAGCATGCCGCCGACGAGTAGGCCAAGGGCGACCCGGGGCGCCCGGATCTGCCAGACGATGGCCGCTTGCACCGGTGAGAGCTCGGAGTGAAGGTTGATTCCCGTCAGGTGGGTGAGGACTTCGGTAATCGCAGCGAATGGTCCGATGCCGATCGGTCCAAGGACGAGACCGAGTGTCACCGCGACGGCGAGCGCGGCGAAGCAGCCGACGAGCGCGCTCATGCGTACCCGCCGGCGCTTCGCGCGCGCTCGATGCGCGAGCGGCATCAGCTCGGGATCTGTCGTCAGCTGGCCCCGACCGGGATCTTGGCCATCGCCGCCACGACGTCTCGGAGTAGCTCCACGACCCGTGGTCCCCAGCGTGAAGCGATGTCGGCGTTCAGCTCGAACACGCGATGGAGGCGCACGGCCGTCATTGCCGACCACCCTGACCGGGCGTCGACGGCGCGCACAGGCGTGTCGTCAGTGATGAACACGAGACTGGGGTTGTCCTTCACCACAACCTCGGAGGAGAGCGAGGGATAGTCGTCACCGCCGACGGAAGCCCCGGCAATGTTCTTCAGGCCGACGAGACCGAGGACCGACCCGACGAAGGTGTCGCCGGTAGCGGTGTAGAGCGGCGAGGACCCGATCTCGTAGAAGTAGGTCAGGGGATGGGCGCGATGCGGTGTTGCGGCGACGATGGAGGCAATCTGCTGGCGCATCGAGGCGATCTCGTGCTGCGCCGAGCTGACATCGCCGGTGACTTTCCCGAGATCCGCAATCTCGCCGTAGGTCTGGGCGAGGTTGTCCGCCGCGCCTTGGTAGAGGGTCGGAATGCCGAGAAGGCGCAGTGACGCCACGAGGTTTGGCTGGGTCGGGTTGTAGGAGATCACGACCAGATCAGGGCGGTACTTTGCGATGGCCTCGACGTTTGGCGTGTAGCCGGAGAGGTTCGTGCGCGGTGCGTCCTTCGGGTAGTCCGAGTCGTTGTCCACGGCGATCACCTGATGGCCGGCGCCAATGGCGAACAGCATCTCCGTGGCGGTCGGGGAGAGCGAGATGATCCGATCCGGGCGCGACTTCACCTTGACGGGTCCGTATTGAGTGGAGATCGTCACCGGGAAGCTGCCGCCGCCCGACGAGGTCGCTGGCCCTGGGTTGTGCGCCACGCTCGGTGCCGCCGAGGCAAGAGCCGTGCCCGTGAGCGACGAGACGGCAATCGCGCCCGCGCCTAGGACAAGAAGCAGGCGAGATCTGACTTTCGTCAGGCGTGCGTGGGGATGGGTCGGATTCGACATGGCGGTCCTCCTTCTGTCGAGTGAGAACGTCGACGGAAGGGACGAAGAGCCGGTCCCGACCGCACGATCGGCTCCTTCCTCGAGAGCTGATAGTCGTGCACCATCGGGTCAGGCGACCTGGCTCGGCCTTGCGGCTTCACAGTTGCGGGACAGCGCCGGGTTTACACCGGACTTCGCTGGCTCGATGGCTGGCCGTCACCCTACACGCGACGCCCGGTCGCCTCGAGGTGCGGGCACGGGTCGTGGAAGTGCTGGCGAAGCAGTGCGCCGCCATCAGTTGCTGCGTACCGGTTAAGCGATCTGCATACATCGCCGTAAGGGGGGTAGGGATGCCTGTGGCACCAGCCTCACGGCTCCGTCGAGAAACCGGCGACCGCCGACTTGGTGCAGAGGGTGTGGATGATGGTTGTGTTAGGCGTCGTTTTCTTCGTCACGCTGTGGTTCGTAGGACTGGTGAAGCTGGGCTCTGCTCTCGTTGCGCGAGGGCTGCTCATCGGCCACCGCAAAGGTGACGCCGCCACGCGTGCCCATCTCGTCCCGGCTCACTCGTCCATCGCCTGGCGATGCGACACTGACCCGATCAGCGCAGTTCACGAGCGCTCACCGGCTCGGACCCGCTCACGAGCCCATCTCTACTCAGGATCGGCGTTCGCCGATGCTCGAGCGGTGGAGCTCTCGGCGATCGTCGAGGTGAAGAACCCCGGGGAGGCGCCGGTCGTGGTGTCGTGCCAGATGCGCGTGCTGACGTCGTGGTGGACTTGGATGCGTGACCCGCTGAGCATCACCGTGCCGTCGAAAGCCCAGCGCCTTGCCATCCCCGACGGCACGCTGCTCGGGGCCGCCGATGTGGGGGAGTCGAGATGCTGGTCGATGCCAGTTGTCGTGCCACCTCGTGCCCGAGGGGTGGCATTGGTCTTGCGCCTCGACCAGTGCAACGGACGTGTGCGTCGTATCACTCATGTCCTCACCGAGACCCGTTCCGCACGGAACCTGGCCGCCGAGGCAAGTGCTAGCCAGTAGTCAGCGCTGGATCAGCGATTGCGCGACGACCTGCCCGACGAGCTTGGTCGGTTCGCCAAGCGCACGATCGAGCCCGAAGCGCTCGGCGAGGCTGACGACGTCGACTGCCCCGACCACTTGACCACTCGGCACTTGACCACTCGGCACTTGACCACTCGGCACTTGACCACTCGGCACTTGACCACCCGGGACGTCGCCGAGCCGTAGACGTGCAAGGTCTGACCCTCGCACACCCGAGAGGTCCCCCGCGACGACGAGCAGGGGAGTGGTCATGGGCGTCCGCCGGATTACGCCGCCGACGAGCTTTCCGGCAAGTGAGGTCGCGTCGAGGCGACCTTCTCCCGTGACGACGAGGTCTGCCCGTGCAAGCTCCCCATCGAGGCCGACGAGATCGGCGACGAGGTCGAAGCCCGGGGCGATCGCTCCGCCGAGCACGACGATCGCACCCGCAAGTCCGCCAGCGGCTCCAGCTCCAGCGAGCTCAGTCACGTCGATGCCAAACCGGTCCCGGTAGCGAGTGACCAGCTGACTGAGCCGGAGCGTCAGCCGCTCGACCTGCTCGGGTGTCGCGCCCTTTTGTGGGCCGAAGACCCGTGCGGCTTCGAGGAACGGCGTCGTGACGTCGCACGCGGCGATCAGTTCGACCGGGTCCTTGACACCCTTCAGCCCGATCACGCCTACCGGAGCCTTGGCGTCCGTGTCGATGTGTAGGGGTAGCAGCCCAACGTCGTCGAGGGCGGCGAGGAAGCCTTCACCACCGTCGGTAGTGGCCGATCCTCCACAGCCGACGATGACGCGCTGAGCACCTGCATCGATGGCCTCAGCAACGAGCTGACCTGTTCCGTAGGTCGACGCTCGCTCAGGGTCGCGCACGGCGGGATCGACGAGCAGGGCTCCCGAGGCTCGCGCCATCTCGACAACCGCCGTCACCGGGGAAGCATCGCCGAGGAGCCGCCACTCAGCCTCAACCGGTTCACCGAGGGGACCTCGGACGACGGTGAAGCAACGCGTCCCTCCAATCGCTTCGAGTAAGCCTTCGCCCCCGTCAGCAAGTGTGACGGCCGAGGAGGTCCAGCCGCAAAGGCGTGCGGCGCTCGTGATCGCCTCGATCAAATCCCGTTGGGTCGCTGTCCCGCGGAACTTATCCGGTGCCGCGACGAGATGCGGCACTTCCGGCTACCGCTCGACGAGATGCGTGCCCGGACGGGCGGTGCCTGTACCGGGTGTCTTGTTCGATCCGGGGGCCCTTCCGCCGCCGGGCGCCTTGCTCGCCCCGGATGTCTTCTTTGTCGCAGGCGTCTTTCCGCGAGCTGATGGTGTGTCGGCGGCGACTGACGTGACGGTCTGGGCGCCGACGAGAACCACGTCGAGGCGCCGAGGACCGTGCACACCCTCGACTCGACTGAGCTCGATGTCACTTGTGGCGGATGGGCCGGAGATCCATGTCTGTGGAGTGGTCGGCGTGAGTGCTGCGATGGCATCCGGCACGGCGCTCACCACGTCGGCCACCTGAACCACGACGACGAGATGGTCGGGGACGAGTGAGATGACGCGGCGTCCCTGTCCACTTCCACCGTCGAGAATGATCGTGCCGGTTTCGGCGATCGCGACAGCTGAGGCGCTCACGGTGGCATCGATCTGGTCGAGGTCGCCCGGCGTGAGCTCGGTCGTGTCCGGCATCACGCGTACTTCGGGATCGAGCGACGACAACCAGGAGCGAGGCAGATCCGTCGGCGTGACAACGCTGCGAGCACCGGACTCGCCGAGCGCTGAAGCGATCGCCTCGGCGATCCCTTCGGGTTGCACGTGCCACACCTTGGCCTTGTAGTCCACCAGCCGATCCGTGAGCAGAGCGAGCAGTGCAGCAGGGTCCTCGGGCCGCTCGCCGGCGCGCACATAGCCACGAC
>Ga0116230_10002253_pt1 | contig 18579 bp, 15 predicted proteins | sample S1TSphfallax_3_FD_88678 | JGI IMG/M metagenome (GOLD analysis project Ga0116230, IMG submission 88678) | Host-associated microbial communities from peat moss isolated from Minnesota, USA - S1T2_Fd - Sphagnum fallax MG | ecosystem: Host-associated > Plants > Peat moss > Unclassified | place...
TGAGATAATGTTCCACCAAATTATAGGATACAAAAATGTCGTCAATTACAGAATGTCAACTTTGCAATTATGGACTAGCTGCTGGCACCAAGCAAAAAAGATCTCAAGAGTTTTCACCAAATTTTGTATTTTTCCCTCCCTTGTAATTTCCTTAAACTTCAAGCAGATAATTTGTACAAAATTCAACATTTTCAAAAATAATTGAATTACTGCTGAACCTGAAAAGGAACTATTGAAAAATTCGCTAGTTTTTATCACAAAATTGGAAAAGAAACCCTGCCACCCTATGGTCAAATTCGAATCATTTATAAACACATACACACATACCATGTATTTTCTCTACATACAAATACATGAAATACGTATTCAACCGCGTACGCGCCTATGCGTCGTTTGGAACCGCCCTGCTGGTGCCCCCCCTTCTCAACCTTGCGAGAGAGATGCTGGAGTGGCATTCAGATCTAGGAAGCAGCGAGTTAGCGACGGCGATCTAATCGCACAAGTCGGTCTGATTTTCTCTTTTACCCAGCTCTATACATCTGTGCTTTTTTTTGGTTTCCTCACATCATCTGTTTTCGCGGAGTTGGCGCTTCATTTCTCTCTTTGTGTATATTCTTCTTGTCAGGTACACAAACCATGTTTCCGAGTCTCATGCGTCGTCAGGTTGCATTCGATGTTCGTGTATGTACTTTTTTTTTCATGAAATCGGTTGCATGTTTTGTATGTAGCCAGGGTTTTGAGCCCTTTTGCTGCATGTCCAGAGTTTTCGTCACCGTTGAATTGGCTGGAAACAAATAGGGTTCTCAACCGACTTGACTAGAGTGGGTATCATTGCACTTTTCTCTGATTCTTGTTTGTGACTGGTCCTTTCGTCCCTGCTTCTGGGAGCCCATGGATACATTTGAGTTCTTCGAAAACTTTGTGCAGGAAGATAAGAAGAGCACTACAAATATTTTAGGGTTTATAGAATTCTGTCCGCAGAGCAATTTGAAGAATCTGTGTGCTGTGTTCAAGTACTTTTCAACAGGAGTGGAATGTTCAGAGTTGATCAAAACGGAATAGCAAGTTGCTCCGATTTTTTTTGGGGTCCAGCATCGGTCCACAAACTGCACGTAGAATGTCTTCATGTGTGATCGGCATAGCAGTATCTTGCTGTAGCTGGTAACTTTTCCGGGAAGACATTGCCAGGATCCTGTATTTGGTTCTCCAACTTCAATTTGTGGTGTAACATTCTTTGTTAGCAAATCCAGGATCCTTCATGAAAGGAAATTGGGTGATATGTACTGCAGATGAGGTGAGGTGCTTGCTCAAGGGTTTGGGGATTAGCCATCAACTGGGTGGATCGGACATCACTTTGTATGTGTAATTCCGAACTCCACATGATTCTTGTTCATTTTCCCCAAAAAATTCAATGTTTTGTCATTTCACCTGTCCCCAATCTTCAGATACTCCAACACCCGATCCCTGTAACCCTGAAGATTTTACTGTAAATGCTGGCAATTGTTGCATTCTGTGTACGCACCAGTTGCTCAACTCAAATGTCAAAGATCCCAGAGATTTGTTAGGTCCTAAGAATCACTCTAGAGTAAACCTCTGAGTCAAGTTATATGGCCTTATTGGAACACCAAAGAATGCAGGAACAAGGGAGAGAGACTGAGGAGAAGGAGAGCATACACACACACAACACAGTGTGATGGCAACAGTACAGAGGGGAACAGAGGTGCTGTCTGTGTTTAGAACATTACTGAGGACAAGGAGGAAGTGTTTTGAAGGTGATATGCAGATGCTGGTGGCAGTGGCAGCTCAGATCCGAGCTGAATTTGAGGAGCACAAGAGTGTGACAGATGAGGCACAACTGGAACAATTGTTGGGGAAGGCACGTGAAGCTGTTGATTTCATGCAATTCAACATTGTGCAAGCCAAGCTCAATGAACGTGGCAACTATGGTTCGTTCTCTTTCCCTAAGGGTGTGACATTGTAGTTGTTGGGGTTTTGGACAGCAGAATTTGTCACACAATTTTTTGTTTGTTATGCAAATCCTGAGTATGTTGAGGAGTAAACATGTTTAGATCTTAGTCCTGTTGGCTGTTTGAAACTTCACAGTAACTGTCATTCCAGTTAAGGATCCACTAGTTATAATTAATGGGGTCCCCTATAATGCTGGAAAATCACATCAGGGGTCGTTTGCTTCCTTGATTTATCTGGAACACAAAATGTCCTACATTGATTGACTTTTGGAAGGTATCATCAGAATTTGTTTGTTCATCTGGCATCTTGCAGAAGTGAAGCTTGAACCAGAGCATGCAGGAGCATCATTGGAGGAACCAATTCCAGACAAGGCCCCTATGTCATCATAGCATAGCTCATGGAAATTATAGAAAAGCATTGGGTCTGCTTGCCCACTTTTTTGTTGACTGACAGTTGGAGAATCCCACTCATGTCTCACAAATGCAAGAATGAGTTTAGTTTGTCTTCAAGCTGAGGATTTCTGCATGTATTAGAGTGCATTGAAATTGTTTTGGGACTAGAAGTCCTCATAGATCCAGGGAGCAAGACTACAGTGAGAGGCAAATTCATGTTGAACAAATTGTTGTTACCTGCAAAAGAACCCTTTAAAGTCCTACTGGTGTCATCATAGTAATAGCTATCATTGATGTTGCAATACTACTGCCCAATATCTCAATTGTCATTCTGAGGCTTCTGTCATGTTCACTCTCTAGCATATTTCACTTTTTCTCTTTGTAAGTAAATTGCCATGTTTTTCTGTTCGCCATTGTGGCGGAATCAGTTTGGCTTGTAACAGGGATGTTCACATCCCTTAGATTAATTATTTTGATGTATACCTTATGTTGAGGTGGGCAAAGAAATTCACAGATGCAGCATTCCCTCATACCTCAACATATTTGCTGGCCCTAGCCCCTACCCTGTATGTACACCTCTCTGTGCCCTCGGCAAAGATGCTTTCTTTTACAGGGACAAGCTAAAATGAATTGAAGCTTACCCTCACAAGCAAGCTTGTTGGATATTATTGACTTTTTTGCAGCTTATCTCTCTTGAGTGCTAGCCAACATAATGACTAAGTGTTCCAGTTGCTTCCTGAAGTGTGGCAGAAACTCAGGATGCAGATTTGTATAATGGTATGTCTGAAATTGTTAAATATATTTGGTGGATTGTTTATTTACTTCAAATCTACACCCACTGTCAGAGCTGATGAAGTCAGTGGGTAGTCATTGCAGCTTGTCACAGCTATACATGACGAAGGTGACAGTCTGACATTTTGTGAGTGATTCTCATTAGGTTTTGACTTCACACATTGTCATGTTACCTTTCAATTGTTGCTGCAAAGACTTGTCTGTTCATTGATATGGAATTGTTCTGTTTGTGGATGTGTCCATGAATTAATGTTTTCAAGTTGCCCTTTGGGATGTCATTGTCAAAACCTAGAGACTAGCCTTGCATCTGTTGTGTTATTGGGTACATGTAATGCGAAAAGTTTCTAAGTTGAGCTCTAATTGTGGATTGGATTTCTTCGGGCTACTTGTAGGTATTAGAGATTTGGTGATGTCTGAAAAAAATCTGTGATGTACTAATGTGGAAGTGCATGACAAACTGGCAGCTACCAGGTTCTACAGTTGGAATGCAGTTGTTGGACAACAGAGTTAGATCGTGCAGCTCCAAATTCCAATTGGAGGAGGGAATAGAAGAGGCAATTTGTTTGGTGTACCCAACACGAGTTTCTCAATATGGAATAAGGGAGGAAAACTCAAATCAAAGGTGTTAACATATGGTACAAGATAAGTTGTGACCGATGAAGACTTGAATTTCTGCAGAACACAGGGCCATGATACATTGTGTGTAGGGTAACGACCAATAAGGAGGCCACTCTGAGAATGAGGACCCTGTGGGAGGTGGGACTCCAATTCCCAGAACAACCCCTTTCAAGGTCCTTACCCAGTGTAAAGATCTGGTAGAATTTTGCTTTATTAAATGGGCAGCTGTGATTCATTTGAGGGGAGAGGAGGAACCTTATGCAGAAAGGTGCTGTCCTCTGTTGAAGCATAGATTTTAGTGAGGGTAAGGCACCTTCCACATACACTAAAACAAATTCTACCAGCTCTTTATGCATTTCTTAAGGTAGCTCTTGCACTATTCAAGGTTAGCTTGTGGCATAGTCACACCCATGGTTTTCAATTCACTTATTGATCTACATAGAATTATGGTTTTTGGAAGTATGGTAAATTAGCAATCCTACTTTAGCCATTTGGATTGATCTTTGCTCATTCCTCATGGTCTTTTTATCCAATTGTCCTAACTAGTTGTGGTCTTAATTACTCAACTGATTTACCCATCCGTAAGCAAATCCTGTTTCACCAATTTTAGATGCACTCTATGCAATCCTCACAATTCTTTACCATATGTTGAATGTAAGGGTGCTAGCTGCTGCACAGACACAAACTAAGGGCAACTTTTACCACTTTATGTTCACCTAGTGGATGCAGAAGACTTTGAAATTTTCATGTTGATGTTACAGCTGGGTGAAAGATGGCAAAATGGTGTATTATATAGTAGATAGCAAGCAGGGTTTGGCCAATTCATGGTCCTAGCAAAGCCTGTGGCAAGGCCATGGGTGAGCTGGGAGCTGTAATCAGCCAAACCCTGGCAGGGTGAGGCCATGGGTGACCTAGGAGCTGGAATTGGCCAAACCCTGTCCACTACCTGGTGGTAACAGGTATTACAGAATCAGCAAGGCCTGCTGATTAGGTCTACAGATTCAGCACCTGTGCTGAACAGCCAATTCAGCATGCAAACTTGTCAATTAGAAGGGAGAAATACACCTAAACGGTATTAAAGTTCAATTTTACAAAGCTAAAGATGTGGTTGTGGGCAAACTATTGACTGCTTTTTCTCTTATTCTTTTTTGAGGTTTGAAAGGAAGATTGACCAAAACTGTGTCTGATGTTGGTGTGTTCTTAGCAAAGGCAAAAAAAAAGTGTTCTGAACTTGAATTGTGAAGAACCAGCTTTGTTCAGAAATAGGTCAGGAAGTGCAAGATATTGTTCTCATTGATTATCAACTTGGGTCGTATTTTTATCTAAAGATTATGCAATGCCAAGATTTGACGACAAATTCCTTGGATCTGTTAAGCAAGAAGATAAAAATTCCAAGATTCCAATTCCATGGAATTTGTTAAGTAATAGGATGTGGTGTAGTGGCAACGTTTCTTTTCTTTCAGTTGAAGTTAGAGTTGAAACAAGCTGAAAAAAGAAGTTGGTCACTTGGGTGGGTGACCAACTTGTAAGCACAATTGCATCAAAAGCTTACAAACAAGTTATTTTCTCAATAATAATCACCTTTGTTGGAAGTCACTTTTGTTCTCTCCTTTTCTGGTTGAAAACCATAGATACTTTTTGACTTGGAAGAAGAATGTTGGAGTATGATGACCAATTTACTTTGGAGCTTTTTGTGTGGAACTTGAAAAAAGAAAAAAACTCTTTGCAAAAGCTTTCTTTAGAAATGGAGATTTCAGAACCCGAAAGTTTTGGTTGAAATGGAACAAACATGAATTCCCTATTTGTCATCCATTGTTATAATATACATTCAAGATACTCACTCACTCCATGCAAAGGTTTGGGTGTGTGAACGATGAGGCACCCAAAAATTGTTGTAACCATTAAAGAAAATCTCATCCAATGGAAGTCACAAATAAAATTACCAATTCTTGCATTACCTAAGTTATATAAAGAATTTACTACACATAAAAATTACAGGAAACCATTCTTAAACACACAATAGAATGACACATTAATGCACATGCACACACATAAATTGTCTATTGTTTTGATGACTAAAAGAAAATTTCTATTGAAAATTCTCAAGTTTTCTTTTCGAAATCAGGGTACAAGCTTTTGTTATGTTCATTTGATTAGTAAGGATGGAATTGGAAAACCAAAAAAAATGTTCTTCATGTAACTTAGGTAATGGGAGATGTGGTAATTTTATTTGGGACTACCATGGATGAGATTTGGTTTAATGGTTACAACAATTTGTGGGTGCCTCATATTTCACCACACCCAAGCCTTTGCATGGAGTGAATGAGTATCTTCAATGCACAATACGACAATGGATGACAAACCAGGAATTTCTTTTATTCCATTTCAACAAAAAAATTTGGGTTTTGAAATCTCCATTTCTAAAGAAAGCTTTTAGAAAAATTTTTCTTTTTTCAAGTTCCATACAAAAAGCTTCAAAAAAAATTGCTCATCACATCCCAACTTTCTTCTTCCAAGTCAAAAAAGTATGTATAGTTTTGAATTGGAAAAGGAGAGAAGAAAAGCGAATTCCAACAAAGGTGATTACTATGACAAAATAATTTGTTCCTAAACTTTTGATGCAATTGTGATTTACAAGTTGGTCACCCACCCTAGTGATCAACTTTTTTTTCATTTCAATTCAATATGCTTAATTTCAATTGAAGGAAAAGGAATATGTGTTTTGTTTTTATATATTTGAGGGCGATTTGTTTGAATTCTTTGTATGTGTTTTTTGCATGTGCAGGTAATTAATTATGTAATAAAAAATATTTGGTTTTGACTACATAAGTAATTGTTTGTGTACCATGTGGTTTTTGTATGTGTGTTTTTATTTATGTTTTGGAGTATGGAATTTTTGTGTGCTGTTTTGTGATTGTAGTAAGCAAGCCAAGGTGTGGTCTTTTGTGTGTGTGTGTGTGTTCTTTTGTAGCTTTTTCTTTTGGTTGTAACTTGCTTTGCAAAAAAAGATTCTCTTGTACTTGTTATTTTCATCACAAGGTATAGGAGAGGGCTTTAAGAGCCATCACTATTATTGTTAAAATTGCAACAACATTACTCCATCAAAGACACACACACACTGCACTCATCATCCACAAAAATTGTGTTTTCTTTGGTAGAAAAAACTTCTCAATCTTTTGTTGTAGAAACACATTCATCAAATCAAGTGTTCAAGCAACAACAATGGTGAATGCGAACTCAATTAGTCTCCCTCAACTTCCAGCTCAAGATGATGCAAAGGTAATTAATCAATAAATCCCTCCCCAATCTTGTCTTTTAGATTTCCTTTCATTCTCCATGTAATGAAAAACAAGAGAAACAAAATGGGTGGGTGCACATTTGTTGTTGGTGGTGAGAGTTACATTGAACTAACTTGTGTACTAATTATGCATGGGTGGAGTGGGTGGTGAATTGAACAATAGAGTGTTGTTGTGGAGGACAAAGGCATTGCAAGAGTTGTGACCTTGAATCGACCACGGGTGCTCAATTGTTTGAACCATGAAATGGTAAAGAATTAATTTCTATCATCATCATCCGCATGATCTAATGCACACACAACTTGGAAGTTGGAGTTGTACACTACTACACAAATGTCGAGAAACTTTTGTTTTTGTGTTTTTTTCCCCTTGTTTTGCTTCTTGATGTGTTCCTCGTTCTCTCCCTCCCTCCGTGATGAAGATAAATAGATAGATGACTACCTATTGTTCACAAATATTCTAGATTTACAATGATGATCACCAACATAGTTTTCAATAAGCCTTGTTGTAGATGACGATGACAACAAGGATTGTGGTGGTGGTGGTCATAGGTTTTAACCATCATCAAACATTATGAGGAGTGGGAGACAGATGAGAATGTGCATTTTGTTGTTGTGAAGGTTTGTGCTATTTCTGCTTTTTGCTAAATTTGCACACAAAGTTTGAACTATTAGTAGTTGTAGACAAACAAAAATGTTATTGCTTATGCTAGTCACTAATGTACATGTTTTGTTCTTACAAAAAGCTTATGGATAATAAGGAAATTGACCATTGCATTGACTTGAAGCAATCACATAATTGACATCAACAACTTGTACATACATGACATCTTCCATGCCTTTTTGTAGGGGAATGGAAGAGTCTTTTGTGCTGGTGGTGACCTCCGCATGTTTTTCAATGCAAAGAAGGGAGGTACAATATTATTCATAACACATATCAGTATGTTTTCTAAATATTGAAACTATTGCTGTTGTTGATATTTACTATTCTTTCATAGCCATTTCTTCTTTTTCACCTTCTTGACATCACAAGAACATGATTTTCTTCCTTGTTGTAGATGATTCCCTATCAACCACAGAGGTCATATATTGCAAGTATTGGCTTGATTATCACGTGGGAACATATAAGAAGCCTCTTGTAAGTTCTCGTTTTCTCATGCCATTTGTTAATACTCAACTAGCTGTTGATCTAGGTAGTCTCTTAAAGCAAAATTTATGTGAACTTGGTCGGGAAAATTTTGGAGATTCAGTTGCAAGCTAAATGTCCTAAAAGATTTTTCAATCACATGGTCAAAATGTAAAAGATGGGTTGAAATTTTATAATTGTTAATGTTGTTTTTGCTGTTGGTTGTAGATTGCACTATGGACTGGACTTGTCATGGGAGGTGGAGCTGGGCTGACTGTTCCTGGTCGATTTCGAGTGGCAACTGAGAAGGCTGTGAGTGGAAGAAGATGAAGAAGCTCTCATCATCAAAATTGGTTGATGTTATTTTTTAGGTTAAATAGATTGCATTTTCGTGCTCTTTGAACTCAATTTTCTCAAAATCACAAATTTTTGGGTGTGATATTAAAGTTGAAAATTGCCCCAAGGCAACAATGATGAAATTGATGAGATTGTGGTTGGTTTCTTGATTGCAAAACAGATGTTTTCCATGCCAGAAGCAGCATTAGGTCTTCACACTGATTGTGGTTCCTCTTTTTGGTTGTCACGGCTTCCTGGCCATCTTGGTAGGGTTTCTCCTCCTTACATCAAAACCCAACAATAGGAATGCAAGTCTTTCTCTCCTCCACTCCTTTTTTTTATTCATAAGCAATTCTTGTTAATCATATTTTTCTTGCAAATCCCAAATTAAGTTGCTTTCTTGATTGCAATCATGGCTAAGGTTTCTAATACATACATTTCAAGGGGGTTGTTGGTATTTAAAAATCTTCAGGGGAGTATCTTGCATTGACTGGGCACCGTCTAGATGGAGCAGAAATGCTCACTTGTGGGCTTGCGACACATTTTGTTCCTCTTCAGGTCATGCAAATCTTTGATGCTAAAATCAACTGTCAAATGTTTAGCTAGAAGGTATCAAATATGAGAGTTTGAATCTTTTAGCTTTGTCATCTGTGCTTGGGTTCAAAAAGAAATATAAATAATAAGGTCCAAATTATCTAAAATATTACATGTACCAATTTGTGAAAAATTGACTACATGCTGATATGAAATGGGGACAATGACACAGAGGTTACCAGAGCTGGAGAAGCAGTTATATGAATTGACATCAGGAGATTTGGATACTCTTCAAAAAACACTTGATGAATTCAGCATCCCAACCACTCCTGGGGAAAGGAGCATTCTCCACAGGTGTTAAGTTTTCCCCAAGTAGATGAAAACACATTGCAGAATGCTTGAAATATATTCATGTGAAATTTGAGGTTATTATTGTTTTGTTGGTGGCTTGATATGCAAACATTGGAAGACTTGTAATGATATAATTGTGCTGTTTGGAGGAATGTATGAGCACACTAATGATTTATGGTTTGCTTCCTTTGTTTATGAAAGCAGAACCAGTGCTATTGACAATCTCTTTTGCAAAGACAGTGTGGAAGACATACTGGCAGCTCTTGTATGTACACTCAAATTTATTTACTGATACCCACATTATTATTTCCTTCTGCACTCAGGCTTTAGGGAATCTCCCATCTTTTGTGGGTTTTTGTCATTTTATTTGCGATGTTTGCAATCTCTGCAATCCACAGAAATCCAATATATGGTTGCATAGTGCAAAATCTTTATGATTCCCTGCTGTTAGTGAATAATTTCACTTGGGTTCTAAGGAGGCAAAGCCAATGCTTTCATTGAATTATAGTAATTTCCAATTTTGAAGCTCATGAGAACTAGGAAATTCTCAATGAGTAGTCACTTGTAATCGTCATTTCTGGAACTTCTCATAAACAACAAGAATACACCCCAAAAAAATACAGATCTTAGTGTTTTTTCTAAAGAATGTTGATGACATTGATTCTTACAGGAGGTGCAATTCAATGAATTGGCTGAAGACTGGGTGAAAGAGGTGATCAAGATCATCAAAAGGTCATCCCCAACAGGTCTTAAAGTGACATTCAACTCGGTATGACAAAAGATCCACACATAAAATGCAAACTCCCACAAGTCTCTTATAAATCAAAGCTTGACATTCATGACTTAGTTATTACATAAATTGTAATCTTAATTCTTATAAAGAAAAAAGCCAAAGACTTTGTGCATTCATTCCTTGTCAGACATCTTCAGTCTGGTGATAGTTACAAAACATATAACATGCAAATGAATTTTATTTTGGCACCCATTCTTTTGCAATGGCCAAAACACATGCAATGATGAGTGACTATTGTTGTGCAAGGTTTGCAGATCCGTGAAGCTCGCAAAAAGACATGGGCAGAGTGCTTGCGCACTGAATATCGTCTGACAATTAATGCCATAAAAGGCACAGTTTCAAATGACTTCTATGAGGTACAATTTATTTTAACATCAAAAAAAAAGTTTGTCTTTGGGAAACAAATGAGATGCCCATTTGCATTATGAAATCATGTCTCCTTCTCATCCATGTTGTTTTTCAAATTACAGGGAATTCGAGCAATTGTAGTGGATAAAGACAACAGGCCAAAGGTTCATTCCACGATGACAATCATTTTTCAAATTTAATTTTGGCTTTGAATGCACCATAGGCTCTACATAAAATTAAAAAACTTGTAGTGTACATGCACAACTTAAGAGATCTTGCTTTGGTGGTCTGTGGGAAATTTGTGAGCAGTGGAATCCTACTTCCCTCCAAGACGTGACACCTGAAGATCTGAAATTGGTATTCCAGCCTTTCAAAGAAAGCCTTGAACTGCAACTACAGGATCCCAGGTTTGTACAAAGCAGGTCAAATTTCAGATCACATGGATTATATTAGTTCATCTTTTAGAGCTTTTTGTGTCACAACAATTGAAAAGATTTCTATAGTTGAGCAGCTTTGGCCATTTATGAAATGTTATGTTATACTGTTTCTCACCATTGTTGTGTACTACTAAATCCATGTTGTGCAGGTGGAGTGGAAATTTTCTTCAAACCGCATATCATGTAGAACATGCAACTCAGTAAAGGATGAATATTTACATGGAGATTACATCATGCATGATTATGTATGTGAGAATAGAATAGAAATGGTGGGGGCAAGGGGGCGAGGTGTACTTGCTTAGTCATTATCAACATTGTTATAAGAAATCCTTATACTCATCCCTCACAAGAAACTACTACTTCAAATGAAATGAAGTCTGGTAAATATGTAGTTGCATAGCCTAGCACAAATATAGCATATTATATGCAATCATAATATATTGACCCAGAACAAGTAATTACTACTATTTATTTTACATGTTTTAAAGTGGTAGCAATTGCACTTTTGATCATATCATCATTATCATCCTCATCATCTGATTGGGTTTTTTCTGGCTGCACTTGAAAATTAAATGAGTGTCTAAAAATTTTGCTCCAATTTTGGCTGTAGATGATCAAATGTGGTCTCTTCATGAATGAATGACTACCCACTATGTTGCCCATGAATCTTTTGAAGCTTTGTAAAAACCACTAAGCCTATATAGTACATATCATGGTAACAGATACATTGCAAATTTTCTTGTTTCAAACTATTTTCCAAGTTTCATAATACATGAGAGAAGTTCTTATTTTTCTTAGTTTCTCAATTTGAAGTATTCGTCAATTTTTGAACATGAAAATGTGAAAAGAGGTTCAAAATTGAAGAACCATTCACAAATGTGTAAATCAATTCCATGACAACTATTAGGGGCCATAAAACCTTGGGAAATTTCAATATTATATATTGTCACATCCTTTGAAATCATTTGTTTACAATAGTGTAACCCCTCATTCGACAAAATTCCATGACAATGAACATAGGACTTATTAGCATATCAAGCCACCAACCCAAAAAAACTTTTATATTCCTATCATGGAGATTATCATGGAAGGTGCATTACCGGGTGGAGCTTCTTGTTCCAACATGGTGTGGGAAATTTTGCATAAGGTCCTTGGAGTAGGTTTGTAAGACCCCTAGAGCTCACAAGTAGATTAATGTAAGGCAGCACTAGATGTTTGTACCCTTGGTTGTTATGAAGGGGAAGCACTGCTGTAAGTGTTTTCTGCCTTGGACCTCAAGCTTTGTCCTCACTTCATGAGGCGAAAGGCATAAGATCAATGCTTCCACCTATACTAAACATATTTGGATCAGGAGGTGTGAAGAAAAAGTTGTTAGGTCTATTCATTGAGAATTGGAAGAATCTTATACTTATTATTTTATAGCTGGAAGATTCCTCCACTGTCAAGAAGTACACCTAAAATCCATCCTCCTTATGGTGAGCAATATTCACAAATACAAGGTGCCTTTCAAATACCAAAGGGAATTTCTTTCAATTGCCCTTACTTAAATTAAGGTGGCATGAAATGAAACCTATTTCAAATTGATTGTTTATTATTAAAAATATTGTTCATTGCATTCATATTAGTGTAGCCTGTGTCCTTGGCCCAAGGGCGAACTTGTTACCCAACTGAGTTTTCCTTTCGAAATCATTTTTTGTAATTTAACTAAATATTCAATGATAAAAAATTACTCAATTCAATATTCCTTGCACCGTAGGTTTGAAAATTTCCAAATTTTTTCATTAAAATTCTACTCACTAAGGGCTTTCCAACAAAACCAAAAGCACACCCAATTTTATTTATTTATTGATTTAAATGAATTTTTAATGAAAAAAATTGTTCAACATATTCAATAACTTCTCCATTGTAATTTGAAACATTATGAAACCAACTTGATGCACCCTTAGTCATTGAGGGCTTTCCAACTCCACCAAGAGCATGGCAAAGATGCCATGCCATGGTTTGAGAGATCTCAACTTGACAAACAAAACAAACTATTGACCTTCATAGATAAGATGTACATAAGGTGTAAATCACATACATGCACTTTCTATGTCTAGAAATATCATAGCCTTGAGTTCCCAATCTATATAACTTGTTTTTAGTCATTTCATCATCTAGAAATTCCTGGTTTTCCTGTCGTGATTTTTCTAAATGTGCCGACCCACCAAAATTGCCTAAATCTTGAAGAATAGGAAGGTTTCAGAACCATCACTAGACTCTCTCTCTCTCTCTCTCTCTCTCTCTCTTGTGATTATGCCACTTTTATGTTAACATAAAGAGTCATAGTAGGTTGGGTAAGGTTGGTGTTCTTCAAATTACCATGTCACTTGGATGGCAGTTCATAATCTTCTAGACACAAAATAATATTTCATAATCTTCCAAGGTAGAAGATTACGCTAAATAGTCTTCTAAACTAGAAGATTATGTATTACAAAAGAGTTATCATGTTCTATTTGCACGATGTTCTCACCTGTGTTGTGTGGGTATTAGAATCTGTTACATATACTTGCCAATTATCAGCTTGGGTGTATACGCACTTACATGACATGGGTGAATTAAAAAAAAAACCCTGATATTGATATAGAACCTTGGTTCTCAATTTTTTTGAAAAAAAAAAAAAGAAAGAAAAAAACACCTTTCTAACTGCTGGTTCTGTATTAGGTAAAGGGCGAAAGGAGCTGGATTATGGCATATAGTTGAGGCGAAAATGGGTTGAGATTATGTATAACCTTTGCCTCAAACCTAAAACCCTGCTTCCCAGAGACCTTCGCCCTTAACCTAAAACCCTGCTTCCCATACGACCTTTGCCCTAAATCTAAAACCCTGGCTCCCATAAGTCCTTTGCCCTAAACCTAAGACCCTGCGTCCCATATGACCTTTGCCCTAAACCTAAAGCCCTGCTTCCATGGCCATGGCGGGGAGGGTGCCATTGAAGAACAGAAAGGTTGTTGAGAGAAGGAAGAGAGCAGCAAGCGGAAGACTTTCTGTGCAATATCTTTTGTCAATAATCTTGATGGTCTGTTTGTGGAGAAGGGAATTTTTAGTATTTGTGTCTTGATCGGGAAAGCAAGAGTAATGTGCGTGAGTTTTGTATAATGAGGCGACTTGTAGGAAGAAACTCCTTCGTGTGCTTGCGCGTCATTTGCTCCGCCTGCAAGCCTCGTCTTGCCGCTAGCTTTACCTCCTTCAACCCTGCCACCGCGCATGAAGAAGGCATATTACAGAACCCTCCAGGGCGTATGCGTCATATGTGGAGGCATTTCTCAACATCTGGTGAGTGAACTCTTGCAAAACCCTGGGTGAAGCCCCCGTGTCATCCCCGAGAACGGAAACTGGGTTGTTGAACTGTCCTTTTGAGACAAACAACACCGATAGGCACGGGGGCAGTGGCTTCGCCAACGCGAAAACTGTTATTTTCGAATTCACATTCCTCTTGATGCATCCAGAACTTTACCGGGAATAGTGAATTCCTGTCTGATGAGACGTTACTGCATATCATCCATTCGTGAACCCAGAGGGTTCTGAGACACTTGTTGTCAGGACTTGGTCAGTCCGGTTGCTCTTGTTGGCTGGCCACTGACAAATCCCTTTGAAATGGCAGAAGGGCAGCTACCTATTTCACAGGATCTGTTAAAGATTATGGAGAGAAAAATGGTGGCAATTGAAGGACGCTATGCTTACCTTAACCAGCTTCTGGCGCAGGTAGTTAGACTCTCTTACCTGTGTCTTGCTGATATAGCCAGGATTGCTTTGAAAGGAAACTGCAAAGGTTCTTCTCAGTTTCGTCTATGCTAAATCTTGTTGCATCAATTCAGATATGGATGATAATCTTGAGAGGGTTCTATGAAACAAACCAGGGCATGAAAGATTTCTACGCAGTGTTTCCATCTTTGGAATTGTCCATCAATTAAAATTCCTTCTGTGAACAATTTGAGAGGGAAGATGAGCACGGTACTATTGATAGGAACAGGGAAAAAATTGAGCTATTCCAACAGAAATGGGGTTTGGGCTTGGGTGAAGACAGCCAGCAGCAGCCCCGGATGAGCTAATGCGCTTTGGTAAAGAGCTGAGTAGGTTAGAGGACTCCATTCGATGCATTGCTGCCTTGCGAGAGAAGCGGAAGGTAAGGACCAGGCTGGACTCTGACTAGTATTGTTTTATCCAAGAAATATTTGATATAGAAAGTTGGAAGGATCTTGATTTCAGATTTTCACAAAGCATGATTGCTCTTGACAATCACCAGACTTGTGGTGCACCAAATCATCTCATGTGACAATATATATTATGTATCCATAAGTTCTAAGATGTCATCCTCTAGCAGGAAATGGAGGGGTTGAAGAACTTGGTTGATGATGCTGCGGAGGATGATGAGATGCGGCAAATGGCTGCAGATGATTTGCAAATGGCTTCGAGGGAAGAAACAGAGGGGCTGCAGCATATTCTCTCTCTCATGCTTCCGAGTGATGATGCTGACACCAGGGGCTGCATCCTGGAGGTCCGGGCTGGTGTGGTTCCTTCCCTTGAACTGTATGATAGTATTTCTAGTAAATCAAGTTTCCAGTGCAAGACAGAGAAAGTGAGGAGACTACAGACCTGGAAACACTTAGTACAAGACACAGGAGGAGATCTGGATCTCTGGACAGGGACAGGTTCAGAGGGATTAACCTTTGCAGCATTCTGTCCCATACTTACCTTGCCCAATTCTGGTTAGTAGCTCATTGTCATCCTTTTATTTGGACAGGTACTGGTGGAGAAGAGGCATCACTGTTTGCTATGGATGTCTTTAGAATGTAAGTTCTTGTACAGGCATTTCACTTCTCTTTCTCAATATCCTTCTGGTTCGTCAAAGAGAAGTAGCTTTTCATATTTAAAAATTTATTCTGTGGTTGATGCAGAAGCTGCACACTAGAAAGGAAATTAACTGATTGCTGTTGATGATGAGAACTGCTTTATGAGATGTTTATCCTAAATGAGAATGGAACCTAAACTGTCTGTTTGATCTACTGACTGCAACAGGTATGAACGTTTTGCACAGAAGAATTCTTGGAATTTTGAGATATTGGACATTACAGAGTCAGAAATGCGGGGTTACAAGGTTTGTACAACACATAACAGTCCCTCTTCTATCATTTAAACTGGAATGAGTTGTCTGTTGTAGTCTGCCAAACTGAGAGGCCTCATGACTACAGAGCATCTATGATGTGTTTGTTTATTAAATGGTGTTGAGCATGATGGTCATGCAGGAAGCAAGTGCATCCATCACAGGTGATGGTGTCTATGGGAAGCTTAAGTTTGAGAGTGGTGTGCACCGTGTCCAGGTATGTTCTGGTGAAGAGTTGAGTCAAATTTTGTAGAGGGATGGACAAGTCCTGAGGGTCTGTGTTAAAGGGACACCTGCTTTCTGCTGTTGTCTGCATTCTGCATCTTTTATGTGAGCATTCCCATTTGCTTGTCATGTGGTAACTGACAGGAGTGCACACCATGATGCAGCGTGTTCCAGTAACAGAGAAGAGTGGACGAGTCCACACTAGTGCGGCCTCTGTGGCTGTTCTTCCACAAGCTGATGAGGTTTGGGCACACAACTGAATGGATATAGAAAAGGAAACTAAAACAGTTTTGACATGGGATTGAGCTTTTGTTCTCTTACCTTCTGATTGAAAAAAAGAAGTACAGAGAGGAGAGTCAGTTTTAGCTGCATGAGATTCATTCCATGTATTTACAGGTGGATGTCAATTTGAGGAATGAGGACATTAGACTGGACACATATCGTAGTGGTGGGGCAGGGGGTCAGCATGCCAATACTACCAGTAGTGCTGTGCGCATCACACACCTTCCAACAGGCATTGTGATAGCAATTCAGGATGAGCGCTCTCAGCATCAGGTACATCTGTGGTTTTCAAGTAACTTCCAGCACAGTCCAATGGAAACAGGGGAATATTGTGCCAGTTTGTGATGGGCAATTCAGGCACTCTCTAATGAAGGGAATCGGCTTTTTGTCCCTGTACAGAACAAAGCAAAGGCTCTAAAGATCTTGCGTGCGAAGCTGTATGAAAGAGAGAGGTCCAGGCAGGCTGCAATGCGTTCAGAGCTTCGACAGGAGCAGGTGAGTTAGGAGTTGTCAGAAGCACCACTGTGCAAGTACAGTACCATCATTTCACTTGTTCATTCCACAAGATTTTAGCATGCAAAGGCTCCAAAGCTCGGCTACATTCCTCCTCAATGTTCTTTATTATTTTGTTCAGGCTGGTTGTCTGATACACATGAGGTCATGTTATTTTATTGGCAAAGATTGGCAGCGGGGACCGATCAGAGCGCATCCGCACGTACAACTATCCACAAGGCAGGGTAACTGACCACCGTGTTGGCATCACCCAACACTCCATAGAGAACATTATGCAAGGGGAAGGCCTGGATCATTTTATAGATGCTCTCATCTCTAAGCAAGAGGAAGAGGCTCTTGCCTCCCTTAAAGTGGTTGGGTAGGTTTATTTGTTTATTCCATAAACTCACATGCTATCTGATAAGGTATCTCACAGCTGAGAGTCAAATTGCTTTTTGAGATTTCTTTGATGTGCCATGATTAGGACAGGGAGTCATCTTGGATCCAAGCTGATTGAAAGTCTTTGCTGAGAATCACCTTGTATTCCAGCCCATGCAATTCTTTTGCTTGGAATTAGGATAAGTGGGTGGATTTAATTAACAGCTGAGTGAGGACATTTGAGTGGTCATCCAAGTGGCATGTTTCTGCACCCCTTATTTGTATGTCACTCAGTCATTTGTGTCTGCCCTCAACACAAAGTAAGAGTTGGTTTGTTGTTACACCTGCTTGCTATGCTACTGAATCTTTGGAACTGCTGGACACCGTGGTTAGAAATTTTTGTCTTTCTTGCTTGCACTCTTGGATGACAGAGAAGCACCATTTTGGTGGTAGAGCATGAAGTGCTAGCTCATGTATAAGTTTTGTTATCTCCTGCCATGTGTTTCTTTTACTCTTGTGTGAAGCCCTCTCCTTCAATCTCTCATGGATGCCAAGAAATTTGTTCCTCTCAGTTACACAAAATGCCTCCTTGCTTTCCACTCTCCTCTGACAGCTCCTTTGGCTTTGATAATGGCAACCAAAAATCGTTGAAAAGCCTTTTCTGTTAAAGTTATCCACTAAGTAGCCCAAACTGGGTGTACTTAGCTGAAGTTTTAGTGAAACTGGGGACGAAATCTAAAATTAGAAGTCAGGATGGAAATGTTGCACAAGGAGAAAATATAGGGAACCAAACTGGTTTTCTCACCTAAATTGGTCGTCAGGGGATCTTCAAACGCATTAAGTACCACTTGATGGAGCAGCCTCTCACCCTGCCACATTTGACGCCATGAATGTACCCTAGGGTGGCCCTGCCATGGTACATCATCAGCAATGAGCATGTACATACCCTACCAAAACAAAAACAATTAGATGGTGCTATACATAATCACACGAGAAACCAAAAATGTGAGTGTCCAAATGTCGGTATGTCAAGCAGGTACATTACTTGATGGACCAACCCTTTAATGAA
>Ga0116230_10002254_pt1 | contig 18574 bp, 8 predicted proteins | sample S1TSphfallax_3_FD_88678 | JGI IMG/M metagenome (GOLD analysis project Ga0116230, IMG submission 88678) | Host-associated microbial communities from peat moss isolated from Minnesota, USA - S1T2_Fd - Sphagnum fallax MG | ecosystem: Host-associated > Plants > Peat moss > Unclassified | place: USA...
GGTCTTGAAGGTCCAGGCTTTGTTTATAATCTTTAGAGGCTTTTGTTAGGGTTGAGAATCCTGACTTTGAGTGGTGGAGCAGAAACACTGCTCTTATACTTTTGGGAAGTTTCTTTTGAAGGCTTGGAAGAGGTGTTTTGGGGAAAAACCTCTGTAGAGGTTTGTGGCGGGTGTGGAAGGTGTAAGAGAAACTAAGTTTTTTTTTCCCCCCAGTTCTTGAAAAGGCTGTAATGGGTAGTCTTGCAAGTGAGAACGAATTGGATCAGCATGCTCACAAATCCATCCATGATAACGAAGATGATGCCGTGCAACCAGCAGCAGCTAGTACTTGCGATCATGAGAGATTTGCAGAGCAAATTCACTACTTCGCTCCTCCTCATTCCACCACACTCAAGCATGTTTTGATACTAATCTTCTACCATATGCTTCCTTTCACACTCATTCCAACCGCCATGTTTTGTTTGGAAATGTACTGGGTGTACAAATTCTTGGGGTGGGTTGGGGTAACCGCTGTGTCTGCATTTCTTTTGTTCCTGGCTGTAGCTCCCCCATACTACTCCAAGTCCATCAGGAGGAAGACGAGACCTCTGTATGAGACTCTTGCCAGTTACTTGCCCAGTGCAAAATACATAGTACCCAAAACTCCATTTCCGCAAGACAAGGCCTACATCTTTGCCATACATCCCCATGGCAGAATGTTTTACGCAAATGCCTTGTTCTCCCAGGTGCATGAGATTTGGAGAGAGCCCATCAAGCTTGTGCAAGGTACATATGCAACTTTCCCAACTGCTCATGACCTCCTCCTCTTCCCCATCTTCCTCATCCCTGTAAATTGCTGCCTCAATCTTTTAGGATTTTGAAATTGAAGGCGGTGGTGCTGCAAGAGTTTAAAGGTTCATGGCAACCCTCCAAGTGCTTGTGGATTGTGCAGATCCTCTAAACCCTTCATGCTTCATGAAAGGGATGCTCAAGCAATGATATGTAGATACTTAAAAATGTGTTGCATGCAGGTGACCTCTTTCAGACAGCAGCAGGTGGATTCTTTCAGGTGCCATTTGCAAGAAACTGGTTCTACATGATAGGAATCATACCTGCTGACAAGCATCTGATTGTGGAGAAGCTGAGGAAGAAGAATCATGTAAACTTTGCTGTCAAACCCTGTCTACAGATTGCACTCTGAATGCTGAAATTTCCTTCTGTAACTTGACGTAATTCCTTTTTGGAGCTCAGATCTGCAGTAGTCCTGTCAAGAAGTCTAAGCATTGAATGCTGGTTATGATGTTGGAATTGTTGGAACTTCTAAAGGTGACCATTGCAGTTGGAGGGGTGCGGGAAGTTTTACTAGGTACTCAAGATGATGCTGATGTGCTTTACCTCAAAAAACGGTAATTTCTGGCCCAACAACCCTTCTCAAAATGTTTGGTTATTTAGAGTTTAGGGTGTGCCTAAACTTCTGACCTTGAGTTTCTTGTGTGTTCAGTCTTTTTTTTCAAATATAACTGTAAAATACCCACATGCAAGTTGGGAGTTGATTTTGTGTGTGCATCTGATCTGTATTCCTTTGAGTGACACAGGAGAGGTTTTCTTCACATAGCCATGGATGAGAAAGTTGGGGTTGTGCCTGTGTATGCCTTTAATGAAAACCAGGTACTATTTCTTTCATTTTTTTACTGCTCTATTCTTACTGGTCAAATGAAGGGACCAGATAGACTATTAATTTCGTTGGCAAAGACACAAACCCTGCATGTTGATAACATCCTCAGAATAACGCCTTGGATTTAGGCCTCCTGAAAATAATTTGTGTTTCTGTTCCAGGTTATTGAATTTGAAAATCTCCAGAGTGTTGAATCTTGCTTGAGTGCGTACACCTATTTGGGAAATCACTTCAGTGAGAAGATTGTTAAAATGCTCTGACTTAAAAAAACCTGATTAACAATCAGAGTGTTTTTTTCAGTTTGTTTCAAAATGGTTTTGAGCTGTTAATCACTAATCAATTCACTTTTTGGGCTCCATATGCATTTTCAGTTTATAAGCCCATAGGGAAAGATCCATAACCTCATTATCGGTCATTCTCTTACTTCATTTCTGGTTGACTTAAATTCTTCATATTGAGAAATTCTTGGTACTCATGAAGATTGTTCTTGTCTTCTGTGAGTTCGGTATTGCAGCTCTTCAGGCATGACTCAAAAGCATTTTTGAAGTTTTGGGAGAATGTGAATCGATACTACAAGATTGGGGTGCCATTCATGCGGGGCTATTTCAATTTGCCAATGCCCTACCGGAAGTATGTCTTGTTCTCTTCCCCACTATGACCTTTGGGCTTCTCTCCAATATCCCATCCTTAGTAAAGCTTTTACGGTGCATCTCCAATATTCAGGAACCCAAAAAGTTGAAGATGAAGTATACTCAAGTGTACATGATGAGCATGGAGAATTACAGAGTGCAGAACTGGAATGGGATAGTCCTGAGAAATTTCTTTCATGTCTTTTGTACTGAATTAGGGCAAATTGATGCTTTTAATTTACATACTTGTCATTCAGGAGAAATTCTGCCAGTGAACTGCTCTTTCAAATGCATGTGACCAGCACATAGAACATTTTGAGGTATAGCGAATGGTCTAAAAAGTTCCTAAGGATGTGGCGGCTAGAATCTCTCTTGAGTGCCAATTACATCAGGTGATAGCCATTGGTCAGACCCAGCCAGCTGGGTCCTGCCAATGGCCATCATCTAATACATATTGTCATCAACTCAACATCAATAGAGAGAGTTATCCTGTGTTGGTTCTTGTTCCTAATTTCAAGTAATCTGTGATTGAACTGCAGAGAGCTACTGATTGCAATTGGAGACCCATTATTTGCAAAAGAAGGAGAAAGCATTGTTGAATTTCAGGAGCGATACATACAAGCTCTAAAGCAGCTATTTGACCAGTATGTGAGTCTATCTCCAGATCCAAAGCACAAATTGATAATCACCTAAGGATTTGATTGTCTACGGCCATAAATATGATGTGGCGATTATCTAGCTCAGAATTTGCATACAGTTGAGTTTAGGATTCATGCGGCCAGCCCAAAGAAAAACAGAGCAAATGCTCAATGATGGGGATCTACAAAGTGGAACAACACAGGCAGTGGGTTGTATTTAGTACTCACTGAAATGTGCCAGTACACCAAAATTCAATAAAAGGTCATCTTGTTTTTTTCCCTGAACAAATGTGCTTGCCACTGGAATAAATTGAAGGTATGCCCATAATCATCTTCACAATCAGACAGGACAGTAACAAAACCCTAACTTGGTTAGATGAACATGCTGGAGACTAGAATTTGTTTTACTATCACTGCATTGAATTTTTCACATCTGTCACATTTGAATCATAACGTTTTCATACCTTTCTGATGTTTTTTCAAATCACTTGCGTTCAAATTGGTGTATAAATATTGAAACTGCTCAATCTTCCCTCGAATCTCAAACCCATTTTGCAGTCTTCCAAGTGTTTGTGAATTGAACAGTTTAACTTGAGAAAATATCTCAACTTGGTAGGATTTGAGTATGTATGCTCCTTAATGAATGTATGTATCCAAATAATTTATTACTTGCATGAATGTAGTGATGAGAAAAGTTTGTTTTTTTCAAATTTGTGATGTTGCTCAAGTGGTGAGATCATCCAAAGTAATATTTAGCCAAATTTGGTGATATTCAAAATATGAAAGTAGAAAAATCTTAAGCACACTTTCATGTTGAAGGCAGTTGTGGCAATTTTTTGGTGATTTTTTCAACCTTTTTTTTTTTAAATCCTGAAAACAGGGAATTTGTGACAATATAAAAATTTTTCAAATTTTTTTCAAAAAATGGCAAAAGTTCACCACATTTTTTTGTGGAAATTTCTGAATTTCCAAATTTGCCACAAAATAAATTGAGTGTCTAAGTAAGCCCAAACTAAAATGTGAAAGTTCAGAAGGGGGAAAAAGGACTTGGAGATTAGTTGAACTTAATGGTGTGAATGAAAACTTTTCAATCTTTTCTTCAAATGGGCTTTATATCTTTTGTATAGTGTTGGTATTTTGAAGGGTCATCCACCCCACACTATTTTTGGCTTAAGACCCAGTTTTTTCTATCCTAATTATGAAAATCCAAACTAGAACATTATTGTTAATTTCTCTATATGGTTTCTTGTGTTAATTTTTGTGATTATTACTTTTTAAAATTTAATTTTTTTATTCTTTAGTAATTTGGCAAAGTGGTTGAATTCAAGTTGACTTTATTTGTTCTCAAATGCACTTGATTTGTTGGTTTTGTTCAATTTGTGTGAATTTTGCAATTTGAATTTTTTTTTTGGTAGGTCCTTTTTTGTCATGAGTTGTTTGATTTCAACCTATTTTTCAAGTTTCCAAGATGTTCCCATATTGTTTGTCTTCCCAATGATGTTCCCAAATGATACTTTGAAACTTTCCTTAAGCTATGATTGAAAGAAGAATTAAAGTAAAACATTTTGTTTGCCAAGCAAATTTTGAATGATTGTTCACAATTTAAGTTTAGTTCTTTTTGGGAGATGGTCGCTTTCAAACCATTGAAAGAGAAGCAGTGTAGTTTTTAAACTTGCCACTATGGTTTGAACTTTGAACCACCAATATGCACATGGCGTCAATCATTCATTGACCTAATCAACTCTATTGTAATCAAGTTGCATGATTACAACTTGAACCAACAATCACTTGAAAGGTCACAAATGCCACAAAACTTGAGAGACAAGTGATTACGTTTTCAACTCCTTAAGCTCAAGTTCCATGTGGATGACTAATGCACCAAACTTTCAAAATCAATTCCAACCTTTATATTAAATAATTTGAAAATGTAATATCACATGTCTATATTTTGGCAAGAATTTGATGCCATGTAAAGTTCAAATATATATTGGCATTAATATTTCAATATATGAATTTATCAAACATGGCCCCCAAATATTTTGATTGACTATGAGTTTTGAACTCTAAATTCTCTAGCATGTTTTAACAATTTGAAATTATTTTGACCAAAAACAAAAACAAACCAAACTTGAGGCTACATATGTAGGGTAGGCAAGAAGTGAAATGTTTTTTGGTCTAAAAATGCTATTGGATTTATGTATAATTATTTTATGTAGTAATGGAGTATTGAATGTGCACAAGAGAACTTTGACTTGTCTTACAAACCTTTTCTTAAAAAATTAAAATATCCGATCAATGCAATCAACATACATAATAATCTTTTTTTCTTTACTAAAATATTTGGTGTTGGGTTTAATGGGCATCCAAATGTGGTAAGAAACTTTATTATCTCCATATTGTACCTTTTTGTTGATCCAAAAACAAAACGGGACGAAGCTTCAAAATTAAGCTTGACCAAATGCCTTTTCAACCTAAAATCACCTCATTTGAAATGTGATCAAATAAGATTTTTATTTATTTATTGCCTTTAGCTAATTTAGTTTTGGTGCTTTCTTTTCTATGGCAAGGAAGTCATGTTTATGACCGACCAACATGAAATATCTTGTGCAAAACACAAGTTATGAAATTAAATTAATTGGTTAACTCATCGCATTACCCATTCAAAAAATGTGCTAAAAAAAATCATTTGTTTATAGGAAGCTTTGTTGTCATTTGAATCATCATATACATGTGTCACTTTTATTCAATGAATATTTTATTTTGAAGAAAAGGGAATTAATAACACGATTCCATCAAGGGGTAGTTACAAGCTATAATGGATAATTTTCAACATTAGAGTTCATTTTGAAAAAAAAAACACTAATGTCTCATTTAGACATCATCCTCTTCCCATGATTATTAAATAACCTAATTTTATTTTATTTTTAATAAACTAAAATTTTATGTATATCAAATAAAACATAATAGATTGAACAACTTTAACAAGAAGGTGCTTAATAGAAATCAAAAAATAATTATTTTGTGCCTACCTAGGTATTACAATATGCTAAAAATGTAAAAAATTTCAAATAGCTTTTCATCCTTTCCCTAAAAAAGTGGCAATTCCTTCAAATCTATCCACCTACACTTAGATTAGTGGCAAATTCCTTGCCACTAGTCCATTTATTAAACTACAACATTAGATAGAAATTGGAGGCTTCACACTACTAAATTAATGGAGGTGGTAAGTCTACTTATCATTGGTAGTTTTGAAATTATTGGAAGGCCTTCTAAAATAATTTTCCTAGGTTTTATCATCTAACATTATCCCCCCTTATATTTTAAATCACATCCATGTAATCCCACTTATGGTCATTTTCTTGAATAGGGGAGGTGAAAAACTATTATTTGCTTTTTTTTATGTTGGCTTGGTGATAATAATGGACACCATATTTTGCAATATAACCATATCCAATACTAGGTCTAGTGAGGGAGTAGGGATACAAATTTAGTTTCATTGGGTGGGGTATGTCCACCACAATCCAATATTCTTTTTTGGAACTTGATAATTGGCTTGAAACAAAGGTTACCAAGCTACTATTTCCAAACAAAACATGGAATGTTCTAACAAAGTATTGTTATATTGTTGCATTTTTGGGTCACCAAATGAAGCATGCAAAGTGCTCCTTTTCCAATTGGCTATATGGACCTTCATAATTAAGTACTATCATTTTTAATTAGCTTGCCTAACTCAATCTTTAATTATAATGCCTCTTTATTTTAATGTGATTTGATAAGCAACACTACTTTCTTGAATTCATAGTCCATCAATTCTTGTATTACCTTGCCCTTTGCTAACATGTGGTAACATTTTTTCAACTTTTATTTATCCTCCTTTTCATGCCTCTCTTTGGAGGTAATTTCCTCCCCACAAGTCATTAAAGCATTGATTTTAATGTCAATGAGCTCCTATTGGTACTCATATTCTTATTTGAACCTTATTACATGTACGTATATTTTTTTATTTCTTGGAGTTTTTGCTATAGAACTCCTTATTTAATTCCAAGGTATGGTTCAACACCTCATGCTTAAACCTTTCCTCTTTCAAATGTTCCTTTAGGGTGGTAATGTGATTTTTGTATTGTTGGGACAACTCAATGTATAATTGTGGCATGACTACCAAGGAAGGTAATTGGGTAAAACCAAAAAAAAAAAAAAAACACAAAGTGTCAACAAATGGAATGGGGGAACTATTGTTTGAAGGTAGTCCTACATTTAGGCGTTACAAAAAAGGACCTCCAAACAATTTAGGTGATTGGAAGGTAATGCCTTCCAATCCTAGGAAAAACATTATTGAACTATAGTGCAGTAGTTCCTTCATGTTGTCTTCCTCTAGAAGCATGTTACCTTCTTGTTCCTATTTTTTACTATAATTTGAATTACCTTTTGCTACAAATATTGTCATAGTCTAAAGTTTTTCAAGAAGCCATTATGAATGAAACTAGGAAGAAAATCATAGATTAAAAAAAAAAGTTACAATATTCTATGGAAAGTTGTATTTAGACTCATGCATTCAAAAACTCAATGCAACATTTTTAAAAATAGAAGTACATCCTCAAGGTCCACAACCATATATTTTTTACACAATGAAATACAAAGTTCTCTTTCCAACTCTCTCCCAACTTCTCCATATAGTTTCTCCTACCATGTTATCTATGAAAATATCCCCCTTTTTCCTCTTTAAAATATAAATAAAGAACTAAAGAAGATTGCCCACCACACATGTGGGTTTCTTTATCTTCATTTTGTTGTCTTAATTTTTTCATATGTCCCATTAGTTGATTAGTTAATAAATACCAATCCTTATCCTCAAGAACTAACCACCCCATTAGCTTCATCTTCTATGTAAATATAAGATGGTAGGTAAATTATAATAAATTGTCCATTTTTAAAGATTTCAATGTTGTTAATTGCATATGGTGGTGTGTTTTCATTGTTCCCATTTATTTATGGATGAAAAGTTTGAGCTTGGGTCAAAGATAAAATGTTTATAATAGCCAAGATTACAATTGTGAGTGCACATGGCATGGGTTTGCATATTTATTGTTCCCATTTTATGTGATCATCATAAAAGACTATGTTGTTATCTTTGTGTTATGCATGAAATTCAAGAAACAAGGTAAATAACATTAATGTTTAAGCCATGTGTAATTAAATAATATTTGTGACATATGTTTGGATTGGGGCAATGGTGACACTGTGCAACACAATTAACATTAATAGCAAATGAACACAACATCAAAAAATGATTGTTTAATTATGATAAATGATAATACAAATGATGACATTCTCAATGATAATGTCATCAACTACTAACATGAAGAGCTCTAATTAATTAAAAATGTTGAAAACATCCTTTTCAATCCAAATGGATGGTTAAGTGACCAAAATTTGATAGCCATAATGCAAATGTTATATATAAAAAACTAGAACTACGATCATTAGGTTACCAACAACACACATATGCAATCATAGGAACCATACAATTATTTTCCACACATTTTCATATTAAACAACAATCATTGGATATTAGTTGGAATACATGCCTCCATTATTGGCCTAATTGCACAATATATGATTCAAACACACCAATAATGAAAAAATATATTTGATGACACCATACAATTAGTAACTAACATAATTAACGTTGAACATTTATAATATACATATGTTAATGTCATGTAATAGCCACATGATTTATCTTATGGGATTTCACAATAACATATGTGGCCAATATAACATTTGGACTCAACCTAAAACAATCTATTTATAATGTGACACAAATGTAGTTATATTTACACAACATAAATATATATATTCCCCAAATACATGTGTCTTAACATTATATTGTGGCCCGCATATATTAGTTAAAAAACCCCATTTTGTGACTTTAATTTGTGACTACAAATTAATTACAAATCATTTAGCAACTAAATCTTGCATTAGTTGCATAAGTTTGGTTGCATCAAACATTAGTCAAAAATAATGATTAAACATGACATCAACATAATGCACATGATTGTAATATATAGTCAACTATAATATATTTCATCCATCCATTGACTATATAGTTTTTTATTATTAGTTATCACAAATTGTGATTACACAATTGACTAATGACATGTTACCATGTGGCATAATTTCAAAAAAAGTTAAAATGAAACCAATTTTTCTAATAATGATCCCCCACATCCATTTTAGATGGTTTAAAGTCAAACACATGGCCAACTCAGAGTTGCCACGTGACATACTTAGTGAATTTTCAAAAAATGAAATAAAGAATATGTATTTTTAATCTTGGTCATCCACTTTAAATGGTTTATAGGGTCCAAATTCTTTAAGGTGTACCATTAAGGACAAAAATGACATTTTTTTTTGTCTTTCATTTATTATAAAAAAGAATGGAGAATGCGTCTTAAGTTGTAGAATTTTCCATACCGGAATTTTACATCTTTGGGCACGCATGGAACCTTTCACTAGTCTTCGACAAAAATCTGATTGTTGTGAAAATTAAATGTTTTGGTTGAAACAAAGTTCTACCTTGAAAAGTACACAATATATTTCTGAGTTGTCGCCATTTGATTGAAATAAATTGTGCAAATCCTTTAAATTTTATAATTTTGTGGGAAAGAAGGGGGGTCGACTAGCCACACTAAGATTACCTTCTAGAGAGGTTCGTCTAATATTTCAGGATTGTTTAGCACTCCTTCTGTAAATGGTTAATATCCCTATTTCGTAAAATCGGCAAAGATTCTTTAGTTTTTGAATGGTTGATTAAGGAATACTTCAGAAATGGTTAAGGCTAAACTACTTGAAGTCTAAGCACCTCTAGGGTTTTCTTCCTCTTGATGTTTCCATATGACACGTGTGAAGAAACATAATTAGAAATCCATAACTCCAAGAGCAATAGGAGTCCCATTTAATTTTCTTGTACCCGTTTGAATAGCATCAATCAAACCCGTTCTTTTTTAATAAAAAATAATATGATTTTTGTAAGAATCTTAATGGAGTCTTTTTTGTTTTATATTTTGATCCCCATCAATATTAATGAATCAAAATGTGTTAAATATTTTATAAGTACCATATTTAAACCACTACAATTCTAGATACCATCAATTTCATCCATTATGTGTCGTTACATGGTTAAATAAGACTATGTACATGAGTACATAAAAGGTGACACCGTGACATTATTTTAGTACTCCTTAAAGAATTTGGACCCTATATTCATATGCACGGCCAACTTGAAAATTACCACATGGCACATTTTGTGAATTTTCATAAATTTGAATTAAAAAATATAATCTTTAGTCTTGGTCATCCACTTTCGATTGTTTACATTCATGCACATGTGGCCATTTTGAAAGTTGCCATGTGGCACATTTTGTGAATATTCCTAGATTTGAATTAAAAATTCAAACTTTTAATTTTGGCTATCCATTTAGATAATACTATCTAAAATGGATAGCCAAAATTATAACTTGGGCCAACATGAAACCTGCCACATGGCGCTTTTAGTGAATTTCCAGATGCTTAAATAAAAAAATATTTTAAAAAATCTTGGACCACTTTGGATAATGTACATCATAAGGAGCAGAGTCATTTGGTTGTAAGGGTAGTGTCATCTACATCTTTGCCATTGATTTGCATTGGTTGCACATGTGATTCCTTATCACCTTCATCACATGTTTTATCATCTTTATGCTACATCAAACTTACATGCAAAGGTAAGGAAATAAATTCATGTTATCTTTAAATTCAAGTCTTGTATAGAATGAATGAACCAAATCATTTAGGTCATGAAGACATCTATATTCCTTAAATCATCAAGATCCAAGACTAATAAAAAACTTAGTGAATGAGATCACTAGATATTGTTAAACAACCATGTACAACTAATATTTGAAAGGAGAAACCAACCAACACCCCATTCCATGGACTCCTTGGGCATACATAACCAAACAATAGAATTGTGTTAGCTTTGTAACCTTTTGAAAATGGACACCATCAACAAGTTGTTTCGCAATTACAACTAGTATATCCCATTTTATATTTTTGCATAATAAAAAATCAAGTAGTTTTTAAAAAACCATGCATTTTGATCTCTATAGCTATAATTGAAATTTTGAATGCATGGGATGAAAGAAGGAACAAATTGTTGGTACTTTCTACTACATTCATTTTTAATTACTATAAAATACATATTAATGATTTGGTGTCTTGAAAGTTGTGGGCGTGACAAAATGAAAATTTGATATCTATTGGATGAAGATTGTGAATTCAAACCTTCATTTCCGAATACTAGGTTGTAGCATTTGTAACATTGGTTCAATGACCTTTGGTATGCATTTTCCCAAATTTGTGATGATGTCATTGTCATGGAAAGGTCTATTCATGAAACTTGTCTCTTCAAGGTAGATGTTTTTTTTCATGGGGAGTCTATGATGAAAAGGTGTGTGTGTGTGTGTGTGTGTGTGTGAATTTGTGAAATTTCAATTCTTTATTTTTTTAATGTTATCTAGTAATCCTTAAATTTTCCATGTAGTAATAAAAAATAATCTCCATTCAATATATTGTACAATAATGTTTTCCAACATTTAAACTTGTTTTCCATATATATATATATATTCTCCAACAATATTTTCCATTCCATAATTTATATTCAATGTATTTTTTAGCAATAATCCCCAACATCTAGACTTGTTTTCCATATATTCTTTAGTAATATTCCATAACATATACATTTGTTTTCCATGTATTATTCGACAATATTTATCCCTCAATATTTTCTATTGAATAAATTCTTTAGCAATCTTCTGCAACATTTAAACTTATTTTCCATATATTTCCCAACAACATTCTTTGGCATCCAAATTTATTTTCAATGTATTTTCCCAAAACATTTTCCATTAAATATATTTTTTTCAATAGGTTTTCCAACAATGTTCTCCTACACCTAAAATTGATTACAAAATTTGGAAAAAATTGAATAATATAAGTAAAATATAAGTGCTTTTGAATAGATTAGTTAATACGATGTTCAAAGATACTTTTTCATTAAAAATTTAATGAAATAAATATGAATTAAGTTTAAATATGAAAATCATTATATATTCAAACAATGATGTTAAGGGGTGAAATTGTGACCCTCGATCATTACCATCCTCTAAGAGGTAAGACCAAGGGAACAAGGTCAACACCTTGTTACTAAAAGCAAAACTACCCTCACTTGCTTACTTTACTACAACTACTCAACTAATAAGTAAAAGTCACACAAATAACAAAATGAAAAGGGGTAAGGTTTGTTTAAAAACAGACATGTTGTCTTGTCTATAGGTTATTCCAAAAGTGCAAGAAGAGAAAAATATAAAAGGGCAACATGGAAAATGAGCATAACTAGACAATAATTATTCTCCAAGGCTCTGTAATACCTTCAAAGCCATTGGATGTTGCCCTAGTGGGTTTCCAAGCCTCCCACAACTATTGTCCCACCTTGATAACGCATGCAAATCCTTTAATAACCATGCCTACCATCTACAACACCCCATAACACCTCCTCAATGTTGCTTACCATTTGCAACAAATTGCACCCATTCATGGTTGTTGCCTACTTCCTGCAGCAGTCCCTTTTAGTTTGCATAATACTACCTTCAAGTTCTCCCCCTTTTTCTATTACCACATACGAATTGTTATTTTCCTATGGGAGCTAGTAGTTTACCACTTTAAAGGGTACCACTTGTTATGCCTTTTTGTTCTCTGTTTTAGAAAAAACGCATAACTACCATGGAAAGGGGTAGCAACACCTTGTATAATTTTAAACTACATCTCTTTCCATATCTTTTAGTAGAATATATGCACACAAAACACATAGAAGTTCCTCAACCATTTTTCCATTAAAATCACACACAAATACAAGTACATTTCCTCATTACTCTTTCTTCCTTAATGTTACAACACACACTTCTCCAATACAGTCTTCCATTCCAACAACACCATTACCAAAATATCGAATGCCAATAGAAGTCCTCCAAAACCTCCTTAATATTTCTTCTCCACAAAGCCACACAAGGCCCACATGAAAATAAAGCCTTTATTTCAATCCATTTCTAGAAATCTCATAAATGATTGGTTAGATTACCCCCAACCACTTACTAACATGAACTACTTAATTTCACTAGCTTCACCCCTTTGGTAAGGGATAATAAGTCTACCACCAATAACTATAAATTATTAAAATGCTTATGATACTAATTAGTTTGAGATGTCTACCCATTAACAAAGGAATTGAAAACAAATGTTGTACATTGCCATAAAAATAATTTAATTTTTTTTTGTCATATAAAAAAACCTATTTTCAACCTACTTAAATACAATGTGAAAGTTGAAAATGCACAACAATGAAAAAAAATATCATTCAAATAATGTATAACGATCTTATGTTGGGTTTCATTACTATTTTTTATTCATTCAACAAGTATACTATAAAAAAATATGTTTGTATATTTTATTTTGCTTTGATCCAAATATGTTTGATGATTATATCATTGGGGATAGTTGATATAAATGACCCTTCCATCACAACTTAATGACTAAAACTATAGGGAATTATTGGAAAACCAACACAATTTGTTTTTGGGAAGTATTATGATCTCCAATTAAATAAAGTTTTATTTAGTTTTATTTTTCTTGCAATTGGTGAGTGAAAACACATTTTGGGGGACCAAGATTGTTGTCACATTGTATTATTTTTCAAGGTACCATGTTTGAATTTCAACCATGTCATTATTATGAGATATTTTCACAATGTTTTTTCATGTTATGGTAGATCAAAACCCAAAAAAATCAACTCCCAAAAATAATATATATTTTTATTTCATATGATGTGATGTTAAAATATATTTGCACAAAGAAAAGTATGTCACATCATAATTAAAAAATGAAAATATACTCAAGAAATGATTGAAACTCTTTTTAATATCTATGAAATTTGTAGTATTTCTCAAACATTATGATTTGATATGATTGGAATATGTTTGTGAACCATGTGAAAATTCTGATAATTATCACAAATGGTTTTTTTTCAAGGCAACGATGATAAATATGTGATATATTAAAATTTGAGAAATAATCGCTTTCAAATGAAAGATGACAAGAAATGTAAGGTGGCCAATTTTTAAAAGTTTCATTTCAAATTGTTTTGGTTGATCAATTCAAATTGAAAACAAGTGTAATTTAAAACAAAAACAAATGGGCTCTATATTTATATTACAAATACCATTTTTTTATTCCTTTAATTTAATCTCTCTTTTTTTCGAATAATATGAAATAGCACTAACTTTGTGAAAATCAAAATATAAAGCCCAAGCAACAAAAATGAAACCCAAAATTAAAAGCAATACATTTTGAAAGTGTATACTTTAAGCATATGTCATGAAAGTGCCCAATTTTATCCCCTTATAATGTGTTTTCACCTTGGTATCAAATTCTTACTAGTTTTTTATTTTAAAATGTAGAAAAAATAAATCTTGATATATTCATTTCTTGGCATGTGGAACTTAGGGTTGTAAAAAAATGGTTTCAAATTGAAGGAGGAGATGAACCAAATATTATTGTAGGAACATTTGAGAATACCATGGATTTAATGGGATGTATGAAATTGAAAATGTACCTTTGGCTATAGGGTCATTGCCTTGCATTTGTTGAAACATAAAACCTAATGTATCATGTCAACACAAATGCATGAACTACCAAAAATCATGTGGAAGGACAATAGGTACTACACCTAAATTGTTCACTTGCATTTTCACATAAAATTTGTATTTAATTACACACATAGAAAATAAGGAAGAAAAGATTTGTAATTTCTCCACCAACTAACTAAACACACATAAGAAGGTAAAGAAAGACCCACATGCCTTGAATAGGAAATAATTAATTTTTCATAGATTTTTGCTTCAAAGGTTATATTTTGAATTATAGTTAATTGGTATCTTCCTCTTTACTTCCTATATAACAAGTAACCACTTGTTAAAATCATTAAAAAATGGTAATAAATAGTCTACATTATATACATGATCATGACGATAAAGTTGGGATGGAATTCTAAACAAAATTGATCAAAATTGGTCCCAATGATAAAAATGATAATTTGACATTTTACGAATGTTGTTCATAATGTTATTACTATTTTTTTATTGATTTTGGTTTTGCTGGAGTGTAAAACCAAGATGAACTTTTTTGGACATCCCAATCCCCATTTTTATGGGTTTGACAAATATTATTACATAGTTCCTCAAATGAAAGATGAAAAAAACATATGGGATTCAATTTGCTGAAACATTATGAATTTCTCCTTGAACTTTGAAAGAATTGAACCAAAACCATCAATATTCAAACAATGATGGCCTTTTCAATTCAAATATGTCTAGGGTCCTTGTCCACTTATGGATTTATTGCTTACAACCAATGTATGATAATTATTTAAATTTGGGACATGTTACTTCCAAGGTTTACGAAATGTAAAACCAACAAATATGGAAAGAAAATTTTCTTGTCTTTTTCTAATTCCATTTAATGACCTAAAAATATCTATGTTTTGCAAAGTTCATTTACAAGTACATAAACTTTTTTTTTAACACTTGCCTACATTAAAAATATTTTAAAAGGTTTTTAGGAAGGTGATATAAGGAAAAAAATGGAAAAGAACATTAACTTTAACATCACTTTTTTTTTTAATGAAAGACCTAATTTAAAGGGGTTTTTGGACCTAAACTTCATTAAAAATATGAATTTCCAATGGACTCTCCATTGTTATTAGTATAGTATTTTTTAACCATAAAATTGTTAGAATAACTACTTTCAAGGTGTTTATTGTGGAATTTTCTTTGCAATTTCATATACATATGATGTTTCTTCCAAGGGTATAAAACTTCTGTAATTGGTTAGTTCACCAAAAGATATATCTATCTATCCACAAATAATTATTTATTTAAAAAATTTTGTATGATGCACATTGTGTTGGTGGGTAGGTTATATACAAGCATGTAGAGGAATTGAAAAATGAGAAAAAACTTGTTGCACACAAAGATCTTCCTTCTTCAAAAAGGAAAAAATGGTATTTTTCTATTTCATGACTTTAAGTTATTTTTCAAAGTTATAATGTTCATTATTTTCTCATCTTCCACATTGCCTAGTTTTAAGTCTTGATGAGATTCTAGCATGTGTTGCATGTGTTCAAGATTATGATTTCAAGAATAAAATATTTTCCAATGTATACATTTCAATGAAAAGTTGTATGCCAAAGTTTTCTTAAAGTGTAATGTTGATTTTGGAGCTTTGATAAGCCCATGTGGTTGAAGTAATGGAGGTTTCAAGTTTTCATATATTGTGCACCTAATGATATGAACATTCAACATGTTATGTTTTTCTATTGTATATCAATTTTTTCATGGGATGCTATTCAATTTATGAATCAAGAAAAAAAAGGAAAAACAAAAATGCAACAAAATTAGACTTTCCTCGATTAAAATCGTAAAAAAATGTATTTTTTGGATTAGTAATTATTAAATCTTTGAAAGGAAGGATTGAATTTGCTAATTTCCCAAATGCATTCATCATTATCCATTAAAATTTAATAAAACTAAAAATGAAATAATTTACAAATTGTTTCATTCAATAACCTCATTGGAAGTAGGACAAATTATCAAAATTTGCAATATGTAAAAATAGTTGCAAGTATTATTAAAACATAGATAATAATAAAAAATTAAATTTGTTTTACAAAAACAAAAAATAATCAAATTTTTTGAATTGTATTGTACATTGCAAATGCAACTTTATTAATAAATGAAACAATAATCCATTTTTTATTGGGATTGTCAATTGATAAACACACCAATATAATCAAACCCAATTCAATCATAAAAATATGGGGGACCCCAATAGCCAATTCATCATTATTAACAAAATATCGATGGTAGGTTACATTTTATTTGTCATGATGCATGTAAAATTATAAAAAATAAAAATAAAAATATTACAAATTTGAGGAATCAACATAATGTTCAAGTCAATTTTTTTATAATTTCCACCAATCAATGACACATTATTATATTTAACAAACATCCAACCAATTTTGTGTCCACAAAATTAACTAAAAAATCACAAATAAAAGCTTTTGGGAAAACTACATTAAGTCAAATAGTGTTAGATTAACAAAACTAATGACATTCAATATGTTACCCATTTAAAAAAAAATTGAACTAAAAATATTCTTAAATTAAAATTTGACTTATTAGAAACACATTTGCTATCTAATTTGAATGCCAACTTATTTTATGATCCATGGAAAACAACAACCTTCATAATTCCTTGTAATGAATTACAAAATGGCACAAATCATCGCATGATTAATATCCATTCAAAAACATCAAAACAAAAATGTTGCACTTTTATCATAACTAACATGTACCAAAAAAAATCAATATGTAATTTATTGTCAAATACATTATAAGGCAAATAATTTTGACAAATAAAATTCAATACTAAACAACTTTTCTTATAATTTACAAAGGAATGAAACTGATTATCATAGAAAATTTAAATCTTATATTAAATTTTTTTAATGGAAACATTGGTTATTGAAAATATATCCTTTATAGATGTCAAATGGACACAAAAAGTCGTTACAATGCATCCCCATTAATTTTTTTAGTCAATTTTAACAAATTTATTTTTAAAATTGTAAGTTTACAAAACATAACACTCAAAGGCTTCTCTAAAAATGTCATACCAATATTACCTATATCAAGGAGTTTCCAATATCATCATCACATATTAATATCAAACACCTCCAAAACAATCATAATCAATAGATACTAACTGCAATTTCCCAAATTTCCATTTCACAAACTTCAAAACACAACAACAAACATTTTATCACTTAATCATAAACTTTTGCCAACCACCTAAGAATCCATGATTTGATATGCACAACACATAAGGTTATCACAATTATATTTCATAAATGGAGCCATAATCTTTTTATATATTACTATCCAAAACATATGCAAAACTAATTTCATAAAAAGATTGTTACAAATGAGATACCTATTTCAAAACACAATATAACAAAAAACAAAAACACAAACATTGTCCATTGAAATCTTTAAAAAATAAAATAAAATAAAATAAAATAATTGTGATAGATGATGATTTAGGTGTTAACATAATTGATGATAATGTCATTAGCTACTAGGAAAAAAAAACTTCAATTAACTAAAAATGATGAAAATATCCTTCTTGATCTAAATGAATGGTTAAATGACCAACATCTAGCAATTGTGATGCAAATGTTATATATTCAAAACTTACAATCATTAGGTTACCAACAACACAATCATAGGAATCAAACAAAAATACCTAACCAATTGTTTTAAACATGTTTTCATAAACAATGATCATTAGATATGAATCAAAATACACACCTTCATTCTTGGCCTACATTACACAATATATGACTCAAACACATTCACAATGAAAATATTACTAAATGGTACCATATAATTAATAATTGACATAATTTATGTTGAACATGTACTATATACATATGCAAA
>Ga0116230_10002255_pt1 | contig 18570 bp, 15 predicted proteins | sample S1TSphfallax_3_FD_88678 | JGI IMG/M metagenome (GOLD analysis project Ga0116230, IMG submission 88678) | Host-associated microbial communities from peat moss isolated from Minnesota, USA - S1T2_Fd - Sphagnum fallax MG | ecosystem: Host-associated > Plants > Peat moss > Unclassified | place...
GCAGCCGGGCTCGCGCCACTCGAAGCCGGCGGTCTTGAAGATGTGGTCGAGGCCCTCTTCTTCGGCCTGGCGCTTGACGGCCTGGCTGCCGGGGACGACCATCGCGCGGACCGTGGTGGCGACGTGGTAGCCGTCGATGATCTTTGCCGCGGCGCGGAGGTCTTCGATGCGGCCGTTGGTGCAGGAGCCGAGGAAGACCGCGTCGACGGCGATGTCGGAGATGGGCTGGCCGGGGTGGAGGCCCATGTACTCGTAGGCGCGGGCGAAGGATTTTTGGTCGGCTTCGGAGGGTGCGTCGGCGAGCGTAGGGACGGTGGCGTCGATGGTGGTGACCATGCCGGGGGAGGTGCCCCAGGTGACGGTGGGGACGAGGGTGGCGGCGTCGAGGGTGAGCTCGCGGTCGAAGACGGCTCCGGGGTCAGTGGTGAGGGCGCGCCATTGGGCGACGGCAAGGTCCCAAGTGGCTTCGTCGACTTCAGCGGCGATCCCAGATGCAGGTCTCTCCACTGCGGCCGCAAAGTGCGCGGCCTTCGGTCGAGATGACAATTCCGAGGAGGGTGTGGAAGAGGGCTTGGTGCCGGGGCTGAAGCGGCGGCCCTTGAGGTAGGCGAAGGTCTTTTCGTCGGGCGCGATCATGCCGGCGCGCGCACCGGCTTCGATGCTCATATTGCAGACGGTCATGCGGCCTTCCATGCTGAGCGCGCGGATGGCGGAGCCGGCATACTCGACCACATAGCCGGTGGCGCCGTCGGTGCCGATGCGGCCGATGATGTTGAGGATGATGTCCTTGGCGGTGACGCCTGCCGGAAGGTCGCCCTCTACATTGATGCGGAAGGTCTTCGGCTTGCTCTGCGGCAGCGTCTGCGTGGCCATCACGTGTTCCACTTCGCTCGTCCCTATTCCAAAGGCCAATGCGCCGAACGCTCCGTGAGTGGAGGTGTGCGAGTCGCCGCAGACGATGGTCATGCCCGGCTTGGTCGCACCGAGCTCCGGGCCGATCATGTGCACGATGCCCTGGGAGCTGTCTTCGGTGTCGAAGAACTCGATGCCGAAGTCGGCGCAGTTCTTGCGCAGCGCGTTGATCTGGGCGTTCGCGATCTGGTCGGCGATGACGAGGCGGTCGTGGACGCTGGTGGTGGGTACGTTGTGGTCGACCGTGGCGATATGGCGCGAGGGGTTGCGGAGCTTGCGGTTGGCCAACCGCAGGCCTTCGAAGGCCTGCGGGCTGGTGACCTCATGGACCAGTTGCAGGTCGATGTAGAGGATGGTCGGCTCGCCGGCGGGCTCGGCGACGACGTGCTGCTGCCATACTTTTTCAAACAGGGTGCGCGGGGTGGTTGCTTGCGGCGTATCGCTCTGTTTCATCTCGTTTAAGGTCATGGGATGTCTCACTGGTTCTGTGCCGGTGTGGCACCGAGTTTCGCTGGTTCGACGGGATGCGGCGTGCCGTCGGGGTCGATGACGAGCGCCCGCTGGATGTGTTGGGGTTGCGTGCCGTTCCAGCCGGCGATGGCAGCGACGAGCGTGGCGGGTAGGTGGTCGGGATTGAGGGGACGGCTGGAGAAGACCCAGAGATAGTATTCGGCGTCGGGGTCGATCACCGATTTGCCCTGGGTCGTCCACTCAGTAGCTGCAAACACGACGGTCGGATGCTGCGGCGCTGTATCTGCCCACAGCAGGCCATGGCTGGTGCAGTCGTGGGGCACACAGGAGTTGAAGGTGATGTAACGGTTGTCGATACCGCGAACGGCGCTGAAGATCATGCCGAAGTAGCGCTGAGCGACCTGGGCGAGCGGCAGCTCGCCATCGCGGAAGAAGGACTGCGGGGCTTTCAGGTTGTCGGCGAGCAGGGATGCGAATCTTGGATCTTTAAGCAGGCCTGCTTCGTTGCCGTTGGGGGCGGGCTGGGTGTACTGCCAGAGCCACTGGAGGTCGCCGGTGGGTCGTGGGATGGCGCGGGCGGGGTTGCGGGGTGGTGGAGCGATGAGGTTGTCGGGGTTGGTGATCTGCGCGTGCATCGTCGTTGCTCCGGTGAGGAGGAGAGTGGCAACGAGTTGGAGAGCGGTGCGCATAAAGGCAGTGAATCGTGAGTAGTGAATAGTGAATAAAGCAAAAGCCAAAGCTAGACGGCGTGCAGCGACTGTTGGCGGTCGATGGATTCAGCCAGCGCGTTGTGCACGAGCTTGCCCATCTGTTGCGTGGTTACTGTGGCGACCGTGTTGCCTCTCGCGATGTCGGCGGTGCGGTGTCCGGCTTCGAGCACCTGGGTCACCGCGGCCTCGATGGCGGCGGCCTCGGCTTCGAGGTTGGCGGAGTGGCGCAGCACCATCGCAGCGGTAAGGATCGCGCCGAGTGGGTTGGCCTTGCCGGTGCCGGCGATATCGGGAGCAGAGCCGTGGACGGGCTCGTAGAGGTTGACCTTGCCGCCGAGGGTCGCCGAGGGCAGCATGCCGAGCGAGCCGGTGATGATGCCGCTCTCGTCGGAGAGGATGTCGCCGAAGAGGTTTTCGGTGAGGACGACGTCGAAGTTGCGGGGGACGTTCATCAGGTGCATGGCCATGGAGTCGACGAGCTGGTGTTCGACGGTGATGTCAGGGTATTCGGGCTTGAGCGAGTCGACGGTCGCACGCCACAGCTGCGAGCACTCCAGCACGTTGGCCTTGTCCACGCTGGTGAGCTTCTTGCGGCGCTTGCCTGCAAGCTCAAACGCCACACGCGCCACGCGCACCACTTCGGCTTTCGTGTAGCGCATGGTGTTGATGGCCTCGCCGGTCTCCTTGCTCCAGCTGCGAGGCTGGCCGAAGTACAGTCCGCCCAGCAGCTCACGCACGAAGAGGATGTCCGCGCCCTTGGTCACCTCAGGCCGCAGCGGCGAGTTCTCCGCCAGCGCGGGGTACGCAACCGAGGGGCGCAGGTTGGCGAAGCCGCCCAGCACCTGGCGGATCTTGAGCAGGCCTGCCTCGGGGCGCTTGTCGGGCGTGAGGTGGTTGAACTTGTTGTCGCCGACCGCGCCGAGCAGGACGGCGTCGGAGTCGAGACACGCGTCGATCGTTGCCTGCGGCAGCGGCGTTCCCTGCGCGGTGATGGCGACGCCGCCGATGAGCGCAGGCGTGTAGGTGAACTCGTGGCCACCGGCCTCTGCGACTGCGGTGAGAATGTTCTGCGCCTCGCGAGTGACCTCGGGGCCGATGCCGTCGCCGGCGAGGATTGCGATCTTGAGCTTCATGGGTTGTGTCCAGTGAGTGAAGGAGTAAGAAGTAATAAGTAGAAAAGCCTTTAGGCGACGCTGGCTTCGCGCGTCGCCAGCAGCGCGAGGATGTCCTGGTCGTAGATCAGCTTCTTGCGGTCGCAGAGGTCGATGAAGCGTTCGTAGACCACGCCCAGCTCTTCTTTGCTGAGGTCGTGGCCGAGTTCTTTGAGGCGGTGCTCCAGCGCGCGGCGGCCCGAGTGTTTGCCCATCACCAGGCTCTGGCCCTTATAGCCGACGGATTCCGGCGTCATGATCTCGTAGGTGAGCGGGTTGGCCAGCACACCGTGCTGATGGATGCCCGCGGCGTGGGCAAATGCGTTCGCGCCGACGATGGCCTTGTTCGGCGCGGGGCCGAAGCTGATGCAGCTGGTGAGCATCTGGCTGGTCTCGAAGATCTTCGTCATGACGATGTCGTTCGTGTAGGGCAGCTTGTCCTTGCGGACGAGGAGCAGGGCGGCGAGCTCTTCGAGGGCGGCGTTGCCGGCGCGCTCGCCGATGCCGTTGATGGAGCACTCGACCTGGCGGACGCCGGCCTGGATGGCGGCGATGGAGTTGGCGACGGCGAGGCCGAGGTCGTCGTGGCAGTGGGCGGAGAGCACGATGTCCTTCGCGCCGGGAACACGTTCCAGCACCATCGTGAACATCGCGGCATAGTCCTGCGGCAGGCAGTAGCCGACGGTGTCGGGCAGGTTCAGCGTGGTCGCCCCGGCCTGGATGGCGACCTCGCAGACCTTGACGAGGAACTCGGGGTCGGTGCGTGTGGCGTCTTCGGGCGAGAACTCGACATCGTCGCAGTATGTCTTGGCGAGCGCGACCATCGCGGCGATCTGGTCCAACGCCTGCTCGCGCGTGATCTTCAGCTTGGCGGCGAGGTGCAGGTCGCTGGTGGAGAGGAAGGTGTGGATGCGCTGCTTCTCGGCGGGCTCGATGGCCTTGGCCGCGGCCTCGATGTCCTCGCGCTTGGCACGGGCCAGCGACGTGATGCGCGGCGCGCCCTTGGCGCGGCCCACCTCGGTGGCGATGGCGTGCACGCTGGCGAAGTCGCCGTGCGAGGCGATGGCAAAGCCGGCCTCGAGGATGTCGACGCCGAGCGCGGCGAGCTGATGGGCCATGCGCAGCTTTTCGGCGTGGTGCATGGTGCAGCCCGGCGACTGCTCGCCGTCGCGCAGCGTGGTGTCGAAGAAGAGGACTCGATGGGTTGGCGGCATAGGCGTTTCCATGTGGAGATACAGGAATAGAATAATCCGTTCTTATGTCTTCTGGGTGAGATATAAATATTTCTAATGTCGGCATACGCGCAGAGGGTTGCGCAAGGGCCGCCGGGAGGGCCCCGTGGACCTGTTTCAGCTGGAGACGTTTCTCGCCGTGGCCGAGGAGGGCAGCTTCTCCCGCGCCGCGGCCAAGCTGCACCGGACGCAGCCGGCGGTCAGCCAGGGCATCGCCAAGCTGGAGGCCGAGCTGGGCGAGACCCTGCTGGACCGCTCCTCCGGCGTGCCCACCGACGCCGGCGAGACGCTGCGCGAGTATGCCCACAAGATGCTGAACCTGCGCCGCGATGCGCGCGCGGCGCTGGTCGACCTGCGATCCCTGCATACGGGTAAGCTGACCTTGGCGGCCAATGAGTACACGTGCCTGTACCTGCTGCCGGTGCTGGACGCGTTCCGGCGCGAGCATCCGCGCATCAAGGTGGCCGTGCAGCGGTCGCTCGCCAGCCGCATCGCGGAGGAGGTGCTGGCGCGCTCGGTGGAGATGGGCGTGGTCAGCTTTCGGCCGGACGATCCGCAGATCTGCTCGACCACCGTCTATCGCGATGAGCTGGTGTGCGTGGTGAGCCCGGCGCATGCGCTGGGCCGCGCCGGCAAGGCCTCCATCCAGCGGCTGGGGCGCGAGACCTTCGTCGCGCACAATGTGCCTTCGCCGCTGCGGCAGAAGGTGATCGACGCCTTTCGCCGGCACAGGACGCCGCTACAGATGGAGGTGGAGCTGCCCTCGCTGGATGCGATCAAGCGGTTTGTGCAGCGCGGCAATGGGGTCGCGCTGGTGCCCCGGCTGACGGTGGAGCAGGAGCTGGAGGCGGGCTTGCTGATGGCGGTGGAGGTGCCGGAGCTGCAGATGGAGCGCAAGCTGCGCCTGGTCTATCGCCGCGGTGCGGCGCTCTCCCACGCCGGGCAGGAGTTTCTGCGGATCGTCGAAGCCCATGCGAAGAACCATGGCGACCCGTTCCACTTCCAGGTGGAACGGGTCGCCGGCAAACGGACAGGGCTGTGAGGGCGCGGCCGCAATAGCGTCGCGAAGAAATCCGCGCGAAAGGCGGCCGGCGCTGGAACCTTTTTTCTCGCAGCCCGTCTCTACCGGTAGCGATCCGGGGCCATGTGCGGCCCGGCTCTGCATCTCACTGGATTCACCAGACGAAAGAGAGCCCCATGAGCCGAACGATGTCGTGCCGAACCCCACGGAGCGGAATGCTGTCCAGTCGTAGAAAGAGTCTTCTCCTGAGCGCAGCGATGGTGCTGTGCGTTTCCGCATGGATGGCCGGTGCGCTGCGTGCGCAGGACCCACCCCAGCCGCCGCAAGGCCAGATGCAGGGGCCGCCGCCGGGCGGCATGCGCGGGGGCAGCCCCGAGCGTCGCGCCGCGATGCTGCAGAAGCAGCTCGGCCTGACCGATGACGTTACCGCCCAGGTCAAGACGATCTTTACCGCCGGCACGGCCAAGATGGAGGCGTTGCGCGCGGACACATCGATGGACCCGGATGCGCGCCGCACCCAGATGATGGCGATCCACACCGACGAGGTGGCCAAGGTGAAGACGCTGCTGACGCCGGACCAGCAGACCAAGTATGCCGAGATCGAAGCGCGTCCCCGCGGACGGGGTCCGGGCGGCCCGCCCCCCGATGGCGCTGGGCCGCCGCCGCCTCCGCAACAGTAAGCGTCGGCGGAGCATCCTTATCCTGCGAGTCCGAATGCTGCGAGTCCGATCCCCATAGCCTGATCCAAGAGGCCCCTCACCGGGGCCTCTTTCCGTTGCGCGGAGAATCGGGGGTCCGTCCGGTCAGCGCAGCGGGTACAATAGAGTCTGAGCGCGCGGCGGTCGGCGTCCGTTCCCAAGGCAGGGAATTCTCTGTGCGGGATGTGGCCAGCAGCGTGAATGCGAAGGGATTTCAGCAAGCATGAAGAAGATGATGTGGCTCGGTGCACTGCTGGTGTGCGCCGCTGGTGTGGGGCATGCGCAGGAGAGCCGGCAAGACTTCAGCGCCAGCTTTATCGGCGTGACGGCCCCCGATGTGTACGGCGGTGTCGTGCATCCGATGACGACGACCAACACGGGCGGGTTCCTGGGAAGCTACCGGTACGATCTCACGCCGCGGAGCGCGCTGGAGCTGAACTACTCGTGGGCGCAGAACTCCATCAAGTACAACAGCGTCTCGTTCCCCCAGGGGGAAGTGCATACGCGGCAGCAGGAGATCACGGGTGCCTACGTGTACTCGCGCACGTATCACAACTACAACCCGTTTCTCGAGGCCGGCGTCGGCGGCGTAATTTTCACGCCGATCCTGGACAACGGGACCCACGAGCTCTCCACCAAGCAGAACACCAACATCGGTGCGCTCTTCGGCGGCGGCCTGGCGTATGAGATCAGCCCCAGCTTCGATGTGCGGGTGGAGTATCGCGGCTTCCTGATGAAGGCACCCGACTTCGGCCAGGCCGGCTTCAAGACCAACCGCTACTACGTGCTGATGACGCCCGCCCTGGGCATCGCTTACCACTTCTAAGACGCTGCTTCGAGATTGGAGATAGACAGAAAGGCCCGGCATTGAGCCGGGCCTTTCTGTCGCTTGTCTGGGACGGGAGTGCGCTCTAGTACGGCATGCGTCCGCGGGGCTTGGGGTCCGAGGAGCCGAAGCGCCAGGCGACGCCGCCGGTGTAGAGGATCGGCGTCAGACCGCGGGGCAGGCCGCCGATGTTGTTGTATGCGGCGCCGTTGCTGGTGACGAACCAGTGCTGGTACTCGAGGTCCGCGCGGGCGATGATGTGCCAGGTGAGGGGTATGTCCACGCCTGCGCCATACGCGACGTAGTGGTCGGTCGCTGTACCGGCGGCGACGGTGAGCGGCTGGGTGGGCAGGGGAGGGAACTCCATGGTCGCGAAGCCGAACAGCGCCTTGCCATAGGGCATGAACCGGCCGTAGGTGCGGTAATACCGGCCACCGACGGCGAAGGTCCGCTGGTACTGCGGCACGATGGTGTCGCGGGTGTAGTGAAACTCACCCTCGACGCCGAGGTGCTGCGTGAAGTCGTAGGTGCCGTAGAAGCCGTAGCCGTAGAACTTGTGGCGTGTGTAGTCGGGAAAGTCGGCCGCAAAGCCGCCGCCGATCTTCAGATATCCGGGCCCGGTCGCGGTCGGCAACGCCTGGGCAGATAACATCCGGGTACCGGCAAGCAGTAAAGAGAAGAGAAGAATTAGACGTTTCAACAGACTGTCTCCATGGAAATCTAGGCTGTGAGAGTCTCTTTCGAGTGTAGAGGAAACGCTGGGGGGAGGGGCTTCGTGTCGCGCCATCCTTGTCCCTACCTCTGGCCCACTGCAAGGGTCTCATCGTAGTGCTGAAAAGGCTCTGCCTCAAAAGGGGCAGAGTGCGTCCTCTACAGAGTTGGTGGGTGTATTGGGTTATGCCGTGCGCGTCGTGCAAGCAGCGACTTCAGTTCCAAGGACGAAGGGGAGGCAATCGCATTGCCTCCCCCTCGCGTTCCTGGGCGTGTTTGAGTTTCCGAGACGGCTCTGAGACGTTCCTCAGCTTTGCGGCGGCGCGACGACGCTGGACGTTGCCGGGGCCGCCGGTGCGGTGTTGTCGGCCGGTGCGGGCGTGGCCGGGGTAGCCGGTGGAGCGTCCGGCGTGACCGCGGCGGGCGGCGTCGCGGGCGTGGGGGCCGGCGGTGCCGGTGCCGGGGCCGCGGGCTGCTGATAGTAGGTGAGCTTCAGATAGACCGGCGTGATCTCGAACGGCAGCTTGTCGCGCGCGCTCAGCAGAGGCTCATAGGGCGTATGCATCTGGATCACCTGGTCGGTCCAGGGGTCGAAGCGAAGGAAGGCGCTCAGCGGCATGGCGGCCTGCTGCTTGAGGTCGGTGTTGTTGAGCTTGGGCCCCTTGGGCAGGATGGCACCCATCCAGAAGGTGCCGTCGGGCTTCATCAGGCTGTCGCCGAGCTGCGGCTCGGTGAGCGCCTTGATGCCCTTGGCGCGCACCTGCAGCTGCTGCAGGTAGAGCGAGAAGTAGCCCTGGCCATCGGCGAGGTCCTTCACACTGAGCAGCTCCATGGCCTTCTTGGCGGCTTCGATGTTGTCCGCGTCGGTGTGGTGCATGGGCAGCTTCTGGAAGGCGGACTCGCTGGGGAACATCAGGCGGTCGCTGAAGGCGTACTTGGTGTCGATGTGGTGGCCGAGGATGATGTGCGCGACCTGGAAGGCCAGGATCGCGTTCAGGTTGCCCATCTGCTGGGCGCCGTCGGCCGACTGGATGGCGGTGGTATCGATGAGGCCCTTGGAGAGCAGGATGGTGTTGCCGATGGCCACCGACTCCAGCGGCTCGGTGAGCAGGGTGCGCACCTTGAGCGGCCGCGAGGTGGGCACATTGTTGTAGGCGAGGATGTTGTTGGCCAGCGCGGCGAGGGTCTTGTCGAAGTCGCTGGGCGCGTCGATCAGGCCGGCGGTGAAGAGCCGGTCGATGACGTTGTCCTCGGCCTGCTGGATCCACTCACGCTGCGCCTGCAGCGGGCTGACGTCGTTGGCCTGCGAACTCTGGTCGATGGCGTCGGGGATGACGATATCGGCCTCTTCGTTGGTCTTGGTGGGCACCTTCAGCGAGTAGCCCCAGATGTAGTTGACGGCCTTGAACTTCAGGCTGTGCGTCGGGCTCTTGGGGTCGGTCTCCTCGATGTACACCGAGGTCGGCATCCACAAGTTCTCCTGCACGTTGGTGCGCCAGGAGTCGAAGTGGAAGAACTCGTGGTTTTCGGTCGAGCCGGCGAAGTCGCCGTTGAAGCGGACGATGTTGCCGCTGTTGCGGTCCACCCAGATGCGGCCGGCGAAGCGGCCGCGCGCGTCGTGCTTGGTGGGCTGCACGTCGAAGACCCAGGTGGGGATGGTGCCCAGGAAGTCCGAGCGCAGGAAGTAGAAGGTGTAGGTCTGGCGGTTGAAGTCCTTGCTGTCGACCAGCAGCATCTGCACGAAGCCGGACTCATGGTAGGTCAGGTGCAGGCTGCTCGACAGGCCGGCGAGGTAGCCGAGCGAGTGCTTGAAGAAGTTCGTCTTCTTGTCGTCCTGGGTCTTGTCGGTGCCGAACTGGGTGTCGTTGATGACCTTGTTGAAGTCCACGCGGCCCAGGAAGTGCAGGTCGGAGTCGGGGGCCTGCCCCATGATGGGGTCGGGACGCATGTTCTGGATGTACGTTTCGACGATGGGCGTACGCTCCTTGAGGCTCTTGACCACGACGGCCTCGCGGGCGACGGCGCGGTCCACCAGCGCGCTCTGGGCCGGGGTGAGCTTGCGCGGGTCGGGCGTGGAGCTGTCGACTTTTTTCTTCCCAATGGGCCACGCAGCAGCCGGCAGGCAGGCGGCGGAAAGCACCGAGACGGTCAGGGCCGTGGTCAAGGCGGAGGTGAGTTTCGTCCGTACGTTCATAGGTTTAAAGACTCCTTGGCTGGTGCTGCTGCCCTTGACGGGCTCCCCCAACGGGCATGCAGCGAGAGGTCGTCTCGTAGCCGCCTTCCATCGTGCTCTAGAATACCCCGAAGGCCGAACGGGCATACAGGAAATCCATACCTCTTTCGGGGCAGCTTCCGCCTTCCCGAAGTTCGTCCCGACCAGTTCGCTTAAGGCATATCGAGCCTATTGGATGCCGTTTTCAGCTCAACTGGAAGTTGACTAACACGGTGCCTTCCCAATCCACGGGATGGCCGCTGCCGTCCAGCGCCGGCTTGAAGCGGGTGGCCAGGATCGCCTGTTTGGCGGACTCGTCCAGCCCGTGGCCGAGGCTGTGCACGACCTGGATCACCTCCACCGAACCGGCGGCGGTAACGCGGATCTTGAGCGAGACATTGCCCTCCAGATGCAGCGACCTGGCCTCGGCGCTGTAGACCGGGGTCGGCTTGTAGAGCACCTTGGGCGGCGTGGCCATCATAGAGACGACGGTGGGCTTGACCTGCCCGTTCTGCTGCGGGCCGCCGCCGCCGATGGTCACCGGAGCGACCGCGGGGCGGTTGGCGCCGGGGGTGCCACCGTTGACGCCGAGCTTGACGCCGGTAATGGTCTGGTGGCCGGCGCCGGAGCCGAACCGCTGGCTGTTCGGGTCGCCGCTGCCCAGATGCACCGCGGTGGCGTTGGGGCCGCTGCCGGTGTTTCCCGCATTGGTACGGGCGCCGGCATTGCCAAGGTTGATATTGGAGACGGCGGGGCCGTTCGGGGTGATCGGATTGGTCTCGCTGCCCAGGCGCACAGCGGTGGGGTGGAGATCCTTATTCGGAATCGCCGCGGGGGTGTTGGTGCCGAGGTTGACCTTGACCGGCGCCGGCGGCGGGGTGACGGCCTTGGGCGGCGCGGGCACCGGGGTCGGCGGCTTGGGCGTCGGCGGGGCCGGGATGGGCTTGGTCGGCTCGGGTACCGGGACCGGCGGCGTGGGCGTCGGCTTGGGAAGGGGCGGGTTGGTCAGCGGCTTGGGCGGCGGCGGCGGCGGACGCTTGACCGGAGGAGGCGGCGGCGGCGGTTGCGGCGGCAGATACAGCACCGCGACCTGCTTGGCCAGCTTCGGATTGTTCTTCACTACCAGGCCCACGATGACGATGATCAGCAGGATCGTGACGTTGATGATCGTTGAAATCACGGCGGCGGCCGTGCTGCGCTTGCCGTCGTCCAGCACGCCGAAGTGGGTGAACTGGACGCTTCGGGGTGTCGGGTCTTCGCTGCGAAGGGGCTTAGGCATTCAAGTCAACGACCTCGTCGGGGTTGTGGTTGGATTTTGCGGACTCTCGGCGAGCGGACAAATTATGGCAACAATACCAGAGATGCAGGTGAAAAAGCGTGTACGACCGGCCAATTGTGGACGGTCCGAGGATATCTTGGCCGATTCGGCGTGAGGCATGAAGGCCGCGATCGCCGACAGTCAATTTTGACACGTCCGCCGCGCTTTTCGTTAGGTGTGACTCCAACAATGCAACCACCTCCATGCCTCGAAAGGGGGATGCACGGGGCGGGCGCGCGGACGACGTAGGATGGGGCGAGGTTCCGTCGCGCCCCGCCATTGCCGATCTTTGTGCCGCCGCGCCATTGAGCTATAGTCCCAAGGAGATGCCCCTCATGACCGCACCGCTGCCGACCCTGTACCACGATATGTTTCAGATGCAGTTGCCGCTGGTGGAGAAGATCGTGCGGCCGATGATTGTGTACCTCTGCCTGGTGGTGTTTCTGCGGCTGTTCGGCAAACGCGAGCTGGCGCAGCTGAACCCGTTCGACCTGGTGGTGCTGCTCAGCCTGTCGAACACGGTGCAGAACGCGATGATCGGCGACGACAACTCGGTGAGCGGCGGCATTGTGGGCGCCTTCTCGCTGCTGGCGATCAACTGGGGGGTGATGTGGGTGCTCTACCGCGCGCCGAAGGTGAACCAGGCGCTGCAGGGCCAGCCGTCCACGCTGATCGCCGGCGGCGTGCCCGATGAGGCCGAGATGCGCCGGCAGTCGATGACGATGGAGGACCTGGTCTCGGTGCTGAACCGCAACGGCTTCAGCGATCCGGCTGAGGTCTCCAGCTGCGTGCTGGAGCCGAATGGGACCTTCTTCGTGAAGGGCCGGACGCCCACGGTGAGCCAGGTGGAGCGCGGCGAGCTGATGGCGATGCTGGAGCAGTTGAGCGACGAGGTGCGGTCGCTGCGGCGGCAGATCGAGGCCAAGGGCTAGGTGGACGGCCCGTCTCCGGCGGGCGGCGCAGGTTGCTCTGTGTGTGCGCGGTCGCGGGCGGCGAGCCAGCGCGGCGGTGGCTCCGGCTGCGCTGCGTCGCGGGCCGCGGCGCGGTAGCCACCCATGTAGATGGAGTACATTACCGCCAGCGCGCAGCCCAAGCCAAAGGCGAAGCCCAGGAAGAACCCCAGCAGCGGCACCACGAGCGATCCCCAGTAGGCGTTCACAGCCTTCATGATGGCATGCGCGGGGGCGCGGGCACGCGCAAGGTTGCTTACGCTCCGGCGAATACGATACCGTGCGTGTGCGCGCGAACGCCCCGCAGGGGTTCGCAGCCACCGGCCTACAGCCGACATCAGGAGAACGACCGCCCATGCCTCCAGAGACCACCATCGCCGAACCGATTGCTGCCGCGGCCCCGCAGGCCGAGGGCGCCGAGACGTTTCAATCGCTGATGCGCGAGGACCGCGTGTTTCCGCCGCCGGCGGAGTTCGCCGCCAAGGCGTGGATCGGCAGCGAGGCCGAGTACGAGCGCATGTACCGGCGCAGCGTGGACGAGCCGGAGAGCTTTTGGGCGGAGGCCGCCGGGGAGCTGGAGTGGTTCACGCCGTGGCGTCAGGTGCTGGAGGGCGACGGCCCCCACGCGCAGTGGTTTACCGGCGGCAAGCTGAACCTGAGCCACAACTGCGTCGACCGCCATGCCCTGGGCGCGCGCCGCGACAAGGCCGCGCTGATCTGGGAGGGAGAGCTGCAGGTCGAGGGCAAGCCCGCGGTGCGCCGGCTGAGCTTCGCGGAGCTGCACGCCGAGCTGCAGAAGTTCGCCAACGTGTTGAAGTCGCTGGGTGTGAAGAAGGGCGACCGCGTAGCGATCTATATGGGCATGGGCCCGGAGCTGGCGATCGCGGTGCTGGCCTGCGCGCGCATCGGAGCGGTGCATTCGGTGATCTTCGGCGGCTTTGCGGCGCACGCCATCGCCGACCGCGTGGCGGACTCGGACTGCCAGATCGTGCTGACGCAGGACCTCAGCTACCGCCGCGGCGCGGAGGTGAAGCTGAAGAGCATCGTCGATGAGGCGATGGAACGGTGCCCCAACGTGCGCAACGTGGTGGTGTACCAGCGCGAGCCCAGGGCGGCCACGCCGATGCAGCCGGGCCGCGACCTGTGGTGGCACGAGCTGATGGCCACGGCCGCGGCCGAGTGTCCGGCCGAGCCGATGGACGCCGAAGATCCGCTGTTCATCCTCTACACCAGCGGGACCACCGGCAAACCCAAAGGTCTCGTCCATACCACCGGCGGCTACTCGGTGGGCACGTATCTCACCAGCAAGTACATCTTCGACCTGCACGACTCCGACGTGTACTGGTGCACGGCCGATATCGGCTGGATCACCGGGCACAGCTATGTGCTCTATGGCCCGCTGCAGAACGGCGCGACGGTGCTGATGTACGAGGGTGCGCCGAACTTCCCTGAAAACGACCGCTTCTGGCAGATTGTGGACGACCACAAGGTGACGGTCTTCTACACCGCGCCGACGGCGATCCGCGCATTTATGAAGTGGGGCGCCGAGCACGCGCGCAAGCACTCGCTGGCCAGCCTGCGGCTGCTGGGTACGGTGGGCGAGCCCATCAACCCGGAGGCCTGGATGTGGTACCACCGCGAGATCGGCCATGAGCGCTGCCCGATCGTGGACACCTGGTGGCAGACCGAGACGGGCGCGATCATGATCTCGCCGATCCCCGGGGCGACGCCGACCAAGCCGGGCTCGGCGACGCGGCCGTTCTTCGGCGTGGTGCCGAAGGTGGTGTCCAAGGACGGCAACCCGGTGCCGGCCGGCCATGGCGGCCTGCTGATCGTCGACCGGCCGTGGCCCTCGCGGGCGCGCACCATCTGGGGCGACCCGGAGCGCTACGACCAGGCCTACTTCTCCGAGGTGCCCGGCAAGTACTTTACCGGCGACGGCGCGCGCCAGGACGCCGACGGCTACTTCTGGCTGATGGGCCGGGTGGACGACGTGATCAACGTGAGCGGCCATCGCCTGGGCACCGCGGAGATCGAGTCCGCGCTGGTGTCGCATACCAAGGTGGCCGAGGCCGCCGTGGTGGCCCGCCCACATGAGCTGAAGGGCCAGGCGATCGCGGCCTTCGTGACCCTCGAAGAGGGCCATGCCCCCAGCGAGGAGCTGAAGCAGGAGCTGCGCCAGTGGGTCGCGAAGGAGATCGGCGCGCTGGCCCGGCCGGACGATCTGCGCTTCACCCAGATGCTGCCCAAGACGCGCTCCGGCAAGATCATGCGCCGGCTGCTGCGCGAGCTGGCCACCACCGGCGAGGTGAAGGGCGACACCACCACGCTCGAGGACTTCAGCGTGGTGGCGAAGCTGAAGGAGAGCGAGGAATAACGGAAGTTCCCAGTTGTGCGTTGTCAGTTCTCAGTTGCAAGATCAGTTTGCCGGGACGTTGAACCTGTTGGCCTCGCGGCCCGTCTACTATCAGCATGGGTAGAGATGACAGGCGAGGGGACGCGAGGATGCGGGGTTTGGGCATAGTGCGGGCTTTGGGTTTAGTGCTGCTGGTGGGTGCGGCCGTGGCGCAGGCGCAGGACAAGCCGGTGCTGCAGACCCGGCCGGCGGACGCGCCACCGCCGAGCACCATCTCCGTAAACGCGCAGCTGGTGGTGCTGACCGCGGTGGTGCATGACAAGAAGGGCGAGCTGGTCAACAACCTGACCAAGGACAACTTCGTGCTGAAGGCGGCCGGCGACGCGCAGACGATCAAGTACTTCGACCACGACACCGACGTGCCGCTGACCCTGGGGCTGCTGGTGGACGTGAGCCGCAGCCAGAGGGACAAGCTGCCCGAGGAGCAGAAGGGCGCGCAGGCGTTTGTGGACAAGAGCCTGCTGCCGGCCAGCGGCAAGCGCGAGGCCGACAAGGCGTTCGTGGTGCAGTTCGCCAAGCCGATCGAGCTGCTGCAGGATGTGACGGAGTCGCGGCAGCGGCTGCAGAAGGCGCTGGGCGAGCTGGGGTCGGAGAGCCCGACGTTCCGCACCACGGACACGGGGGACTCGACCGACAGCGAGGGCCGGCGGGTGCGCGGCGGGGGCACCTCGCTCTATGACGCGATCTACCTCTCGGCCGACGAGGTGATGGGCAAGCAGAAGGGGCGCAAGGCGCTGGTGGTGCTGACCGACGGCGTGGACGTGGGCAGCAAGGAGACGCTGACCGAGGCGCTGGAGGCGGCGCAGCGCGCCGATACGGTGATCTACGCGGTGTACTACAAGGGCGCGGAGCAGCAGAACCGCAACAACAACGGCTTTCCTGGCCAGCGGCGCGGCGGCGGGGGGTATCCGGGCGGCGGCTACCCCGGCGGCGGGTATCCGGGCGGGGGGTATCCCGGTGGCGGCTATCCTGGCGGCGGCGGAGGCTACCCCGGCGGCGGTGGCGGGGGCGGCAACAATCCAAACGGCGGCGGCAACACCCCGGGTGGCCCCTCGCGGAAGCCGAACATCGATGGCAGGCAGGTGCTGGCGCGGCTGTGCGGGGAGACCGGCGGTGAGCTCTTCGAGGTGAGCAAGAAGCTGCCGGTGGAGGAGATCTTCGCGAAGATCGGCGACGACCTGCGCAGCCAGTACCGGCTGGGTTTCACTCCCACCGAGGCGGCGGCCAAGTACGGGTATCACCAGATCGACCTCGACCTGGCGGGCGACCTGGACAAGAAGGACGTGGTGGCGACGCGGGACGGCTACTACGCCGGGGGCAAGGACTAAAAGCAGGGGTTAGGCCGCGGTGGCCGGGGATGGGCTGCCGGGCAGGCTGAGCTGCGAGGTGGGGTGGGCGTTATGGTGGCGCAGGCCCAGGTGGCTGGCGTCGCTGTGCACGAATATCCAGGCGAGCACGAAGACCACCAGGATGGTGGCGCAGAACAGCGCCACGATGAGCAGGAAGTTCGGCTTCTTGGGGTCGATCTGGTAAATCTCCATAGCAAGGTTGGATGCGCGCGGAGCGCGGGTGAGAATAGCGGAGGGTGAAGAAAACGGAACGGAGCGGCCGATGGCGCAGCGGGTGCAGGGGGAGTCGGGGCCACGATGGAGCCGTGCGGCCTCCAGGGGGAGCCGTGCGGCCTCCGGATGGGTCGGGGCGGCGTCCGGAGGTATAGACCGGCTGCGGCGCGCCGGGCTGGCGGCGCTCGAGCACCGGGCGACCATGGTGGCGCAGGCGACGGCGTACTCGGCGATGCTGGCGCTGGTGCCGGCGCTGATCGTGGCCGCGGCGGTGCTGCAGTGGCTGCCGGAGACGACGCCGCTGCGGGTGCAACTGGGGATATTCTTCGACCGGGTGCTGCCTTCGAACGTGAGCCCGCTGCTGGGGCGGTACTTTGCGGGCGCTCCGCTGGGTGGGCCAGGGACGGCGACGGCGGCGCACGGGGCCGCTCATGGGGTGGAGCTGGGCGTGCGCGGCGCAGGCATGGCGGCGCACACGGCGCGGAGCGTGGCCGTGGCGGCCGTCGTGAGCGTGGGCGGCGCGGCCGGGGTGATGACGCGGCTGATGGAGGGCTTCCGCCGGGCGCACGGGTTGAAGGCCCGGCGGCGCAGCTACTGGCGGCGGCAGCTGCGCGCGCTGGCGCTGGTGCCGCTCTCGCTGCTGCCGATGGCGGCGGCGAGCGCGCTGGTGGTGTTCGGCCATGGGATGACGCATTGGCTGGGCGCGGCGGCGGGGCCGGCGCTGCGCGGGCCCATGGTGCTGGCTGGGTTCGCGCTGCGCTGGGGCGTGGCCATCGCGGGCAGCGTGGCGGTGATCGCGATGGTCTACCACCTGGGTACGGACGTGGAGGCCGATGTGCGGGATCTGAGCTGGCGGGCGAACCTGCCGGGCGCGGCGGTGGCGACCGCGCTGTGGCTGGGTACGACGCTGGGCTTCGGCGTCTATGTGACGCGGTTTGCCAACTACTCGCGGGTGTACGGGCCGCTGGGCGCGGCGATCGCGCTGCTGGTGTGGCTGTACCTGATTGCGCTGAGCGTGCTGATGGGGGCGGAGTTCAATGCCGTCAGGGGGGCTGTCAAGGCGAGCGGTGAGGGCGACAGGTAGAATGGCTGACTGACAGCAAACAGCGGAACGTTGACAGGGCCGCGGCATGGCGAAAGAAAGAATCGATGGGGTAAGCATGCAATCGAGTGGCGAGACGGAGACGATGGGACCGGTGGGCGGCAGCCCGGAGTCTTGGCGGCGGGCGAAGATCGTGGCCACGCTGGGGCCGGCTTCGAGCACGGAGGCGACCTTTCGCACGCTGGTGCGCGCGGGGCTGGATGTGGCGCGGCTGAACTTCTCCCACGGCTCGCATGAGCAGAAGGCCGAGCTGATCGCGATGGTGCGCAAGGTGGCCGTCGAGGAGAGCAAGCCAATATGCATCCTGGCCGACCTGCAGGGGCCGAAGATCCGCACCGGCGTGCTGGTGGACCACAAGCCGGTGCTGCTGGAGGCAGGCAGGCAATTGGTGATTACGCCGGAGCCCATCGAGGGCACGGCGGAGCGGGTGAGCACGGTGTTTACGACGCTGGCGGAGAACGTCTCGCCGGGGGTGCGGATTCTGCTGTCGGACGGGCTGATCGAGCTGCGCGTGGTGGAGGTGCGCGGCCTCGATGTGGTGACGGAGATTGTGAACGGCGGCCTGCTCGGCGAGAAGAAGGGCATCAACCTGCCGGGCGTGGCGATCAAGGTGCCGTCGCTGACCGAAAAGGACGAGATAGACCTGGAGTTTGCGCTGCGCGCGGGCTGCGAGACCATCGCGGTCTCGTTCGTGCAGACCGCCGACGATGTGCGCTATGCGAAGCGGCGGATCGCGGAGCTGGGCGGCGATGCGTGGGTGATCGCGAAGCTGGAGAAGCCGCAGGCGATCGACCACCTGGACTCGATCCTGGAGGCCGCGGACGCGATCATGGTGGCGCGCGGCGACCTGGGCGTGGAGGTGCCGCCGGAGAAGGTGCCGGCGATCCAGAAGCACATCATCCGCCGCGCGGCGGAGTACCGCAAGCCGGTGATCACGGCGACGCAGATGCTGGAGTCGATGATCGAGAACCCGCGGCCGACGCGCGCGGAGGCCAGCGATGTGGCCAATGCGATCTATGACGGCACCGACGCGGTGATGCTGTCCGCGGAGTCGGCCGCGGGCAAGTACCCGGTGGAGTCGGTGGCGATGATGGACAAGATCGTGGTGGAGACCGAGCAGCAGATGCGGCTGCTCGGCCAGCAGCCGGAGATACGCGCACGCACCGGCGCGCGGCGCGGCACGCTGACGGTGCCGGAGACCATCTGCGAGTGCATGGCGCACTCGGCCGAGGACCTGGACCTGGCGGCGATCGCGATCTTTACCGAGAGCGGCAACAC
>Ga0116230_10002256_pt1 | contig 18569 bp, 9 predicted proteins | sample S1TSphfallax_3_FD_88678 | JGI IMG/M metagenome (GOLD analysis project Ga0116230, IMG submission 88678) | Host-associated microbial communities from peat moss isolated from Minnesota, USA - S1T2_Fd - Sphagnum fallax MG | ecosystem: Host-associated > Plants > Peat moss > Unclassified | place: USA...
ATTTGTTGTAAAAATGCAATTTGCCAATTTTGGCAAATGAGATTTTTGTTTAGTTTTTTCACCAAATTAGGTAATTTTTTTGAAAAAATTGTTTTTTGGACAAAAAGATAATTTGAGGACATAAGTGTAAAATTAGATGCATGAACTAGATGCTTGAACTAAAAACTCTTCACAAACTACAAAAGCAAATTATTTTTTATAATCAAAAGGTCAAGGTTTTGCAAAAAAATGTTTTTATTCCACATCATCTTTTTTTCAAAAATCTTTTACACCAAATTTTTTATGTATTGTACTACCAAACACATTAGGCCTTTTTTTCAATAATTGTCTTTCCATAGTTCCTTTCACTGAACTAATGACTATTTTTTCAAACTTTTTTGCTATATCGCATGGTTGCATGTTATTCCATCGGTCTTATAATATGTCATTAGACCTTTTCTTTTTTTAGTACTTGGATTATGTACATTCATAGAATTGATGTAAAAAAAAAAATCATTACATAATTTGAGGACTTCCCCTTTCAACATCTCCCATAATTAACACAATAGATTGTCTAACATAATGCATTTTTGTTATGCCCTTTCCATACTTGTTTTTGGGCATGGAGTTTTTGGAGTTTTAATTTTTATTATCCCTTTTTCATTTTTTCCCATGATAATAACATATTGAGATTGCTTTCACTTTCATTTTCAATTGTTATTATATATTTATTTTCATTTGATTGCAATAGTGTTCAAAGAATTTTACAAAATGAGGCAAAGAAATTGAAACAAATGTATGTTTTGCTAAAATAATAACTTTGCTCTTTAGGTATCCAAGCTCTATGACATGCAAAACAAAACATTTATAAGCATTTACAAGGTCAATCACATTTCTCTTTTCCTTTCATTGTACAAAAAAACATGTAAATGCAAAGTGCACATGTAATACAATGCAAGGGTGTTCATAAAATGTTAACAAATCCTACACGCAACAAACAACAAACTTGAATGATTACCATACAAGCTAATGATATAATGTACAAATTTGAAATTTAAAAAAAAAAAATCATTTAAACAAACATACAAAAACCAACAATCAAACAAATGCATAATCAACAAACAACCAAAGAAACAAAAACAAACACGAAAGACTTTGGTAAAAAAATTCATGGAAAAAAAAGGGAAAAAAAATTCAAACTCCTTACTTTAAGGGATTTTCAAGAACATCCTTCAAATTGTTCAAACTCTTTGCTCCTAGACCTACATAAAATATAGAGGGGAGTGTACCAACCTAAGGAAAAACAAAGGCAAAAAAAATAACAGTTAGAAGTAATAATGAAGCACCAATGAACAACAACAAATTAGAAACATACCTAAAATGGGTGGTTCACATTGTTGTACAATAAGAACCTCTAGTATTGAGTAGTAACAAGCATTAGTGAGTATTACACTTAATGAAGCATGGGCAAATAACAATAATGTTTGTGACAATGAGGTAGTAATGAATTAGCAACAAGACATTGACAAACATCAAACAAACCATTGGTGAACAACATTAACAAGTAACAAGGAATGAATAACGAATGAACAATAGTAGCTTAAAAGGGAACAAGAAAAAAAGGGAAAGGTAGGAGGAAGACATCGAGATGATGGATGAAAAAAAAAATTCAAACACACATTGCTCTTTTAACTTGCAAACACAAACCAAATAACCTTCAACTACAAACTACATGTATTCTTCAACCTTAAAGAACTTTAGAAAACACAAAACATACAAACTTTTTGAACAACCAAAAAACCATGCAAGTGCAACATGAAGAGGAGTGAACATCTTTGTTTTCAAGGAGTCAAGGGATCATGGAAAAAAATTATCTTCTATGCAAACAATGACTTTGTAATGTCACCTTTAGCCCTAAACCCTAAACCTATTTTTTTGGAAACATTAGCTACCACCTTAAACACTAGGTCCTTTAAATCTCACTCACCCAACCTAGATTCCTAGACCTTTAAAATTTATGTTGAAAATCAGAGCTTGTTACTCATTATTTCCTTTAAAAATATCAAAAAAATCTTTAAAAAGGCCGATTTTCAATTGGCTGAAGGGGTTGGTTTCAAAAATATCATCAATAAAAATGATACTTGATAACTTAAGCAAGGTGGGAACTAGTTTGAAACCTTGATTGGATTTCACCATTTTGTTTAATACATGTTCAACATTATTACCTTGGCCTTCTTTTAATATAACTAAGCCCATTTCCACCTAAGTAATGCACTATCTAATAATGATAGTAACACACCAAAAAACTGAAAATAAAACCTTTCTTTTTCTAAATTTTTTTCATAATCATATAATATAGAACTATCGAAATATTATAGTAGTAGATTAGTTCCGTTAATGTAAGCCCTATCTAATTTCATTTACACATATGCATGATAAAACTACTAGAACTATACTATATATTAATTCAGTACTATTGCTATAACTTTATTTTGGTTTTTATTTTATACTACACACACACTTGAGTAGTCTAGTAGTAATATTATAATCCTTAAAAATAAGTGCTACCTATTCCACACCAAAAAAAAAAAAAAACAAAAACACCAACAACAACCCACATCTCCACATTTGGAATTAGCTCCTCGAGTTGGTGATGTGACCTTACTTACCTTGTACCTTAGGTGGAAACCATAACAAGTTCAAATCCATTGATTTCTCCCCTAATTTTTTTACCTCATTGACTTTCTTACTTATGTCCTAAAACTAAGGAAAATAGTTAGGCAAGTCAGTCAAGTTCTTATTTTCAAGTCACCTAATATTTTTTTAGAGCACTCCTTAAAATAATGGAGATTAAATATCAACTAAAATTATTAAAACAATGAAATGAGTGGCTTTTCAATCACTCCCACCTATTGTTAATAATTTTGAATTATTGAATAGTAATAAAGAATAAAAACAAGTTGCATTAATTATCCAATAATTCTTTTTGCAATTGGGGCTCCATATAAGCTATTGATGCATATGGCATTACTAGAGCAATTCTAGTTATGCAATGTGCATTGTATTCAAAGGGGTATTAATATTGATCACATTCAAATTTAATGTTAATGTTTGCTTTCCTTCACCCGTAAATAGTAAATGTTGAACAATATACATTGAGGGAGCATTAAATTTTTTTCACGATCATTAAGAATGACAAATCTATAACAATGAATGTGCGACCAATTAATGTCACTAGCCAACTAGAAGTAAAAAAATTCTTTTCACTTGTGTTTTGGAACCTCCATTATTTGTGCACAAGTTTATAGGGACAAACACATTTTTGGATCTCTCTAGTTTTTACTTCATACAAAACTTGATCTACATCCCATTTTACCATTGCCACTCAAAATGCTCTTACACCAAGTGGGAAATCTCAAGGTTGAGGAGGTGAAAATGTAGATGCTTAATACTCCAATAGATAGTGTGGTACATAATCATAAGAATTCTATGCACATTCACACATGCCATAAAACACTCAATTTTTTTTTCCTATGTGAATGAACCTAAAAGTAGGTACTAGGTAGGTTAAAGACCAAAGGCCACAATTGAAGTTGACATGGGGGTTAAACTTTTGTGAATATTTCCCACATGTCTTGGAAAAGTGTGTGATGAGGGAGGGGTGTTTTCCCAAGCTTAAAAGGACATTTGTAGCAAAGTTTGTAGGGGGTGATTCAATGTGCATAAAGTTAGGAGTGAAAAGAGTAAAAAGTTCCAACATTTTAATTAGGTTGTGCATGTTCATCTTCACAAAATTGTTTCAAAAGTTTGCAAGATTATTGTTTCCATTATTGTTATTAGGTGTGCCCAAAGACTTTTTCAATGATGTTTACAAAACTAATTGACAATGTGCTCCTAATGGTGTTGTAAAAACTTCCAAATTACTTGTTATCAATAATATTGTGTCATCATGGATGATTCTTGGTTCTAGCCTTTTTTCTAAGTAAAACATGGAAACACATTTAATTCCTTTAGTATGGTGACAAATTTATTTCTACATTTTTGGCACCCATTTGGGTACAAGTTTTGTGTTTACCCTTTGGATGAATTCGTTAGTTATTTTCATGACTTGTTTGTCATGAAATGATTATTGATTGTGAATTATCTAGTGTTTCACTTACACAGTACACTCATTTTTCATTTTTCATCCTTGACATTTATTGCCATCCCCAAAGTTTATAATTATGTGTGTTTCCTTTTATGTTTTCAATTTCCAATGTGTTTTTGTTAAATTCCCCTTTTTCTATTGCATTTTAGGCTCCCAAGATAAGGTCATGGCAAGATGAGCCGTTCCTTAAGTCTCAACTACTTTTACTATTATTTGCTTACTTTTTGAATTAAATTACACATAGCTTTACTTTTTAGATTTTTAGGTTGGTTTCATATGTTTATCAAATCATTTGTGGATCTTAAAATTAATATGGATCAAGGATTCAACACTTGTTTTTGTGGCCTTAAACATAATTTTACATTAATGATATCCACGGATGAATTTTGATTTCACAAATTTGTACTATCTTTTAAACCTAAAAACCTTTTCATAATATTGTGGCACATCATTGTTTTTCCTAGACTTTTGAGATTTTGCAATTGGTGGGTGGCTTTTTGTATGAAAAAGTGAGAGCATTTTTGGTAAATTTGATTTTTTTTCTTTCACACATGAATGATAAAAGTAATGAACTTTTAAAATCATTTTGGCTATAGTGCTTTCATCATTTTAAGTGCTTGTGACAATGGCTTTTGCATAAAAAATGCAAGTATTGGTTACAAGAAGACAAATGAAATGTAAATATGGCAAAAAGTTTGAAGTTCAAGTTTGATTGCAAAATATTATATAAAATTGGTCAATGTTGCAACTTATAATGCATAGAAGAATGTCATCCACCCAATTTTAGTTTTATTGAATGTCCACATATCAAGCTTTGAGGGACTAATTGTATGCCAAGAAAACCAATTCATTTTGTTAGGTTCAAGGGCCCACCCTTACCTTGGGAGTTTAGGTTGGAATGATCACTTGGCATTGACTACCCTTTTACTTACATGTAGGACAAACAAAACATTTTTGAAGAAAACACAAATGACCTGACCAAACACATTCTCTGTGCAAAACTCCTTGTTGGAGGTTTGGAATTTTGGATTGGGCATGTGATGTTTAATAATTTTATGGGGGTTGGGTTACATGTTCATTTCAAACAACCAATATTTATTATAATAATGATTTTCATTATAGATCTTTTGTGTCAAGTTCCATGGGAGATACTAAACACCCCCGCATCAAACATTGTTTGGTGTTCATTTTGGGGTGTCTTTTTGTGCCCTTTTTTTGCTTTTTATAAAACTACATGGTTTTACATGTTCTAATTGCATGCTTTTGCATGTTTTGACATGCAAGAAAGAAAAAAACCATTGAATATGTTTAATGAGACCCACATGTTATACTATCCCAAAATAATTTTGAACCCATGATTTTTCAATAGAAAGATAGAAAGACAAAGTTCCTACTAGTAGCCTACTTCTAGGCATAGAAAAAAAAAGCCATGTGTTTTCAAATTTATCTTTTAATTAACCATGTACGTGGTAGTCAAATCTTGTGGTAGAACAAGCTGGTTCTATGCATGTCATCACATTGATGTTTGTGCAAAACACTAGACAAAGCTTGATGGGGACTTTTTTAGCATCTTTCATGGCACTTGAGAATGGCCCACCAAATTTATCAATATAATTTTGGTTTGCTATCCAAACAATTGGGACCTATTTTAATATTCATTTCTTAATTCCATTGCATTCTAAAAGCTACCAATCTAGTGGCCCCCATTCTAACTCTATGTCATTGGAATTTGGAATACTTATTCTAAAGAAGATATCATATCAACTTCCAATACAATTCGTTTCTATTGATTATATTTTCAAATAACACTGGAGAAATAAATTAAGGTGCCCTTAGTTGATGTTGTGCCTTTTGAGACTTAAAGACCTAGCTTTAAGAAAATTTACATATATGTTTGTATGTTATTTGATTACTAGTTTTCCATGAGATGTATATCAACTTTCATTCCAACTTCTTTTATTTTTTTCTTGATTTTACATAGCATTAAATATGTGTATACTAAAGTTAATGTTGTGCCTTATGAGACCCATAATGGGGTCTTAGCACCAATGCCTAATAAGTTCACATATTTAGATCTAAATTATTAACAAATAAGGGCAGTTTTTAGTTCATATGTGTTTTTGAATGTGATCCTATTATTGCATTGATTTACACCATATCTATTTAAATAATTTGAATTAATGTTTGGTGAAAAATAAGGACAAGAAAATTAAAATACCTAGAATGTAGAAATAACACATTCAGAAAAGATATTTGACTATAAAAAAGTTTTGTGCGAACTTTTTAGTACCAAAAGAAAGCTTTAAACAACTTTCACAATATAGTTATCCCTAAAATAATCATTATTTGCTTGACTTTAGTCTTCATTGTATAAATTCACTCATCTTCATTTTTGAGCTATCCACAAAGTCTACCAATTGCAAAGTGAAGATGAATATTCAAAACTAAGGAGGAACTCCCAAAAATGATCATCATAGGTTTTTTTTTAAACTATTAAATTATGGTCTATTTAGGTTATGGCCATATAAATTAAGACACTACCTAGGTAGAGGGTTAATTAAGTTAGGACTTACCTACTTCCCTTTTTAGCTATAAGTTACCCATTTACCTACCCACCCACCCATGGGCTAACTACCTATTTACTTATTGACTACCTACTTATCCATGGACTATTTTTTTATAGGTACTACCTACCTGCCCATGAGGTAGTTCCTTAAGTTGCACTTAAATATTCCAAGCCTAAGCATGCCCCTAGGTGTTTCCATAGGTAGCCTTGTTTTGTTCTAAACAAGTAAACCTTAGGTATCCCTTAACTTAAGAAATCCCTATATAACTTCACAATTAGGCTTTTAAGTATTCAATAACCTAGGTAGGCCCTATGTAGTTCCCTAAGTAGCCTTTAGATATCCCATAAGCTAGGTAGGCCCCTAGCTGTCTCCCTACATAGCCATTTAGGTAGCCCTTTAAATAGTCTTTAAGTATCCCATAACTTAGGTATTTATGTCTCCCTACCTAATTCATAGGCAAATTTTTTGATAGCCTTTATGTAACTCATTAAGTAGGTTCTATGTAGTTCTTTAATTAATTTTTAGGTATCCAAGCATAAGCATGGTAAAGTATACAAAAAAAGTGAGTGATGTCTCCATTTTTATCTTGTGTCATGCATATAAATGCAATAAAGTAACATAAAAATCGATGGAAGTATGATAGAATACCTTGGTGCCCTCTATTACATTTGTAAAAATCTACTTCCAACAGATTAAAAACAAATAAATTCTAAAAGTAGGCAAAAAAATCCCCATTTATTACATGATAAATTTGTGATTTGGGAGTTCTCAACACATCTAAGTCAATGAAGCATATTGATACTAGGTAAGAATATAAAGACCATTGTATTCTTAAGGTCCACATTGAAAAATTATTCCACTTATCATGTATTTTACAAAAGTTCACAATGCAAAAAGTAAATGAAAAGTAGATTGCAAAATCTACTTGTATTTTTAGAAATCTATTTTCAATCTATTTTTACAATGTGGAATTTGAAAGTTAATGCACAATAATGTAAAATTATCTTATCTTTGATCATTCAAGTAAAAATATTCCACATACAAATGATTTATGATGGATTTTGTTATTATTTTTTTTCTAGTTGTCAAGTACACTACCAACAAATTTTAGTTGTATACTTTACCATGCTTATGCTCATCCCATAACCTAGGTAGGCCTTAGATAGCTTTTTAAGTAGCCTTTAGGTATTCCATAACCTATGTAGGAACGTCTTTTTAATAGTTATTATGGAACCCTTTATGCGGGATTTTGATAACCCTTATTTAAATAGCCTTCTAGGTTTATGTAGCCCCCCCCTTGCACTATGAATCAATTTTAGATAGCCCCAAGTAACCCCTAGGTATCTCTTAACTTAGGAAATCCTTAAGTAACCCTTTACGTAGGCCTTTAAGTAGACACGTAAGTAGGAGCAAAACACAAGAGATAGGAGAGGAAATTTGAGAGTCTTCCTTTGCTATTTTCCTTTGACACAATCCCACCCTAGATATTGATTGTCATCTTCAATTTTAATGAAATTCGGGTTTTCTTCATAGGTTTTATTGTCTTTGTAGATAACTTTGATATATAGATAAATTGGACTCCAAGATTAAACCTCATAAGATGTTCATTGGTGAATTTTTATTTTGTTTTTGGGAAGGTGCAAGACATTTTAAACCATGTTTTTTTTTTGGGTTTATTGCACACATTAGTTCATTTGGTTTAATTGTGCTTTTGACTCTCTAAATTACAAATTTTGATTCTGTGTCTCCAAAAACAAGTTGTTTATTTTTAAGTGATGGAGATCATGGGTAAATTTTATATAAGATAAAATGGCATTTAGATAAAAAAAATCATTGATATTCAGCATGATATCACGAAAAATGCATAATTTGGTTCAATTTTCATAGATTTTATACTTTAGATGTGGTTGTATCTGACATACATCTTCTAAATAATGTAAAGCTCAAATTAACGTTCAAATTTTGAATGTGTGTTTTGTGTTAGAAATGTATTCATTTTTTATATGTACAAAGGAATTTTTTTATTTGGTGTCCACATTCAATTTCATGTATTTGAAATTCTTTGATGAATATAAGTGAATAACACTACCAAAAGTTCAATGAAAAAATTAAAGCTTTCATAGGAAAATGTGTTAAATATGGCTAAGCCCAAATTTGAGAAAACCTGTCCTTGGCATCCTTGGCTTTTTAATCATGTTTCAAACACCAAAACAATATCAATGGGGACCTATAAAGCAAGGCTGGTTGAAGTTCAAATTGCACAAGTGCAAAGAACTCAAAAGCACATATATGTTTAAATTCATGCACTTCCTGCATTGTTAATTGGTGATTAGTGGTTGTGCCCTATCTTCCCAACACTTGCCACCAACATCTAAGCTTTGAAAAATAACACAACTCATAACATTTGCTAACATTAGTGGGCATTGCTCAATAATCACAAAGTGTCCTCACATAGGTCAACAACGATCATTGATGTTTATGCTACTAAATTGTGGAGTAATGAACATGGCCATTGAACATGGCAAATGGACTTTGTAAGTTATAAATGTTTTGGTGACTATGAACATTTCAGCCATAAATTGGTTGTGAAAGATGAGTGAAGTGGTGAATGTATTTGGATCATGACATGAGTTCTTGTGTGGTGTACAGCCCATCATTGTGATCATGTGCAATGGCTACCATTTCATGAAGTGCAACCATATCCTAGCATTATATATATTTTACCTCACTTGTTATCCCACTATTTTTAGCACTCTCATTTTAAAAGTAGCATTTGAGCTAGTTTTAATTTTAGCCACCAACTTGCCTCCAAGAGAACTTAGAGAAAACATTATAATAGTATTGTGAATTTTTGGGATTGGAAAGTAGAGCACTTTTGACAAACTTTGATTTGTATGGCCCATAACTAGAAACTCCGTGAAAATGTGACAAAAATTTCCTGTAACTTTTTCTCTAAAAGTTAGTGAATTAAAAAAGAAAAAAACAGGAAATTTGCAACAGGATGATGTAAAAAATTGACCAAACTGCCAAAATTTACCCCCCAATAAAAACACCACTTAGAACCATCCAAATTGGTTTGTTCAAAAATTTGCTCAAATGTGAAAACGAAATAGGGTTGTGACCTCAGACAAAGGCTGTTTTTGGATTTTTGAAGAAAAAAATTGCAAAGAAAATCCAATGTTTCTGAACTCAGTTTGTTAGAGTTAAGAGTGCTTGCTGTTGCAGGTCACTCAACAATAGAAGGATCACAATCTGGTTTTAGTGTCCTACTTGTTATGTAGCCAAATTTGGCTGCATCCTGCTGTGGATGGTTGCCAGTGTGGCTACATCACAAAAGTGAATTAAAAACCCTGATAGGAAGACATAAAGTACCTGGTAAGTACAAAAATTGACCTTAAAATATATTAATTTTGTACACTCCAAGACAGAGAAAGCCTCCTTAGAGGAGCTCCAAACTGTGTGCTCCATGCTCAGTATGTGACCCAGCAAAAATATTTCTCACATCCAAGTTTAGTTATATATTTTTTACCAACCTCACCGATATAATCAGAAGTGCAAATAGGTGAGAACTACTAATTGCAAACCACATGGTCGCATCATTATGGTTGGCCAGTTGGAAACAGGGAGCACCAGTCGGATCAAATTGATTGCTATGAAATAGTAGTCAGATGACATTTATTAGGATCTGTTGTGCCTTTCTTTACCAATCTCAGAATAATGTGGAAAATGCTGGCCCAAAACCATTTTGCTAAGCCAAAAGAGCATGTTTTCATTTTTCATGATTCAATTCTAATTGTTGGGCCACGTACTTAGCGCCATTGGAGCTGCACATACATTCGAGTTATATGTAAAGTAGCCCTGTTCTCACTTTGTCTTTGGGCCTCCTTGCACCCCCTATCCCCTCTTTCAATGGTATCTGCAAAGTAAGGACAGTTTATTCAATCTCAGTATGAAATGCTGGTATCTGCGAAGTAAGGACATTTTATTAAATCTCAGTATGAAATGCTGGTATCTGCAAAGTAAGGACAGTTTATTCAATCTCAGTATGAAATGCTGGTATCTGCAAAGTAAGGACATTTTATTAAATCTCAGTATGAATGCTGGTATCTGCGAAGTAAGGACATTTTATAAAATCTCAGTATGAATGCTGGTATCTGCGAAGTAAGGACATTTTATTAAATCTCAGTATGAAATGCTGGTATCTGCGAAGTAAGGACATTTTACTAAATCTCAGTATGAAATGCTGCAACTCAGTGCGAAGTGCTGAAATTCAGCATTTAATGCACAAGGTTCGAGTTCGAGACTAATTATAGTAGTTGTACAGGTAAGAGGAGGAGTGAAAATATATGTAGCACCAGTGGAGGCGCTCAGGAAAAAAGAAAGACAGGATGAAACTCAGTGTGGATTCTTGGCATTGAAAAGCAGAACACTTTTGACAAACTTTGATTTGTATGCCCTGCCACTTGCCGCCACATGCATTCATGTGCGTTATTGCATAGGTTGAACACCCGCTCTTTTGAAGGCCAGTGGGCCCAATGTGGCGGGCAATTTCCTCCCAAAATTCATCGATCCCGTCACGGTAGATACGTGTTTATTGTTGTGGTTGTAATCTTTCAAGATCAAAAGCATAACTGCGCAACTTGCAGTGCAGAATGGTTTTCACAGTTGCTTACATACAGTATCGAATTTCTCGGTGTAGGTCTCTTCTCTGATCTCGAGTCTCTCTCTCCATGAGCTTCTTCCCACTCTTATTAGCTAGAGTAATATTTCACCATTCACCACTTAGATACTCTCAGCTGCTATATGGCATTCAAAACGGAATTGATTTCAAACAGAAAAGCTTGGAAATTCGGCAGTCCCCGGCCTGCTGCACGCAGTTTTAAAGAATTTCATGAGTTGGATTCAAATAGACATTCGAGTCAGGTGTTTGTTCCGCTCCCTCAATGGCTTCCTGCACATGCAGGTGCGGGAATTATTTGCGTGATTCAGCAGATGTGTTAGAAGCCTCTGGGGGAACGAGAGAAACAGCTGCTCTGATCGACTCTAAGCTGTCGACAATTACTAATGCTTCTTCTGATCACGACGCCAGCTGCATCGATCGAGTGTCCGTTAAACATTTGCCTCGCTCGGTAGTCATGAGGTTGATGTGATCGAGTGTTCGGATGTCCAGCGGCGGCAGTTGATCCACGGACCGGTGGACTTATTCGCACTCGTCGGGCCAGCTATCTACGCCCTCAAGACAACTCGAAACTATTGTCCCATTCTTGGACCGAGTACACAATTTGTCGCCTTTGTTTTACTCTGCTTCCACAATTCTTCGATTCTTAATTTTGTGCTATAATCTTGTTTAATCTTCTGTGGGATATTGATTTCACGTTGGTGTCTTCTATAAGTCATTCAAAAGCAGAGAGGCGCAGCTCCACTAGTTAGCTAGCTAGCAGTTGTAATGTCTTATTTGGACCTTGGTTTCTCTTTGCACAGTGTCTTTACGCGAACCGTCAGTTTCGAGTCGACTTCTGGAAAGCTTGCTACAAGTTTAGCAGCTTGATGCATCACGTAGACAAGTAAACTAGTCACAAATTTGCAAAGCCGGGGTCTCAAACACGGACCTCTAATGCTCTGGCCAATTTGTTATGACTGCATTCCCTCAACTTGAATAATATGCGAGATCTGCTAGAAATTATTTCGATACCAAGGCTTAGAAAAGAGAATAATTGAAAGTGTTGCAGGATTCAAGAGTCCTATCCATGCGCGTTCTGGTAGCGACAGAAAGTATACCGATGTATCCATTGAGATTTGAACTTGTGAAGTACCCGAGTCCAGATAGTACTACTGTGTGGAGCATTAAATGTGAAGAGCATCATGAACTGCCCCTCCATGACCTTCACTACTAGTCACGATTCTCATTCTTTCTGGCTAATCTATTCCTGCCTCCCTCGATTTCTTATGTTATTCAGCTGGCCTCATAAATATGTTTCTTTACAAAATGCTTTCTCACATGCACTTTCTCACATGGTGATTAGTGCATGATTATTATTACCAGTTTCCCCTCAATTTTAGTTGGATACATCGACACGATCAGCTCTCTACTGTTTCTCCTCCAAGATTGGTCATGCTGACGTACGTGATCTTGGACCTGATCTTCTTCGACAACTCATGGGTGTTATTGGCGCGCTCTAAGAGCATCTCCAGCGGTGCTCAGTATGTGACTCTGCAAAAGTTATTTTTCACATCCAACTTTAGTTAGGATAGATACGCCTATCACCAAACACTTTGGCAGATCTTCCTTAATTCTTCTCTATTCGGAGTGATTTAAAATGTTATAGGATCGCCTTCTCATGCTCTACAAATCATCTTTGAAATGCAAAGCCAAAGGATTAAGCAAAAAAGAGCAGAAAAAGAAATACGTTTTTTCAAATTGCAAAACATTTTTCATTTTTTTTCATTTTGACCCCTCCTACTTCACGAGTGCATAACTTTCTCTCTGAAATTGCCATCTTAAACTCTACAAATCATCTTATAATTCTAAGGCAACAAAGTAATATATAATGAGTTTTTGAAGGGGTTCAAAAATAAGTTATGAATTGTTTGAATGAGATTTCCATGTAAAAGTGACACCCCCAATTGTGGGGGGTTGTAACTTTCTTGCTTTTTAGTCCAACTTTGTTGATTTTTAGTGTAACAAATCTTCCAAGAAGAAGGCTCGATCTACTCATTAGACACCATAAACAATGGGGACCTCATGAAAAAATGGCGAGCAAACCTTACCTTAAGTGTTTGGACATCGGCCTGCATCCCTTATATATATATTTGCAATCCCATGCATAAAATTAAAAGTGGAATAACAAATAGGTGGGGAACTATTAATAACAAATCACCTAGACCAATCATTATGATGGGCTAATTAGAAACATTGAATAATAATCATATCATATTTTAGTGATTATGCTTCATTAGAACTGGTTTATGTATGGATGGGTATTTTGGTGATTGTCAGTGCAATAATTCCAAAGTCATTCCAAATTATAATTCGTTAGAGATTAAATTCCATTTTGAAATTGGTGTTTTTTTGTACATTTGTATATTTGTTGTCTATTTTGCACCCTTTTCAATGGTTTGTCTATTTGTGTTTTGTTGTCTGTTTTGCACCCTTTCAATGTTTTTGTTTGTTTATATTTTGTTGTGAACTTTTTTAATGATTTGTACTTTCATTAACATTTTCCCTAACTAATCAATTAATTACAAGGTGTGATCACAATCAAATGAGCCAACAATGATAAAGGATTCAACCACAAATGGGCATTTTTTGAAAATTTTGATTTTTTCATAGAAATGTTTTTTTGAAAGATTTTTTTGGCAACATGTTCTTGAAAATAATGACAAGTCACGCAATAAATTACATTAGGTGTGTTAATTCTTTTTGAATTTTTTAAAAATGTACAAATTTTGTCAAATTTTATGTTTTATCTTGAAAAATGATCATAATTTCAAATCATGCTAAAATAGGATAATTATTTTAAGCATTATTTTTTTGTATCATAGGGGCAAAAACATGGATAAGTGTCTCAAAAGTGGCATTTGAGAGTCCATAATCTAACACTAATGATTTCTTTGCAATTTTAACAATTATCAAACCATAAATCTTATAATTATCTCATATGATTTCAGTCATAAATATTAATAAACCAACCTATGAATATCTTTAAACATGTGGTTGATAAAAACAATTCATGCGAAAGATTGAAAAATTCAAAGTGAAATGGATTCTCAAGGATAAAATTTATAACAATCACATCATTTAAAATAAAATTGTATATATATGGAAAATTTCAATGCACTTCATTAATCAATTTTTCATTTGATGATGTTTTATTTTTTATTTTCACACTATTTTGACATATTTTTTGAGTCCACAATTTTCATTTTCCTTTTGTGACAAGCTTAGTGTTGTTATTTTAAAAGTCCATTACATGTCCATAATCTTCTGAAAATTCATTTAAATTTTTTATGATGATTTCCATTAAAATCTATGAAAATATGAATAATTAAAAATTTGATAATGATAATTTTGAATATGACTTTAAATTTTACATTTGTATGTAACTTAAAATAATTACAAATGTGATAGTCCAAACAGTCCTTTTATTCATGTTTTCACCCATAAGCCAAAACGTTGTTCATATGTCATACACATTATGATCCATTTACATTTACCAAATGACTTTCAAAGTTCGAAATTTTGAAATGATATTTTGAATTTCTAAAACTTTCAAATATCACAAAATTTAAATTAGGAGTGCTTTTCATATGTGGATGGTGGCTTATCATCATCTTGATTTTTTTTCCCATTAAAATTTATTAAATAAAAGAGTTTTTAGCTTAATGTTGAATAAAACTAATTTTGGGGTGTTCAAGTTCAAAAATCCTTTACTAAAACCAAAAGTCAACTTATTAAATTAAATGATGTAAAACAACTCTTCAACATACATATATATCATTTAACACAAATGTTTTTGATCAATATGACATTAAAGTGATATTACATAAATATGTTTGAAAAATATGATAGTTTTGTGGTCATTTGACATGGTTTTTGGCATGTTTGATTATATTTGCACCTTAGAGTAAAATTGTTATGTGCACAAAAAATAATTTAATCATTAGCACCAGTGGTGTGAAATAACGCGAAGCCCAAATTGATACATTTTTTTCTATAGGTGCACATATCTATTACCCCTTTTACCAATTGTCGCAAATTGTTTAATTATGTTGAACCAAACTTGCATATTTTGACTTTTTGTCATCCAATTTTATTGTGTACGATCACATATTGAACATCTTTGGAGATGCTCTAAAGGTGACATGGGCTCTAAATCCCACTATTGAAAAAATGGGCCAAAATCAATTAACACTCACCAAAGCACTAGTTGGCCATTTTGTCCATAGGATGAACTATGGCCAAGGTTTTTTCATCTTGCTGTTGACCATGCATTAACCAATATTGTATTGTAATCAATTTTTTTGGCTATAAATCTTTAACCTTTTGATTTTTTTCTCATCTTTGATTTGCATATTACCCTCTTACCTATCTACCCTATTGAACTTGTTAACCCTATTGACCTAACTACTTTGTTCACTTATGTCTTGACTGTACTTACCAACTAACAACAAGCCCACAAACCCCTTATTTGCTTACATTCTATTTTTTCCTGGCCAAGTGTTTTTGAAAAACCTCTATTTTTTCCTAGTTAAATTTCTACCTTTTGGCAAAAAATATATATTTTCCTATCTAAACTCTTACCTTTTGAGAAAACTTTGATTTTTTCCTTGTTAAACTTCAACCTTTCAACAACATCAATGGTTTTTCTTGGCAAAGGGTGAATTCAAAATAAAATGACCATTTCACATTATAACCAATGTTTAGTATTTCATATTCTATATGACAAGTTAAATTGTTGTTATAATTTTTGGATTAATCTATATAATAACATTCAAATTATACCATGGGAACATGTAAATAAATTTAAAATTAACCTAATAAATGAAAAATACCCAAAAACATTATTAAAACACTTGTAACCACTCCTTTTACTACAAAAATGACATGTTAATGGCCTTGAAATATTTTTAAATGACATATTTTGAGCAAAGTTTGAATGTAAACCTTAAAATTTGAAGATTTTTTTGAAAAATAGTCTAAAAATATTCCAAATTAAGTAGTCATTTTTAAACAACCAAGTGGGTGGGTGTTGGTCATTTTATTGGGAACACACCCTAAAACCTTTATTTTTTCCTTGTTAAACTTCAACTTCTTGACAAAACCTTTTTACTTTTTGGTTAAACTTATATGTTTCAAAAATACTTATGTACTTGTTGGTTAAAATTCTATCTCTTGGCAAAACCTCTCTGCTTTTTAATTGAACCCTTATTTCTTAGCAAATCCTCTAATTTTTCCTTGCTAAATCTTTACATATTAGCAAAACTTTTATTTTTTGACTAAACATCTATTTTTCAACAAAACCTTTCTACCTTTTGGCTCAACCTTTACTTTTCACTTAATAATAAAAATTATATTTGAAAATTAAGATTATAAATTAACATTCAATGTGGCATAAAACTTGTTTATATTATGGTCATTGTACCCGAATTTAGTCTACATCATGTTTTTAATGTTTCATTAACCCTAATATGTCATACAAGTTAAAAGTTGATTATGAGCAATCCAACCAAGCGTTGCTGCAATGTGCATTTAACAAGATGATGATATCACACACACTTGATGCAAGGAAATATTTGGTCCTTGATTAGCCCCTAGCAAACCTTTGGCCAAAGCTTTGGTGGCATCAACTAGGATGGAAAAAAACACCAATGATTATTTTATATTGCAACCCCACAAACCCTAATTTAAAAATCAATCAAATATAGTGTAGGTATTGTATGGAAGACACAATGTTGATTGTGTACATATTGCAAGTGTTGCCTTACCCTAAACCTAAGAAGCATTAATGTTATTTAGATATTGCAAAAAAAATTGGTAAAAAACCCATGCTTTCCTTTTCACATGGAGAAAGAAAGTGGGGTGAAACTTTATCAAAAGCTTGTTATGATTTGTACATGAAAACATAAACCATGTGATCATTAAAATGACAATTAAGCATTGGTGTAATTTTCACATGATAATATGATCCCAAAGATTGTAAATAATGCACATGGTATGAAAAGAATATGATTAAAATGAATTTTTTAAAAGCATACCGTATCTCACTTGCACACCTCATCCCTCAACTTCCCCATTGAGGTGAACTTCAATGTCTTGGAAAGAAAAGACAACTATAAGAATAATAGGTAGACAAATCTAACAATTGTTCAAATGTGAAAGCAAGGTCTCTGAGCCTTTCAACTTTCACATCCATTGTAGCTATTGGTTTGGAAATGACCATCCACATCTAAATGGAGCAAGATGTTGTTCACATGTTAAAGCCACTAGTGTTGAAAAACATTCCTCTCAATAGTAGGAGTTGGGTAAATTGACATCAATGCAATCTCTTGTGAGGAGGCATGGTCTAAGGAGGAATGATGACAATAAGAGGCAATTACAAACTATAGGAAAACAAAATGATGATGATAATAACTATTCACCAATTTAGAAAACAAACACAAAAGTAAGAAAAATAATTTAAAAAGCAAATAGAAAAATGAGAAATAAAATCAAAATCGATAGACAAACCAAAAATAACTCCTTAAAAAAGCTTATAAGAGACAAAAAAAGAAGAAGATAAACATAAAAAAAGAAAATAGGAAAAAACCAAAATAAATAATAGAAAGTAGAATAAAAATAGATCCCAAAAAGAAAATCCTAATTTTTTCAAAGAAAAGATAGAAAAACTAGAGAAAAAATAGTTTACCCAAAAAAAACCTCACCACCTATCCCCCCCTCCAAAAAGAAAGATGAAAAAATTGTAAATATATAATCAAAATAGATAGAAAAACCCAAGAAAAAGCTCAAAAGACGGGAAAAAAGACTACCAAGAAAAACCTATTTGACCAAAAACAAGTTGCAAACCCAAAACAGCCAAAACTGTCTCATTCACAACTGGAGCACTGGTGGGTGCTGGTTCACTATATTTGGGAAAATGTATTTTTCTTAGGGGCTCCATGAGATGAGGAACTTTTCGTTTCTTAAAAAGTTCCTACCCAACAGGTATCCCCAAAAAGCGTAAAGAACTTTTGAAATTTAGTCCTTTTATTTAAAAGTGCGTCCTCTGGCAGAATTTCCCATTTTCAATTTCAGGGATCTTACAAAAAGTCTAAAAAAGGTCGTGCCTTTTCCAAAAAGGGTAGTCCCTTTTCCAGAAAAGGTCCCTTACACTTTTGTA
>Ga0116230_10002258_pt1 | contig 18562 bp, 15 predicted proteins | sample S1TSphfallax_3_FD_88678 | JGI IMG/M metagenome (GOLD analysis project Ga0116230, IMG submission 88678) | Host-associated microbial communities from peat moss isolated from Minnesota, USA - S1T2_Fd - Sphagnum fallax MG | ecosystem: Host-associated > Plants > Peat moss > Unclassified | place...
AAAAAAAAAAAATCTTTCGAGAAAAAGAAAAAAGGGACGCCGGAGGACGAATTTGTGTCGGGGGACGTCGGTCCGTCTTCTTTCTAACGCGGGGAGTCTGCGGCAGTCGGGGCCCCGGATTCTGATTCACAATGCTGTTTATTTTGTGATGTAGCCAAAGTGGCGATGATCGGTATGAAGATTTAGCCAAAATTTCTTAGAAACTAAATATATTAAAGTTAAATGTTTAAACATTCCGTTCTACTTTTGGCTACATAGTTGAACCATGTGTGGACATTTGGCGTTTTTTTCTTAAATTTTGGTCGAATTATGGCTATTGAAAATCTAAAAAAGCACTTGGTTTTAGCACTTTTAATTTCTAATGTATCCTTTTGGCTATAGATACGCCAGCGAAAGAAAGGCTGGGTCGGAAGGAGGAAGAAGCGAGGATGCAAGAGTTCTAAAGGCTTCATTTGAGTCGGGAGACGTCGATCTTCGACGCGGTGCAACCTGCTACTCGGATGGAGGAAGAATCTAGGATACAGAGGTTCTAAAAGTATGCATTTTTTAAACTCTGGGAAACAAAAAAAAGGGACGCGGAGGACCAGCAGCTCGCATTAAGTGCAAGGAATTCATACTCTAGAAGCTCAAGAGAGGACTACAAAACAGTCATGTGATGATTCTGGCGATTTCAGTTGCGGCGTGTAAACTCCACATTTTGTTAGAACTTCGTGACAATATTAGCGATGCTTAAAGAGCAAAGAGGAGAGTTTTGTTTGTTTGTGTCTTCTTTCTTAGAATAGGAAATTTGTTGTTTTTTTGTTCGTTTACAAAGCTTTTAGTTGCGGTCAATTTACCGACAGAAGAAGGGCTCTCAGATCAAGTCCCTATACCTATTTTTCCTGGAGTACCCAAGTTTTTTTTCTTCAATTTTGCATTCTACTCATCGTTTATTTCGGATGAGGGTGTTGTGCAGCGAATTGCTTGCAAATTGTCTTCTTTTTGCAGTTTTGTTGATTTTTGGACAAGAAGATTGAGATTTTTGCTACAATTTTTTTGATATTTAGAGCTTTGCTAGTCGGGAGGAGTAGGTGGCTCGTGTCTGTTGAGGAGCGATTTATTTCGGATCAGCTTTAGTGTTGCAGCTTAGTTCATTGCACGTTTTTCTTCCCCTTCTTCTTCTTATTCTTCTTCTTCTTCTTCAGTTTTGGTTTCTGAACAAGAAGATTGAGATTTTGCCGCGAACTTTTTTTTGTTGATCCCGTATCTGTTAAGAGCACAGCAAGCTTAAAGGGATTTTCCTTCAGAAGCTTCAGTTAGTTTTTTTCCCAAGAGATTGCATTCTTTTCAGAGTCGGAAACACAAGTAATATATCTTCTCATACAGAATAATTGAAATCAATACGAGCATCATGTGGTCTAGTGATGAGGAGGATTCAGACCATCTAGAGGATCACCAGGTAAAATAATTTCTTCAGAGTTCCTTTCTTGATGTTTCATGGACCCCTTCTCTTCGTCGTTGATAAAGTGGGCCAAAAAATTCTGAAGATGGAAATGGTTGTGTGTTTTTGTGCATGCTTGTGTGTATGGTGTGGAGTGGAGGTTTAATTAATTCACAGTTGTCATGTTTGTCCCCATGTGATCAGCAATTTGGAGAGAATTTCTGTGATCCAGGACTCTACTTTCCTTAGTCAAAAGTGATGTTATGAGACATAGTTTGCTATGCAATCACAAATGCATTAGACTCCAGTTGTTTCTTATGTGGGAGAAATTACACAATGTTTGATTTTATGTTTCTCTTGTTGCAATATTGACATGTACCTGATAGGTTCTGAAGAGGGCTTTTCTTTGCATGGGATGACTTGCTGCACATGTTCTTCAAGAAACATTTCTGCATGCATCAAGTTGTTATATCCAGGATTTTGTGTTGTCTTTCATGTTGTTGATTCCCATCTGGAACATCAAATTTGGAGAAACATGTGATGGTGCTGTGGGACTTAAAAAGTTTGTTTCCAGCTTCCTTAGCTTGAAGGAAAAAAATAAATTGATATTATAATCTTTAACTCTGTGTTGTCATTAGAAATCTTTGTGCAATTTGCAAGAATTGAATTGTTAGATTTCTTCTGAGACATTTTGAATTGTGTAAATTTATCCACAATCTTTTTTTCCATGTGGAAATCATATGTCTGGCAAAGGAAGTTGGCAAATTAATGCCTAGGAAACTCATGGTGATTGAAAACAATTTTCAGGAAATTCTTGAGGGGCAAATGGACGACATTGAGAGACAGTTTCAAGCAAGGCTCCAGGAGCAAGTAAAGTCTGCAGCAGATGCATGTCAAGTCTCAGCTGAAAGGGTGAAAGAACTCTCAAAAGTTGGAGCATCAATGTTAGCTGGGGACAACCCAGCTCCTACAGAAATGACAGCAGAAGTTTTGGTAAGCAATAATGACAGTATTCGGCTGCTCCAAGTATCAAGAAACATATTTGCAGGTTATGAATGCAAGTAATTCCAAGATTGTGAAATTGTTCATAGAGCAAAAAGATGATGAATTCTTGAGTAGTAGTGATGTTGCTTGAGGGCTCCCTTGTGTAGGAACTTAATCATGTAAACTGTGTTGTCAATGGTGTGGTACCTATATTGCATTCTTAAACTCTAAACCTGCACTTCTGCAGAAGGAAATAGCCACCTTGTGTTTGTCTGCAAATCAGAAGGCAGTCTTGGAAGGCAATGTGCTCCAATGGTGCTCAGTCAGACTTCTCAAAGAAAGGTACATATGATTTCTGTGGCCAACTACACATATCCCTCCAGAATATAAACTCGTGACATAATTACCAGATTGCAAAGTCCAGGGTTCAGGGTTCAGGGTTCAGGTTCTGTAGTTGAGCTTTTTTCTGTGTAGAAAACACAAGAAACTGAGCTCATCATAAGTACATGGAAGATGTACCTATCATACATGTGATGTTAACCTGTACAAATTGTGGAAATTGGATTTAAATGTGAACAGTTGGACCGTGCAAATCATGATTCAAGTTGGAGCATTTATGCAAGATGATTTGGCATTGTGGGCAACTGGGATTTCTCTCACCTGCCCTCTTGTAGTTAAAATATCTCTTGACCAGCAGGACTTCAGCCGACCAGTAAGGCCTGGGAGCTATCGAGTTTCTGCCTACCAAGAAGGCCTGGAACATGAGAACAACCCTGATACCAGATGTTCAATAGCACTTACCTATTTCATTCCCTTTGTTGTGAAACAGTATCTCGAGAATTGGTCAGAAACCAGCAGCAGTACTGGACCTGAGGAGAATTGGTCGGATCAGGGTTTGTTGATTGGTGTCATGAAGCATCTCGTACACTCCTTGATGTATTTGAAGTACAATTGTGTGATCTGTAAAGAAAAGCACATGGACTTCAGATACACATCATCATTGTTCCCACGGCCATGTTCAAAGACAGGTTGTACTGACCTAAAGATAGGTTGCACTGACTTCTTTGCTATGTGGATAGAGCTTGCTCCAAAGAAGACTGTGACAGTAGCCAGCTTAAAGACTTGGCTGCAAAAGAAGTACAAACCCAACAATGCAAGAGATGTGAAGGTACTAGACAATGAGCTCAAGAGATTTGGGGTATATTACAGCCACATAACCTTCCACCAAATGGTCGACATGCTCGCAATGATGATCTTGTGGAGAGCAGCAGAGTCACCTTGGGTTCAAGTTTTGGCAGATGTGGTTACTGAGAACACCCAGGAGGAGAACATTGAAGAGGCAACACCTCAGCAAAGTGCAACTCAATCAAGGCCGGTTGATGTTCTGACACCAGCAGTTCTTCTGCAACCAATAAGGACCTCTCCAGGTGAACATCTACGTCCCATGTTGCCAGTAGCTGCTGCCTCTGAGTCCTTGGCAAGAGTCTCAGAGACTCATGATGACGCCTCAAGTTCAGGCCCTGAACATCAAAATTCCAGGTTGAATGTTGCCAACGAGGAAGAATTAGTGCTTGAACCTCACGAGGTTAACAAACTTACCAGATTTGGTTTGCAACAGTTTTTCAAGTTTTTCAAGTTCAAAAGTGTGAAGAAACACACCTAGTTTGTATCTACAGTTACCTAATTTCACAGAGGTGGAAAACACAAAGATGACACAAGTCTCTGCTGAGACCTTCATCCACATTTCAAATCTGGGATCCTTTCCAACATTTCTGACTGTATATGTAAGAGATTGCTGACAAAGGAAATGCTGGAAAGTTTCTTGATTCAACCACCCAATTTGTACATGAGAAGAATGTGGAATCAATTGCAGTAGTTATATTGTGCAATTTGGATTCCTCTTCTTGCACATTCTGTTAGTGATTTTTATGTAATATCGGAGGATACTGTACATATTTTTTGTTCTTCTGTGAACTCCAAGAGGCCACCTTTTGAGAGCTTGGTCACTGGTCATGCAGCAAATGTTGCTATTATGAGTATTTTTGGTCATTGTAAAAATCATGGGTTGTCTATTTTATCACCAAACCAATCTGCAAGCAAACCCACCATTTTCTAAGCAGTCACCTAAGTGATTAGTTGTGGCTCCTTTTGTACCAATTGAACACACAAGACCATAAAATTATGCCTATTTCTGAAAGTCTGTGTCTTCCACAACCACACACTATTAGGTAGATGTATGCTTTCAATACAGTGAGAGCTTTGATGTCAACAAGTTTACATTCCGGAGATTTCTCCAAACAAACTCTTCCAATTCCTCACAAGTCTGTTTGCTACTATGAATTCTGATTTCACATTCCTATTGGACAATTTTTGTGAAACATTCTTTCTTGCTTACTCATTGTGTCTGTATCAGAGTAATCAGAGCTGAATGGCTTAATGTTTTCAGTTGCCTATGCATACATGTACTCCATTACATGCACAAGCAGACAAGTATCTTCAAGTTTGCAAAGCATAGAGAATTGCAAATGCTGGAAGGAGCTTTGGTTGTAGGTCAGATGTAGGTCAGCAACAAAAGCTCTTGCTTCCTTTCGTGGCAAGATTCCCATGTCTTTGCTCTATTGTTTGACATACTCCACCAGCTTTGTAAACCACTTGGCTATATTTTATGTAAGTGGAGAACACCTTAAATCTACAGGTATTGTTCTTTGCATGTGTGCAATTCAGATGCAATTTGCAACCTAAAGATCCCATCAATGAGCAGGTGACCTTCCAATTGCTAAGTGGTGTATAACTTCTGAAACAGAACTCTGATCATGATGAGATTGACTATTACAATTTGCCATTTGAGATTTAGAGAAACTATTGCACCAGTAGGCAGCAGGTCACAGAATTAAGAAGAAAGAGTTAAGAATCATCATTGTCATCATCATCAGCAGCAGTAGGAGCATCATCATCATCATCATCAACTTGGACAAAAAGACTTGCGTGTGGGTGCAATGCAATATCTTTGAGAGTACAGTTGTGGGTGCTCGGAGTGTAGACAATGAGTGGGAAATTGGACACCAAATTGTATGCTAACACATCAAAGCAGACAATAGAATCCACAAAGTCATAGATGGTCTGCACAGTTGCACTGCTGTGGAATCGCCGCTCCCTGTGCTCACCATTTGGCAATCGTATTCGAACCTGCTAACATGATTCAGATGCATAAACATCAGTTTCCATCAGTTGTTTTTCCGTGAAATTGATGCTGTGGAAGTTCTTCCAAATCTTGTGCAAATTTCTGCTCTGGACAGGCAAAAAATCTTAGGTTACCCTAGTGATGTTGGAGCCAGGATCAGGCTCAGGGCTCAAGACAGCAAACTTATGGCATCGCCGGCTTTCAAGAGCAGCTTCTTTATCAGCAGCAGCCTTGGCAACAAGTGCAGCAGCTTTTTCTTCCTCCTCCTTCTTCCTGGCCGCACGCAGCGCTTTTTGTTGTCTTCTGTAATCTCTTTCCTGCTCCAGCTCACCATTATAGAAGAGAAACACACACAAACACACATACTTGGGATGCTTTGAAACCTCTGTTGTCAATGCGAACTTTGTACAAGTTTCAAATAAATCCTCAATCATGTTTGCTGATGCTGCTGCTTCTCATGAGATTAGATGAGGGTTCCAAAAGATTTCCCTCATGCATGGAATTCTTCAATGCATCTATGTCTGCATGTGTCAATCAAATACAACGTTTTGGAAAAACACTGAGTACTAACAAAACAAACCTGATCATTGACGAGGGTAGCTTGATACTCGGCATCTTGCTCTTCGCGCAGACGGCGTCGAATGCGAGCCCTCTCTTCCTCTACTTCTTCTTCAGATGCCGCCACTCGACCTTTTGAATCCCCCTTTGCTTCGTGTGTGAGTGTGTTTTTTCGTTGGGGGGTTCTTTTCTAAATTGAGATCTTCTGTTATTGATCAGTTTGCTGAGTTCCACAAAACAAAATGGTCTTTTCTTCAGCTCCTGGGCACAAATTGCTTGAAGATTTTTCTACCACTACTACCAACACCTTATCTTCTTCAACCTTGCACGCATTTTTCACAATACTTTTGTCATATGAGACAACGATGACGAAGAATCCATTGTATGTCCATATCCATCTCCATCGCCATCTCCATTCAACCAATAATTATTCCATTTTCAATTTACTTGTTCTTGCAAGACGATTTTGTAGAAGATTGCAACTCACAACTTTAGTGCAAGACTTCGAGTTTGAAGATTGCAAGAAACAACTTTTGCAAGACGTCAAGTTTGAACTAATAGTAGTTACTCGTGAAAGACGAGTAATTTGAAGATCAATTGCAACTCAGAACTTTTGCAAGACACGAATTTGAGGATCAATTGCAACTATGGGTTCTCATAACTGGAAGTCTAGAAACACATTTCCCCTCTTACACATCTTCAAGCTCCCCGGTAAGAAGCAGATCTGAAAGCTTTCAAGCACCAGAGGACTTGGCAAATGTGGAAGCCAAGGAGAAGCCAATCTTGTGAAGCTTTGAAGCAATTTTTGTTTATGTTTACATGTTGCAATAACCCCTGGCACTCAAGAAACCCAAAAAAACAAAAAGCAGCTCCACTCCACGACATACAAAAACAAGTAGCTCCCAGAGGACAAAAACAACTAGGTCTTGGAGCTCCAAGAACCAATATCAAATCAGCTCCAACAACGCCAAAAACAAAGCACCCAAATAACCCCTAGAAAACCAAAGCAGCTGAAAACACAAAAACTCCAAACAAACAAACAAACAAACAAAGAAAAAGCTTTTCGCATCTCTTTTTTCTTCCCCATTTTAATATTATTACGTTTCAATTTATAGCCCAAAAAACAAGGAGTTTTAATGCATTTACACAGTGAAAATTATTTTAGTTTACTTTTAAAAAAACAATTGTGATGTTGCTCAAGTGGCGATCATCCATACATATATTTAGCCAAATTTGGCGATGTTCAAAATATGAAAGTCAAAAATCTTAAGCACCTTCATGATTTTTTTCCAACTGAGATTTAATTATTTAACTAGTTAGCATTTTTTGGCTTTGCCAACAACAATGCAATAGGCCATTGAAATTTTCAGGTTTGCAATTTGCGAACAATTTTTAAAAATGATTTCCACTAGTAAAATAATTAAAACATGCAAAATGTTCTCCAATAATTAACAAGCAGTTTTTAAATTTTATTTATTCTAGTTTCATTAAATTTCATGTTGTAGAAACTACCAACAGTCAATAAGTAAATTTAATTAAGTAAGTAGTGCATTCAAGGTTGAAACTACTTAGCTATTTTATTTTTGTTTGCATGTTAAACTAAATCTTGCTAATTATTCTATTTTGATTTTTTTTCTGAAATATATCCAATTAGCTACTTGCTTTCTATCATATCTGAAATTTTCACCTTGCCAAAAAGGAACCAAAAAAGGAGAATTTAAAAAAAAAACTGCTATTAAACTTAGTAGGCTACTTACACTTGTTAAAGAGAAAGGGGAGAAGTTGTTTTAGACTTTTGGAAAATGCACGAACTTTAAATTGATACTTAGTTCATTACGTATTACACGCTACTTGGATGGTCAAGTCGACGGTTCCAACGAGAACAGGTTAGGAAGCGGTGAGGTAGTTCTGGGCTGGAATTGTCGTCTTCTCCCCTGCCCGCCCTTGTTACTACTAACCCTCCTTGCGCTCGCGCCATTGCTCTTCGCGTGCGCCTCGCTTCTGCGACGACTTGTACGCCCATCTGCAGGAGATTGGTATTTCCAGCAATTGGAAACAAAGGCAATGGAAGACGGCAATGGGGAGGAGGAAGCGGTTGTCGATTTCCGGGAGTATATGCATGGTTTAGCAGCCGAGGAATTGGTAAATGTCCCTGTCTCTTGTGTGTCTCTCCATCTCTCTGTGTGTCTGCTCGCATCAAGCACATAGGCTACTGGTTTACGCGCATGGTGTGTGGCTTTGCAAGTGGTCCTTAACATCGACAATTGTGGAGTGTTCTGGGAAGGGTTTTAGGAGGAGTATGAACCACTTGGGGGCTTCCCTGAGTCCTTTGGAAAATGATTTTTTTTGCAAGAAATTATGGATTGCCACTGCTCTACAACCATGTTCCGCAGCCTAGTCACCGCACTTGTGATCTGGGTATTCTGGCAATGATGATGTAATTGAGTTTCCGAAGTCAGTGAGTGGCTAGGTTTTGGGCATGGCATACCACATTTCTTGCAGGCTAGTTCATCAGAAGAGTTCTGCAGGGAAATTCGATCTGAAATTCCTTCTCTGCCATCAATCTGTCTTAGTATATATGGCTGGATTTACTGTACAGAAGAGTTGCATTGCATTCATGCAAGTGGATAGATTGGAGTGTCATTTCTTAAAGAGAAGGGAGTAATGTACTTGTAGGAGTGGGGAATAAGAGCATCTCCAGCGGTGCTCTGTTTTTGACCCTGCAAAAGTATTTCTCACATCCAAGTTTAGTTATTTACTTTTTTCCAACCCCACCCATAAAACTGAAGCTAGGATTGCAAATAGGTGGGAGACTACTAATAGCAAACCACCTAAACCAATTATTATGATTGGCCAATCAGAAGCAGGAGCAGCAGTCATATCATATTTCTTACACTCTTCGCTGGCAGGTGTTATGCTTTGTTATGCCTTTTACCAGCCTCAGAAAACTGTGCAAAAATGTTGGGCCAAAACCATTTTGCTGAGCCAAACCAGCATGTTTTGAGTTTTGTCCATCCAATTTTAATTTGCAGGGTCACATACTGAGCACTGGTGGAGTTGCTCTAACATCTGATGCATCATAGGGTTTGTGTTTTTGATGTCACTATGCTTGCCACATTGTAAAAACAGCTTGGGCTTATGGACATAGCAATAAGTGGGATGTAGGAAGTGGATCTCATACTTGGGGGAGATGAAGGCACGGAGTGCACATACAGCCAGGGATACAAGAACCGGCAGGCTATTTTTGCTTGTCGAACTTGCACACCAGATGGAAATGCTGGATTCTGCACAGCTTGCTCCTTATCTTGCCATGAAGGCCATGATGTATGCTATGTCTCCCTTGTGCTATTCACTACATGTGTCCTTTGTGGGTTTCAAATGTGAATACATTCAGTATATGATGCATAGGACCAATATCCCAGTCATGGGTGGGCTCTATCAGGAGCCAAAATGCTACTTCATTTCAGGATTTTGGATTTTGTTTTTAGTCTCTTTCCTTTCTGAGCCATTTGCCTTCCAAACTGAGTTTTCAGCTGCAGGTTTTAACGGTTTGGAAGCATGTACAGGTATTGGAGCTGTGGACACGGCGGCGATTTCGCTGTGATTGTGGCAACTCAAAATTTGGAGTTGGCATATGCCGGCTGCAGGCAAACAAAGAATCTGAAAATTCATGCAACATCTACAACCAAAACTACAAGGGAGTCTACTGCATATGCAAGCGGCCACACCCAGATCCAGATTTACCTGAACAATGCGAGATGTTGCAGTGCTGCATTTGTGAGGACTGGTTTCATGAGCACCATCTTGGCCTTCCACCCTCCCTGCAGGTTCTGTTCAGTGGTTTTTGTTGTCAAGAAATGTTCATTAAAAAGTAGCTGCTTTGTCATGTTAGAGTCTATGTCTACAATAAATTCCCAATTGTGATTGAACCCACCAGAATTGTGAAAATCATGGACTATTTGATTAACATGTAGGGAGTGGTGATTGCAACTTGCTTATCCTACTGCTTGGGATCTTTGGTGACACTTGGGCATGGTCATGAGCTTACTTTGTGATTGTGCTGCAGTATCCAAAAGATGAAGAAGGGGAGCCTTTGTATGATGAACTGGTGTGCCAGGCCTGTGTACCTCGCTGCTCTTTCATCTCTCAGTATCCAAAGGCTTTGATTCCTCCCAGTTCAGTAATTGATGATGTAGCAGAAGATCCTGTTGAAGCTGTGGAGCCAGTTACTTCCAGAGGTTAGTGACAGAACCCGCTGAATTAGTCACTAAAACTCAGATTGAAGGGTCTTGCGATACACCCTTGCTTATAAGAATAAGCTGCTATGTTAAGCTTCCTTTAGCTTATAATTAGCCAGAACAAAACTGTTAGCTTTTTGTACATGGTTCATATCAGGATTCTGGGCATGGGTTCCTTGTTGAGTCATCTTCATGGTGACATGTGGGTGCTGGCTCTGGATGTTTGTCATGGTCTTAAGATGACATGCCCACTTGTGTGGTAAATTAATGTCAGTCCTCATGTCACAGGTAACACTGAAAACAATGTTGCTGGACTTCCTCATCTCAATGGAACCAAGCAAGAGAATGTAACTCCTATTGTTGCCCAAGCAGAACTTTCAAATGCAGAGATTTCTGGGGAATGTGTTGTTGACTGTAAGCTGGGAACAATCACTGAACAAAAGCAAACTTCAACTCTTCACCACCTCCAGAAAGCTACATCCAGTTGTTTGAGCACCCTTGATGAGGTGGCAGAGGGCCCCAAACCTGAACCTGTTGGGCCATTCTTTTTGAGCAGCGGCTGGAGGGCTAAGCTTTGCCAGTGTCCTCATTGCTTGAATATGTATGAAGAGAAAGGGGTCAGTTTTCTTCTGGATAGAGATGACACCATGCAGGTAAGAGTCTGAAAAGCTATCTGCAATGTCTCTAGTTGTGTGGAGCACATAGTTTGTTCATTGAATGAAGCCTAGATGTGAAACAGAAAGATAGCCCAAGTTGGTCAAAGAACACTTCAAAGCTCTGTGTGGTTTGCCAACAGCTAAGCACAGTCTATGCTCATTTGTAAACCTCGTGAGAACCCCATCTCTATATGAATTAAGCTTTGTGACCATTTTGTTATGTCTTGTCTAAAATACAGTCTGAATGAGTCCATTACACACTGCAGGAATATGAGGCCACAGGAAAGCGAAAGCGAGAGGAGGCTCTTGCACGGTCTGAAGGTGCAGAATCAAATTTCATGCAGAAAATGGGTCATATCGAGCAGATTGAAATTCTTCGTGGTCTGAATGAGATGACCTCTGGACTTCAAGCCTTTTTGGTAAGTCCCCTTCCCTGCAAACCAATGTTCTCTGAGTCATGGGGAGAAAGGCTAGTAATTTGTTAAGAACTTGTCATGAAGAAGAGTCTACAAGGAAGCAAAATCCTAGTCTCCCTTTCTAAGTTCCCTGCAATACAATCAGCACAGGATCAACTAGGTAACAGATTAGTTATGAACTGTTTAGCCTCTCAAATAGACTAGGAATTGGAAACAACTTCAACATTATTTCCAGGTTATCAATTCTGGCTGGTATCAGCAAGCTTCACTCATGCAATTTGGAGATGATATTAAGTGGGTTAAAAAGCAGTCTTGATTCTTTTTGAGCTTACATCTGAACCCACTTGTTTCATTTCTGTGGCCCACAGGCTCCTTTTGGTGAAACAGGAAAGACAGTGACTAGTGCAGACATCCATGAGTTTTTTGAAAAGTTAAACCAGAAACGGCATCGCCGTATCTGACAGTTCAAGTCCAGGAGACAGGATCACATGCATTGACCTTCAGTACTGAGCTCTTCTTTGCACTGTCCAATGCTTCCAGTAAAGTTACTATTTCCCCAAGTATCTTTGAACACAGATTTTTCATTTTGTGACCAAGGAGAAGGAAGCAGTCTTTTTAGGCAAATGTTTTGCACCTTTTAAATGTTTTGATTTTACTGCTTCCTCACGTTTTGGATGATTATTCCATGTGTACCAGAATTGTAACATATACATTCACCTGGTGACCAGAATGAGTACAGAGGTCATTTGCAAGTTGAGTGTTGGCTTGTGATGTTTTCACACACCAATGATATTGTTAGCGTTGGAAGTCCTGGCCAATTCATGTCACCTGGACTGTTTGTACAATGAATCTACCTCCCACTTAGTGGGTATTGATAAGGTTCGGAATCCAATCTCTCAATTTGAACTTGTATCTTGAAGAATGCATAGCAACACTTAACATTGCTCTGTTCTACCAAGAGTCTTTTGTCCTTCACATGTTTCACTTCTTGTGTAGCTCTTTTTTTGACTTTTTAAGCTCTTTTTGTTTTGTATGGTTTTTCTTCCCACGTGTTTATTCTCACTTATGTGGATGGTTTTCCTTTTGAAGGGTGAAGTGTGTGGGCCACAAGGGGGCAAAAGCGAACAATTGATGCTGAAGTAATTTAGATCATTCTGCATACTCAGGTATATAGCCAATACAAGAAGAATATAGTGGCCATTGATGTATGATGAAGCATTGGGTTGGATAATATCAATCTCACTATACTAGATGGTGAAATTGACATCAATTGTAATAATAGTTTTGGCTTAGTGTAATGCATCGATGGGTATTAGATTCATCTTTGGTTTTCAAATTGAATTGCCAATTCAAACAAAGTGTGAATGAATATGTAATATGACAAGTCACAAAGCTTACCAAAGAGTACTTTGAACAAGGGTTTTTTAATTACGATATCTTCAATAGACACAAATACATACATGCATGTGTGCAATGGAATGACCATAACAAAAAATGGCACTTGGCCACACATTCCTAGACAGATTCAAAAACCCAACTCTAAAAGAATATAAAATCGCTAGACACACTAGTGGGTCGAAAAATTACTCATGACCAATCTCTAAAGAATGTTAATAAGTGGATCAATATGAGCGCCTAAACCACTCAGAGAAATTTCCTATTGCATTTGGAGGGCACCTTATATTTGTGAATATCCCTTCTAAAAAATGGAAGAAAATTTTACACCTAATCCTTCCTTATACATGCAAGATCCCTCCCATTATTAAGGAGTACACATGAAAAACCTGACCATCTTGCCTCATGATCAACTTATGTTTAGGTTTATGATAATCTTCCCCTTGTGTTTTATGATGGATAAAGCCCATATTCTCATCAAAACGTGGGGCCAAACTCAACTACAGCCTTGTCCTCAGCTCCTTATTTTTGGAATGCCCCCACCCTAAGACTTTACCCTACACATTGGACCTTCAAGGAGTCTAAGTTGTTTTAGATGTGAAGGATGGGACAACAAATCTTGTGCCCCACCCTTCTTTTGGCACATAAAACTCAGTTCAAATGATTGAAAAATGACCACTATTTATATTGTCAAGTTTACCATGGAGACAACATTACATTATATGTTAATCCACAATGAAAATGATTCTCTTCAAAAAATAATTAAAAATTTTCAACATTTACATTCTTACTTGAATTTTAATGAAAACCAAATATTGCAACATAATTAAACATTAGAAAATAGATCCCAAATTGTGAGGAAGAAAATCACAAAATATCTTAATGATATAAAAGATACACCAAAATACTCATGTGTATGTTGTCAAAGATTATAGTTCAAATACCAATGATGCAATTAACTCTAACATTTTTGAAAATCATAACAGCAATTATTCCTATCAACAAAACCTTACAACATGATAACATGTTTATTTGTAAGAGATGTGAACAACTAATCAATAAATACAAAATTAAGGATGTTATTTTGATGTGTCAACACATTTATAATGAAAACAAAATCCCTTATGTTATGATATTGAATAAATTAGAACATCTTGTAGCTCCTTGAATGACATTTGCACAAATTTATCAATTGAATGGTTGAGGTCAATATGACATTCGAAGTAGTATTGTTAATGTTCCAGCAAATGTTAATAAAATGTAAATTCTTTTACCTCAACATACAACTCATGAATCAACAATTGTGGTTTGCATCAAAAGAAAATTGGAATACAAATCTCCTTATTTGTATAGTTATGTTTGACCTAAAATTGTAATGAAAACATTACGTGATCTTTGTGACACCCCATTTTATAAAGAAACAAAAGTTCAAATGAGAAATTATTAAATAACCTTATTTGAATCAAACAATATATTAAAAGTAAATGATGTTATATAATTTGACAATAATATAAATAAAGATGATGTGGATAATTTTGAAGAAATAATAAAAAATGCACCAATAGATTCCTTGGTGCAAATATTTTCAGAAGTTGAACAAATATGTGACCAATAATATGAAAGCCATGTTTGTGTGGCTCCTAATGAAAAATACCAACCATTAGGATTGTTTCAAGATGTCAAATGTGAAGAATATAACTATCCCATTTTTTTTTGGAAAAACACGATCATATGAATTACAAGCAAATCGCTTTTATAAAAAAATAGCAAAAGCAAAATTATCAAGCACTAGATAAAATATCTTCATCTTGGGTTCATGTTCAAAAAGCACAATTACAAGGTTGGCATCTCAATGCTAAAGATGTTGTTGACAAACTGAATTTAGATAACATATTAAAATTAGAATTGTGGTATAGAAAACTTTGAAGTATTCACATTTCTCTAGAAAAATTACATCGACTTAGAAAAGATGTTTTTGTAACGATCTGTCAACTTAGATCCCCAACATTTTTTGTTACTTTCAAAAATGTTGAAAGCAAATGGATAGATTTACTAAAAACACTTCATGAACCAAAGAGAAATTTCATAACACCAAGAAAAAAGATATCAAATTTCAACTATAAAAAAAATTCATCACACTCATAAAAAATATGTCAATTTGATGATGAATACATTTTTGAACTTGTTGAAGGAGATCTAATAACGTGTGCATAATATTATGACCATCGAATGAAATGCTTTTGCAAGTTATCATCATCAACAAATAAATTATTTGGACAAGTAAAAGATTTTTTTTCATAATAGAATTTCAAGCTAGAGGAAGTGAACATGATCATAAGCTTTTGTGGATAAAAGACACACCAAAATATGGAATTGATAGTGTGATAAAATGTAATCATTTATTGATAAATACATAACTTGTGATAAAAAAAATTTGTTCAAAAGTTTTTGTAAAATCAACTTCATTGTCACAAATGAACTTGTTGTAAGAAAAAAAACCTATGTGTAGGCTTCATTTTCCATTACCTACACTTCATAACACACAAATACTAAAACCATTATTAATTATATACAAATTACAATTAAAAGCACAATCTATTTTCAACAAATTAAATGAAATGGACATGGACAAGGGACAAGATGTATCATTTGATGATTTTTTAAACACATTGTAAATGGATTAAGAAAATTATATTAGCTTTAAGATCTAGATTACAAAAGCCTACAATATTTAAAAAACGAAATCCCATAAAACGTACAAATTCATATGGAAATTTTGTTGGGAAACTTTGGCAAGCAAATACTTATGCACAATTCATATTAAATCCATATGTTATGGCAAGTTATTATACACCTTATTTAACTAAATTTACACAATAATTACGAACCGTGTTTGAAAAATGTAAAGCAAAAAAAACAATTTTTTTGTAATGTATTTGACAAATGGAAAATGTTTTTTTGAATGCACAACAAATGTCTAAACAATTAACTATTTATTTGATATTTTCATACCACTACATCATGCATCAAAATCATTTCAATTCATGAATACACCCTCAAAAAATGAAAGAACTTATATTTTGAAACCTTCTCATATGTTGAAAAAATTATCACCAACAATCACAAATATTCAATGTCCATCATTTATCAATGGATACATCAATTGACTTACTTCATTATATAATATTTCTCTTTCTGAATTTGTTAGAGTCTATGATGTTAGAACTTTTTGAAAATTAAAAATCATTCATTGGGTTGGTTTCAACAAACATAATGATCCTGAAAACCACTATAAAAAAAAATTATTTTTATTTTCAACTTTATAACAAATGAAATTTCCCAAAAACAAATTGGCATGATGTTTATATAATAAATGAAACATCCATTCAAAAGTTTGAAACAAGTTTGTGAATACATTTAATACTTCTATTACAAATGCTATAAATGTTGATTGGGATGAAATACAAGTTACATCCAACAAGTTGGCTTTGAAAACAATAACAATTTATGGACGAAAATCTTTCCAAATCAAGATGACAATGACTATTTAGAAACAAAATACAAATTTTGTATCAAATATTATCAAACCAAGCCTCTATGATGTGTAAAATATAACATATCTTTAGAATTCCACATGAATCCAAAAACAAATAACTCCAACCAATTTTCAATTGATCCATTGCAGCTAATGAAAGATGAAATTCATTCATGTATTCTATTTTTTCAAGCATGGTTCATTCCTTAAATGAAAAAAAACTTATAATTTTTATGACATTTTGTATAGAAAACAAATGAATCCAAATGAACCCCTATCCATATTTTTAATGAGTGGTGCAAAAATAGGAAAGACATTTACATTAATGGTGATTATTCAAGGTCTTCTTCAATTTTACCTCAAACAAAACAAGGATTTAGATCCATCAAAACAAATTGTTTTAAAGATTGCACATAGGAAAAGTTGCATATAATATCAAAGTGGATCAACTATACACTTAGGATTAACCATTCCATTGAACGAGTCAATCAATGATTTTAAACCACTTGGTGATGAAAGATGTGATGCTTTGATAAAACAATATACATAATTAAAATAATTGATATTTGATGAAATATCATTAATAGGTAGCTAAATGTTTTCATTCATTGATAAAAAGCTACATATAATAAAAGGTAACTACAACAATTTTTTTGAAATTTTGGATATTTTGATAATTGGTGATTTTCATCAAGTGCTATTAGTTCATGATTCATGGGTATTTCATTCAACAAATGATGGAATTAATTTTATAGGTACCAATTTTTAGCAAAACAAAATAAAATGTTATGAGATGTATCGTGTTATGTGTCAACAAGATGAATAATTCATTGAAATATTTAATAAATTAAAAAAAGCTTGTCAAACACAAAAATATATTGATATCATTCACAAAATATGTCCAAGACCTCAACCATCTATTCCATAATTCTCCCATCTTTTCTATACAAATAAAACAATTCAAGAACACAACAATAAAATATTTGAACAAACAATGAGTCCAATATATTGTTTCCAAGCTACAAAAAATTAGGCATGACATGTGTCCACCTTTCTTCACATTATCAAAAGTAAATACGTCCAAGATTGGTGGGTTACTTTATGAACTCCATTTAAAGCCAAATATGTTAATCGAATTGTGCACAATAAATTTTTGCATTGTAGATGGACTTGTTGATAATGTTGAAGGATTTTTTAAAATTGCAATGAAATCAAATTTAACATCTAAATTTTGGATTGAATTTTTGAATTCAAGAATTGGACAACATACAAGAATAATAAACAAAATCCATTATGAAAAGTTTCCTACAATTCAAAATAATTGGACTCCTATCATAGCAAAAATACAAGAAGTACAAGTTAGTCATAATTCTAATCATCTATTCACATGTATACAATTCCCAATTCAACTAGCAATAGTAAAAACAATACGTCATGCTCAAATCTTATCAATGGACAATTTAGCATTTGATCCTCATGGTGTATCTAGACATAATTTAACATACACAACATTATTTACAATATGCACAAACATAAACCTTAATTTTTTTAAATTCACTCCAACAAAAAAAATTCAACATTGATGTAATGGTAGAAGAAGAAACAAAAAGACTTGAAACAAGTGCAAATACAAACTATCATTACCAATTTTGAAAACATTTTGAACTTCTTATGTAATTATTCAATCTTTAAGCATTTGATTTCTTAATCAACATTACCATCATGTAATAGTTGATCTTAGTTTACAAGCACCACATATATTATGCTTCAGTGAAACACAAATAAACAATATGGAAGTTGAATGTATTGTGAGATTAATTAATCACAAGTTTTCAGTTTTGTCATGTTATGATGGCCATGGGAATATTGTGATTTTTGAAAAAAATAACACATTAAATGCACATGAAACACATACAAAAAATGGAATTGAAACTATTGCAACAACTTTCAATTTTAACACAACAAGAGCAATTCATGTTGTTGCTAGTTATAAACCCCATGCAATACATATTAAGAATTTTCTTCAGTTATTATAATACATTATATTATCTCGATTTTTAGCATCTGATGCATTTTTGTTAGGGAAACAAAATCGAGATACATCACAAAAATTTCCCTAATTTCTTCAGTTATTATAATACATTATATTATCTCGATTTTGTTTCCCTAACAAAAATGC
>Ga0116230_10002259_pt1 | contig 18561 bp, 12 predicted proteins | sample S1TSphfallax_3_FD_88678 | JGI IMG/M metagenome (GOLD analysis project Ga0116230, IMG submission 88678) | Host-associated microbial communities from peat moss isolated from Minnesota, USA - S1T2_Fd - Sphagnum fallax MG | ecosystem: Host-associated > Plants > Peat moss > Unclassified | place...
GAGACTATTGGTATATAATTATTATTTATCTTGGAGCCCTTGGGCCCAAGTCTTGAAAAGGGGTGCAAGTGGCTATCTTCAAGGATGGTTGTGTGTTCATAAGACCACAATATGCAATGATGATTGGGTCTCTAGAATTAACATCAACAATGGCAAGAATGAAACCTCACATTTAATTAGATCTTCAATTGCTTAAACCATCCAAGTGTGTTAAACTTTGAGTTGGCAAAGGTTTTGATAACTCAAAAATGTTTTCTAGTAATCCACATATGGACCAAGCTTTAAACATAAGTTTCATCCTTGCACATCCTTAGCCTCCAAAACTCTATGTATTTAAAAAGCCCATCACTAATAGATTTTCTTTCTCAATTGACTTAGATGCATCATTCCCCTATGTAGGGTGAAAAGGAATAGAATTTGGAAGTCCAATAAATAGATTCAATTGACCTCAATCATTTGCATGCCATGATTGAATTAGAGATTCCATAGCACTCAATAGGGGGTAGTTTATAATGCATCATAGGCCACCCAATTAAATCCATAAAAAGATGAAATGAATGCATATCCATATGCCCAACTAAGATTTGTGGCCCATCATTCAAACATTTTTTGACTCAATTTTTTAACATGGAATTTATTGGATAAGTTGGGGAATGAAAGGATGATCTTGTGAAATAATAAATGTTTTCATCAACTTAGCCAGAACATAATTATCCTACTTTTTCAATCTATTGAAAGATATATAAATTTCCATCTATGTAAAATCCTTAGTTGCACTTCTTTGAATGTATTTCTTACAATTAGGAAAGATAAGAATGCATGCAAGTGATGATTCTTATTATACTTCACATAGTTGTCCATTTGAAAAAACATCTTGAACTTGGCAATGGTTTAACACCAATGAAGTTTTTTTAAACCTTCAATGTAAGCAACCAATGAAAATTCATCAATGGAAGAATGCATTTTGTGGTTCATGTTCAAACAAAATCATTTGTTCATTAATTAACAAGCTCCTTTTCTAAGGTTAAAATAAGTTGCAACAACGAGCCAATTGTAAAATTGGGATCATTTGGCCAAAAAAATTTGGAATATTTATCAAAGGTTGAAACTCCGTGACCATGGGTAATCATTCCATTGAAAGTGATTGGGAATTGACCAAGACTTGAAACCATTCTGTTTTTACTACAAGCCTTGGAAAAACAAATTTGAAATAATCCATCTTGTCATGGATGATACAAATGTATTATTCATTGAACTGGATTGGTTTAAATTTCCACATATGAAAAAGTCATCCATGTGATTTATGGTGAATGTTTTGTTTTTGAAATTTCATTTTGTGTTCCTTTGCACCATCACTATTCTTTTCAACTTTTCATATCAAATCCTACAATTTTTCTTGAACAATACATTTGGCAATGTTGAACCCCATTTCCTAACATCAACATTCAAGTGATCATGTCTCCTTCTCAAGCAACTTATAATTGAATGAAAGATTCCCTCAATGTTTAATGCCTTGCTAATTTGCAATCTAAAAGAGGACCAATGTAAAAAATTTATGAAAAGATCAACATCTTAAACCTTCAAATTGATTGAACATTTTTGACAATATGTAATTAATGTTTAATTTCAACTTGGTGGCCATCAAGTGGTTCATGACAATACACCATGTATGTTGATTGTGCCAAACTCACAACTTTGTACCAAGCTTTTTCATAAATATCAACCCCCTGAATAATGATAAATTTTATGTTTGTTAACATTAGCTCTCAAATGCATTTGATGTGGAATGTTTAGACCATAAACTCTTTTATCTTCAAAAGACATATTCCAAAACTCCTCTTTCACCCATGCAATTTTTTCATGAGGAAAATGTGGACTATAATTCAAAACACAACAAACAACTCCAATGTTTCAAGTTGATTCCTCATACAACAATCTATCCATCCTTGAAATGGAGATTTTTAAGTTTGACAACTTTATCTTCCTTTATGGAAGGTATATTGTTTTTTCTTAACACCAATTGATGGTGAAACGTTCATGATTTTCAATTCCAAAAAGACCAAATATTAAAACAAGCATGGCATCTTTTAATTTCCCAAAACCAATTTGCATTTTTTATATATTAGACATGGAATTACATAAATCAACATTGTCACCAACATTTAATCCCCTAGCCATTACTTGGTCTCAATAAATGAATGGATTCACAAAATAAATGTGAATTCGTACAACACTTGAACCAATAATGGCCATGTTCATGACGATTTTGGAACCAACCACTATAAAAAATATTTGATGTAATACCAAAATAGATTAGGTCAAAAGTCAAAAGATCTTATTTCCACTTATTTCTTCCAACAAATTTTTGTTCGACAAACCCATGAACAAGTTGAAAATCCATTTGGTGGCCATTCAATGGAATTTTGATCTCCATCAGACACGAAATCCACCTAATGGCTCACCCCCAAATGATATAAGTCAATTGCGAAATAGAAAACCTTTTTATCGAAATCAAAAATTTATTTGGTGGCCATTAAGTTATTTCTTAATCTTCATGAGGTTCAACATAAACTTAATGGCACCAAGTAGATTTCATGTCTAATAGATGTGGAAATTTCACAAGGTGGATTATTGTTAAAAATACTATTCGTTTCTAATTCCCAATGGTGATGAATGTGTTAAACATTCATCAAAAGGATGAATAGTATTCTCATCCTCGTAGTAGTTAGGTTAGGTTAAATAGTGGTGGCTAGGGTTTAGAAGTGAAAATTACTTAGGGCTTGGCGACAGCTAGGGTTAGGGTTTGGCGACAGCTAGGGTTAAGGTTTGGCAATGGCTAGGGTTAGGGTTTGGTGGCGGCTAGGTTAGGGTTAAGTGGCGGCTACTTTAGGGTTAGGAGATAATATATAGTGGAGTGTTTTTGAGTGGTATTTCATTTTCTCCTTTCATGTTTTTTAATGCACATAGAACCTTCAAGCTTTGCAGTTACTACAAGTCATAGTTTGCATTCTAGCATTTGAAGCATATAACCTTTGTAATCATTTAGTTAATTAATACAATTGTTCCATTTCATGAACCTTGAATGTTTCATTTCTTGCTTGATTTCAAGTTGTTTCCAATAGACATACCCAATAAGTGTGTTGAATCAACATATGGCCAATCCTAGCATGGAACATTGGATGGCCATCAAACGAATCTTTTGATATTTGCAAAGTATGTTGCAAATGAAATTACAATTTAGTGCAACACCATCCAAGGAAGTGCTTGGATATTATGATGCAGATTGGGGTGATGATCTTGAAGATAGGAGGTCCACCACAAGGTTTGTTTTCATGATCAAAGGTGGAGCCATTTCTTGAAGTAGTAAATGACAACTTACAATACCATTGTCCACCATGGAGGCGAAGTACATGGCGAGCACACAAGCCACAAAAGAAGCCATATGGATAACAAAATTGATGATGGATTTAGGATACATGGAGGAGAATAAAGTGATGGTGATTCGATGCGATAATCAAAGTGCGATATCATTGATAAAAAATCCCAGTCACCATGCATGAAAAAAACACATTGATGTACAACATCATTTAGTTCAAGAATGAGTTGAAAATGGGGAAGTTAGATTTGAATATTGTCCAACAGAACACATAGTGGCGGATGTCCTTGCCAAAACATTATCCAAAGAACAACATCATTATTAGAAACAACTTGAAATCAAGCAAGAAATGAAACATTCAAGGTTCATGAAATGGAACAATTTTATTAACTAACTAAAAGATTACAAAGGTTATATGCTTCAAATGCTACAATGCAAACTATGACTTGTAATAACTACAAAGCTTGAAGGTGCTATGTGCACTCAAAAACCATGAAAGGAGAGAATGAAAGACCACTCAAAAACACTCCACTATATACTATCTCCTAACCTTAAAGTAGCCGCCACTTAACCCTAACCTAGCCGTCGCCTAACCCTAGCCGCCACCAAACCCTAACCCTAGCCACTGCCAAACCCTAACCCTAGCCGTTGCCAAGCCTTAACCTTAGCCGCCCCCAAGCCCTAAATAATTTTCACTTCTAAACCCTAGCCACCACTATTCAACCTAACCTAACTACTACGAGGATGAGAATATTATTCATTTTTTTTATGAATGTTTAATGCATTCATCACCATTGGGAATAAAAAACGAATAGTTTTTCTAACAATCATAAGTTGATAAGCATGTTTGGATTAAAAATTTCATAAAATGGGAGTGTTAGAAATATTATTCAATTACATTCATCAAAAGGATGAATAATATTCTCATCCTTGTTGTAGTTAGGTTAGGTTGAATAGTGGCGGTTAGGGTTTAGAAGTGGAAACTACTTAGGGCTTGGTGACGGCTAGGGTTAAGGCTTGGCGACGGCTAGGGTTAAAGCTTGGTGTCACCTAGGGTTAGGGCTTGACAACGACTAGGGTTAGGGTTTGGTGGTGGCTAGGGTTGGGGTTAAGTGGTGGCTACTTACAATTATGAGATAGTATATAGTGAAGTGGTTTTGAGTAGTCTTTCATTTTCTCCTTTCATGGTTTTGAGTGCACATAGAACCTTCAAGCCTTGTTAAATGTTGCAAGCCATAGTTTTGTGATTGTAGCATTTAAAGCATACAACCTTTGTGTTTTTGTTAGTTAATACAATTGTTTCATTTCATGAACCTTGAATGTTTCATTTCTTGCTTGTTTTCAAGTTGTTTCCAATAAATAATGAATTTTTTTTTCTTTCTTTGGGTAGTTCTAAGTCACATCATCATGATTCAAAACCAACAAGAATTCGAAATTCAAACCTACAATGTTCTAGGAATAGTTTATATCCCAAATGCCTTGTTCATCCAAACCATGTAATCATCCTACCCCCTTAACATTACCTCCTTTATACTTTGGATTCTATCTTCAAAATCTTTATGAAATGACAGAAAATGAAATGAAAGCATTCTACAACCTTTTAATCATATGTTTCTTACACTATAATCTTTGTACTCTTGACTTGTTTAACAACTAGTGGTTGTGTATCCACCTCTGGCTATATAGTTCTGATTTCTTTTTCCACTAACTTAATGTGTGGTTCTATTTTTAGGGGATGTATCTTGGATACCTTTTTTTCTATTGTTGGAAAAGTCCCCACCTACTCTTGTTCTTGAGTCATTTGTGACTTTTTCTCTTCTTGGCCCCCTCATATGAGGTCTTGTGGTTTTTTTGTCAATACTTCCTCCTCTTGAGTTTTTTTTCCTAGGGTACGTGACTTTTTTGTCTACCCTTCCTCCTCTTTGAGCTATTCCACTAGACCCTACTTTAACCTCCTCATCCTTGTCAACTGCCTTTGTACTTATTGGACTACCATAGACAAAGTCTAGAAAATTCTTTTGATAAACTTCCAACTTGTATCTTAGGATTCTTTCATCAGTTCTTTACTGAACTAGATTCTTCTTTAACTCCTTTGCAAAACACTCTATAATCTCCCACCATTCCTCAAATTTTTCCTCATAATCCTTCATCTTGTTCTTTATCCTCATTAGAATATAATATTGCACCATATGCTCATAATCAACCTTTTCTTGACACAAATTGGGTCCATACTCTTCATCTATTCCTATGTAATCTCCAATTATGCTCACAATTGTTACAAATTCCTCTAATACTCCTTTTCCTCCACCAACCTTTTTTTTCCTGCTTTTACTACCTTTCTTTTAAGCTCTTCATAATTCAATAGAAATGAATTATTTAAATTCACCAATTCCAAATATGTGAAACCATTCTCTTTTTCCTTCTTTTCCTTAGTCAATGTTTCCACCTGACTACCCAAAACTTTCTTTTGTTGCTTATAAGGCAACAATGCATCTAACCACTTTCTTCCAAAAAATTTATGTTATGCTTATATTCCTTTTGGAAATCCTTCCCCTTATCCAATTCCACATGTAAAATAGCCTTCTCTTTCTCTTCTGTGACTAATCTATTCTTAACACTACTCACCTCCAAATTCAAATTCCCCATATTCATATTCACAATTGCCATGGTCTGAAATAATTCAGCTACCTTATCTACTTGCATTACCTCTACAACTACCTTTTCCACAAACTTTGGTGTATTTTTATGTGTTGTAGGAATTTTAAATCCTTATGTAGATATTCCCATCTCCTACACCAATATGCTCCCCTAACCCAAATTCAAATGGTTCTCCTTCTATAAATCATGGTCTACTAACTAGTAGTTGTAGTTATGGTGGTCTAAACATTGCAAAAGAAGGTTGTGTTTCCACTTTCTTTATCTACAGTCTAGTAGCTTGAAAACCTTCTTGTGTTTGTTGTTGCTGCAAATGATGTTGTAAATGTTGAAAATGTTGTGGACTTCCAATGGTTTCCATCTAGTTTTCATATATGTCCCCATCCAAGTGCAGATGTTCTTCACCCTTTGGAAACCTAATGTCATGTTCCCTTTTAACTTTTTGCCTCTATTCCCTTAGTTGTCTCTCCTATGGAGATGTCATATGTGGTACCTCTACATGATGTTTGGTTGCATGTACCACTATTGGCATTACTTACACCATTGTTGGCACTATTTATACCATTGTTGGCATTGTAAATGGTGCCACATTACCCTCATTATTTTTTTATGCCCTTACTTTTATGCTTTTATGTTCCCTTTTACCTAAGCCTAAGGCTTCACCTTCCTCAACTTTCATCTTCCTTTTAAGAGCACTTCTTGGAGATTCTGCTATATCCCTCTTTCTATTTTCCAATGTTATTTGCATCTCCTCCTTAGTTTTCTTCACCTTAGCCGGTTGTTTATGTGGATTCTCCTTTTGGTGAACAAACAAATATTGAAAGATTTTTGCTAATACAAATGCAAACTAACAAGTGTCCTTATCTCCCTTATTTTCCTTGACATACTTATACCACCAATCTAGTTCACTTCATTAACTATTGTATATAATCTATGCCCAATTTACCTTCTGCCCTTTTTTTACCTTCATCAATGTAATGGTGTGCTTGTTGCTAAAATATCTTTATTTCTTTGATAAATCACAAATATGATTACATGATATCCTATTAAGTATGGCAAACCTAAACTCTTTGCATTCCACTAATTTGCTACATAATTTGTAGGTGTAATTCTACAATTCTGTAATGCTAATGATTATTGACTTGCCCTTTTAGGTCTTTTACATACCCATTTGTGAATATTCCATAAACATGTACAATCAAGTATTTGCTAATGACATACACCTTATCTTTATGCCCAAAGTAAATATATGTGCCTTTGATAACGAATGTGTTAAAAAATTATTACATGACATCTAGCATCGGTGCTTCCCAATTCATCAAAAACACAAGAATAAACCTTGTTTTAAAAGCCCAATCTTCTTCTTCACTAATATCCTCCCAATCCTCCATCCTCTCAACATGTTTATCATAGTTTTATTTTGTTTATATCCACATGAATCGCTTAGGATCTAGAATGTGAATACTTTTCTTCAAAAGTTTAGCTTTGTCCATGATGTCTTCTTTTTGTTATAACATTTTCTTCATATTGGAAACAACTTGAAAACAAACAAGAAATGAAAGATTCAAGGTTCATGAAATGGAACAATTGTATTAACTAACAAGAATATTATAAAGGTTGTATGTTTCAAATGCTACAATCACAAAACTATGACTTACAACATCTAACAACGCATGAAGGTTCTATGTGCACTCAAAACCATGAAAGGAGAGAATGAATAACTCACTCACAAACACCTTTATATATAGAACTCCCTAACCCTAAAGTAGCCACCATCTTCAAACCCCAACCCTAAAGTAATTGCCATCTTAACCCAAACCCTAATGTATCAGCCACCTCCAAACCCTAGCCACCACTTAACCCCAAAGTTTACACAACTTCTAAGCCCTAACTATAACTATTAAGGATGCGAACATTATTCATCCTTTTGATGAATGTAAATCATATTCACCAACTTTGGGGATTAGAATCTAATAATATTTCTAACAACTCATGCATCTTGATCTCCATCGCCCTTAGTTGTGCTATTATCAACAATGGATGGTTGTAGTCATGCCATAATAACATTTTTCTCCCCTATGTCCATGTGCATTGTTTGTGCTTCCACAAATTCTTATTCCATAGTTTTGTCTTCCTTTAATTCTTCAATGAACACCGGATCCATTGATGTAGCTCCTAATCCTGTTTATGCACTTGCACACTAACGTCTTTTACTTTTGTGCAAAAATTCAATTATAGATGTTCCAATTTGATCTATATCAAAAATTATTATTTAAGTAAATTATATCTTTTCATTGTACGCTTCTCCTTTTACGCATTCTAAAGATGATGAAGAATGCAACAACACCCTTATAGCCAACAACTAAATATTCAACATTCCTTCACTATTTACTTTTCATAACTTTTTTTTTACTTCTTTTTTTCTCAACAATTCCACTTCCTCCTCCTATATATGTCTATGCTCACTCTTCTACTCTTCCTATTCCTTTGTTATTCTTTATAGTTTATCAATCGCACTATCTTCGCTCATGCTTTTGTGATTTCCAAAACTTCGAATACACTCATAACTTTTGGCAACAAATGAAACCAACTTTCAATGCTTAACTCGTTTTTTTTTGTCCTTGAACAACTTGCCCATTGTTAAAAATACTATTCATTTCTAATTCCCAATGTTGATGAATGTTTTAAACATTCATCAAAAGGATAAATAGTATTCACATCCTTATAGTAGTTAGGTTAGGTCAAATAGTGGTGGCTAGGGTTTGGAGGTGGAGGCTACTTAGGGCTTGGCAATGGCTAGGGTTAAGGTTTGGTAATAGTTAGAGTTAGGTTGTATTGGAAACAACTTGAAATCAAGTAAGAAATGAAACATTCAAGGTTCATGAAATGGAACAATTGTATTAACTAACTAAAAGATTACAAAAGTTATATGCTTCAAATGCTACAATGCAAACTATGACTTGTAATAATTACAAGGCTTGAAGGTTTTATGTGCATTCAAAACCATGAAAGGATAGAATGAATGACTACTCAAAACCACTTCATTATATATTATCTCCTAACCTTAAAGTAGCCTCCACTTCCAAACTCTAGCCACCACTATTCAACCTAACCTAACTACTATAAGCATGTGAATATTATTCATCCTTTTGATGAATGTAAATCACATTCACCAACTTTGGAGATTAGAATCAAATAAGATTTCTAACAGTCCCACTTTATGAAATTTCTAATCCAATCATGTTTATCAACTTAAGATGTCGATCTTTGGATAATGCCTTGGTAAAGACATCCGCCCCAATTTGTTCTGTTAGACAATATTCAAATTGAACTTCTCCATTTTCAACTCGTTTTTGAACAAAATGATGTTGGACATCAATTTGTTTTGTTTGTGCATGGGATTTTTGGTCAATGATATCCCACCTTGATTGTCGCCTTGAATCACCATCACTTTTTTTTCCTCCATGTATCTTAAATCCATCATCAATTTTGTTATCCATATGGGTTTTTTTGTGGCTTGCATGTTTGCCATGTATTCCGCCTCTGTGGTGGATAATGTTATTGTAGGTTGTCGTTTGCTACTCCAAGAAATGGCTCCACCTCCGATCATGAAAACAAACCTTGTGGTGGACCTCCTATCTTCAAAATCACCACCCCAATCCGCATCACAATATCCAAGCACTTCCTTGGATGGTGTTGCACCGAATTGTAATTTCATTTGCAACGTACCTTGTATTGGAAACAACTTAAAATCAAGCAAGAAATGAAACATTCAAGGTTCATGAAATGGAACAATTGTATTAACTAACTAAAAGATTACAAAGGTTATATCCTTCAAATGCTACAATGCAAATTATGACTTGTAATAACTACAAAGCTTGAAGGTTCTATGTGCATTCAAAACCATGAAAGGAGATAATGAAAGACCAATCATGTGTTGGTTAATGTGAATAAGTTCCAACCCTATAAATACATGGAATCTAAAGTTTAGAATCAACACAACAAATGTTAGTGTCTTGGGAATAGAATATACGTGGATTTCAAGTAAAGAATTTTGATATGGAGGTAGAAGATGAACATTGTGACATATAAAAACCACATATATAGAGTAATGAAGATGAATAATAGATGAAAGATCATGCAATCAACCCAATATTGATTTTGATGAGTAACAAATTTGTGAATAATAACTGTAGAAATGAAGGATTTGGCATCTAGAGTCCTGAAGATTATTTTCACAGGTTTTAGTTGAATTAGCAAAGTATTCACTTAGTCGTGAAAGGTATTCACACAATCATCAAATTTGGTGGCATAACTAGCAAAAACATTGGTATAATCAATAGATGTATTGCCACAATTAGTAGATAAATGGACAGGAAAGGTGTTTGACAAGCTGCCATTTAACCCTAGCCATTGCTAAGCCCTAAATAGTTTCCACTTCTAAACCCTAGTTGCCACTATTCAACCTAACCTAACTACTAGAAGGATGAAAATATTATTCATCCTTTTGATGAATGTTTTAACGCATTCATCAACATTGGGAATTAGAAACGAATAGTATTCTAACATAAATTTTGTTGTGATTTGTATAGTATTAAATTCTCAATGCTCTTGCTTCCACCAACTTAATAGCATAATTTGTGGCTACAATAATATATTTGTTTTGTTAGAAATACTATTCATTTTTAATTCCCAATGGTGATGAATGTGTTAAACATTCATCAAAAGGATGAATAGTATTCTCATCCTCGTAGTAGTTAGGTTAGGTTGAATAGTAGTGGCTAGGGTTTAGAAGTGAAAATTATTTAGGGCTTAGCGGCAGCTAGGGTTAGGGCTTGGTGGCAGCTAGGGTTAGGTGGTGGCTAGGTTAGGGTTAAGTGGCGGCTACTTTAGGGTTAGGAAATAATATATAGTGGAATGTTTTTGAATGGTCTTTCATTATCTCCTTTCATGGTTTTGAGTGCGCATAGACCTTCAAGCTTTGTAGTTATTACAAGTCATAGTTTGCATTGTAGCATTTGAAGCATATAACCTTTGTAATCTTTTAGTTAGTTAATAAAATTGTTCCATTTCATGAACCTTAAATGTTTCATTTCTTGCTTGATTTCAAGTTGTTTCCAATAGATGTGAATATGATTATGGTACTTCAACCAATACATTCACATGTGCCTTTGTATACTTAAATGATTGATTTTCTTTATTCTTTTCAACCACATCAATATTGGTGTTTTATTCCACTTTCGAATCTTCCACTAGTTCATAGTAATCTAGAGATGCAGACTAATACATAAACCTTGGTTGTATACCCCCTATAACATAACGTTTTCAACTAATCACCAACTCTGGACTTGAGATTTCCTATAGTTAATTAGGTACTGCAAAAATCCTTGCTTTGTCTTGATCTTTTCAACTTTAAACCACATATTGCGACTGAAAAGTATACTACACCTACTCATTTGGGTGAGTAGTTGATTACATCTCTTTTCATGGAGATTGTCGTTGGTAATTATGCCTTCTTTGAAGACCTTCGGTCCATACTTCACACCATAGAAACGACCTATGCCTTGTAGGTCTTTCCTTTGTTCTCATAACTCATTTGTCCAACATCAAATTTTAATATGGGGTTTCTATAAACCCTACATATTCTTCTCCATTTTCAAGATTATCTTTTGTTTATCTTCTAGTGACTTGATGATTGCCTCCAAGTCCAATTGTTATTGTAAACTCTAGGTCACCATTCAATTCAATTTGTTTCACATTCTTCATCTTTAGGGTCTATAGATGGTTTTGTAGTCTTTACGACATTAACTACTTAGACCTCTAATGCTTTCTAACATACCCTTTTAATTTTTTAATTGGAAAAAAAAACCACTCATCTGATTACACTCCTTTATAGTACAACAATATGATTTGTAGAAAACCTTAACATTACTAAAAGAAAAAACAGAAAAAAAATTCCCCACAAAATGGTCACTAAATGGTAGAAGTGAAATTTAATCCCTACAAAATTATTTCACATTATTTGCATTACAATATGCACACATTCATAATTTTTGCCCTAATTTTAAACACATTTGATTTTTTAATTCATTAAAACACCAAATTCATGGTTATTTCATATAACCAAAATCTACACTTCATAGTACAATGTCGAAAAATCTAGAGACAAAATTACAATTTAGTACATTACATTTTTGATACTCCATAAAATTCACCTAACAATATGGACATGGAAATCGTTATAGAAGTTTGTACTTCTCAATTTTATTAAAAAAAATTCCATTCGAATTACTGCAAAATTCCATGTTTTTTGGAAATGAAATCAAAATAGCAAAATAAAATCTGTGGTTATCCAAAAAACAAATATGTGGTTTTCTACTACAAAGTACCTACAATTATCCTTACTTCCTCAAAATTGTGTGTCTAAGAATCTTCCTCCCCAAATCTTCCCTCTTTAGGTAATCCCAAGTCATTCTTCTTTAGGTAATCCCAAGTCACATCGTCATTTAAAATTCAAAACTACAATGTTCCATGAATAATCCTTGTCCTAAATGTCATGTTCATCCAAATCATGTAATCATCCTACCCCCTTAACATTACATCTTTGGCACAAGACAAATGGTGTTACAACTAAGACAAGTTTTTTAATGGACCAAGCTATGGGAGGCACACCAATGATTTCAATGACTTCTGTGCAAGCAAAGTTAGGACATGTTTCTAAATTTGGCTCAAGAAATGATTTAAATGTTTCATTTCAAAAGTGCAACTTTAAGGATGACAAAGAATCAAGAAGTGTTGATCTCCAAGAATAGGTAAAGTGTTGTGATCCTACACCCACTTTAACTTGATTGTAATTCACTTAATGGCAAGTTATTGTTGATTTGTTACATGGGCAAGAGCTAGTTTCATGTAGATTTTTGCACTAGGGTTGATTATTTTGAAGGTTCATTGTAAGATTTGTTGACATCATCACACTAGATATGTTTGAGAAGCTTGAGTTCATCAATGTGGCAAAATGGTTTTAAAAAGAAACATTTCTTATTGGTTCTATCTATAGAATCTTTAAATTGATTGTTTAGGGCTTCTTCGCCTAAGTGGAATCTTTTTTAAATTAAATTTATTGTGAAAATATCATATTTAAAACTTTCCTATCTTGTTTTTTTAAATTTTTGCTCTTCTTTTCTTGTCTGGTCTTCTTTGCCTATGAAAATGTGACAAGAATTAATAATTCTTTGTCTTATTAATTATTCTCAATTGTGGTGTTTATAGGTGGTATGGTTGGAAACAAAACCCTCTTCTGCATTAGAACATAGGAAGGTTGCAACGGTTAGGTAGTTTGACATAAGGACTTTCATGATACATGTTATACATGTGCATTTTGTGAGTTTGTGGTTTCATTGTAACTTATTGAAATGGGACTTGTTGTAGGGCATAGGAGTTGGAAGTAGCTTTGATGGAAATGGTCAAAGAGGATAATCATCACCTACTTTATACAAAGGTGATGGTTTTTCCACTGAGCAACATGTTGAACTTATTTTGTAACTCCACCTATTACTTTTAAGTCATTAAAAACATTGAGCTTACCATTTAGTTTCACAAATTTGACATGCATTTATTTGATGTTGGCTCTTTATGTTGGTGAAATGGCCGTTACAAATTGGACATTGATGTGAGCTTTAAGAACTAACCAATCTAAGGATCCCTTTTGCCATCATAATCTAGATTTACCAAGAGTATCGGTAATTTTATGAGATTGAAAACCTCTGGAATGTCAAAAATCCTTTAACACCAAGAAAATTCAATGACCTAAGAGATTAGGATGTAAAATTTTGCTTATTTGGAAACCAAAGTAGAAGGTGAGTTTCTTTGCAATGTAATTGTGTTAGTCTGAAGAGAAAATGCTCATATGTTTCTCACATATGTTCCACAAATCTCTTAGCTACTTTGACAACTAAAAACGTAACAAACACAACTTGAGGATTGCATTCATCAAACTATATGGTGAGAAACCTCATACCTATTAACGATGATTATTTGTATTAATTTCAATCCAATTCTGAAAATGTATCTTGTCAGATTGTCCACTCAAACTAAGGCCTATGGACATTTCATAGTTAGAAATGGCAGAAAATTTGTGGAGTGTTGAATATGTATGCATTCAACCAAATATTCATATTGTTTTAAAGCATGTGTTATAAGTAGTGGATGTAGCTCCAAAAGCCACAATTGAACGACATAGTCAATATAGATGATTATTGAATGTGATGTTTGACAAATGACCTAATGATGATGCATCACTTGATTGCAAGTAGGTTTGAACACATTCATGAGCAAGGGTTATGGTTGTAAACTTATTGATAACAAAAAGAATCATATTTGCAAGTTATTGTGTGTGATAGTTTGATTTTCATAGGAACCAATATAATTGTGTATGTTTGAGACATTTTTTGTGTGCAGATGGCAAATGTGAAAGGTGGAAGTAGTTTGACTCATAAAAGGTAGGAATAAAACATATGTCAAAACTCAATGTACCCCTTGACACAATTGTAGCATCTAGCATTCTCAGAAAGGTCAACAAAATAGATGCAAAGATCATTGGCATCTATTGCACCCAACATTTTAAATGTGATGCATGTTATTCTCATTTGCATGTTCAATGTGCACATGGAGGATATCAAGTTGAGAGAGGAGGTCATGGCCAAATGTCTTTTGGACATAGTCAACATTCAAGCCAACATAAGATTATCGTGATTGGTGGACTAGGGCTACCTATGCAAACAACTGAGTGCAACCATGGTAAAGATTTAGCAAATGAAGTTGTTGGTGCCTCTAGCACAATTTTACTTCAACTTTTATAATGGAAAGCCTCATGTTATTGTTTGGAGGGGAAATGTGTGTTGGGACCTATACATCTAAATGGTTACATTTTGTTTATGCAAGGTTATTCATGTAGGAAGGAGAATGTGAATTTCAACCTTGAGGATTCAACTATGGAATCTAAGTTGTTTCAAAACATGCAAATTGCAACCACACGAACTCCAACAAGTTTCTAGTGCCACCATTGTCTTTATATGTGGATCATCTAAGTTATTCAAGTTAAGTACTATTGATTATATTAAAGCAAGAACCCATGTTCAATATATAACATTTTTCGATCTTTGAAAAACTTAAGGTGAATGTGCTCATTGAATTTTTATTAGCTCAATGGTAGGTATTTTCCATGTCCATTTTGTGTGTGGTTAATGAGCCATGGTAACCCTAACCCTAGAACATTGTTAATTAAACCCTAAAATGCTAGCCTCAATTCGTAATATTTAATTGGGGTCCATTATTCCCTTTTAATAAAAAATATATTTTACAAATTACTTAACATTGCCATGTGGCATGTTTCTATTCCCTTATCTTTAGAAGATGTGGCAAATTGGAAAATTCCATTCAAATAATAATACGGCACGTGTTAAGATCCTCATTCTTGACATATAATGATTGGGATATATATCTCGGGTTTTTTTATAAATATTCAAATGCCATGATGCTCATAATGAGTGATGTGGCACATGTCGATTAACCAAACACAAAAGATGTGACCATTTCTTGGCCATAAGATTTAGAAAATTCTAGATCATCCAATATCATGATCTAGGAAAATTAAACCCTTTAATCAAATGCCACGTTTATAAATCAAAAACATAGGAATTGGATGGTTCAAATATATTATTGGTTTGTACATCAATTAGTTCCCCAAATATTAGAAACCATGCCATGTGGTAATAACCCATTAATTAATTAGAAAAAACATGGCCATTCCCCATCCACATGATCAGGAAAAGCTTGATTTTACATTGTCTTGTCACGTGCGACAATCCCAACATGTTGAATCCAACAACCTAGATAAATTTGGAAGGATTTAAAGAAACATAATTTAAGTATTTCAATAATTAACATGTGTTTCCACATGGTTGGAAATTGGATCCATCAAAATAGTTGCAACTTATAGTCACAAAATGATGCCCCATATACACAATGTATATATTGGGCCCATCATATGAAACAATATATATTAAATTTAGTCTTCATCTGCCACTTGATGATGTCATCTTGATGTAATGTCTCATGTGACTATTTGTCGTTTGCAACTTGTCTTAGGCAACTATTGGATAGTTAGTTGTAAAATGTTTTTTTCAACTAAAAAACAGTCATAGACACCAATTGCAAATCAAGTTTTTCCTTCTCATGAATGACCATGAAAATGGAGATTTTTTAATGATAAATTATTTTGTTTATGTCATGTGTGGGACAAGCATGGTGGCTATGGTGGAAAAATCATGGGCAATTATTAAATTCTATTTCCAAATCACATTGTGTCAACAGTCAAATGTTTCATCATCACATGAATTTGAGTTGTGTTATGTATTAACTAGCACTTAAAAAATGTCTAAGTTTCTTTAATCACATGGATAAAACCAAAGTGAAGATTTGTTGTTATAGCAATAGTTATTTACCTAGTGGGATAGAGATGATTGTTCACATGGTTTTTGTTACCTTGTGAAGGTTATGTTTAGACACCACATTTGGCAACAACATATGTAGTAATGAATGGCATTGTAACCATGGGTGGAATGAAAGTGTTTGCTTCTATAGATAGGCATTGGGCATCATTCATAAAATGGTTTAAATTTTTTTTGTATACTTGTAGATCTTTGGATATGTTTATTCTTAGATATTTTGAAAATTGTGAATTGTTTAACCTTAATTGTTGCCAATTTTGTGATTGTTGTCAAGCTTTATGTGGTTGATATGGTGGAGAAGCTTTGACAAAAGGCATATTATCTTGTGAACATAAAGAAGATGTTGCAATTTTTCTTTTGTATGAAGTAACCATCTAGCAATTTTATGTGCAGTTCTATCATTATGTTTTCTCTTGTTTGTTTGGAAAATAAGTTGAACGATCACTAATGTGAATAATATTTTCATGGTTTTGATCTTCCTTCCACAACCATTGGAATGAAAAACTTGATAATTTGTTGAGATGGTAATGAAATTGATGATGGGGGGATTTAATTTTTTTGCATAATGCATGATGAAGGAGAAATAAAGGTTTGAGGTTGTTATACAAATATTTTCTATATGTCCTTTGTCCCAAATTACATTATTAGTTGATATTTGGTTATAAATGTTGGGATTGTGTGAATCCTTTAAATTTTTTTTGATTGCAAAATAATTAACAATGGAATCGGTGTACTAATTCAAGTAAAAATTTGTTCATGGCACTAAATTGGGATTTCTTAAATTATTTTTTCAATGTGAATTTATGAATTTAGTTCCTTTTTTTACAATGTTTCTTATGCATAAACCTCTTATTAAGATTGATGGATTGTCTAATGTCACACAAATTAAAACACATTTATTGAAAAAATTCAAATATTATGTATGAAAAGAAAATCACACCAATTGTGTGTTGACCACCAAAATGAAAATACATCATAAACTATCAATATCATGAATTTTTTCATAAAACCCATGCAAAAATTGTAAAAAATATGTTTGTGCAAAACCCATGGGCTTTAAAATGTAAAATGAGATAAATATATATATATGTTACTTCTATATAAATGATGTGTCTTTTGTACTTGTGATGTTTTGATATGAAATACATATGATTTCACTAGTAGAAATCTGTGATTTTGCAATCAACGAATTTGCGACTAGTTGCGACTATTTGACATTTACAACTATTGTTGATTATATTTACAACTACTGTTTGCATTTGAAGCCGCTTGCAACTACTCTATGACTAACTTACGACTAATGGATTATTTCATCCTTTCATTTGGATAGCTTTCATTACAATTTCCATCCAAAAAGACCCCTCTACCTACCATTAGTTGCAAATGTCACCAAATGAGTCATAGCCCTGTGAATATTCCAAATGTATTATACATATTTTAGGCATAAAGGGTCCACAATTATGTATTGAATGTATTCTACTCATTATTATATTTTTGTAACCAACGACCATTTTTTCAAACACAATTGGAGAACGCAGGAGAGTGTCGTGGTCTTTGGTGTCTGTCTCGAGCTTCTCAGCGAAACCCTAAACCTCGGCGTTGGAAACCCTAATGGGATTTCCTTCATTCTTCTCTTGGTTGTGCACAATTTTTCGTTTGTAGATTGGGCTTTGTTAGAAGAATTGTAGAGCCCTTTTTGCTTGCTTGCTTGTTGCTTTTCTAGACTAAGAACTGTTTAGGTCTGGCTTGTTTGGTGTTTTTGGGAGAGTTCTAAGATGGTGGGAAACCAGTTAGAGTAGTACTAGCGGATATTGTTCATGAGCTTTGGAGGAGGACGGGGTGGAGAAGTGCAGAGAGAAGAGGCTTCTTTTTGTCTTTGTTTCGGTAGAGGAACAAGGCAAGAGCTTCTTCTTTGCTGTTGTGTGTGATTTTTTTTCCTTGGCAAGGATGACTTGATTTGGAGGTTATAGAAGAGGGCCCGCCGTGTTTTTGTACCACTGGTTAGATCATCGCGTTGCGTGC
>Ga0116230_10002260_pt1 | contig 18561 bp, 16 predicted proteins | sample S1TSphfallax_3_FD_88678 | JGI IMG/M metagenome (GOLD analysis project Ga0116230, IMG submission 88678) | Host-associated microbial communities from peat moss isolated from Minnesota, USA - S1T2_Fd - Sphagnum fallax MG | ecosystem: Host-associated > Plants > Peat moss > Unclassified | place...
GCGGTGCCTACGGTGGTGCGAACGCGGTGGTTGAGGGCGTCGTAGAGGTAGGCGGCGGTGGTGCCGCTATCGACCTTGGTGATGTTGCCTTCGGCGTCGTAGGTGTAGGTGTGGGAGCCGTCGCTGGTCATGTTGCCTGCCGCGTCGTAGGTGAAGGTGGCTGAGTTGACGGTGGTGGAGGCGATGCGATTGTTGGTGTTGAAGCTGCTCCAATTGTAAAGCGAGTTGGTGGGCGACCGGGAAATGCAAAGGTAACGGCCGGCTGGCTCTTGTGGTTGTGGCGGGAAGGCAAAATCTCCAGCGGGCAACGCACCTACCGCCGAGTCCCCGGTCCGCAAATGCGAGGGACCGGGGGCACCCTTGACGGAGGAAAACGTCCCTTGAGACCGGGGCCACCCGGCTCGGCTTTGTGAATTTTTGTTGACTTGAAAAGACTGCGCCGTCTAAACTTTGGTCATGCGATGCACGCCAGTGGTCACTGTTGCTCTCCTCATGCGATGTCGTATGTGTTAGGGAGCGCTTTCATCAGCCGGTTCGCCGTTCTGGACGACCTTGGGTCGTTGCTTTAACAGTTCCGGACAAGTCTGACCGGATTCTTCCCAGCTTTGAGTTCTTCGGCGGGGAAATAGCAATCAAACGCTAGATCAATCATTTTTTCGATGCTCTGGGAGCGCGGACCCTCGGGTTTGCCCCTCGAATTCCTACCATTGGAGAGCTGTCGCTGTTGACGGCGGTCCTCCGTTTTGTGTGCCAACACTTTTTTAGGAGATGCCAATGCCATCCTTTCGCTCACTTGTTTCTGGGGTGTTAGCGCTTTTTGTCCTTGCCTTCGCTTTGCCTACGTTCGTCATGGGCCAGACCTTTCGTGGAAGCATCAACGGCACGGTCACCGACACTTCGGGCGCGGTCATACCTGGAGCTAAGGTGACCGCGACCGACACGGCCACTTCAGCAGCACGCGTAACGGTTTCCTCCGGCGCGGGCGAGTTCCTGTTTAGCGATCTGCCCCAGAGCACCTATACCGTGAGGGTTGAGGCCGCCGGTTTTCAGATCGCGGACATCTCCGGTGTGCAGGTTCTGGCGGGTAAGATTTACACGCTGCCGGTCAAGCTGACGGTCGCTCAGGCAGCGTCAACTGTTGAAGTCTCCGCGGACGCGCTTTCGCTCGACACTACCTCCGTCGTCCAGACTACCGTTCTGGACGGCCAGGCGCTGCAGGATGTTCCCCTCAACGGTCGCGACTTCACACAGCTCATTGGCTCTTCGGTGGCCTTTACCGGATACAACAACTCCGGCTCCGTCAACGGCACCCGTAACGATCAGCTGAACTACACCATCGACGGTACGGACAACAACGACCTTTACCTGAACGCGGTCGCGGTCAATCAGGGCAGCATCAGCGGCATCGCTGGCGTGGTCTATCCGGTGGAGGCACTCGACGAATACTCGTTGCAGACGACCGGCAACAGCGAATCGGGCCGCAGCCCCGGCGGCAATCTGAATATCTCGACGAAGTCGGGCACCAACGCCTTCCACGGAGACGCCTACTACTACAACCGCAACGAGGCGCTTGCTGTACTCTCCCCTTTCACCGACCCCACAGCTCCGGAAAAGCCGCTGCGCAACCAGAACTATGGCGGTACGCTCGGCGGACCCATCTGGAAAGATCACACCTTCTTCTTCCTCACCTACGAGGAGCAGAAGTTTCTCATCGGCTTGTCCAATAGCGCTACCGAACCCTCGACGGCGTATCAGAACGAAGCGCTGGCGGTTCTGGCCAACAAGAATGGGTTGTACAACTACACGAACAGTGCCGGCCAGACCGTGACATGGTCCGTCGCACCAAGCCAGGTCTCGCAGAATATCCTCAACACTCTATGGGATCCTGCTCTGATCGACGGCCTCAAAGCCGCGCCGAGCAACTACGCCAGCAATGCGCCTGAGGCTGGTTACAGTCACAATTTAGTTGTTCACCTGGACCACAACTTCAGCGAAAAGAGCCACCTCTCCGCTATCTGGTATTGGGGCCAGGGATATGCCGATGCTCCGGCTGGTTCTCTGCTCTCCGAGTACTTCCAGGTCGTCCCTTCGCACAACGAAAACTTCAACGTAACCTGGAACTACAGTATCCGTCCCAATTTGAGCAATCAGGTAGCCGCTGGCGCCAACTTCTTCACTCAGGGCTTTGCCGATGCGGTACACACACAAAATCTTCTCTCCCTGGTCGGGCTCAACACCGGCTCCGCCATCACCGGCGCTCCCGATATCCAGATCAACGGTTTCGACCAAATCGGCGTAACTCCGACCTCTGGGCGCAACGACATCATGGCCCAGATCAGCGATACCCTCACCTGGACCGTGGGCAAGCACCAGATTCGTGCCGGGCTCGATTATCGCCGCGCCTACATCGATCTCTACTACAACTTCGGTGGCCGAGGGACTTTCGGCTTCGGCACCGGCGGCGTACTAGGACCCTGGGCTGGCATCCCCTCGACTGTCGTCTCCGACCCGAATGTATTGAACCTCGCCGACTTCCTGGCCGGTTACGCGTTCCATCCCAACATCACCCTGGGCACCCAGGAACGATTCATGTACACGCATACCGGCTCGGCTTTCGCCCAGGACGCATGGCAGATTACGCCCAAACTGAACCTCAACCTGGGCGTGCGCTACGACTACGAGCAGCCGTACTATACCAACCCGCCGAATAGCTCCATCTTTGACCCGAACAACGGCGGCCTGCTGGTGGCTGACGATGGCAAAGGGACGCCGTACTACATCTACAACAGCAACAAGCTGAACGTCTCCCCGCGTTTCGGAGTCTCGTATCAGTTGAGCCCCAGCACGGTGGTTCGCTCCAACTACGGCTTGTACTTCGATCAGCCGGCCGGTCAGGCCTTCTATGGCAACCTCGGCATTTCCAACGGCGGCGCGAGCGGCGTCAACAACAATCCGGCGGGAAGCCAGCCGAACTACTCAATCATCCTGGGCGCCTATAACCAGACGACGGGTCCCGTCTGGACTCCGAACCAAACAACGCCCATCTTTACCCCGGCCCTCGGCGAGCCCACGGGCAGCAACGTGGTTTCGGTCTACTCGGTCAGCCGCAACTTCAAGACTCCGTATAGCCAACTCTTCGGCTTGAATATCGAGCAGAGCCTTGGCAAGGCTTGGCAGGTGAACGTTGGCTACGTCGGCTCCGTCAGCCGCCATAACCTCGTCCTCCAAGACGTAAATCAGTCGGCGGTGGTTCCGGGACAAAAGCTGGACGAGCTCCCGATTGCCGCTGGCCAAATCTTCTCGCCCCAGCAGCAATCGAGGCCGTTCTTCAGTCAGTTTCCCAATATCGGTGTCGTCAACCAGATCAACTCTGCGTCTTCGTCTAGCTTCAACGCGCTGCAGATCACGCTGCAGAGCAGCGTATGGCACGGACTCTCGAGCCAGTTCGCCTACGCGTGGAGCCACAACCTCGACAATGCCAGCTCCTTCAACACGCCGCCCCAGAACTCCTACAATCTGGCTGGCGACTACGGCAATGCAGCCCAGGACATCCGCAACCACTTCTCCGCCTATCTGAACTACGCCATTCCCGCTCTCAAGGCGGGACCGAAGGCGCTCACAAGCGGCTGGGAGGTCAACAGCATCCTGAAGTTCCAGGGCGGTGAGCCGGTCAATGTGTTGACGGGCGCAGACAACAGCGGCACGACCGAGAATCAGGATCGCGCCGATCTCCACGGGAAGGCGATCAACAGCGACCGCTCCATTGTGGGGCATTCCTATGCACAGTACCTGTCCCCCACTAGTTTCACCGTACCGGCTGATGGCACCTACGGCAATCTTGGCCGCAACCAGGTTTATGGACCCGGCTTTGGCGACGTGGATTTGTCTCTGCTGAAGAATATCCCCATCTACAAAGAGCGCGTACATGCGCAGTTCCGCGTGGAGATGTTCAATGTCTTCAACCGTATCAACCTGGCGCAACCTCTCTCTAACCTGGGCTATGGCGGCGCGTTTGGCTGGAGCACCACCACCATCGGAAACTCCTACGGCGCTCCCGGCATCGGTTCCGGCGAACCCTATAATACGCAGCTTGCTTTGAAGATCATCTTCTAAGGCGAGTGCGGAGCAACGCAGCAAAGCCGGCCGCAATGGCCGGCTTTGCTGTTTTTGGAGTTGGTTGGAGATAGGGCGCGGGGGAGTTGTTTGCAGGGGCAGTTGCAAACGCGACAGGCGATTCCCTGCGGCGATGACAGAAAGAAACGCGAGGGGAACGGCAAAAGCTAAAACAACGGTAGCTTCGCCGGCTAGCGGCCGGCGACGATTACGGTGAAGGTGTTGGGGAGGACAGTGGGGCGCGGTCTTGGATTTTCGGCGGTTGCGGCGGGCGCGGGGCCGAATTTGGCGGTGACCAGGTAGACTTTGCCAGTGCTGGGGTCGAGGGCCATGGTGCGGGCGCGGGGTTCGGTGGCGAGGGTCTGGATGGTTTTGTAGGTGGCGGCGTCGATAACGCTGAGGGTGCCTTCGCCGTTCGAGGAAAAGGCGAGATGGGATTTAGGGTCGTAGCCGGCGGCGTCCGGGCCTTCGCCGATGTCGGGTTTGGCGATCACTTTGCCGGTGGTGTAGTCGAGCACGGCCATCTTTTTGCCGTCGCAGACGGCGAATAGGCGATGGCCGGCGCGGTCGATGGCGAGGCCGGAGGGGGATTCGAGGCCTTCTAACGGCCAGGTGGCGGTGAGTTTCAGAGATTTTGCGTCGAGACGGACGATTTCACTTTTGTCTTCGATGTTGTCGAAGACCTGGCCGGTGCCGTCGGCCTGGGGGAATTCGGGTTTGCCGGGCAGAGGAATGGTGGCGAGGACTTTGCGGGTTGCGGTGTCGATGACGGTGACGTCATGGCTGCGGCCGTTGAAGGCCCAGACGGTTTTGGTGACGGGTTCGAAGGCGATGCCGTCGGGGTTGGTTCCGGCTGGGATGGAGGCGACGGTGGCCAACGTGGTGCGGTCGAAGACCACGACGGCGTTGGCTCCGCCGTCGGAGATGTAGCCGAATTTGCCGTCGGTGTCGAGGGCGACGCCGTGGGTGCCTTTGAGGCCGGCAATGGCTCCGATGGATTTGCCGGTGTCGGTGTCGAGGACCTCGACGCGGGGGCCGTGGGTAATGTAAAGGCGGTGGAAGGAGGGGTCGGCTAGGAGGTAGTCCCAGCCGCCTTCGCCGCCGATGGTCCATTTGTCCTGGATGGTGTAGGGGTCTTGGGCGTGGGCGGGCAGGACAGACAGGGCGAGAAGCGCCGCGGACGCCAGGGTCATTTTGCCGATGGTGCGGATGAAGGTCATGGGGAAGCTCCTGATTCGATTTGAACTTGAGTGTTCCGAGTTCGGATTCAACTCGGCAAACATTGGGTTGACTGGTTCGCCCAGCTCGCTGAAAAGCAGATCCTTCCCTTCGTTCAGGATGAGAAGTCTCTTCCCTATGAAGGGAGGATGACATCATTGGGGCGGGTTGGGTGCACCTGGGTTGTCGGCGGGGTGTTTGGGGCCGAGGAGGAACTGGATGCCGAGGTAGGCGATCCAGTTGGGTTCGCTGTTTTGGCGGGTGACGGCCTGTATGGCGCGGCCACCCATAAAGAGCAGCCGGATGTGGCCGATGTGGTCGAGGGTCTGACGACCGCCGAAGTCGAGGGTGAGTTCGCGCTGTTTTGGGATGTTGCCGATGCGGTTGGTGTCCTGGAGGTCGTAGATTTCACCGTACAGCTCGAGTTTATCGCTGATTTCGTGGCCGGCGATGAGTCCGCGGCCCCACCGGCTGGGGGTGAGCCGGTTGCCGAACCAGTGGCCGACTTCGCCGTTGAAGTTGATAGGGCCTACTTTGGCGGTGACTTCGATCGGCAGGTAGTATTGCGGGCCGTTTTCGACGATGCCGCGGCGCACGGCACTGGTGGGGTTGTTGATGGAGGCCTGAGGGTAGGTGCCGAGGGAGAAGAGCATGTTTTCGTCGGATTTGGGCTCTCCGGCGCGGTGGTATTCGTAGGGGCGCCACTTGATGCCGAGGAGGGATTCGCCGAGGCCGCCGCGGGTGGTGTTGTTGGGGTCGGTGGCGACGGCGATGGGGATCTCGTATTTGAGCTGGATGCGGTCGCCCCAGCCGTAGTTGATGTCGAAGTCGGGGATCTGATAGGAGGCGTTCGCGGGGTTGTGGTTGGCGATCCAACCGGCGTTGATTTCCCAGTGGTGGTTCCCGGGGGTGCCGGGGTCGTCGGTGATGAACGGAGGACCGCCTTGAGCATGCGCAAACGCGCTAACGCAGCAGCAGAACAGCAGCAACAGCCGGATTGGTAAGGCTTGAGGACGAATGGTGTGACTCCACGCGACAATTCCAATGGTAGTTTGACGAACTGTTCCTGAAGGAAACCTTAAGTTGGGTCAGTGTTTTCCCAGAAACTGGGCGAGCGGTGCGTCGAGGGGTGCGCGCTTGCCGGATTCTGCGGCCTCGTCGATGCGCTGAAGTGCGCCTTGCATGTAGCGGACGACGAGCCAGCGGAGTGGTTCGGGTATCCAGTTTGGAGAGCGGCGGTTGGCGAAGGGGAGGGTTTCGAAGCCGGTGAAATGACCCAGGATCATGCCGGCGAGCATCTGGCCGGCGAGGTTGGCGGTGGAGACGCCCTGGCCGGTGTAGCCGCCGGCGAAGGCTAATTTGCGGGCTGGGTCGAAGCGGACCGCTGGGGTCCAGTCGATGGGCATTCCGACGGGGCCGCCCCAGTTGTGGGTGAATCGGATGCCTTCGAGGGCGGGAAACCATTCGATTACCATCCGTTGGATAAGGGCGTGCGTTTCGGCGTGGCGATCCTGGGCGTCGGTGATGGCCGAAGCGAAGGCGTAGGGTGCGCCGCGGCTGCCGAAGAGGATGCGGCCGTCGGGGGTCTTGGTGAGGTAGACGACAGTGTTGCGGGTGGAAGAGAGGTTTTCACCGGATTGCCAGCCGATTTGAGACCACTGCGCTGGGGTGAGCGGCTCGGTAAGGGAGATGAGCGAGTATGCGGGCATGAGGGCGCGATGGAGCTTGGGCAGCCGGGTGAGATAGGCTTCACTGGCTAGCACGATGGCGCGGCGGGCGCGGAGTTCGCCGGCTGGGGTGATTAGGCTAGGGTCTGTGCCGGATCGGTAGTCAAGGACCTGAGTTTGCTCGTAAATGACGCCGCCGCGCGCTTCGACGGCGCGGGCAAGACCGCGGACCAGGCGGCCGGGGTGGATGCTGGCTCCATCGGGGGTGTAAAGGGCGCCGTGTATGTCGGTAATGCGGATACGTTCAGCGGCTTCCGAAGGAGTTAGGAATTTGTAATTACTGGAGAGGCCGAGGCGATCGTAGGCGCGATAGGCGGCGTGGAGGGCGGGAAGTTGGTGGGCTCCGCGGGCGACGGTAAGGGTACCGGCGGGGCGGAAGCAGGTGTCGATGGACTCGAGTTGGGAGACTTGTCGGATTTCGTCGACGGCGGATTGGAGAGCGAGGAGTATGGCACGGGCCGCGTCCGCCCCCCAGCGGGCCGCCATGGCAGAGGCTGAGACAGGGAAGCGAGGCGAGCACCAGCCGCCGTTGCGTCCGGAGGCTCCGTAACCGGCGATCTCGCGTTCCACCAGGGCAACTTTCAAATTGGGATTGCTGCGGAGAAGGTAGTAGGCGGTCCAGAGGCCGGTGTAACCCGCGCCGAGGATGGCAATGTCGACTTCTTCCGAGCGCTGGAGGGATGGGCGTGGGATGAGTGGGTCAAGAGGACTCATGGAGTCTTCCAGCCAGAAGCTATAGTCCTTGTAGGCCCTTGCGTTCATCTTGACGTTCATCCTGCCAGTAGCCATCCCGCGGCAATGGCGAAGACGATGCCCAGGCCTTCACGGCGGGTGATTTTCTCGTGGAGCAGGAGGATGCTCAGGACGATGGTCACGACTGGATAAAGAGACGAAAGAGCTATAACCGTGGAAACCTTGCCCTTCTCGACGGCGGCGAAGAAGGCGAGGAAGCCGACGAAATTGATAGCCCCGGCGGCGGCGGACCACCAGAACCCGGCCGCGGTGCGCTGGATCTGAAAGTGTTCCAGGGAGAAGACCACGAGGACCACGGCGAAGACGCCGACCGCCTGGAAGATGAGGGTTTGGCGCGGGCGGGAGTGGGCGGAGGCCAGGCCGCTGAACAGGCCCCAGAGGCCCCAGCAGAATAAGGTTAGCAAGGCATACAGGAACCAGGGCTTCATGCGTCGGGTCTCCTTTTGGCTAGGGGTAGAAAAGCAGGTCCTTCGCTACGCTCAGGATGAAAACTCCGGTGTTTTTCGCGTAAGTCAGTACCATCCGATAGGGTTCTCGCTGAGATTGATATGCACTTGCTTGGTTTCGAGATACTCTTCGATGCCCCACGGGCCTAACTCGCGTCCGGTGCCGGATTGCTTGTAGCCGCCCCAGGGAGCTTCGACGCAGGTGGGCTGCATGTGGTTGACCCAGACGATGCCGGCGCGGAGTTGCTTAACCACGCGGAAGGCTTTGTAGATATCGCGCGACCAGACAGCGGCGGCCAGGCCGTAGGGGGTGTCGTTGGCGATGCGGATTGCGTCGGGTTCGGCCTCGAAGGGGATGACGGCGGCGACAGGACCGAAAATTTCTTCGCGGGCGATGCGTGCGGAGTTATCGACGTCGTAAAAGATGGTGGGCTCGATGTAATAACCCTTGTCGAAGGCGATGGGACGGTCGCCGCCCGAGGCGACCTTGGCTTCCGTCTTGCCTACGGCAAGATATTGGCTGACTCGATCGTACTGATCTTTACTGACGACCGGACCTAGCTTGGTGGCGCGATCCATGGGTGCGCCGATGCGGATGGTCCTGGCTTTTTCTGCCATGGCTTCGACGAAGGGTTTATAGATTTTCTGTTCGACGAGGATGCGGCTGCCGGCGGAGCAGACTTCGCCCTGATTGATGAAGATGCCGAAGAGTGCGCCGTCGATCGAGGCTTCCCAATCGGCGTCGGCGAAGAAGATGTTGGGGGACTTTCCGCCTAACTCAAGAGTAACTCGTTTGAGGGTAGTTGCGGCGCTGCGGACGATGCGTTTGCCGACTTCAGTCGAGCCGGTGAAGGCGATCTTATCGACCAGTGGGTGCTCGACGATGGGCGCGCCGCAGGTTTCGCCGAAGCCGTTGACGATGTTCACTACGCCGGGGGGAAGGCCAACCTCTTCCAGCCATTGCGCCAGCATCATGGAGGTGAGCGGGGTCTGCTCGGCGGGCTTGAGGACGCAGGTGCAGCCGGCGGCGATGGCTGGGGCGAGTTTCCACGCGGCCATCAGGAGCGGATAATTCCAGGGGACGATAAGACCTGCCACGCCGATGGGTTCCTTGAGCGAGAGGCTGAGGGCGTTCGCGGAAACGGGATTGACCAGGCCGGAGACTTTGGTGACGAGGCCGGCGTAGTATTCGAAGACTTCGATGACGCCTTCGATGTCGCCCTCGCCCTCCACGATGGGTTTGCCAGTGTTGCGGGTCTCCGTTTCGGCTAACTCAGGGAGATGCTCGCGAACTTTAGCGGCTAACTTGAAGAGTATCTGGGCGCGACTCTGGGGCGTGGATTTGGACCACGGGCCGGAGTCGAAGGCGCGGCGCGCGGCTTGGACGGCGAGATCGACTTCGACGGCGGAGGCTTCGACGACTTCCGCAAGGACTTCTTCGGTTGAGGGGTCGTAGACGGGAAAGGTCTTGCCGGATTCGTTGCCGACAAACTCGCCTTCGATGTAAAGCCGATATGCGCCTTGCGCGGATAGCATGTTGCTGCCCATGAGTGCTCCCGATGGATAAGTGAAGTTATCTTTCGATGACGGCTTCGATATAGCCGTGCGGTTCGTCGATAGGGATGAAAATCTGGTTGGGATTGGTTTGTCCGAAACGGCTGAGATCGGCGAGGTTGCAGTGCAGGTTGGGCATGGTCAGTTTGACGCGCGCCGACTCGGGAACGGCAGCCAGTATGGCTGTTCCAATGTCGTAAAGCGTGTGCTGGACGCTGAGGCTGTCGTGCTCGGCGAAGACTTTGAGGAAAGTTTCGAGGGCCTTGGCGCGGGTGGCCGCGTAATCGGATGGCGTTTCGATGTACTCCCATGCAACCGTGGCGCAGGTGCCGAAGATGCGGTCGGTGCTCTCGGGGAGGGTGGTTTGGGCGTTCTTGATGTAGCCGGTGAAGGCGGATTTCGTAGTCTTGAGGATGGTCAGGCCATCGATGCCGGAGGTAATTGTAAGTGGGCAGCCGCGCTCCTGAACAGCTTGCGCGGTTTGTAACTCGGGTCCGCCGAGTTGATAGGTGGTTGGGTGCAGTTGGCCTTCGATGGTCATTAGATGCCAACTCTTTTCTTCGATTTCCGCGCTGGCCTTGCTCGCTTGGGGATTGTTGGCCAGGAGGAATGCGACGATCTCGATTGCGAACTCTTCGAGGGTGCTAGCGTTCGATTCGCGGGCGAGGTAGTAGACCGTATTTTTCATGGTATCGGTGGGCAGGATTTTGCTGTTGTCGCCGGCGGTGAAGCAGGTCTCGAAGTCGCCGTGGAGGAGAAGGCGGACATTCCATTCCTTCATGGCATGGTGCGACTCGTGGCGCACGACTTTCATGACGCGGACGCGTGATTTGCCGTAGCGATTTTCTCCCAGAGTGGCCAAGTTGCCTCCTTGCAATGTTCTCAACTGCCGCGATAGGTGGTGTAACTGTTGTCGCTCAACAAAAGGGGAATGTGATAGTGATGGTCGCCGTCCACACGGAAGGCGATGGAGATTTCAGGATAGATCCCGATGCGGCCCAGCCGTTCGAAATAAGGGCCTACGGCGAAGGTGAGTCGGTAGGTGCCGGCGCTGCCGTCGGGGCAGAGATCGCGACAGCGGCCGTCGTGGTCGGTTGCGCTTTCGCTGAGGCTGGTCCAGCCTGCGGACGTTTCCTTTTCAATGCGAATGGCAATGTCATTGGCGGGTTTGCCGAGGACCGCATCGAGAACATGGGTGGTGATGGCGCTCATGGCTGCAACCATTTTCTCATTCGGATTTGGGTGATCTGGCGTTGCTGTTCCGCGGCTTCGCGGAGTTCGGTTGCGCGATCGCTCGAGAGGCGGCGGCGCAGGATGTGCAGCATTTGTTCTGCGGACTTCCCGGTGGCGCAGACGATGTAAGTGAATCCGAAGCTTTCCTCGTACTGGCGATTGCCGGCGGCTAACTCTTCGAGAGTATCTTCTCTTGCTCGTTCAACTGCCGATTGTTCTTGGCCGGACCATTGTTTCGATTGCGCGGTTGCGTGTTCGACTGTGTGCTCGCCGATGCGCGGGTGAGCGAGGAAGGCTTGCATCCAGTCGTCTACCTGCATTGTTGCCCAGGTTCGGTCGGCAGCGGCGAAAAGTGTTTCTTCGTCTGCAAACGGTCTTTGCGCTGCAAGGGATTCAGCCCAGCGTATTGCGGCGCAGCAGCTTAGGAGCGTTGCCGTTGCAGAGGCGCTATCGGTCGTGTTCCATGCGGTCAGGATCGGGTTCATGCGAGCGATGGCTCCGGCGATAACTCGTGGATGAATTCTTCGAGCAGGTTGGCCGCGACCTGTTTTCGGTACTGGGCAGTGGATCGGATGTCGTCGATGGGGCGGACTTCGCTTAGAAGTGCATCGCGCGCGGATTGTATTGTGCTAGCGTTGATTCGTTTGCCGATAAGTGAGGCTTCCGTTGCGAAGAGGCGCACTGGGCGTTCGGCAACGCTGGCCGCGGCTAGACGTATTTCAGCTATTACGCCGTCTTCCACAATGGCGGTGGCCGCGAGGGCCGCTTTAGTGATGGCCATGGCTTTGCGGGTGCCGACTTTGCGCAGGTACTGGCGATGGGTGCTGAAGCGGCGCGGCAGGTGCAAGGCGAGAACTAACTCGTCGGGTTGCAGCACGGAGCGTTTGTAGCCTAGATGGAAGTCCGCATAAGGGAGACGGCGTGCGCCGCGCACGGAGATGAGTTCGATTTCGGCGTCGTAGACGAGCAGGGCGGGAGGCGCGTCGGCCGCGGGGGAGCCGTTGACGATGTTACCGGCAATGGTGGCGCGGCTTTGGTTGGCGATGGAGCCGATCCAGCTTGCGGCTTTCGAGAGCAGAGGGAAGTCGGTTTCGATTACCGCGTTTTTGCGGATTTGGCCGAAGGTTGCGCCGCCGCCGATGGAGATCGCGTTATCGGCGATGCGGACGAAGTTCAGCTCGGAGAGGCCCCAGAGGCTGATGAGCTTTGGCGCATTGAGACGGCCGGCGGCGTGCGCGACCATTAGCTCTGTGCCGCCGGCAATGGGCGTCCATTGTCCGGGGGCGGCGCTCAGTTGCGCCAGAACGGCGGAGAGATTTGGCGCACCGATAAGTTCGTGGGATTCGGGGTTACCGCGCATACTTTAGGTTACCTCCCATGGCCGCGGCGGCTGCGACTGAGTCGAATATCTTGACGAAGCCGGTGCAGCGGCATAAGTTTCCGGCGAGGCCTTCGCGAATCTGATCGAGCGTCGGGCGCGGATTGCTCTCAAGCAGGTGCGTTGCGGCCATTAACATGCCGGGAGTGCAGATACCGCATTGCGCGCCGCCGCACTCGAGGAAGGCCTTTTGCAGTGGGTGCAACTCGGCGTCGATGGCGAGGCCTTCGACAGTTTGAATGCTAGCCCCATCGGCTTGCAGGATAGGTACGAGGCAACTGTTGACTAACTCGCCGTTCATGCGGATGGAACAGGAGCCGCACTCGCCTTCGCCGCAGCCTTCCTTGGCTCCGGTAAGTCCAAGATCCTCGCGGAGCACGTCTAGCAGCCGCTTCATGGGCGGGGCTGCGACCTGAGTAGGCCGCCCGTTGACGGTGAGAGGGATCAGGCTCATTGGGCGACTGGCTCCTCGTTGGGCGTTGGCGCGAGGAAGCGCAGGAAGATGTCTTCCGGGAGCAAGGGGATGGCTGTGAAGCTATGGCCAGTGGCGTCCTGGATCGCGTTGAGGATGGCGGGTGCGGGGCCGTCGTGCGGAAGTTCGCCAATGCCTTTGGCGCCGTAGGCACCGTAAGCGAAGGGAATCTCTTCAAAGAAGACGTGGATGGGCGGGACGTCGGCCGCGGTGGGCATGATGTAGTTGGTCATTTGGTTGTTGACCATGTGGCCGTTGTTGAGAAGCACCTTTTCGTAGAGGGCGTAGCCGATGGCCTGAGCGACTCCGCCCTCAATCTGGCCGGCGGCGAGGGTGGGGTTGAGGACGCGGCCGACTTCCTGCACGGCGTAGAGGTTGGTAACTTCGGCGGAGTAAGTTACGGAATCGAAGGCAACTTCGGCGACATAGACGGCCCAGGCGAAGGTTGGGTAGGCTTCTCCGCGATATTGTTTGTCGTCCCAGTAGATATTGGGCGGAGCTTCGTAGCGGCACAGGGATTCGACCTTTCCTTGCCGGTTGCGATAGCGGTCGCAAGCCGCGAAGAATTCCGGCGCGGAGTAGGTTTCTGGAAGGCTGGCTCGTTCGCGGAGCATGGAGACGAGTTGATGGCCAGAACGTTCGATAAGGCGGCCTACGACCATAGAGGTGCGCGAGGCGACTGTGGGCCCGGAGTTAGGGACGACATTGGTGTCGCAGGGGGCTACTTCGACGTCGTCGTAACTCAGATTGAGCGACTCGGCGGCGATCTGGCATAGGATGGTGTGGGTTCCCTGGCCGAACTCTGTATTCGCGACTAACACGCGGACTTTGTTGTTGGCGGGAACGTCGATGCCGGCGAGGGAGTTGAGATAGCGTTCCCCTGAGCCGGTGAATCCGGCGCCGTGATAGAAGGCGGCGAGGCCGAGGCCACGCTTGACGGGGCTGCGGGAGTTTTGCCCGGCGAAGAGTTTGCGCTTGGCGTGATAGTCGCTTTCCTTGAGGGCGCGTTCGAGCAGGGTGTCGAGGATGATTGGCTCGTTCATGCGCTGTTCGGTTGCGGTGGTGTCCCCGGTGTGAAGGAAGTTGCGGCGGCGAATTTCGTCTGGAGTTATGCTGAGAGCAAGCGCGATCTTATCCATGTGGCGCTCGATGGCGAAGATGGATTGGGGCGCGCCGAAGCCGCGAAATGCGCCGCAGGGGACGGTGCTGGTTGCCCATGCCTTGGATGAAATACGGACATTGGGGCAGACGTAGGGGCCGGTGGCGTGGAGCGTGGCGCGGGAGAGCACGGTGGAAGATAGCGTGGCGTACGCGCCGCCATCGAGGGCGATGTCGATTTCCATGGCGAGGAGTTTGCCGTTGCCGTCGACTGCGGTGCGATGCCGGGTGCGGGAGGGATGGCGCTTGGTGGTTGCGGCTAGGTCTTCCGTGCGATCGTAGACGATCTTGATGGGGCGCTTGGCCTTCATTGCCAGCAGCCCGGCGTGGGAAGCAATGATGGACGGGTAATCTTCCTTTCCGCCGAAGGCTCCGCCGGTTTCCACCTGGATAACTCGGACCTGGTCGGCGGGTAAGGCGAAGACGGACATGAGCGATTTGTGGACGTAGTAGGGGCATTGAAGCGATCCCCAAACAGTTATCCCTGTTTCTTCCGAGTACTCGGCGATCATGCCGTTGTTTTCGATGTATAGGTGCTCCTGAGCTCCAGTGGAATACTCACCCTCGACGATGTGGGCCGCGCTAGCCCAAACCTCGTCTACATTTCCCTTTTCCAGGTGGTATTGCTTGAAGATATTGTCGTTTCCCCAGACGATTTCCTGCAGGGTTTCGCTTGCTTCGATGGAGAGGACGGCGGGGAGTGGGTCGTATTCGATGCGGATGGCGGCGACGGCTTCCGGGAGGCGGCGTTTGTCGGGGTGGGCGAGCAGGAGGATGGGTTCGTCGCAGTGGTTCACCTGTTCGCTGACGAGGCAGGGCTGGTCGGCGCCGATCATGGCGATGTGGTTTTCGCCGGGGATGTCGGTGGCGGAGACGATGACGAATTCGGACCAGGGGATGCGCGGGTTGAAGTGGATGGCGCGGATGCGGCCGCGGGGGATGGCGCTGCGGACGGTTGCGCCGTGCCACATACCTTCGTGGGCTCCTTCGCCGGGCAGATCGTCGATGTACTTGGCGCGGCCGAGTACCTTGTCTACGCCCTCTTTGCGGATTTGAGGGGTGCCGACGATTCGTGTTTGGGGACGATGGGTGGGGCTGTCGCTCATGGTCTCTAAGAAGTCTTGCGGATTAGGCGTAAGCATACACGGCGATGCGGCGGTTTCAAAGGGTTGTGTGTGGCGGTCAGCGGCTTGATGGCGCCGGGACTACGGATTTGGGTGCGGGGCGTCTAACGGAAGGGTATTCTTTTTGAAAGACATGCGCGTACAACTGTTGGCTTTTGGGATATTGAAGGACGAGGTAGGCGGCGGTTCGGTGGAACTGCCGGCTCGCGCGACCGTCGGCGATTTGCTGGAAATGTTGGGTCAACGGCTGAGGCCCGGGGTTGTGCAACTTTTGCCGGGGATTGCGGTCAGCGTGAATGCGGAGTATGCGCGGTTCGACCGGATTTTGTGCGAAGGGGATGAAGTTGGTTTGTTGCCACCGGTTTCAGGGGGTGGGGGCGAGGTTGCGGCAGTGACGTACCTGACGCGGGAGGCAATTCCTGCGGAGGCGCTGGTGGCCGCGGCGAAGCAGGGAAGCGACGGGGCTCTAGTGGTCTTCGACGGGATTGTGCGGGACAATACGCGCGGACGCAGGGCGCTTTATCTGGATTACGAGGCGTACGAGGCGATGGCGGAGAAGCAGATGGCGGAGCTGGCGGCGCAGGCGATTGAGCGGTTCCAGGTGCGCGGGTTGACTTTGGTGCATCGGCTGGGGCGGCTGGAGATTGGGGAGACGAGCGTTCTGATTGTGGTGGCTTCGGCGCATCGCGGTGCGGCGTTTGAGGCTTGCCGGTGGGCGATCGACACGCTGAAGCGGACGGTGCCGATCTGGAAGAAGGAGACGTTTGTGGATGGCGCGGTGTGGGCGGATGGCGAGCCGTTTCCGGCGGAGTTGGCGGCCGGATCGCTAACAACGGGAACGCTGGCGGAGAGAGAACCATGAGGCGCTGGCTGCTCTTCTCAGGGATTTTGAGTTTGGCACTCGCGGGGCGCGGGCAGGCGGCGGCTCCGGTTTCCGGTTCGCAGGATCCCGGTTATGTGTTCCAAGCCAACGTGAGGCTTGTGAATGTCTTCACGAATGTTACGGATTCTACGGGGGCGATTGTCGGCGGGTTGACGAAGGCGGATTTTGCGGTGACGGAGGATGGACGGCCGCAGGAGATCAAGGTCTTCGAACGAGAGTCGGCGTTGCCGCTAGATTTGGTGCTGGCGATTGACACTAGCGGGAGTGTGCATAAGGATCTGCCGCTGGAGCAGGAGGCGGCGCGTAAGTTTGTTCATGCCTTGTTGCGTGCGCAGGACCAGATCAGTTTAATGGAGTTTTCGACGGAAGTGCGGCAGGTGGTTCCGTTCACCAATCAAGTGGGCCGGATCGACCGCGGATTAGGCAACTTGCGAAGCGGGCCGGCGACGGCGCTGTACGACGCAATTTACATGTCTTCAGATAAGCTGGCCAAGTTGACGGTGGAGGGAAAACCGGCGCGCAAGGTGCTGGTCCTGGTGACCGACGGCGGGGATACGGCGAATACGGTGACGTACGCGCAGGCGCTCGAACAGGCGTTGCGCGGCGAGGTGATGGTATATAGCATCATCGATGTGCCGATCGAGGCCAGCGCGGGGCGCGATACGGGCGGGGAACACGCGCTGATTACGCTGGCGGAACAGACTGGCGGGAAGTATTTCTATGCCAATGCGGGCGGGCTGGACAAGGCGTTTGCGCAGGTTTCCGAGGACTTGCGGACGCAGTATCTGCTCGGTTACTACCCGTCGAAGCAGGCTCCGGGAGTGGATTTTCATCGCATCCGGGTGACGATCCCGCGCATGGCGCTGCAAGGGTTCGATATTCGCTATCGGAGCGGGTATTACGCGGATGCGCAGCCGGCGGAATGAGATTTTCCGGCGAATGTGCGAAATGGAACATTGGGCCGGTTTGGGCGTGGCGCATGATGAAGTTTCACGCAACCATTGGACATTATGACGCGTCTCAGTAGAATCGAACGATGACTCCCCCAATTTCTCATGTGCGCCGCTCCAGAACTCCGCCTCCGGGCGATACGGGGCAGGAGGCGCTTTATCTTCGTTCGCTTAGCGATCGCCACGTAAGCGTTCAGGTGCAGTTGCGAGACGGTGAGACGATCGACGGCTGGATCGAGTACTTCGACGACGGGATGATCCGAATCACGCGCGAGGGGCATCCGAACCTGTTCATTTACAAGCACCAGATCCGGACGATTACCGAGGCGACACGGCGGCGGCTGGGGCGCAACGGCAGCAATGGGAACGGCGCATGAGCGCGGTGCCTGAGTGGAATGCAGGATTCGCTTTTGTGCCGCAAGCTGCTGAAATCGCGCGGGTTGCGGGAGCCAAGCTGCGCGAATTTCTGGCTGCGGGTGTGGCCGCCGAGTACAAGGGCGACGTGGACCTGGTGACGGAGGCGGACCGGACGGTTGAGGCGTATTTGCAGGGAGCGCTGCTGCGGGCCTTTCCCGCGCACGGGATTTATGGAGAAGAGGGCGCGCGGGACCGGCTGGACGCGGAGTATCGCTGGTACATCGATCCGCTGGATGGGACGACGAATTTCGCGCATGGGTTTCCTCATTTTTGCGTTTCGATGGGGCTGGAGCATCGCGCGCCAGGGCTGGCGCCGGAGCATGACGGGCCGATCGTTGCCGGGGTGATCTACGATCCGATGCGCGACGAGTTGTTTACCGCCGAGCGAGGCAAGGGCGCGTTTCTGAATGGGAAGCCGATCCATGTTTCGCGGGTGCCGGAGCTGGGCGAGGCGCTGGTGGCGACCGGTTTTCCCAGCCGGAAGCGGCATGAGAACCCGAATATCCATTTTTATCAGGAGTTTACGCTGCGTTCGCATGGAGTGCGTCGGGCCGGTTCGGCGGCTTTGGACTTGGCCTACATTGCCTGCGGGCGAATGGATGCGTACTGGGAATTTGGGCTGAATCCGTGGGATACGGCCGCGGGATTTTTGCTGGTGGAGGAAGCGGGCGGGATGGCGACGGGCTTCGACGGCGCGTACCGGAAGCTCGACAGCAGGGAGATTCTGGCTTCGAACCGGCTGATTCACGACGAAATGCTGGTTTTTTTCGCGGATTTATTTGCGGGGAGGAATCTAGCGCCGCTCCCATCTCCGGCGGAGTATGCGGCGCGGCGGGCGGAGCGGGAAGCGCGGACGGTTGACGATGGCGGGTTGAAGCTTTGACTTGTATCGCGCTGTGGGACTTGCGATTCCAGGGTCATTTTGTGGGTTCCGGCGCACTGCCAAGGGGTTCGGGGATTGTGCTACTATGGGCGAGTTGATTCACCTCTAGTCTCAACTTTTTCGGAGAGCACCCAAAATGGCATACGTGATTGCAGAACCCTGTATCGGCACCAAGGACACCGCCTGCGTGGACGCCTGTCCCGTCGATTGCATCCACCCTAAAAAAGACGAAGGCGAGCACGGCGAGGCCGA
>Ga0116230_10002262_pt1 | contig 18560 bp, 14 predicted proteins | sample S1TSphfallax_3_FD_88678 | JGI IMG/M metagenome (GOLD analysis project Ga0116230, IMG submission 88678) | Host-associated microbial communities from peat moss isolated from Minnesota, USA - S1T2_Fd - Sphagnum fallax MG | ecosystem: Host-associated > Plants > Peat moss > Unclassified | place...
ATGCTGGCGCGCGACGGGCATGTGGTGACGCTGGCCACGCTGCTGGACGAGTCCGGCTATACCGCCATGTGGCAGAACGACAAATCCCCGGAAGCGCCGGGGCGGCTGGAGAATTTGAAAGAGCTTGTCCGCGCCATGGCGGATTTCGAAACATTGCAAGGGTTCCTGGACCATGTCTCGCTGGTGATGGAGAATGACGAGCAGAGCGATGACGCGAAGTTATCGATGATGACATTGCACGGCGCCAAGGGCCTGGAATTCGACACGGTGTTTCTGCCGGGTTGGGAAGAAGGCGTGTTTCCGAACCAGCGCGCGCTGGATGAAGGCGGGTTGAAGAGCCTGGAAGAGGAACGGCGGCTGGCTTATGTGGGCATCACACGCGCAAAGAAACGCGCGATCATCAGCCACGCCGCCAACCGGCGGATTTACGCGAGCTGGCAATCCAGCATTCCGAGCCGGTTCATCGAGGAGCTGCCGGAGGAATTTTTGACGCGCAGCGGCAGCGCGGCGACGCAAGCTTCGGCACGGCTGGCGGCGCCGGTGAATTTTCCGCTGATGGCGCGGCGGCCGCGGGTGACCGATGAGTGGGAAACGCCCACGCGGCCGGAGCGGGCGGAAAAAATCCCGGTCGGCGCAAGGGTGTTCCACCAGAAATTCGGCTATGGCCGGGTGATCGCCGCGGAGGATGACCGGCTGGATATCAATTTCGAAACGTCTGGCGAGAAGCGGGTGCTGGACCGGTTTGTGGAACGGCATGATGCGTAAACCGCGCCGCGCGCGAACGCCATGAGCCGCGAAGTTCTGGATTCCATCTCTCTTACCGTGCCGGCGGATGCGCTTGATCATTTCGAGGCGGCGCTTGGGTCCGTGTGCCGCGCGGTTTCGTTTTTCCACGATGAAGACAATGATTTTTGGAACATCCAGGGGGTGAAGGAGCGCGGCGCGCATGAGCCGGAGCTGGCGTCCGCCTTGGCGGTTGCGGAAATGCTGACCGGGCATGCGCCGGAGATCACGCGCGCCACCGTGCCCGCCGGCGGGTGGCTGGCGCGCATGGCGGGGGATTTTCCAGAGCAGAAGATCGGCCGCAAATTTCTGGTGCGCGGCACGCATATTGTGGCGCCGCCGGTGCCAGGGCGGATGACGCTGACGCTGGATGCCGGACTGGCGTTTGGCACCGGCGAGCATCATTCCACCCGCGGCTGTCTGATCGCGCTGGAGCGGATCGCGCATCGGCGGCCGCGTGCAATTCTTGATCTCGGCACGGGGTCCGGGATTCTGGCGATCGCCGCGGCAAAATTACTGCGCCGGCCGGTGCTGGCGAGCGATATCGACGCGCGGGCGGCGCGGGTGGCGGGGGCGAATGCGAAGCTGAATGGTGTGGCGCGGCTGGTGCGGGCGATCAAGGCGGATGGCTGGGCGGATAAGAAAATCCGGCGCGGCGCGCCTTTTGATTTGGTGTTCGCGAACATTTTGGCGCGCCCGCTTTGCGCGATGGCGCATGACCTTGCAACGAATCTGGCGCCGGGTGGCACCGCTATTCTCGCCGGTTTGCTTACGGTCCAGGCGAATTGGGTTGTCTCCGCCCACCGCCGCGCGGGGCTGACGTTGGAAGCGCGGATAACGGATGGGGCGTGGACGACGCTGGTGCTACGGCGATAACCTGCGATGGGCGATACGACGTTCGAGACTTTCCCGCGTTGATGTTATCGCTTGCGAGTGGCGTTTTTGACCATTCAACAGAGACAAATCTATGATTGCACGGGTCGTGGTTATGGCGACATTCGTCTTATGCGCGCCGGCGCATGGCATGGCGGAATGCGCTTCACTTTTCTGCCCTACTTGCGTTGGTAACGCGGCCTGACACAACGATTCGTCATGCCGGCCTGCGCCGGCATGACGACATTCGCGCAACGGCCTCGCAATGACAGGTTTTTTGCTTCGGGAGCTACCAGGCTTGGCATCGGGTTGCCAATGTTCCACACGGAACAATTCTAGAGCATTTTCCGTTCGCACTGGCTCACGGAAAAATGCTCTATCTCTTCGCTTTGGCGAGCAACTTTATCCGATCAAATCATTCCATTTGATCGGATGTTGCTCTAACATCACGTTTTGAATGACCGCCTATTTCCCCGTGATGATCCCCTTGATCCGTAGCGCCAGGGCGTCCATCGCGAAGGGCTTGGTCAGCACATGCATCCCAGGCCTGACGTGGCCGTTGCCGATTACGGCATTTTCCGCGTAGCCGGTGATGAACAGCACCTTCATCTTCGGCCGCAGCGCCCAGCCGGCATCCGCCAGTTGGCGACCATTCATCCCGCCGGGCAACCCGACATCGGTGATCAGCAGATCGATCCGCCGGTCAGATTCGAGAATTTTCAAACCCGTTTTGCCGTCTTCCGCTTCGATCGAGACGTAGCCGAGATCCTCCAGCACCTCGTTCACCAGCATCCGCACGGTCGCTTCGTCATCCACCACCAGCACGGTCTCGCCCTCTTTTGCGCGCGCCAGTTCCACCGCCGGTGTCACCGGCTCGGCCTTCTCGGTGGGGCCGAAATGGCGGGGCAGATACAGGCACACCATCGCGCCCTCGCCCGGCTCGGAATAAATCCGCGCCTGGCCACCGGATTGCCGGGCGAACCCGTACACCATCGACAAGCCCAGCCCAGTGCCCTCGCCCAGCGGCTTGGTGGTGAAAAACGGATCAAAGGCGCGGGCGATCACCTCGCGCGACATGCCCATCCCGGTATCGCTGACGCTGAGTGAGACGTACTGACCGGGCGTCAGATCCCGCTCGCGGGCGGCGCGGTCATCGAACCAGCAATTGCCTGTCTCCACCGTGAGCCGGCCGCCATCCGGCATCGCGTGGCGGGCGTTGATGCACAGGTTCAGCAGCGCGTTTTCCAGCTGGTTGGGGTCCACCAGCGTGCTCCACAGCCCGCCGGCCGCCACCACCTCCACCGCGATGGCGGGGCCGACCGTGCGGCGGATCAGCTCTTCCATGTCCGCCACCAGACGGTTGATGTCGATCGGCTTCGGGTCCAGCGTCTGCCGGCGCGAGAATGCCAGCAGCCGGTGGGTCAGCGCCGCGGCGCGCTTGGCCGCGCCTTGCGCGGCGGCGATGTAGCGGTCCAGCTCGCGGGTCCGGCCTTGCGCGACCCGCGCGTCAAGCAGCTCCAGGCTGCCGGAAATGCCGGTGAGCAGGTTGTTGAAGTCATGGGCGAGGCCGCCGGTCAGCTGCCCGACCGCCTCCATCTTCTGGCTCTGCCGCAGCGCCTCTTCCACGCGGCGTCGCTCGGTCAGCTCCACCGCCTCATGCACCACCGCGACCACGGCGCCGTTCGCATCCCGTAGCGGGCGCAGCGTGAAATCAAACCAGCGGCCGCCGCCGACCGGCAGGTTGACGAAAATCTCCTGGTTCACGGTCTTGCCCGCGGCTGCCTCGGCCACGGCCGCGCGCACGCGCGCCACCATGCCCGGCGTGCCGGCGAACCAGGGGGATTCCGCGAATGGCTTGCCAGCGACATCCTCCAGCTTCGCGCCGATCGCCTCCAGCGCGATCCGGTTGGCCTCCACCAGGCTGCCATCCAGCGCGATCAGCCCCTGGAACTGGTAGCTGGTCTCGAACACCGTGCGAAGGCGGGCCTCGCTGGCCTGCAATTCGGCGGTGCGCGCTTCCACCTGGCGCTCCAGGGACGCCGCCAGCGCGCGCAGATCCTGCTCGGCCCGGCGCCGCGCGATGGTGGTGCGGGTCCGCTCCGCGACCTCGCGCAAAAACTGCACTTCTTCGCCGGACCAATGGCGTGGCGTCGCGTGATTGGTGAACAGCAGCGCCACGAACCGGCCCTGCTCGATGATCGGCATGTTCACGAAAGATGTGGCGCTGATGGCGGCCAGCTGGCCGGCGGTGCTGGCGGTACGCGGATCGGCCGCCGCGTCATCCACCACCGCCGTCTCGCCACGCTTCAGATCATCGATATACCGGCCATAGTCACGAAAATTCAGCACGCCGGCGATGCTGGCGATGCCCGGCGCGTTCCAGTCCCGGGTGATGGTGATGGTCTCCGCCTCCGGATCGATGGACCCATAGCCGGCGCGGCTGACCCCGAGCGTGCGGCCGACGACCTCCGCCGCGGCAAGGGAAATATCTTCGGGATCATCAAGGTTGCGGAAGCGGTCAGTGATTTCCAGCAGCGCCAGCCGGCGGGCATCGGCTTCGCGCTGCGCCATCATCCGGCCGGCGCGTTCCGCCATCAAGGCCGCGTTTTCGCTTTCCAGACCCGCCAGGCGCTCCCGTTCGATCGTCACGTCCACCTGGCTCGCGAAGAAATAGGTCAACTCGCCAACAGGGTTCAGCACCGGTGCCATCAGCAGCCGATTCCAGAACGGCTCGCCGGTCTTGCGATGGTTGCGGATGTCGATTTCGATCGACCGCGCCTCATTCACCGCCTTGCGGATGCGGGCGACCGTGGCCGGATCGGTCTCCGGACCTTGTAGAAAGCGGCAATTGCGGCCGATGATCTCGTCCCGCTTATAGCCGGTCAACCGGCAGAACGCGTCATTGGCGAACACCACCGGATTATCCGGCTGGCGCGGATTGGTGATGATCATCGGCATCCGGGTGGCGCGTACGGCCTCCACGAATGGGTCCGGGCCATGCGCGGTATTCACAAGCTCAAACGAAATGCGTTCGGCGTCCCGCATCGTCTCATCGGGCGAACGATGAAACACGGGTTCGTCCCGATTATGGTCCATGTCTCGCTCTGGCTCCGGGCACGTCATTCGATCAACCTGTTCGCCAGATAGGGAGACAGTATTGTCCTGTCATTGCGCGCGGCATGACTTCTCCTTCATCATCCGGAGCGGTTATTGCAGGAAACCCCAGCGTGCCACGGCCGGTTCGGCTTCGGCCCATTTCCAGGTCCCGTCCGGCTGCGCGCAGGCGGTGGTGATGTAGATGCCGCGCGGCGCGTCCGGCTTGCGGCCGGCGATCACGGTGAAGGCGACCTCCTTGCAGGTGGCGAGCCGGTTCACGATCAGCCGGGTCACGGTGACGTCGCCATGCTCGGCGTCAACCGGGAGGTCATAGTGAATCTGCCAGGGCGCGGTCTGGCCGGGGGCGAGACGGCCGACCGTGGCGGCGATGCGGTCCTGCTCGCCCTGATGCAATTTGCGCGACAGGTATTTTTGCAGCGCGGTGATCGCGGCTTCGGCGCCGACGCCGGCGGCGTAGCCGATCAGCGGATTGGTGGTGATGCCGCTGACTCCCAAGCCGACCGCGGCGCCGCCGACTGGCCCGGCGCTGCTATCGGCCGCGTTGCCGCAGCCGGCCAGCAAAGGTAGCAGGCCGAGGATCAAGACTCCTGGCCGCAACGCGCGGTGGATCACTGCAGGGCGCCCCAGCGCTCGGTCGCCGGTTCCGCGGTGGCCCATTTCCACGTGCCGTCATCCACGCAGACCGTGGCGGTGTAGAAGGCGCGCTGGATCGCGTGATGCGCTTGCGTGTCGACCGAGAAGACAATCTCCTTGCAGTCGAAGGCGGAGCCGCCGCCGGTGGGCAAGGCCGGCGTGAGTTCGCGCGTGACCGTCAGTTCGCCATGCTCGTCATCCTCGATCGGGATGTCATGGCTGATCGACCAGGACCCGACGCCGCCGACCGGGACGGTGCCGGCGGCGGCGGCGATGGCGTTCTGTTCGGCGGCGTGCACGCGCTTTTCCAGATACTGCACGCCGGCGATTGCCGCGGCCTGGGCGCCGAGGCCGATGCCCGCCGTGATAGCGCCGTTTTTGGTCACCGCATTCGAGATGGCGGCGCCACCGACACCGGCGCCGGCGCCGGCGCTCTGTGTCAGCAGGGAGCTGCAGCCGCTCAGCAGCACCAACAAAGTTGCAGGCAGAATCAGGCCAAAACGTGAATTTTTCGACATCATTGACCCTTATCGCCAGTGCCAAAACTGATGTGGAATTTTGGGTTTCCGGTGCAAGAACAGGGTGCGCTTGGAGCGCCCGCTGTGGCGGCGAAGCTACAGCGTGACATCGCCCCCCTTTCTCCGGCGCGCGGCACGGGCCAGAATGGCGGCATGGATTTTCTGCAAAACCACATGATCATCGACCCGGCGCTGCAAAGCGAAATTTGCGCGCGGGCAATGGCGGGCCGATTTGGGGACCAGCCGGACCGGGCGGCGCATGATCTGGGGCTGATCGCGCTGCCGGATGGACGGACCAGCCGCGTCTGGCTGCGCCACGCCGCGGACGCGGTGATCACCGATGCCGCCGGCCAGGTGGTACTGATCACCCGGGCGCATAATCCCGGCGCCGGTAAGCTCGCCTTGCCCGGCGGCTTCATGGACGAGGTGGACGGGGCGATTGAAACCGTGCTGGACGCGGCGATCCGCGAGGCGGTGGAAGAGACCGGGATTGACGCGGTTTTGCTGCGGGCGGTTGCCGCCGCGCCGCTGGGGCCGCGAAGATTCAACCGGCCGTTCGATATCAGGATGGCCTGGAACAATATTCTTGGGACGGCGATCCGAAAGGACGAGATTTTTTGCGTCTCGACCCAGGGGATCGGCTTTCGGCTTTCGCACAACCTGCGCGACGTGCGGCTGGCGGCGGGCGATGACGCGGCGGGCGTGCAAGTGGTGGCCATCGACGCGCTGAGCACCGCGCAATTCGCCGTCCCCGACCATCTGGAGATGGTGCGCGAGGCCGCAAGCTGAGTGACGATGGCGGATACGGACGTTATCGTCATCGGCGCGGGACTGTCCGGGCTGGTCGCCGCCACCGAACTGGCCGATGCCGGCAAGCGGGTCATCGTGCTGGACCAGGAGCCGCGGCAAAACCTCGGCGGCCAGGCATTCTGGTCGCTGGGCGGGTTGTTCATCGTGGACAGCCCGGAGCAGCGCCGGCTGGGGGTGAAGGACAGCCGGGACCTGGCCTGGCAGGACTGGCTAGGCACCGCCGGATTCGACCGCGACGAGGACAACTGGCCGAAGCGCTGGGCGGCCGCCTATGTGGATTTCGCCGCCGGCGAAAAGCGCGCCTGGCTGCGCGCCATGGGGCATCGTTTCTTTCCCGTGGTGGGCTGGGCGGAACGTGGCGGGGGCAACGCCACCGGCCATGGCAATTCGGTGCCGCGCTTCCACCTCACCTGGGGTACCGGGCCGGGCGTGGTGGAACCGTTTGAACGCCGGGCGCTGGAGGCGGAGCGGCGGGGTTTGATCGAGTTCCGGTTCCGCCACCGCGTGGATGCGCTGACCCGAACCGCCGGGGCGGTGGACGGCGTGGCCGGCGCGGTCCTGGAGGCCAGCGACGCGCCGCGGGGGGCGCCGACCTCCCGCGTCGAGATCGGCGCGTTCGCCTTGCGCGCGGGGGCGGTGATCGTCGCCAGCGGCGGGATTGGCGGCAATCATGACCTGGTGCGTCGGAACTGGCCGGCGCGGCTGGGGACGCCGCCCCAAAAAATGGTCGCGGGGGTGCCGGCACATGTTGATGGCCGGATGATCGGCATTACCGAGGCCGCCGGCGGCCGGCTGATCAACCGCGACCGGATGTGGCATTATGTGGAGGGCTTACAAAATTTTGCGCCGATCTGGACGAATCACGGCATCCGCATTTTGCCCGGCCCGTCCTCGCTCTGGCTGGACGCCACCGGCGCCCGGCTGCCGGTGCCGCTCTATCCGGGCTATGACACGCTCGGCACGCTGGCGCATCTGCGCGGCACCGGCCATGATTACAGCTGGTTCGTGCTGACGCAGAGCGTCATCCGCAAGGAGTTCGCGCTGTCCGGCTCCGAGCAGAATCCGGACATCACCAACCGCGACTGGAAGCTGACCGCGCGGCGCGGCTTCGGCAAGGCCGCGCCGGGGCCGGTGGAGGCTTTCAAAACTCGCGGCGCGGATTTCGTGGTGCGGGACAATGTGGAGGCGCTGGCGGCGGGGATGAATGCACTTACCGGCGATGCCCTGATTGACGCTGTTGCCCTGCGCGGGGAGATCGAGGCCCGGGACCGGGAGATCGATAACCCGTTCAGCAAGGACAGCCAGGTGATGGGCATTCGCGCGGCCCGGCGGTACTGGGGCGACAAATTGATCCGCGTGGCCAGGCCGCACCGTTTGCTGGACCCGACGCAGGGGCCGCTGATCGCCGTGCGGCTGAATATTCTGACGCGCAAAACCCTCGGCGGGTTCGAGACGGATCTGGACGCCCGCGTGTTCGGCCAGAACGGCGCCATCATCCCCGGCCTGTACGCGGTGGGCGAGGCCGCCGGGTTTGGCGGCGGCGGGATGCATGGCTATCGCTCTTTGGAAGGCACGTTTCTGGGCGGCTGCCTGTTCTCCGGCCGGCAGGCCGGCCGCGCCGTGGCGCGGGGGGTGTGAGGCTTGCTTGCGGCGGCGGGGGCTGGCTGGTAGCGAGGCGAGATGCAAAAAGCAGAACTCACCGCCTGGGCTTTGGCGAATGGCTGGCAGAGCATTGCCGGCAATCTCTGTCTGACCAAACCGTCATCGCCGAAAGAGGCGATCGTGCGGATCTTGTTCAAGGCAACGGTGGTCAACCTGGAAGTGAAAAAACCGGCCGGGAAATGGGAGAAGATCGGCAGCGCTGCTTACGCGCAGATCCAGGCGGATCCTGATACCGATGTGCCGATGGGGCTGGGCTTTGAGAAAATCCCCAGTTTTTCGATACTGATGCGTGACAACAAGGACCGCCAGGTATTCGCGGCGTTCGGCAAACCCTGAACCCCGCGCGCCATCTGGCGCGGCCAGCGACAACACGGGTGACAGAGGATGTCCGGGACGCTACTCGACGTGCAGGTTTTTGGGCTCGGGCGGTTTGGCGATGCCATTGGTGGCGGCGGGGCTTCTGCCGCCGCGCCAGCCGGCCGCCGACATGCCTGGCGGTGCCATTTTAACGACCTCTTTGCCAGTGAAGACGATCAGGCGATCCCGGCCCGCGGCTTTTGCCTGGTAGACGGCTTGATCGGCACGGCCAAGCAGGTCGTTCGGCGTCTCGGCGCCGTCCCATTCGGCGAGACCGATCGAACAGGTCAGCGGCGCCGGCGTGGCGCAATGCAGCCGTTCGACACAGGCGCGCGCGCCGTCACACGCCGTGTCCGGCAATATGACCACGAATTCGTCACCGCCGTAGCGGGCGAGAAAATCCTCCGGGCGCAAGCTCAGACGCCACTGGGCCGCGGCCGCGCGCAAATAGCCATCGCCCGCCAGATGCCCGTACTGGTCATTATAGTCCTTGAACAGATCAAAATCGATCATCGCCACGCTCAACGGGCGTTGGTGTCGCCGCGCGGCGGATGTTGCACTCGTCATCATCTTATCGAGAGATCGGCGGTTATCGAGGCCGGTCAGGTAATCCGTTCCCGCGTTGTATTCCAGCAGCTTCATGATGCTGGCGGTTTGTTCCTGTGCTTGCTTTTGCTCGGTGAAATCGCGCACGGCCTTGCCAAACCCGCACAGCTTCTTATCATCGTCGTAGATCGGGGTGATGACGATGTGCGCGCAGAAGCGTGACCCGTCTTTCCGAACCCGCCAGCCCTCTTCCTCATACATGCCGGCCGTCAAGGCCGCCGCGAGCTCACGCTCGGGATGGCCCACCGCGCGGGCCTCCGGCGTGTAGAAGGCGGAGAAATGCATCCCGATCGCTTCGGCGGCGGTATAGCCCTTCAATTTGACCGCACCCTCGTTCCAGGCGGCGACGTTGCCATCCACATCCAGCAGGTATACCGCGCAATCCTTCAAGCTGCTGAGAATGCGAACCCAGGGGGTCAGACTTTCAAGGAGCGCGTTCATTCTTTCCGATCTCTCCGAGGTCCTTGAGCACAACGCAGGCGTCAATCGAACGCCTTTGATCCAGCCGACATAAGAAAGTCGGCATGGAAACCGCTCGTGACGCCAAACCCGCGCGTCTGGTGACGCCAAAAGCTTACGATAAATAATTATACGTGATTCCGTCGGAAAGGCTCGGAAACTACCTACGCGCCTACACTGTTCTTACGCCGAGACCGGCCTGTTTAATCGTCTTGGCTGCCGCCGGCCTGCCGGTCAGATAGCCTTGAATATGCTTGCACCCAAGGCTGCGTAACGTGGAAAGCTGCGCCTCCGTCTCCACACCCTCCGCCACCACCGAGAGGTTCAACGCCACGCTGACCGTGATCAGGGCTGCCACGATGGCGCGCGCCGCTGGCTCATCCACGATGTCATCGACGAAAAATTTATCGATCTTGATTCCGGCAAACGGGAATTGCCTGAGATATCCCAAGCCGGCATGGCCCTTGCCGAAGTCATCCAGGGCAAACCTGACACCGAGCCGGTTCAGCCGGTCCATGATGTTCAGGACATTCTTGTTGTTCTCCAACAAGAGGCCCTCGGTCACTTCCAGAGACAGCCTGTCAGGCGCCAACCCCGTGCGTCTTAGAATCCCCGCCACTTGATCCACAAATCCCTCGTCATTTAATTGGATGGGTGACAGGTTGACGGATATGCCAACGCTGGCCGGCCAATTCGTCGCTTCCCGGCAGGCGGTCGCCAAGACCCAATGGCCGATTGACCCCATCATGCCCAGATGTTCCGCGATCGCGATGAAGTCCCCTGGTGGCACCGGCCCGCGTTCCGGGTGGTGCCAACGCAACAGCGCCTCATAACAGATGATTCGGCGCGTGTCGGCTTCGACGATCGGCTGGTAGTTCAGTTGAAACTGATTGAGCTCTAGCGCGCGGCGAAGTTCCTGTTCCAGCAGAAATAAATGTTGCTGCCGAATATCGATGGCTTCATCAAAAATACACGACAAGCCGCGGCCGTCCGCCTTCGCGCGGAATAATGCGATGTCCGCGTTTCGCAACAGGTCGCTCACATTGCCCGCCTGGTCCGGATAGGTTGCGATGCCGATGGACATGCCGATCCGGCACTGAACATCGTCAATCTCGAACGGCTTCGAGATTCTCAACAGCAGGTTGGTGGCCAGATTGGTCAACGCGGTCCGATCATCGTTTGTTGAACGAATGACCGCGAACTCATCGCCACCGGTTCGCGCCAGAACGTCGCTATCGCGCAGTCCGTCATGCAGCCGCGCCGCGACCTGAATGAGCAATTTATCGCCGACGCCGTGCCCCCTGGCATCGTTGATCTGCTTGAAGCGGTCCAGATCGAGATAGAGCACGGTCACGCGTTGCCCGTTGGTGTCCGCCGCCCCGATCATCTTTTCCAGTGTTTTTCGGAAGTTACGACGATTGATCAAGTTTGTCAGGTCGTCATGATGGGCGAGATAGCGGACTTGCGCCTCAATCTTGATCAACATGGCATTCTGACCCACAAGCGTCGCCCGTGACCGTTCCAGCCTTTGCAACTGCATGGCGAGCGTGCGCAACAGCAGGATGAAGCAGAAGATGACCGCGATCGTGCAGACCGCCCCAAGCAGCGCCTGCCTGCGCCAGGACGCGAGCACGGCGGTCTGCGAGAGGCTGACATCGACCACCAGCGGATAGTCAGTGAGGGGACGCACCGAAATGATCCGCAGGCCTGGCGTCAACAAGCCGGCCGCTGTGTAGATTGTGGAGCGGCCGGCGGCGACGGCGGCGTGCCACACCGAACCGCCGGGAATGATCAGCCGGCCCGGCAGCGATGGCGGCGGCGAACTGGCCAGAATCTCGCCATCGGTTTTCAGGAGCAGAATGTTCAACGCGCGGTTATTCGATAAAACCTTGTAGAATTCGTCAAAATAATTGAGATCGATGGCGCCGAGCAGCAGCCCGAGGAACTGGCCGGACGGGCCATCGACGCGCTGGATGACATAAACCGTCCATTTCCCATCACCCCGGTTCTGAATGGGACCGCTGATCATGACCGATTTATCATCGTGGGTACGGAAATATTGGAAGTAGGGGCGGTCGGAAAGATCGGTCGGCGTTACCGGCCAACGCCGGGAAAAATTGATCAATCGGCCATCGGCGCCAATGATCGTGAAGGCGTTCGCCTGCGGTAGCCCGCTATCGCGGTGCCGGAGGTCTTCATACGTCGCCTTATCCTGCAACACGGTCCTGAACTGTTCCGGCGTGGTGATACCGCTCTCAACAATATCCGCTTGGATCGACTGCAAGATCAGCGCGACGGCCTGGAATGAGCGGGCGGTCTGTTCCGCGATGGCGATGCCAATTTGGTTCACGCTCTGTTGCGCCTCTCGCAAGGTGGCGCATCGGCTCTGCCAGAATGCCAAACCGATGGCTGCGACGATGACCAGAATCAGACCGGCGCCGGCCAGGATTGGTCTTTGATTGGGCCGAGACAGCCGTAACCATCGCGGCCGTGGCGATGCCTCAAGCGGCGGCAACCGAAAATCGATATGCAATGACGAAGTCCTCTATGTTCAAGACGATCGAGTCATGGGCTTTACCGAATCGAAGTCCTGTCCACGAAACCATTGACATGGGAACGCATTAATTCTCCGCCAACTGACATCCGCGTGTTCGCGCGGCCGCCCCGCCAAGCCCCGCGCGCAACATCAACGACGTCGCGCCGATGGAGCGCTTTATACGCGACCGAACAGTGAAACGACCGAGCCTGAAGAGTCGTCGGCGTCTTCAGGCGCCACGAAGACGCACGTCCTGTCGCGCCCGTTGGCCTTGGCGCAATACATCGCGTGATCCGCGCGGCGGATCAGCTCAACCAAGTCGAAGGAATCCTTCCCTGGATCAAAAGTTGCGACACCGGTGCTGACGGTGACGTATTCGGCGGTCTCCGGGTCCCTGCGGACGGCGATATCCGCCACCGCCTGGTGGATACCTTCGGCGATCAGTGTCGCACCCTGGGACGGCGTGTTGGGTAGCACCAGCACAAATTCCTCGCCGCCATAGCGCGCGACAAAATCCGCCGGCCGGCGGAGAATTGCGTGAATGGCCCCTACGATCGAGATCAAACAGTCATCGCCCGCCTGGTGGCCCCGGGAATCGTTGAGCGCCTTGAAATGATCAACGTCAACCATCAAAAGTGACAGCGGCTCGCGTTCCCGGATGGCGCGGCGGCGTTCACGGGGCGACTGCTCATTGAAATAGCCACGATTGAACGCTCCGGTGAGGCCATCATAGATGGCCCGCTGCCGCAGGCTCGAGTTCGATTTTATCAGCTGATCATATAGTCGTGAGAATTCCAGGATCAGGACGCACAGGACAATGCAAGACGACATCAGGCTGATGCCGCGCCCGGCATACCAGCCCAGGCTGAATCGGGCGGATGCCGATATGGCCAGCAGGACATCGGAAATCCCCGCGGCCAATGAGACGCATAGCCACAGGGCCAGCAGGTCACCCAATCTGGTGATGAGCAGGCAGACCAGGACAGGCACGATTGCCAGCGCCAGCACGACGAGTGCGACCGACGAGTGTTGCAAGGCATAATAAGAGTTGCCGGAGATGAGCGGCGGCAAAAGGCGCGACCAGGCGATCGCGACGAAGGCGGCGAGGACAGCGATGATCGGGGCGCTGAACATGAGGCCGGTGGCGATCCGTGGCAGCAGGTGGTCCTTGCTCGCCGCCAGCCGTGGCGAGCGCAGCAACAGCGCCAAGGTGACGAAAACCGGAGAGCCGGCGTGCCAGAACACCCAAATCCAGATGGCTGTCTGCGGGCCGGCGCCGAACAAGCCCGATGTTGAAAATATTCCAGGAAATACCAGCAACTGAAACAGGACCAGCACAGCGGTAAAGCCGTAGGCGCCAGCCAGCGCGGCGAGAAAGGGGTCACGGCTCGCGCGAAACTGAATGGCGAGGAAATAGGCCGTCAGGCTCTCGATCAAAAATACCGCGGTGGAATACATCGTCAGGAACGGCTTCAACACCGCGAGCGCCATCGCGGAGACGGGCAGGACCAGGCAGGTCACGATGGTGATCGCGGCGAGCACCGCCGACGCCGTGACTTTCGCCCGGCGCGTCACGGGATCCTTCAACACCCCGATCACAATTCGTGTCCGATCAGCGACAATGAGTTGGGCGCCGGATGGCGGGCCATGCACGGCAAGGGCATTACGGAATCCAACTTTGCCATAGTTCGAACGGCCAACGGGTCAGTTTATGTCTAAGTTCCGTTAGCTTGCGATCCGGCAACAAGCGCACCAGGTTGAGCGCGACCTTTTCGGAGTCCCTTTCGATCTGCGGAATTTCCGAAAACCGCGAAATTGACTTGGCAAGTCTCCGCGCCGCGGCATCATGCGGCATTTGCGCCAGCACGGCGGCCTCGGCCCAGGCATCGATGTCCAGCCGCGACAGCGCCGACGCCACGCTTACCTGCGCGCCAAAACAGTCGGTACCGATTGGTGAAAACAGAAAATTGTTGAAGTTCGAGCCTCCGATCGCCGGCTCAACGTTTCGAGACATTTGCTTCATGTGAGTCTCCGGAACATCATCGATCATATGGTTGTAGGGAAATCCACGCCAAAACCGTCCCTGGCTGATCCGCAACCGGAACTTGCAAAGTCTACTGGTTTTCCAACCGAAGCCCAGATTCGGAAAATACCTAGGGGTCGTGCAATTCACGACGGCGCAGATCGCGACACCGCATGGTGGGATATGCCGGCGCCCGGCCGATTGCCTGGGTTGCGAGTTAGGTATATTCCGATAGTTGTATAAACCCTCACGATCATCAACCTTTCCGTGTAGGATTTGCGGTCCCTTTGCCCAACTGTCGGACAAATGTTCATACGGCGGAATAGGCCGCGGGCGGCATGCATCCTATAATGAGAGGCCGCTTTTCATGGACGACGTAACAGAGCACGAAGCCATTCGCGAAACCCAACAGAGCTTCGGACGAGGACCCGCGCGGCGCGCGGCGAGTTTGGCGCCCAGAGACGAGCTTTTGACGCTTATACAAACGATCAACCCGAATTTACTTCCGGAAGACGACACGTTTCTGGTTGTTATTAACATCGCCGATACAAAGAAATATGATGAGATCATCCATAATTTCGGCTATAGCTTCGTGGATGAGCTGTTAAATATTCGGCTGAGATCGTTGGAATTTCTGACGACAAGAACCAAACTTTACGATGTGGGGTTTTGGAGCGTCGGGTTTCTGCTGCAGCCGCAGACATATGCCGGCTTGGATCTGTTCATTGACCGGACCGTCGTGGCATACCGGACATTTCTGCGCCGGCTTGTCGAGAAGTTGAATGAGCCGGTCATTTGCCGGGGGATTCCAATTTCCATAAAATCCGGCGTTGGCGTGTGCGACATCAAGAAAGGTCTGGGTTCAGCGCAAGATCTGTTGCAGGGCACATTTCTTGCCGGACAAGTGAACAGTCAATTGTCCACCACCTGGCATTTTTGCAACTATGACCTCGCGGCCGATAATCGGCGGGCCTTCGCGATTATTTCCGACGTCAATCAGGCTCTGAGAACGTCTGGCCAGCTCGAGCTCTGTTACCAGCCGAGAACGGTTGTCGCCTCTGGTCAGTGTATCGGGGCGGAGGCGCTGTTGCGCTGGCGGCATCCCACCCTGGGGCAGATCACCCCGAATGAATTCATACCGCTGGTCGAGCAGACCGGCTTGATACGAGAGCTGACCGATTGGGTTCTGACCCACGCCATCGCGCAAGCCGCGACGTGGAAAAAACTTGGCATGGAATTGAAGGTCTCCGTCAACATCTCGGTCAGCAATCTTGAAGAGGAGGACTTTGTTGACCGGATCATCGGCTTGCTTCGGAAAGCTGAATTGAAGCCGGGCTATCTTGAACTGGAATTTTCGGAGAGTCGGCCTTTCAGCGATGTCGGCTTGGCGATGGAACGGCTTCGCGCCTTGCGAAATATCGGCGTGAATATCGCGATCGACGATTTTGGAACCGGGCGGAACAGCTTTACCTATCTGCAGACGATTCCGGCAAATATCATGAAGATCGATCAGCGATTGATCTGCTCGCTGAAGGATGACCTACAGAAGCAAAATGTCGTGAAGTCGATGATCGCCATGGCCCATCGGATCGGCATGACGGTCGTCGGCGAAGGCGTGGAAACCATGGAACTTCTGGAGGTGTTATACGCCTGGGGATGCGACCATGCACAGGGCTACTACATCAACCGGCCCATGTACGCGGATGAATTTCTGACCTGGCATAATGCGCAGACCCAATGAAACCGATCGCCATAGCGTGATCGTCTTAACTGCGATCACGCTATGGCAGTTTTGCCGAGGGGATTCACGGTTTCGGCCGCTCAAGGTGAGCGACCTCAACCGACCGCACTCGAAGCTTACGGCAGATAGGGCCGCAGCGCCGCCTCGGTGACCGCGTCCAGCGTGGCCGGGTTCCAGCGGGGGTTGCGGTCCTTATCGATCACCGCGGCGCGCACGCCTTCGTAGAAATCGTGGCTGTTCAGCACCGCGCCGGCGGCGTGCAGTTCACGGTCCAGGCAGGCGCGCAAATTTTCGCTCCGGCGCGCGCGGCGCAGCAGGCGTAGCGTGAGTACCAGGCTGGTCGGCGATTTTTCGCCGATCGTTTTCGCTGTCGCCAGCGCGAAATCCGATCCCTCGGCCGCCAGCGCGGCCAAAATTTCAGGCACGCTGTCAACCGCCATGGCCGCATCGATCAGCGCGCGGTGGGCGGCGAGCGGCGGGTCCGCCGGCGTTTCAAACGGCGCGATCAGGGCGCGGACCGCTTCATCGCCAGCGCCGGGGCGCAAATCCCGCAGCGCCGCCGCGATGGCTTCCCACGCGCTGGCCCGGACAAACACATCCGCGAAACCGGCCAGGATCGCGTCCGCCCCGCCGATGATGGTGCCAGTCAGGCCCAGATAGGTGCCAAGCTCACCAGGGGCGTGCGCCAGTAGCCAGGTGCCGCCGACATCCGGGAAAAAGCCGATGCCGGTCTCCGGCATCGCGAGCCGCGTCCGCTCGGTGACGATCCGGTGGCCGCCATGGGCGGACAAGCCAACGCCGCCGCCCATGGTGATGCCATCCATGAACGCGACGTAGGGCTTCTTGTAGCGCGAAATATGGTCGTTCAGATCATACTCCTCGCGCCAGAATGTTCGCGCGAGCGCGCCGTCCGCCTTGCCGCTATCATGCAGCGCGCGGATGTCACCGCCGGCGCAAAAACCGCGCTCGCCGGCGCCATCCACCAGCACGGCGGCGACTTCCCCGTCGCCTTCGAACGCCGCGAGGGCCGCGGCGATGGTGCGCACCATGTCCAGCGTCAGGCTGTTCAGTGCTTTCGGCCGGTCCAGCCGGATGCGGCCGAGCGGCCCGTCCCGCCAGACCAGAACATGTGCCTCTTCCGCCACCTCGCCCCCTTTGAACAGTGCCGACAGCCGGGTCGGACGCGGCAGGATGATATGGGTTCCCGCGCAAAAGGCAAATTTTTCATATTGCCACGCAAAATGAGATTTTCGTTGTTTGAACGTATTTGCGTGCTATAAGCGGCAAAAATACAAGTCCAAGGAAAATACAATGAATATCGAGGAATTGACGATTCGGAAAATCGCCCTGCCCGAAGCGCATGCGGAGGAGGAAAAGCCGTTGCCCGGCTGGATGTGCGTCGGGCTCGGCGTTGGCTTCATCGCCTTGCTCGGCGCCTTGCTGGTCGCGGTGCGCGTGCTTTCGCCCTGAATTAAGACCCTCTTCTGACCGGCAGCCAGACGTTGAACACGGTCCCCTGACCCTCGACGCTGTCAATCAGCAGGCGGCCGCGATGCCGGTTGACCACGTGCTTAACGATGGCGAGGCCGAGGCCGGTGCCGCCCACGGCGCGCGAACGCCCCTTGTCGACCCGGTAGAACCGCTCGGTCAGCCGTGGAATATGTTCGCGCGAAATGCCCGGCCCTTCATCCGCCACGCTGACCACGATGCCATTCGGATCAAAGCGCGGATCACCGGCGGCCGGCAGCGCGGTCAGCCGGATCCGGCCGCCACGCTTGCCGTATTTGATCGCGTTATCCAGCAGATTGGTGAAGACCTGCGCCAGTTGGTCGGCATCCGCGGCGACCCGTGGCAGGTCCGGCGGCACCGCGAGCTCAAGCCGCCCCTCGGCGGCGCGTAGCATCGGCTCCATCCCGGCCGCGACCCGTTCCAGCAACGGCGGCAAATGCAGGATCTCGTCCGGCGGCTGGTGCTCGGAAATCTCGATCCGAGACAGGCTGAGCAAGTCCGCGATCACCCGCTGCATGCGCATCGCCTGCTCGGCCATGATGCCGAGGGAGCTTTGATGGGCCTCCACGTCATCGGCGGCGGCGCCGCGCAGGGTCTCGATGAAGCCGATCAGGCTGGCCAGCGGGGTGCGCAGCTCATGGCTGGAATTGGCGACGAAATCCGCCCGCATCTTCTCGATCGTGCGCTCCCGCGTGCGGTCCGTGATCAGCACATAAACCGGGCCGCCGACCGGGATGACCGCGATATCCAGTTCGCGCGCCACCGGGGCGCCCTGCACGATGCTTTTGCGCACCGGGGCCGCGAGCCGCGCGGCCTCCGCGAGCGCCGCGCGAAACTCCGGATGGCGCAGCAAGGCCGCCGTCTCCAGCCCGAACGCGGCCTCCGCGCTGGCGTTGCGCCAGGCGATGTTGCCGGCCTCGTCCAGCTTGAGCA
>Ga0116230_10002263_pt1 | contig 18553 bp, 10 predicted proteins | sample S1TSphfallax_3_FD_88678 | JGI IMG/M metagenome (GOLD analysis project Ga0116230, IMG submission 88678) | Host-associated microbial communities from peat moss isolated from Minnesota, USA - S1T2_Fd - Sphagnum fallax MG | ecosystem: Host-associated > Plants > Peat moss > Unclassified | place...
AAATATAGAAGGAATAATCATAATGAACGATGGATATCAATATTTCAAAAAAATCACAAAAAATCCTCATAATGCCACATGTTAAATTTTGATGGATGGAAGAAAAATGACTTTAACATGACATTATGATTATAGTCATAGGGGAGTTGCATAGTAATTGAAAAGGAATTGTTGCAACAAAGTTGTAATTGAATTGTAATGAGTTGCACCATATATATGTGCAACTTGTCCAATAGCATTCGTAGTGTATAAATATGGTGAATTGTAAATGTCTAATAAAATTCAAAAATTGAGTTGCAAGGCCAATTACAAAGCACCTTTTTTTCTCATAGTGCTAGTTCAATCAAATGAAATAAACCAATGTATAAGTAGGTGGAATTTTATTTCTTAAATTAAGTCCAACTTTCCTATGATTTTGGCAATGTGGTTTTTAATGGATCCACCCAAGGATATTTTTGCCCAGAGCTTCATTCCAAAAACAAAAGATCATAGACTTAGAATTTCATTCTAGAAACCAAAGCTCAAACCTCAACATATATTGAAACCCTAATTCCAAAAACAAAAGTTCAAGCTTCAACATATACAAAAGCCTTAGTTCTAAAAACAAAGGTTCAACTTAAACAAATTTCATTCCAGATTCCAAATGCAAAAGTTCATAAATTATACCTTTATTCCAAAAACAAAAGTTCAAGCTTCATCAACTCAAAGCTTCATTTTCAACATTTACTTAATTTTCAAGAATTATATGTGTAGTTCACCAAATTCGTGAAGCTTGAAAACTCAAGGCCATATTGCAAAATCCAAATTATAATGTGCATCGAACTTGCATTTTGGCGAGTTTGGAGCAAATTCTAGAATCCAAACAATAATGTTGCAACTTGTACCAATGTCCATATTCCATCATGATTCACCAAATCACCAACAAAATTTGAATAGCCAATTTTCGAATCCAATTGTTGGAACTTGACAGCTACAGCAACCCAAAAAGGACCAAGGCCTTGAATATCAAACCATAAAAATTAACCTTAAGAATGATTGGCAATTTGGCGAGCCTTGAAAGGATTAAAGCTCACAAGTTGCAACCTTCTTGTAGCCTACTTGAACATTAAACCCTAACGATCATAGTTGTAGCAAATCCAAACTTCAAAGGGGAAAAGGTTTAAGCATTTGTACCTTGTAAGATGTACATACTACAAATGTTTTATGAGGCTAGCCGCTACATAATTGTAGGCAAATGAACCTACATTGTTGTAAAAAGCTTCAATGATTGAAATCGCATCAAAGAGTGACTAACAATGGTGTGCTCAAGTGTGTAAGGGCTTCAACAAATCAAAGGAGAAAATTGTCAACATTGAAGGTGACTCCTTTCATAACAAAGTCATGGATGTGGCGAAGGTAGTGGTAGAATGAAAAAACAAGAAGGCAGCTCCTTCCTTATTAGGGTCAAAAATGGTAAACCCTAACCCTAGGGAAAAACCATTTGCCACATTGATATCAAAAGCGAAGGCTTTACAATGGTGATATGTGTCTATTTTAATGGGTTCTCTTCCAAATTAGGTGAGGCAAAAAGGAGAATTTCAACAAATTTTCAAAAATTATAATTTTTTTCAAGTTTAGAGGTAGCCAGCCCTCTTGAAAGGTGGGGATTTGGCTCAAGTTTGCCAGTAAAAGAAACAATGTTATAGACAATTATTGATTATTATTTTTTTTTAAATCATAAGTTGACAATCTTTTCTTCTTATTCCTCATGTACCCATTTTTCAACATGGAGAAAAAAGTTGTGAATGACATTCATTGACCCAACATAGGTCATACAATATCTATTAGGACCTTTGGATTTATTTCTAAAAGATAAAAAAATCTTTCATATCATAGTTCACATAATACAATTCCTCATTTGTGGATGTTGTTCGTGAACATTCACTTTTCATTTGTAACAAAAAAAATCATTCATAATCACCTAGCTTGTTTAAAATCTGACCTTGCACCATAGTCTTGTTCATTCCTTTCCATGTGTTCAACTTTTCAACTTATCAAATGAAATACATTTGGATAATTATTTGCATACTTCATAATCATGACTTTTGCAATTAGTGGTTTGGGTAACAAATATCCCCCTAAACTTGGCTTAATATACCAAAATGGACTTTCCAAAATTTTAAATGGCTGTGGTTGATGGAAACTTACACATTTTTCAATTATTCTTTTTGATTGCACGGGATTTCTTGAGAAATTTTAAGTAGTTCATCAACTGAAATTTTGCCACATGAATTTGGGTGAGGTTTTGATCAAATAAGGGGATATGGTGAGCCTCTTGCTAGTTAACCTAGCTATTCACATTGAGTGTACCAATGAAAGTAGTGGGATTGAAAGAGATAGTACGGACTATCTTTGGGAACTCAATTATCAACTGACCCAAGAGTTTGAGCACTAAGATTAACTAGGCTTCCCTTTGAAGTCTTTTCAAATCTCATCACATTCACATTGAAGGTATGGAAGACTTCATTCTTACTCAAAAAAACTCACATTTTGACTTGAAATTACTTGAGTATGCAACTTGGTCATTGCAAGTACCATGTTAGAATGCATGCAGTAGTCATGTCAAGAGTCTTTTGTAGTCAAAGAAGTTTCAAATTCAACCTTGGGCACACTTGCATGTTCTTGATGAGCTAGTTTGCTATCTCATCAGTCCTTACTTAATTTTGGTTGAATTTTTTTGTAAAAGGGTTTTGAATTTGTGAAAGTTTGAATCTAATGGCCAGTTTGTAATCTCATTCATCGATGAGTACATTGTACCCGATTTCTAATTGAAGGAAATAGAAGAAAAATGGGTGTAAAAGAGCATTTAGACTTGTAAGAGTTCATTCAATCACCACAATGATGTAATGAAAAGCCAAATAATAATGACCTCCCACAAGTGTTACTTGTTCGAAAGGGAAGATTTTGACAATGTGTTACTAACCACCTGATAAACTACAATCTAATCTAATCCCTTGCATGTTTCAAAGGAATAAGACCCATGAGCTTATCCTCTTGGAATACTAGCTTCCCATACTTACACCTTGTTAACTATCTAACTAGAATTCCTTTGTAAATTTTCTAGCTTCTGAATCATTATCTCCCAAGAATACAACAACAAAAAGAGGATGTCCAAGCTCCAACCCAACTGCTTCCCCACTAATGTTTCACACAAGCAACAATATTCTCAAGCATCTGATGACAAGTGAGAAGTTGAGTATTTTGCATCAATGCACATTATTATCCAAGTTGGTGGAAAAAAGCTTACAAAATTTTCTTTGAGCTGAAAGGACTTCTTTTGTGTTGACAGGACAATTACGCCAATCTTTAAATCCCTGGATAGACATTCCAAAACTAGAATAGCTTATATTTACCACTTTTAAGGTATACATGCTCAATTCCATAGAAATCTTTGTTTTTCAAAAAATAAAATAGTCAAATCATTATATTGATAAAACTTGAAACATGAATTTTCTTAAACAAAATTTTGCACAAAAAAATAAAAACAAAATGTCATTTAGAGCCCATCCTATTTATAATCACAACTCGAACAAAACTAATAGTTGTGGAATAATCCAATTGTGTGCTTATTTTCCCAAAAATAAATTATATAGTTTTCAATGTGTCTTTAGGGCTTTGTGTCTCAACTTCATCAATTTTCATACCCACCCACAATTTCTAGTGATGTTTGTACAAATATATTGGAAAGCATGAGTACATAATGCCTTCCAATATATTTGTATCAGCATTTATTTACTGGCAAAATTTTGCCAAAAAGAGAAATTTGAATTATCTTTAATCACATAATTTCAGAGGTTTTCAATCACCAAAAGTGAGGGGGAAAAAAGTAAGAATTACCAGAATTGGATACTTGGTTTTCAGTGTGTAGACAAAAATATAGAAGAATGATTAAATATTTGTACTTCAAACTTGGCATATAGCCAAATTTGGCTAAATCTTCCTGGGGATGATTGCCACCTTTTTCTACATCTTTCTCTATATGATAGCCATGTTGGATATGAACAAAAAATCTTTTACAAAATACTGATTTGCACCAGTATCATGACCAATATGTTTTTGTAAAATTTGACAGATTAGCAGCAAAAGCAACATAAAGTTCTCAAAAATGATATAGTTTGGTATCACTGAATATGTCATTTGTAACCAGCGCTTTTTTTTCCAATTTTGTGATGTAGCCAAATGCCATTCACCCATAAAATGATGTAGCCAGATTTTACTGCAAACTAGATATGAAAGTAAAACAGAATTCTTCTAAATTCTTGGCTACCTACTGGCAATTTGTTAAAATTTGGCAGTTTGGCTTTTATTTTTTTGAAGTCTGTCAAATTTGGTCATTATGTTTAACAATATGTTTAGGCAGAATTTGGTAGTATGTCTAGCACAAGAATCAGATTAAGACAAAGTGCTTTCCATTTCTACATATGGGATAGTGTAGATCCCAATGGCCACAGTTTGAAAGCCAACAAGATTTCTTCCTTGCTTCCCACAAGCAAATATTGGAATTCCCTATTCTGCATATCAACAAAGGAGTAAGGTCCAAAGGTGCTTGGCACTATTGGGCAGCATAGTCGGTATGTCATATGACCCTTATGTCAAAGAAGTAGTTCATGAGTATTGGAAAGCAGTGTAAGAAGAGGATATCACATCAGCAATGATAGTTGCTAAGGGCTAATAAACACAGAAACTGGCCTAAAAAGAAGCTAATTCCCATACACGTGAAAACCTCAGGCCTCAAGGATAGTGGGCAATTCTCTCATGTGCAGAAGTCACTTGACAGTTTTCATGGCCAGTTGCGCCACAATGGAGGCCTGTCCCTCGAGACGAGGAGAAGGCGGGAGTTGGCATAATCAAATGTTTGCAAGGCTGAATTATCTGCACAAATCACATCCTGTAATTCCATGCCCTGATCCGCATTGAAAATGTAAAGCCCATGTTCATTCAATGCCATCACAGAGCGTGCATCACCCCAAACCTGGTTAATAGCAGCGTGTGAAGTTTTTCCTTCCCCTTCAGGTAATGCATAAACATTCATGGGCTTCCCTTCCCTGATTGACCACTGGTTCACCTTGCAGCATTGTGTTGTAACTGACGGTTTCACATTTTCAGTCCCACCCCGTAGAACCTCTGTCTGTGGTTTGATCTTCAGATTGCCAGTCCCAGCCAAGACCATGTCCCCATTTGTGAACACTGAGTACACCTGTTCTCCAAAGGTCGGAATCTTCATTGCAATTCCCGCAGGCACACGGAAGTCCAATACATTGACTGCCTCATTTGTACACAGAACTCCATCATTGTGCTGATCAGATGAACTTAACCTGTATGTGTTCATCACTCAGTTCAAATCAATTGTGTTTCTTGCAGGTTGTATGACTCCAAGAGCCTTACTTAGGTATGATACTACAATAGTTAACCGTAAATCAATGGCATAGTCAATCTGGACATCACTGAAGTCGTGGAATTCTCATTCCAATCAATCATTTAACAAGGAGACAAGGGGACCATGGAGAGGTTTGATGAACAAACAAAGAAAAAGATGAAACCATGGAGCAAGCTTGTATTGTTTTAAGGGGACAAATGCACAAGGTTTACCTCTGTCGGACACCACCACTGCACTCAGCATCCATATTGTGGACATGTAATGCACGTGGCTGCTTGCCAACCAGATTCACATTGTGGAGACGCTGACCCTCCATGCCCTCCACATCCCAGAGACTTAATCCTTCATCTTCCACCACCACTAGCCTACCTGAGGTCATCATCAAATTCACACATAAGCAAAGCAGGGCAACCCCTGACATTGAAAGCATGCATAAGTAGTACAAACACAGGTTGCAACAATGTCCAAGATTTCTACTTTATTCATATTGACTTTAAAGTCCTAGAGTTCCTGTCCATCCTTGTCAAAACTGACACTTACTGCTAGTCCGCCACTGCACAGGGCTGCTGAAATCCATAGAGGCAACAGCATTTTTTGTATCCCACTTCATCATACACTCCCCATCACGTATATCATAGAGGGACACAGTGTTGAGGCAGGTGCCTGCAGATGCCACAAGAGCCCCACATGGTCTGTACCACCAAAGTGCAGCCTTTGCTGGGACCCCAGAAGTGTTCTGATTCTGTGCCCAAGTATCCAAGAAAGACCTCCTGTTTGGTTCTAGTCCTGGATGAGAAAAGCCTGCATGTTCAGGACTGTCTACAGTGAAAAATCCTGGAGAGCTTGAGGTAGGAGGTGCAGAATCACAGTGATAGGCTGCTATAGTCCGGTCATACAAGTCCCAAGAACAAAATGCAGCAGCACTTCTTGCTCCACCTGCTGCTGCTGCAATGAAATATTGACGGGAGCAACCATCACTTCCACTTGCACGTATCACCCAGCAATCTCCCCACTCTCCCTTAGATACATTCTTGGGGCCACTGTATCTAGCCTTCTCCTGCAATTGCTTTCACACATTCAGTAGATTCTCACCATGTTTGTGCCCTATTTTCATGGCAAGCAAATGCAGATTTGCAGATCTAAAACCGCTTCTAGTCCAGGACGTTAGAACAGTATAGAAACAGCACCTGGACAGCTTCAAACAATAGAAAGCTCCTGAATACATACCTCCATGTTTGGAACATCATAGTAGGAACAGCTGCCATCATCATGAGCAAAAGCAATCCCTTCTCCTTCCTTGACAAACCATCCAGCTACAGCTGTCTTATCACCAATGGAGTGAAGACTCTCCTCAGGTTCCTCATCAAATGTTGGCTCCTGTGATCTTGCCCCTGGACTTTCAAGAGCACCAAGAGGAAGGCAATAATCCTGATCAGTCTCATCATCTGACAGTGGGTCCTCATCACATGTCAGGCTCTCCAGGGTATTTGACTGCAACACAGTTGCCTGCATGGTTTGGCTGCCTTCATTGATCTGAACTTGAGGATTGTCAGCCTCAACTTCACTACTGTCACCACCAGGTTTCAGTTCCCCTGAGACCTGCACTGTTCCTTTCACTGATATGTCCTGACCTTCTCTCCGCACACAATTTACTAACCCTTCATTCTGGTCATTGTGATGTGTACTTGGATGATTCTTTGAAGACATCTTATTGGACAATTTTCCACTGCTTGTCACCTCCGGGTTCTTCCAATTTGAGAACTTAGAAGCTCCACCAGCTGAGTTCTTCTCCACAAGGCTGGTCGGAGTGTTTGCTATGCTTGAGGATCTAACAAACAAGGAGCTGTTTCCTGAGAAAAGACAATCCTCAAGTCAGGGTTAAGAGATATAAGAACTTGACCCACAATAACTGAAAGGGTCAACTGGCAGATCCACACATATCACAAAGAACAGAGCACATTTTCTACTGAGTAGTTTTTACCACCCATACCAGAAGCTGTGTTCTGTGTCTCATAGGAACCACTGCTTCTCAACTGTTCCAGAGCAAAGTCCATGTACTGATTTTTCGCTGCTGACATTGACAGAGAAGGCTTCACTAAATCCACATGAGTCTTAGACTGAACCATGCTATCATCTCCAGCTTGACCACCCAACTTTTGAGCCTCATCAAGAGACAGTAAAAACTCTGCCGCCACCATAGCACCTTCATCACAATTGCCAGCAGAGACCCTGTCCCTTCCTCCAAGTGTAGCAAGTTTATTGCATAGAAGTTCTCTGTTGTGTTTGAGCTTCTCATATAGGTCAGCACGATTCCCTATAAGCTTCTCATGAAGGGATGGTCTGCTGTTCAGGAGCCTTTGCTGCAGACTACTCCTCTCTTTAAGATCTTCACCACCAAAAACAGCTCTCATGTGCCCAACAATCTCTCCATTGCTGGCTGCACCGTGCCTGTGTGATTCAGTGCTTCCTGAAATTGGTTTTGTGCCTAAGACTTCATGATCTCTCACCCCTTCACCTTCAGGCTGGGGTGCAGAAATCATGTCACCTAGTCCACTAGTCAAAGCCCTCTCAATATTGGCAACCTTTGTTTGAAGATCAACAAAAAGAGCATTTGAGCAGATACGGTTGTTTTCCTCTAGCAAGGCCTTAGTTTCTCGAAGCTCAGCTGCAATCTGACTCACTTTCCCTTCGAGTCGGGACAACCTTCCATGAAAGACATTTTGAAACCTTTCAGAACTAGCAGCTTCACAATGCCGTTCTCTGTTACATGTGTGTTCTAGTGCAGGGGACTTTGTCACATTCTGCAAAGTCGCCTGATCTGCGTTCTCTTTTGTGAAGATGGCAGATTTCAATGCTGCTAGTTGTGGTGATGGTGTCTCTCTTGGAGAGATTTTCGAATGACTCCTATCTGGTGAGGTAGCAACAGAGCTCCGACCTGAGACACAGTTGCAAGCTGACCTTCCCAGCATTCCTGAAAGACTTTTTCTCAGGGACTCATCCCTGGAGACATCAGAGGACAATGGGAATTTCTTATGACGTTCCCTTATCACAAGTGCAAAATCTGAGGACAGAGAAGAAGAAGCCTTTGTAGCGTAGTACTTCTCATCATGTTCACTCTGTCCAAACAAACTGCCAGGACTTGGCTTTCCTTCCTTAGTGACATTTACAGAAAGCTCTCTTTCAGTAGACCTCTGCAAAGTCATCTCCTGCTGCTCTTTGTGGTCGACTGTTAGCTGCTTGGAAATGGGTGTCATTGTCCCAGAGGTATCTGGTTCTCCAGTACCCATCACAAGGTTTGCAGAAAAGAACTTTGGGGTTGTCTTTCCAGAGTCATCATACCCTTGATCCATTGCAGAAGTTGGAGAAGAAACCTGGGCTAGAGTTGACCTTCCTTTTACAGTATGCTCCCGGTGATCAAACACAGAATCTGCATTGTATGACCAAGAAGCTGATTTTCCAGAGAGATCACTTTGATGGAAATTAGCCCTTGACATTGACTCCTCAGACGTCAAACGAACTGCCTCCATCTCTAGGCTCTGAACCTGGATTTGTTGGGTGGACTGTCTAAAGGTCTCAGTCCTTTGATGATCTAACATCCCTCTGTTTGCAAGAGCCCACCTTCCTGAGACAACATTCCCTCCAGAACTAGACACAACATCCGAGACATGGGCCTGCGGATTCAAACCTCCATCTAAGCTAGTATCCCTTCTGTCTACCATCATGCTTGCAGCAGGTGTTACCCTTGGTGATGAACCTCGAGAGAGAGCATACCCTTTCAAGTCCAACACTATATCTGCAGAAGGAGCAGAAATTGCCCTTGGTGTTGACCTTTCAGACTGCACTCCTCGTCCTCTCTCTAACTCCCTCACTGCAACTTTGTGCACAGATCTTGGTTGAACAGATTCCCATCTCACACTTCTGTGAGCTAGCTTATCCTCCACCACTTCCTTGGTTGTGCTTCTGCTGCTGACAGTTTGTCCATTGACCCCTTTGCATAAACTGCTTGACCTTGTCGTTGAGCTTGTGCTTCTTGGAGCAGCAGTATCATGGAACCTCTTCTCCTTACTGTCTGATCTCGGACCAAAACTGCTTGACATCAGATCTCTCAACCTGTGACAAAAAAGACCTCAACACATCAACTTTTATTTGTGAGAGAGATACAAAATGTTCTGCTTTATGCTGAATGCAGTTGACTGAACTAGGTGATTTTTCTGGCAATATACCATCAAGCTGGGAAACCAAAACTTGTTACTCTGTCTGGTGCTGCACATTGTAATATTTCTTTTGGTTCCTGAACTGAGACCCAAAACGACGGGGAGGAAAACCACCACCCACCCAACAGAAAGGAAGAAAGAACAAAGAGTTTTCGAGAGAGAGCTAACCACTCAAGCTCAGTAGCACTACTGTCTCGCGCCCTCGCATAGAATACAATGAGGAAACCAAGTCCTGGAAGAAGCATACAATGCACGGGGAGGAGGAAAAAGGTTTCAGGAGTGCAGAACAGTGAAGTGCTGTACCTGGGAGTATTCTCGGAGCTCGTAGGTTCAGATTTCCTCTGATTGCTTACTCGCACAGAGAGTCCAAACCTGGAAGCAGCATTCAAACTCTCAAATGCTGCTGATGCTGATGATGATGATTTGGTGATGGATTCCTTTCTTCCGTTCATGGTGACGGAGCGCACCTTGTTGTTATCAAGCTCTGGAGAAATGCCAGGAAGCTCCTCCCCGGGAGCTAACGCCTCCGTCTTCCCGCCACCTGCTCCTCTTCCCTTCTTCCTCAGTGGACCCATGGATTTTCCTTTTTTTTCTTTCTCCCGAGAAGGAGCAGCTGCTGCAGCTACACAAGCTGGCGGATTGACGTCGTCGTTAGGGATTCTGCAAAGAGATCTCTCTATCTGGCAAGAGCTGAAACACAACTGTAGTAGGCTCTCAACTGTTAGAAAAGCCTACTGTCGAGCTTCGCAATCTAATCTCAGTGACTGAAATCCTGAAAGCTTTCAAAGAAGAGCTTCTTCATCACTGTAATGACCTTTGAAAGCCTGAAACAAAGACACAATACAGGAAGCGCAAGAAACGCAACCTATTCAAGCATGCGAGGGGAATTTCTTCCTTCGTAAGAGGAGCGAGCACACAAGAAGAAGAAGAAGGTCCGGCGGAGCTTCTTCTAAGCATTACTGAAGAACTGGAGAAAACTCTTCTCCTTGTACACATACCAGAAGAAGAAAGCGCCAAGAAACCGCAAGCAATGCAGCAACTCGTCAATCACTGGAGTTGCAGTTGCGGTGGTTTCAGAAGATAAAGAAACTCATCTGTAGTCTCCACGACAAAACAGAACCAAAACAAGGAGCAAGAAGACTCAGAGGAACTAGGAGAACCAAGAAAAAGGAAAAAGATTTGTCAGAAACCTCGTGGACAAGCAATGTGAGATCCTTCTCTGCCCATATGCTTCTGACAACAAAAGTAGGATTTTAAATTTGAAGAATCGGGGGAAGAGGGAGGGAGAGAGACAGAGAGAGAAAGAGAGTCTGGACGAGAGAGAGAGCGGAAGCAGTGCAGTGCAGCAGCCAAGACAAGCAGGGAGGAGGAGGAGGGCCCAGCACACAAACGGACAAATTTTACAAAGCGCCGTGACACGCAGCGCTGTTGTGTACTGCCAACCGTTGATGTGTCCGATGTGCGGTCCAGATGTTGCCAACAGGCAGCCGTCCCCCACACCCCACGGGGGTCTTTTTTTAGGGCTTCTTCTTTGGGCCCCACAGACAGCACTAGGTACTGCTCCTGTTGGGGTGTTGTTTTTAATTAATTAATTAATTAAATCTGGTATTGGGAACCAAACTAAAGACAACTGTTGGGGGTTTTCTTTAGTGAGTGGTTGTGGGTTCAAATCCTGTGGAAACGTGGCAATTAATTGACACCTTTACACCACAAGGACGTTATAAACGCACGAAGCTAGACACTCCATTCAAGCATTCAAGTTTGCAGGTGTTTTGTTACACTACCTTAGCCTAGGGTCAGTTTCCACATTGACAAAAATACAAGGTTATCAAGAAAAAATCAACTAATACATTAAAATTTACATAAGTAATAAAGTTATTTGTAAATGGATGGAATTGCTCATTAAGGGTCCAAAACAAGTTGAAATGGTTAAATGACCATTAAATTGTTTAATTACTTTACATTGAATGTCATAGTCAAAATCAAATTATATTTTTGAAAAGTCCTAAAAAAAAGTTTGGTTTTGGATGTTATTCTCAATACAATTTTTTTAAATTGACAACTAAAAGATAGCTATCAATATAATTGCATTAAATGGAAATCATAATAAAATTCTATAATCTCATGTTGAGTTTTGTTATTTGATCAATGTTTTTTGAACAAGTGAATATCAATTTTTTAAATTGAGATGATTAATGATTAAGGTATTACTTTGACAACAAAATTGATATAGACAAATTTTTAATATTTGAAATGTTTTTGTCATTGATAGCTTGTGTGCTTTGCATCAATTCTAAGAAAGAAGTTCTAAATTTTTTTAACTAGTTTTGTTATAGACATTCGTGAAGTTAGAAAAATCCAAGATATTAATAAAATGCAAGATGAAAATTTGGATTTCATTGAAATTGAAAACAACAATCAAAATGCAAGATGGGATGTGCTAGAGGAAAAAAACAAAGGAAGAAACTCAGATTTCCTTCTCAACCCACGATGAATTTAGTTTTCTTCTTTGGTTGTGTTTTGCATGTGTCTTAAGGTCTACAAAGGTTTTGAGTCATTTCAAAATTGCAAGACTACACAAAGTTCACTTAAAAGGATAGCTAAAGATTTTTTAGGTTACGAAATACTTGAAAGTTACTTAATAAACTACTTAAGGCTAAGTCATAATGCAATAGGAGACAACATAAACCTACCTAAGGTGCTAGCTTGGGTAAGGTCTATCAAAAACTTAAAGAAGGCATTGAAGACATTACATAAAGTTTACATACAAGGCTCCTTAAAAATTACCTTGTGAGAGACCTAAAGGTTTACTTAAGTCATGAAATATTTAAAGTTTATTAAGAGAATTACATAAGCTTACCTAAGTTATGGGATATTTAAAGATTATTTAAAGGATGACATAAAACATAGTTAGGCAATTAGTTAGGGATTTTAGGTTAGGGATATATATAAGGATTATTAAATGATTATTTAGATTTGATTCATAATGTAAGAAAGGGTTACATAGGCTCAAATAAGGGTAACCTACAGACTACCTAAAGGGCTACCTATAAGTTGAATCAAAGACTGCTTAATTTTGAAATCTGAAAAGGAATTTATTCATGTGAAAATAATGATATAAAGGATCTTTCAAAAGATTAGGTCTAGGTCGAATTATGTTCAATAGAAAGCAGTGAAAGTTTTGCTACAATTTGGGTGACGATGGTTGTGATAGTAACAGCCTTGTTACCACTATTGACATTGCTTCCTTGCGCTCACTAGTTAGCACTGCACACAAAGAGGAAAGAAAGAAAGAACGATAAACAAAAAGGGACAAACTGAGACCAAAAAAAAATTGTAATTGGGAGCTTTCAGGAAACAAGAAAAAAGGGTTCCAATTCCATTTTGATATAAAGAGGCCTTGTTGGTAGTCCAATTATAGTTCCATTAAGGGGATTAGTTGTAAATCTACTTTCTAGATTTTCATGGCACGATGGGGCATATGAAAACAACTAATTTTTGGAGCAAAGGAAAAAGATAATGACAACAACACTAACATCAACAGGCAACAAGACAACAACGATGAAAACACTAAAGGAAAATGGGTTTTAACTTTTTGGTTTTTCTTTTGTTTGGGTTTTATTTTTGTGATTAGTTTTTTTTTTATACACTTTTGTCAAGTTTAAAAAAAAATTTATCACCAAAAATTTAATCACTGTTTACAAATTAAACACAATAGACAATTTCTATTATAATGAAAGAGACTTCACCACAATCTTGTTTTTTCTTGGTTTTTGTCATAGTCTTGGAGAAATAGCAAAAGAAGAAGAATATACATATATAAATATATATAATGCATTGTATGTGTGAACATGTTAATACTTAATGGCTAGTCATTCATCAATAATATGTTTTCTAGGATTTGTTTTTTAAAAATTGAATTTGGGGTTTTTCTATTATTGAAGTTGGGTGTAACATTAGTTGGTAATCCAAAGAATAAAATATTATAAGTTTTTTCCCCTAATTTTTGCACAATAGTTTAAAAGTGTATAGGTCATGTTAAACCCAATAAAGTAAAAATGATGGTGTCAAAAGTTATGGCAAAATTAAAGTTCAACTATTTTTTGAAACAACAATTGTTTGTTTGTCACAATTCATTATCATTTTCCATTTGATTTATTTAGTTTTATGTGGTTGGCTTTATAGGTTAAAAGTACCGTGTTGAAATAGGCAATCTTTTAAATGTCAAACCTATTTACAATTGCGCAAATAGGTCTCATTTTAATATTTTGGTATTAAAGTGTTTAGGTCTTGTTGAATCTAGTAGCTTAATGGTTGTGACACTGAGGCCTATAACAAAATTAAGGTTTGGCCTTGGCATAATGCCTTAACAAAGGACTCTTTGGAAAATTTCTTATATTTATTTTTTTCGTGTCATTTAGTATTGTGTGATTAATTTTATAGATTTAACATTACCTTGTAGTGGTAATTAGTCTTTAGAAAGTGGGCCTATGTTCATAATAAACCTCTTACCTCATGGGCATCAAATGTCCCATGTCCCCCAACTCATCACATTTCATTGAACCTCGTAGTTCCCATTGCCCATTTGTCTCATCATGCACCACCAACAACCTATCCTCCACCTCATCCCCCCACATTAACCCCAAACCACCCACTAATTACCCCTCCAATTCTAACAAATCATACACTACCTATTAATTCCCCCTACTAGCCCTTAGCCCTTCATGTGAATGCGGGGTCCCAACCTTACATTTTCCCAAACCCCTTCAATCATGCACAACTAGGACATTTTTTCCTTCCCAATCTATTGGTCCATGCAATTGGCCATGATCATATCCCCCAACCTACCCCCATTTCTTTAACACACTGTCAACCTCCACCTAAAATCTTGTGTTGCACCTGTGAGCACCAATTTACTAATTGAAAGGTTAGGTTGTCATTAACATTCCTATTAGACATCTAATTCATCTAATCCAAACTTTCATGATCATCCTAGCTTAATACCTTCCTTTACTCCCACCTTGCTTACATTAGCTTGGACATGGGTTTGAACATTGGATGACCTTGAGTCCTTTCATTTAGGTTTTTGTCGTCCTTGATTGTATAACCGCATCCCCACTGCTCTACATCATGATGTACGAATGACATTTCGTTTTCCAACATTGGTTAAATTATGCAAAATTCGTACAATGTGGTAACTTGGCATTTGCTCCTCCTATTACCCCAATGGTGTTTCATTTTGCCCTTTCATGGCAACAGAACAAGGCATACGAAAACATGAATTCAACTCAAACATTTTCTAACAAGCAACTAGGAAAACTTGAAGGAGTTTTCTTTTTGGGCCTAAACTTTGCTAACTAATTCAAGTTCAATCGTTTTTCCCTAACATGATCCTCTAACACACAAACACTTGTTCCTTAGTTTAGCCTTTGGGCGTGTAAAGGAATACTCTCAAACAACTCACATTTTCGCACCATTTTTTCCCACACCCACATCCTTTTACACCACTTTAGTTTTCATCACATTACACCCCGAATCAAATGGCTACTTTCCATTTTTCCTTGAAAACTACAAGCCAAATAAAGACCTTGAGTTTTCTTCAAATTCCTTCAAGTTGGCATTCCAATGCATGTTGCATTTATCGATAAATGATCCTTCTAGGATGGTTTTTGAACATCTTTGGGAATGTTTTCACCCTGAAGATTCAGCAAGTGGATTCCTTCAATTGTTCCAACTTTGTTTTCATATCACATAGGGTCACATTCCAACCCAAATTACATGTGTTTTTTGAGGAGCCTAGCACTTAACCATGACCAAGCCTTTAGGTGGAATTTATCCCATTGTAATGGGGAATCATTATATCAAGTTACAAGCTACATTTTATGCCTTCAATTTCGCAAATTTTTTACAACACATTTTTCCCCACACCAATTTAAAGTTGCAACTAAAGGTGGTTGTAATCTGCGGCATCAAGTGCACCTTGGACCTTCACCCCCATCGGGTTGTTATTTAGTTGGATGTGGAAAATGCCTTCAATTTAGTGTTAAGAGGGGTCATATTTCAAGAACTTCATGTAGTAAATGACACTCATATCATTGGTCCCCTTTCAATTGTATCATTTACATATGAACATTTCCAAAATAAACTTTGTGCAATAGGTTTTTCTATCCAACCTAAAAAATGCATAGCATGGTCACCTTCAAGTTCACCACCGGACTTCAACACCCCATCTTAGTTTACCACCCCATCTAAAAGAAATAAAGTCTTGGGGGTTCCATTGGGCACTTTAAATTTCACATCATCCTTCATCAAAGATGCCTTGTTAAAAGATCCTCAACATGTGGACCTTTTCTTTAAAATGGGTGTCGTTTAAGTAATTTTTGGAATTTTAACTCGTTGTTTCGTGTAATGCCCATTGTTTCTTTTACAATGCACACCTCCATTTTTCACCTTCACATAATCCTTTATTTATTTATATTCCTTTTTCCTTGAAGTGTTTAAACATATTTTGGGTCCAAGATCCCTTGATAGCCCAGAAGGACCTATAAATTATAAACAAGCTTCTTTCCCAATAAATTTCGGTGGCATCATGTTCATATTGACATCCACCATCACCTTAGTAGCCTATTTCTAGAATTGGGCCCTTGTTGCCTAAGTCATCATTGCTAGGTTTATGGTTGATCAATGTCCCTTATTTTTTGAAGGTTTAGTTATCACCACCTTAACCTTAAGTTCATAACCAAAACAAGGGGCATGGAAAGGTGAAAGCTAAGAGTGCAACCCGAGAATCACATTCACACTCCCATGAGTGCATGAAAGTGTGAGGGAACAAGCCCATACACTCCCAAGTGGGCTCCCACTTTGGGAGTTAAAGTTCCAGGGGACTTCCAAATTTTTTTAAAATGATTTGAGGGGTCAAAATTCATTGGATTGAAAATTTCGTTATATCATTAAATTTTTTTTGAGACATAGATGTTTAAATGGGCTTGCATGATCCATTTGAGTACTTACAACATAAGTTATGGCCCAAAAAAACATTAGGAGTCAAAGTGTCAATTTGACTCCTAACCATTAAAAATCGGGAATTGCACTGAATTACATGCATGTAGGGGGGCATGCCACATATAGTTGGGAAGTTCTTGAAAGGGATATAACTTTTCTTTAAACTTCATTTCAATCAAAGGTCTACACAAAAAATTATAAGTGTCCAAAGCGACAAAAAACCCAATTTCGAGAATTTCGAAACTCTCGACTTAAAAGTCCTAAGAAAACTAACATTTGGGTGTAACCCCCATGGCTACTCACAAAAAATATTATAAAGGGGGAAGGTGGTGGCTTCCCAACTCCAAGCCATGTTGAGTCTTGTGAATCCGTGTATGCCCATGGTTTGTCCATGCATAAAAAATGTTCCAACTATGCATTAATCAACTTGTTGTTTAGTTGGTGCATGTCCATATGAATAATTGACCAGCTTGTCGGTCATCCTAATCCCCATCCTGAAGGTCCAACATACCTTTTTTACCTTCGAAGTGTTACGAACTAAGGAACGTACCCAACTCCTTTTTCTTTCATTGTTTCCACTTTTGGATTCGCATTTGAATCTTTCAAGGAGTTTGGGGGTGCGTCATTAGCATGAGTTAACAATAACACATTTCCTTTCCAACAATACTTCAATGCGATATGCAATTTTCTACCATCCCTAGCCCATGTGTGTCTTCCTTTATTTGAATAACTTATCAAACAACTTCAAGATTTTGTTTTGAAGTGTCTACAACATCATACCTTTTCAACATTTTTTTCAATGGGATATTTGAAGCCCATCGTGCCCATATTTTATCATGTTTTGGCCTAGGGGTGGATGATTAGCTTATAACTCAACTAATTTTCTTAGCCTTTTGATTACTTTCCCCAATTTTTTTCCATAACACTTTGTATGCAACTTGGACTACCCCATCCTTCAATTGCAAGCATCCCTTCGTGTGTGTGCGCACATCTCATCAACCTTATGGGTATCCACCTTTTAAGTTATGCTCCTAACAATGAACGCACTGGAACCCATGATGCAATTTGTGACACCTTTACCACCATTGCTCGAGAAACTAACTTCAATGTGGGACAAAAACAATTATATGTGCTTCCTTCAACCACATTCAATTCCTTTCATCGACAAATACACATTATGTTTACCAAACATAACATTCACACCTTAACTAATGTTGTCATTATTGACCCAACGTGAATGGATCTATTTCCCCGATTTTTTGCAACGCAAAGATTTGTCACTTTTGATGCAGCTCAAGCCAAAGAAAGGAGTTATCACAACTAACACCACATTGATCAAATCCTCCCTTAACAATTGAGATATTTGGTTGCTTACACAAACATGTCAATGTGTTTTTACATGATTATGTTAATGCCATTTGGAGCTTGAAAGGCCATAGGGCCCTCATCTTTCTACCTTGCTCAATTTTCTTCGTAATTTTTTTTTGATCACATTATAAAGGATGCAAATGTCCCCCATTTTAAATCAAGCAATAACCATAGTTTTAGCTACTTCCCGACTTCCACCCCTTCAAGACATACCTCCCATCACCATAACCGATCTATTGTACATCATTGGTCTTTTACATATAATTATGACCAACCTACCAGAGGTGGTTGGTTATGGACATGGAAAGATTTTCACACCTATTTTGAGCCTACTTGACGTCTTGTCACTTCTCCCTTTTCTTTAATTTTATTCCTTTGTACATTTTCCTAATTTACGATGTGTTTTTTAATAAAGCTTTACATGACTTAAATAAAATTATGTTCTATGAAAAGCGTTGTTAGATTTTTTTTTTAAAATGGTAGGTTCGTAACTTAAGTAGTTAAATAGTTTAGATAGGATAATAAGTAAATAGGGAACAATTTTTTTTTTCAA
>Ga0116230_10002265_pt1 | contig 18546 bp, 24 predicted proteins | sample S1TSphfallax_3_FD_88678 | JGI IMG/M metagenome (GOLD analysis project Ga0116230, IMG submission 88678) | Host-associated microbial communities from peat moss isolated from Minnesota, USA - S1T2_Fd - Sphagnum fallax MG | ecosystem: Host-associated > Plants > Peat moss > Unclassified | place...
GCGGCAAGCTCAACAAGTGGTTCGAGGACCACACCCTGGTCGACCAGCATTTCGTCAAAGACGACTCGATGACGGTCGGCGAGCTGGTTGCTTCCGTCTCGGGGGTCCTCGGCGAGAAGATCTCGGTCCGTCGCTTCGTCAAGTTCACGTTGGGCGAGGGTTAGGCCGGACGGCGCGGTAAGAACGCGACCGATGGCCGAACCCCACTACCGTCGCGTCCTGCTCAAGCTCTCCGGCGAGGCGTTCGCCGGGGGCGGCAACCAGGTCGACGTCGACACCACCTCGGCGATGGCCGAACAAATCGCCCAAGTCCATGCCGACGGCGTCTCGATCGCCGTCGTCGTGGGCGGCGGAAACATCTGGCGCGGCAAGGCCCACGAGGCCGCCGGGATGGAACGCGCGACGGCCGATTATATGGGCATGCTCGCGACCGTGATCAACGGTCTCGCGCTCCAGGATGCCCTCGAGCGCCTGGGCGTGCCGACCCGTGTCCAGACGGCGATCGAGATGCACCAGATCGCGGAACCCTACATCCGCCGCCGCGCGATGCGGCACTTGGAGAAGGGGCGGGTCGTCGTCTTTGCGGCGGGTACCGGCAACCCGTACTTCACGACCGATACGACCGCCGCGCTGCGGGCGGTCGAGATGGGCGCGCAGGCGATCCTCAAGGCGACCAAAGTGGACGGCGTCTATAGCGCCGATCCGAAGAAAGATCCGACCGCGACGCGCTTCGCGCAAGTCGACTACCTGAGCGCGCTGCAACTCGGGCTCGAAGTCATGGATAATACGGCGCTGACGCTGTGCATGGACAACAAACTGCCGATCATCGTCTTCGATATGAACGTGGCCGGGAATATCCGCCGCGTCGTGATGGGCGAAGAAGTCGGCACGATCGTCGGTCCGGCGCGCGAGCACGCTCTGGGAGAAGCACGTGGCTAGTTTAGATGACGTCTACAAAGATACCGACGGCAAGATGACCAAAGCGATCGAATCGACGCGCACCGAGTTTTCGTCGATCCGCACCGGTCGCGCCGCACCCTCGCTGCTCGACCGGCTGCAAGTCGAAGCCTACGGCTCGTCGGTACCGCTCAAGCAAGTCGCCAGCGTCTCCTCCCCCGACGGGCGCTCGCTGCAGGTCTCGGCGTTCGACAAGAGCGTGGTCGGCGCGATCCGCAAAGCGATCGAGACCTCCGATCTCGGCCTCAACCCGAACGTCGACGGCCAAACGATTCGCTTGGGGATCCCGCCGCTCACCGAAGAGCGTCGCAAAGACCTCGTCAAAGTGGTGCGCAAAAAAGGCGAGGACGGCAAGGTCGCGATTCGAAACATCCGCCACAAAGCGACCGACGAAGTGAAGGCGTTGCTCAAAGCGGGCACGATCACCGAAGATGAAAATAAGCGCGCGGCCGATCACGTGCAGAAGTTGACCGACAAGGCGATCAAAGCGATCGACGAACTCGTCGGGCACAAAGAAAAAGAGATCATGGAAGTCTGATGCACGAGTCGCTCACGCTGGCTCCCGAGGTACTTGCGCGCCGTGCACTCGGCGATCGCCCGATCGCGCTGCAGATGCTCGTGCCGCCGTATCCGGCGTTCGGTGTCGGCGTGCTGCGCGTGCTGCGCGTCGCGGATGGCGCCGCCGGCTGGGACGTGACCGTGGGCTACGATCGCTACGAGCGGCTCGGCTGACGTGGCGACGCTGCTGCGCCCGCCGGCCGGCGTCGCGCTCGACGCCGCCACGATGCCGCGCCACGTGGCAATCATCATGGACGGCAACCGCCGCTGGGCCAAGGCGCACTTCTTGCCGGCGATCGAGGGCCATCGGCGCGGGATCGGCGCGCTGCGCGAGATCACGCGCGCCGCGAGCGACTGGGGCATCCCGACGCTGACCGTCTACGGCTTTTCGACCGAGAACTGGAAGCGCGACGCGACCGAGATCTCGCTCTTGCTCGATCTGTGCGTCTATTTTGCGCAGAACGAGCTCGCCGAATTGCGTCGCAACGACGTGCGCGTCAACGTGATCGGCCGCTACCAGGCGCTGCCGTCCGGCTCGCGCGACGCACTCGATCGGCTGCAGGAGAAGACCGCGAACTGCGGCGGCCTGGTCTTGAATCTCGCCGTGAATTACAGCGGCCGCAGCGAAGTCCGCGACGCCGTGGTCGCGCTCGCCGAAGACGTCAAAGCGGGCAAGATCGCCCCCGTCGCGATCGATGAAAAGCTGATCGCCTCGTACCTCTCGACGGCGGCCTTCCCCGATCCCGATCTCTTGATCCGGCCGGGCGGCGAATCGCGACTCTCGAATTTCTTGCTCTACCAGGCTGCCTACACCGAGCTCGTGATGACGGACGTGTTCTGGCCGGACTTCGGCCGCGATGCGTTCGCGCACGCGATCGCCGAATTTCAGCGCCGCGCGCGCCGCTTCGGAGGACCGTGAACGTCGCGCCGGCCGCGGTGAACGTGCCGCGTCTGGCCACGCGCCGGGTCTGGATCGGGCTCGTGCTCGCGGTGGTCGGTATCGGCGCCGTCTTTTACGCGCCGGCCTTCGCGTTGCTCGTCGAGGCGATCGCGATCGGCGCGCTGTGGGAACTCGGCAAACTCGCCGAGAGCAAAGGCGTCGGGCTGGAATTCACGGTCGCCGCGCTCGCGGTCAGTGCCTATATCGGGCTGACGTTCTTCGGGCGCATCGGACGCTTCGAGGGCGATCTGCTCTCGCTCACGGTCGTCGCGGCGCTCGCGACAGCGACGTTCCTCGAGCGCGGACACCAGCTGATGCGCTCGGCGTTCACGCTCCTCGGCGTGCTCTACATCGGGAAACTGATTTCGTATTTCGTCGCGATCCGCGCGCTGCCGGGCCTTGGGATCCCGCTCACGATCATGGTCATCGTCATCATCGCGCTCACCGACATCGGCGCGATGGTGGTGGGCACGACGCTCGGGCGCATGCCGCTCTCGCCGATCTCGCCGCGTAAGACGGTCGAAGGCGCGATCGGCGGACTGATCTTGGCCGGCCTCGCGGGGATCGGCTTCACCATGGCCCTGCACTGGCCGTGGTGGGAGGGCGCGAGCATCGGCTTCGTGACGTCGCTTGCCGCGCAAGCCGGCGACCTGATCGAATCGGCCCTCAAACGCGACGCGAAAGTCAAAGACGCGGGCTCGGCGATCGGCGGTCACGGCGGAGTACTCGACCGGTTCGACTCGTATCTCTTCGGCGGCATCGCGTTTTATTTTTCGCTCTTCATGTTCCACATCACGCCGGCCGCGCTTCCGTAAGCCGTCGCACGTCTCACGGAAAAAAGACGAAGTATTCCGCGTCCCGAGGCGAACATGAAGCCTCCGTGAAACGCATTGCGATCCTCGGTTCGACCGGGAGCATCGGCCGGCAAGCCCTCGACGTCATCGGCCGGTTTCCCGATCGCTTTACCGTCACCGGTCTCGCGGCCGGGAAAAACACGGCTCTGCACGCCGAGCAGATCGAGCGCTTTCGGCCCGCCGTCGCCAGCACGGCCGCGGACGGCGCGGCGGGATTACGCGCGGTCGCGTGCGAGAGCGGCGCGGACATCGTGCTCGCCGCGACCGACGGCGCCGTCGCGTTCGATGCCGTCTTCGCGGCCGTCGATGCCGGCATCGATATCGCGATCGCCAACAAAGAACTGGTCGTCGCGGCCGGCGAGTTGCTCTTCGCCCACGCAGCGCGCAGCGGTGCGCGCTTGCTGCCGGTCGATAGCGAACACAGCGCGATCTTTCAGTGCCTGGTCGGCGAGCCGCTCGAACGCGTCGCCGCCATCGCGCTGACGGCGTCGGGCGGCCCGTTCTGGTCGAAGAGCCGCGACGAGATGGCGAACGCCACCGTGGCCCAAGCGCTGCGCCATCCGACCTGGCAAATGGGCGTCAAGAACACCATCGATTCCGCCACCCTGATGAACAAAGGGTTGGAAGTGATCGAAGCGAGCCGATTCTTCGGCCTGCCCGGCGAACGGATCGGCGTGCTCGTTCACCGCACCAGCCTCGCGCACGGCTTCGCCATCTTCACCGACGGCAGCGTGAAGGCCCAGCTCGCCCCGCCCGATATGCGGCTTCCGATCGGCTACGCGCTGGCCTATCCCGACCGGTTGCCCGATCGGATGGTCACGGATCCCTTCGCCGCGCTGGGGGCCGAGGTCACCGAGTCGTCCGTTTCGATGCTCTTCGAGCGGCCGGACCGCGACCGTTTTCCGTGTCTTGGCCTTGCCTACGAGGCGCTGGCGCGCGGCGGCACCGCCCCGGCCGCGCTTTCGGCCGCCAACGAAATCGCCGTCGAGGCGTTCGTGAGCGGGGCGATCCGCTTCGGATCGATCGCCGACTGCATCGCTGAGGCGCTGGCGGCGGTCCAAACGAGTGAACTCACCCTCGACGCGGTTCGCGCGGCCGATCGCGCAGCCCGTGAGGCCGCCGGCCGGGCGGTCGAACGCCACCGAATGGAAGTAAAGAACGCATGATCGCACTCGTGGCCCTCGCCGTTCCGAGCCTGATCGGGATCGAGAAGATCGTGGTCTTCCTGATCATGCTCTCGATCCTGATCGTGCTGCACGAAGGCGGCCATTTTCTGGTCGCGCGGCTCAACCGGGTGCGGGTCAACGACTTCGCGGTCGGCATGGGGCCGACGCTGCTCAAGTGGACGTCGCCACGGAGCGGGACGAACTACCGGCTGAATCTCTTCCCGATCGGCGGGTACTGCGCGATGCAGGGCGAGGACGGGAAGACGAGCGAGGCCGAACAGCAGCGCGAATTCCGTGCCGTGGATCCGGCCCGCACATACGTCGAACCGGACAACTTCCAAGCCAAGACGCCCCTGCGCCGGCTTGCGATCGTCGTCGCCGGTCCGGTCGCGAATTTCCTCCTCGCGCTCGCGCTGTTTTTCGGCGCGGCCGTCCTCTTCGGCGTCCCCTCGGATGAGGCCGCGCCGCAGATCGCCGAGCTCACGCCGAACCTGCCCGCGCAGGCGGTCGGGCTGCAGGTCGGCGACACGATCGTGCGTGTCGGCGACACCACGATCACGAACGGCAACATGCTCGTCGCGCTGATCCACGGCTCGGCGGGGAAGCGGCTCCACCTCGTGTACGTGCGCGACGGCGTCCAGCATGCCGTCGACGTCACGGCGGTCCTCCACAAGGATCCGATCTCCGGCAAAATGGTCGGCGTGATCGGCTTCGTGCCGCGCGCGGTCTTCAAACCGGTCGGGTTCATTCCGGCCTTGGGCGTCGCCTGGGATGAGTTCAGCGGTTCGATCGGTCAGCAAGCCGGCGGGCTCATCGCGCTCGTTTCGCACCCGGCGGCGAATGCCGGCCAGCTGCACGGCATCGTCGGCATCGCGCAGGTGGCGGGGACGGTCCAGGACTTCGGCTGGGCGCCCTACCTCTCGCTCGCGGCGGCGATCTCGATCTCGCTCGGCATCTTCAATCTGCTACCGGTCCCGGCGCTCGATGGCGGCCGGGCGGCGTTCATCGTGGTCGAGATGCTGCGCGGCCATCCGGTCGACCCCGAAAAAGAAGCGTACGTCCACTTGGGCGGCTTTGCGGTGCTCATCGCGCTGATCCTGATGGTGTCGTATCGCGACATCGCGCGCATCGTCAGCGGCCAAGGCGCGTTCTAGGCGCCATCGCACGGAAAGGCGAAGACTCGATTCATGATCCGGTTACGACGCAAGACCAAAGCGATTCTGCTCGAGAACAAATCGCAGTGGTCGCACGACGCGAAGAAAGTCTGGATCGGCGGCGATCATCCGGTTGCGGTGCAATCGATGACGACGACCGATACGGCCGACGTTGACAAGACGCTCGAACAGGTCTATGCGCTGGCGATGGCCGGCTGCGAGATCGTGCGCGTCACCTGTCAGGATCCGCGCGATGCGGCGGGGCTGCCCGCGATCGTCGCTCGCTCGCCCGTGCCGATCGTCGCCGACGTCCACTTCGATCACAAGATGGCGCTCGCCGCGCTCGACGCCGGCGTTGCGAAGCTGCGGCTCAATCCGGGCAATATCACCGATCCGGCCAAGACGCGCGAGGTCGTGAAGGTCGCGCTCGAGCGGAAGACCCCGATTCGCATCGGCGTCAACATGGGCTCGCTCGCCGCCGACATCGAGAAGAAACTCGGCCATACGCCGGAGGGGCTCGTCGCCTCGGCCCTGCGCCATGTCGATATTCTCGAAGATCTCGGTCACACCGACATCATCATCTCGGTCAAGGCGCACGACGCCCCGACCACGATCTACAGCTATCGCCTCTTGGCGAAGGCGCTCGACGAGCGCGGCTCGCCCTATCCGCTCCACCTGGGGGTTACCGAAGCGGGCTTGCCCTTCGACGGCACGATCCGCTCCGCGATCGGCATGGGCGTGCTCCTCTGGGAGGGGATCGGGGATACGCTGCGCGTATCGCTCGCGGCCGACCCGGTCGAAGAAGTCCCCGTCGCGTGGGGCATCTTGCGCGCCCTGCAGATCCGCGAGAAGGGCTTCGAGATCACGGCCTGCCCGTCGTGCGGCCGAGCCGAGATCCAGGTCGTTGCGCTGGCGAAACTCGTCGAGGGCGTCGCCGCCGAGTACACGGCGCCGGTCAAGGTGGCCGTGATGGGCTGCGTCGTGAACGGTCCGGGCGAGTCCAAGATGGCCGACGTCGGGATCGCCGGCGGCAAGGGCAAGGGCGCCATCTATCGCAAGGGCGAGTTGGTCGGAACCTTCCCGGAAGACCGGCTGCTGGGCGCGCTGCGCGAAGAGATCGAGAAAGTCATCGCCGAGCAGTACCCCGACTACGCCCACGAAATCGGCCGCACTCCCCAGCCGGTCTAAGACTTCGGTTCTACGCTGGTCTTGGCCACCCGGCCCGCCGGGCGAAAGAAAATCTCATCGAACGTCGGTAACGTCCGCTGGGGAGGCGCCGTTTCCTTGACGAACGATTCCGTACCAGCACCCCCCGTTCACTCGTCGCCTGCACAACTTTTATGAAACACGACACGTTGCCGAGCCTCCGCCTCCTGATCGCAACCGCCGTAACGGCGCTGGTCGCGTCGGTTGGTGTTGCGCTCTCGACGCCCGCGACGATGAGCGTCGACGGCCAGCGGGTGGTCGCCGACGTCGCTCCGGTGACGACCGGGTCGGATGCCTACGTTCCGATCCGCGCGCTCACGAGTGCCAGCGGCGGCGAGACCGCCTTCGATGCCGCGAGCGGCACGATCACGATCCGTCACGGCAGCGACACCCTCGAGATGAAACTCGGCCAGCGGGCTGCCACGCTCAACGGCGTGCCGATCACGCTCGCCCACGCGCCCTTCGTCGTGCGCGGCCGCACGATGGTCGGCAGCACGGTCGTTGCCGATGCTTTCGGGTCGCGCGTCCGGTACGACGCGAAGCGTGCTCGCGTCGAGATCCGTAATCCGGGTGTCGTCGTCGCCGGCGCGCCCGACGACGACTCCGACTCGCCCTAGAGCCGTGCGTTCCGGCCGGGACGCTGAACGACACCTACGTGCCGCCGGCGCCGCTGAAGAGCGCGGACAGCGCCGCGCCGCCGAGCGTGACGAGCGCGGGAGCGATCCAGAGGAGCGGCCCGCGCACGCCGGCGGCGTAGCGGAGAACCAAGCCGTTGAGGGCGGCGCCCCAGAGCGCAAAGACGCTGAGCGCGCCGAGGAATGCGCCGGCTGGTCCGTGCATTCCGGGTGCAAGCATGCCGAGGCCCGGCGTCGCGCGGGCTACATCGGCGAGCGATGCGAACGCGGCGGGTCCGTCGATCGCGCAGACGATCGCGGTGACCGCGGTCGCGAGGCCGAGCGACGGGATCGCCACGTGCATCGAAGCCGCCCACAGCACGCGGAACCCGCCGCGCCCACCGCCGAGCGCGCTCGCAAGCAGCATGAGCAGCGCGTTGCCGAGGATTCCCGCCACGAAGAACAGGACGATCTGCACGTACGCGAGCACGCTTTGTAGCAGCGAGGGATGCGCCGTCGCGTACAAGATCCGATCGCGCTGCGCGTCCGTGAAGTTTGCAAAGGCGGCGTTCGTGGCGAGCAGATGTGTCATGGTGGTGGAACTGACCTGGAGCATGACCGGGCGTTCGACGACGAAGCCGACCGCGGCGAGCGCGAGCACGATGCCGAAGGCGAGGAGCCAATGCGGCCGGTCGCGGAGCGAGCCGAACGCGCGTGCGGGATTGAGCACGGTGTCGATGACGTCATCCAACGGACCCCCGTGCGCGGGTTGAGCAATCGATGTAGCCATGATGATCTCCCTAACTGGCGTCGGTGATTAGATGGGATCGGCCTCCGACGGCGGATCGGGCGATGTCCACGCCACGATCGTCGTCGGAAGCACGAGTGGAATCAGGACCGCTGAGAAGAGTGTGGTGAAGGCGAAGAACATCCGGTTGGCGGTGAACGCTTTCTCGCACCCGAGCGGGTTGACGAGAATGAGGACGAAGAGCGCGGCGCCGGCGAGCGTTCCGACGACGTAGAGCGTGCGATAGGCATTGCGCATGGCCGCATCGCGGATTTGGATCAATCGCTCGTCGAGCAGATCGTCCTCGATGTTTGCGGCGTTGATCGTGTTGCGCGCCATCAAGCGGGCGTATCCGACGAGCGCGCAGATTGCGGCGATGACGGCGAGCGCGGAGATCCCGATCGCGGCTTCATCGGAGAAGGCCCGGCTAAGGAGCCACAGCGCAATCATGGCCGCCCATCCGCCGTAGAGAAACACGACCCAGCGACGGCGGTTCGCTTGCGATTCAACGGAATCTGAGAGTGACGTTCGATACGAGCGGATCATCGTTACCCCTTCGCTTTTGGCGAGAGCGCCGAATCATAGAGCTGTTCGCTCATCGGCGTGAATGGTGAGCGAGAGAAGATCGCCTCGATCGGTAGCGCGAAAAATTCGCTGGCTCGAAACGCGAGCTCGAGGCTCGGATTGTATTCGCCCCGTTCGAGATAGCCGACGGTCTGATAGTTGACGTTGAGCGCGTCGGCGAGCTGCTGGCGCGTGAGGCCGCGTTCGGCCCGGAGCACCGCCAGCCGGTTCACGATCGAGGATTTTTCGTCCCGTTTTTCCCTAGCCATGCTCCATTATATATAATAACTACAACAAATTGTCAAGTGGGCAAGCAGGATCGGATTGGGTCGGGTGCGCCCCGGGGGCGCGATCCTTTATTCGAAGAGTGAAACGCGCGCGTCGCCGGCCCTCCGGCGCACCCCCTCAATTTTGATGGTCAATGCGCATCTTTTTGGCCGTGCGCTCGCCGCATATGCTTGCTCTCGTGGACGACGAGACGTCAGGACCGCCTCGCACCCACATTTTTTTCCACCCATCGCTTGAGAGGAGTGACCTAACAATGCGCAAGTCCCTTCGTTTGATCGCGGCCGCCGGTTCGAGTTTGGTGCTGGCGTGCTCGCTCTTCGGTTCGGCTTCGGCCGCCCCGCTGCTCGCACTCGCGCCCGTCGGTGCGCTCAGCGCCGCGTCGCCTTCCAGCATTCCTTACACGATCACTTCGGTGACGGTGACGACGAGCTCGACGACGTTCTTCTCGCCGGCGACCAGCACGTCGACCACCTCCACCACCTCGACCACGTCCACGACGTCGGCGGGCGCGGTCTCAGCGAGCACGGACGCCTCGTTCGACTAACCCATCGGGGCCAATCCATCCGCCGTCGCGCGGTGCGTCCGGCGCACCGCGCGACGAACCCCTCCCAAGGAGTTGCTATGATCGCCACCGTCTCGCCGCCGCGAGCCGCACATGTCGCGCGGAGTCTCCTCATGGTCGCGGTTGGTCTCGTCTTTACCGCGCACTTCGCGCTCACGACCCTCTACGATTTGCCGAGCAATCCGATCAGCGTGCGTTATCGCGCGCTCACCAACGCCTACGTGCTGCCGCTATTTTCGCAGAACTGGTCGTTCTTCGCTCCGACCCCGCCGAATCGCGACGACTTCTTGATCGCGCGCTACCGGTTGGCTCCCGATCGGCACGGCGTCGTGCGCTACTCGAGTTGGGTTTCGCTCTCGCTTGCGCTCAATGCCGAGGTTCAAGGGAACCGGTTTAGCCCGGTGGAGATCGTCCAATTGATGACGAGTAACGTCGTCAACGACATGAATCCCTATTTCTCTCGCTTCGTCGTGCGAACGCTTGCGGATACGAGGCTCGTGCCGATCGGCCGGTTCCCGGTGGAGATGCAAATGCTCTACCGCGAAATCATGGCCTCGCGGGTCCTCTTGCCGGGTGTGCTGCGGACCGCGCCGGTCGATGCGGTGCAGCTCGGCGTCGTCCATCATCTCTATCCGCGCTTTTCCGAGCGCTACGTGCCGGACGATCTGCAGCAACACAACACCATCAATTATTTGCCCTGGGTTCGCTATACCGCGGTGGCCGGATACGCGCGGGAGAGCCGCTCGTGAGCGCCGCGCTCGCCGGCCGCTGGCAGCGTCTCCTGGACGCCGCGGGAACCGAGCGGCGCCTCATCGCGACGGCGCTCATCCGCATCGGTTTCGGTGCGCTGCTGTGCGTGTATTACGCGGTGCATGCGTTCCAGCGCGAATTCGTGTGGGGGCCGCACGGCGTCTTGAGTTCGCCGATGATCGCCTCGGTGATCAAGCTCGACCATGCCTATTCGCTCTACGCGCTCTCGGATTCGCTGCTAGTCTTCAATCTGCTGTATCTCTGCGGCTTCTTGGTTTCGGTGGCGTTTCTGCTGGGCTGGAAGTCGCGCATCATGAGCGTGCTCTTTTTCGTCTTCACGTGGTCGCTCTACCAGCGCAATTACTTTGCGATCGACGGCGGCGACAACGTGATCTTCCTGATCAGCTTCTATCTGATGTTCGCCGACGTCGGCCGGCGTTTCTCGCTCGACGCCTACGCCGCCGCGCGGTCTGGGCGCGAGGTTGCAGTGCCCTGGTGGCGCGCGATGCTCCACAATTATGCCGTGCTCGCCTGCCTCGTGCAGATCTGCATGCTCTACCTGTTCGCGGGACTCTGGAAAGCGAATAGCCACATGTGGCTCGACGGGACCGCGATCTACTACATCTTGCGCGTGAACGAATTTCAACTGCCGGGGATTTCGCCGCTCATCTATCACTCCGCGCTGCTCGGCGTCCTCTCGTGCTACGCCACGATCATCTTCGAGATGTTGCTGCCGTTCGACGTTTGGAAACGGAACATGCGCATTTGGATGCTGCTGGGGGCGATCGTGCTTCATCTCTCGATCGGGATCGTGATGGGCTTGATGTACTTCTCGCTCGCGATGATCGCCGCGGACCTGATCTTCCTCGCCGACGATCAGTACGTGCACTACGCCGGTCGCGTACGAGCGTTGGCAACGGCGCTGCGGCGCTTCCTCGAGGGACCCGCAGGCGCGGCGGAGCCGGCCTTCGCGTTCGCGGACGAACCACGATGATCGAACTCGATGCGGTCGGCTATTCCTACCCGCGCTTCCGGCTCGAGCCGATGACGTGCGCGTTCGAGCCGGGGATCACCGCCGTGGTCGGTCCGAACGGCGCGGGAAAGACGACCCTGCTTTCGATCGTCAGCGGTCTCTCTACCCGGTACGAAGGGACCGTGCGGATCGGCGGCCGCCCGGTTACCCCCGCCGAGACGCGCCGGCTCGTTGCCAACGCGGCGCTCGTGCGTCACTGGTACGATCGCCGCTCGCTGCGCGACCACGCGGCGCTCTTCGCTGCCGGGTTTCCCGATTTTTCACCCACGCGCTTTCTCACGCGCGTGCGCGCGGCGGGACTCGACGAGACCGCTCCGCTCGGATCGTTCTCTGCCGGGATGAAGACGGCGGCCGCGATCGCCGCGGCCCGTGCGCGCGACGTACGGGCCCTGGTCTTCGACGAACCCTGGAACGATCTCGATCCGCTGGCGCGCGCCGCACTCTCCTCCGAGCTCACCGCGCTCGCCGCCTCAGGGGACATCACGCTCTTCGTTTCATCGCACGATCTGGAGATCGTGCGCGCGGTCGCCGGACGGTTTGCGTTCGTCGCCGGCGGACGCCTGCGCGCGCTTGGGTCGCTCGAAGCGATCGCCCGCGCGCACGATCTCGCGGCCGGTGTCCCGTCCTTGGAACTCTACGAGCGGGTGGTGGCGGTATGCGCTTGACGCTGGCGCTGGGAGCGCAAGATCTGCGCGCGAACGCGGTACTGCTGGCGTTCTTCGTCGTCGCCGGCATCATCGCGCCGGCGCTCGCCGTAAGCGCGCACGTCGTGGTTCCGCTAGCCGCTGAGTGGATTTTCATCACGTTCGGAATCACGACGATCCCCGTCATGGCCGGCTTCTGGTGCGTCGGGGCGGAGAAGATGTCGGGCAGCATGCGCGTGCTGGCGGGGCTCGCCGTCTCGCGTTCCGCCGTCGTCTGCGCGAAACATCTCGAAGCGGTTTTGCTCTGCGGCGGCTTCATCGTCGCCGGGGCGGCCGTCTTTCTCATGCTGCACGTCGACGGACCGGCAACCTCGACGATGCTGTTGGCCGTTGCGCTCCCGGCGGCCATCGCGGCCGGCGCGGTCGCGACCACCTTGAGCTTCGTGTGTCCGCCGCAAATGGCGCTCGTGCTCGTGATGGTTGGATCGCTCTGTGCGGCGTGGCCGGTCGGGAACCTGCTCGTCACGCACTACGTGCGCGACTCGGTCGCGACGGCTCTCGCGGTATGGTTTGCGAGCGGCGTGTTGACGCTCGCCGGGATCGTTCTCTCTTCCGTGATCTGGGGCTCGCGCGACGATGTCTGCCGCTGACGGCGCGCGCGCGTATTACGACGGCGATTGCGGCGTCTGTTCGGCCGTCGTCGCGTGGCTGCGTCCGCGGGTGCCGGGCGTGACGTTTGTCGCCTTCCAACGAGCCGACGCGGACGAACTCGCGGCCTGCGGTTTATCCGCCGGGCGCTGCTCCGAGGGGCTCCAACTCGTCTGCGATGGTCAGGTCGCGGCGTCCGGCGCCGATGCGTTCAACGCGCTCGCCGTCATCGGACGGTTGCCGGGTTGGCGCCTCGCGGCGCTGGTCGCCGCGTGCCCGCCCCTGCGCTCGCTCGAGCGCCTGGTCTACGCCGCGTTCGCGCGTCGACGGGCCGCGATCTCGCGCGCGCTCGGGCACACAGCCTGTCGCCTATCTTGACACAATGTTGTATTTATTGTAAGATTTATCCACTAGTTACGTTATTTAGAAGTCATACTCAATACGTGCTCGTGGGGGTGTGAGTTGAAACGGTCACCGCTGGAGATTCATGTCTCGGATCTTGAGATGCGGATTCTTTCCGGCCTCATGGAAGGCTATCAGACCAAGGAAATCGCCGCCATGCTCGGACGCCGAGCGCCGACCATCGAAGGCCATATTCGGATTCTGTTCGCGAAATTCAACGCCCGCTCGCGGGCGCACCTCGTGGCGATGGCCATGCGGGCGGGACTGCTCGACACCCATGGAGCCGCCGCGGAGCCGGTCAGCGCGTAGCGGGTCGCGCGCAACGCCGTCGTGTTGCGGTCGAGGGCGAGCTCAGCGTCGGATCGGGAGTGCCGTTTGTGCGAGGGTGTATTCGACGAGGCGTTCGAGGTTGGTCTCGAACGAGTCGGTGCCGGTGTCCAGCAGCAGATCGGGATGTTCGGGCGCTTCGTACGGCGCGGAGATGCCGGTGAATTCGGCGATCTCGCCGCGCCGTGCGCGCGCGTAGAGGCCTTTGACGTCGCGCGCTTCGCACGCGGCGAGATCGGCGCTGAGCGCGATTTCGTGGAACGCTTCGCCGGCGGCTTCGCGCGCCGTTTGCCGGTCGCGCGCGAGCGGCGAGATGAAGGCCGCAATCGTGATGATCCCGGCGTCGGCGAAGAGTGCGGCCACTTCGCCGACGCGGCGAATGTTTTCGGTGCGGTCATCCGGTGAGAAGCCGAGATCGCGATTGATTCCGGCGCGGATGTTGTCGCCGTCGAGGACGTAGACGTTCATGCCGCGCTCGAAGAGCCGGCGTTCGAGCGCCATCGCGAGGGTCGATTTCCCGGAACCTGAGAGGCCCGTCATCCACAGCACCGCGCCGCGATGGCCGCGGCGCTCCGCGCGCTCGTCGCGTGAGACGAGATGCGCGTGCGGCGTGAGGTTCGAGGAGCGCGTCTCGTCGACGATCGCACGGACGGTTCCGCCGGCGACGACCTCGCTGCCGCGCAAGATGACGCAGCGCGCCGAGCCCGTTTCGCGCGTGTCGAGCGCGAGCAGCGCCGTGCTGCGCAAACGGGCTTCGAGCACCGTATATTGGCTCGCGGCGGCAGTCGTTTCGAGCGAACGCGTGTCGATGACGCGCGTGATCGCTTCGAGCGAGACGCGCGCCTCGGTTGGTCCGAACTGCACGCGCAGCCGCTCGCCGGGGACGGGTGGCTCTTCGGCGAGCCAAAAGAGCGCAACATCGAAGGCCGGCGCGCGCGCCGGTGCCTCACCGACATGCGTGATGAGGTCGCCGCGATCGACGTAGACGGGCGTCTCGAGCGTGAACCCGATCGATTCGCCGGCGAGCGCGACTGGTGGTCCCGGCTCGGGCCACCGTTCGATGCTTGCCACGCGCGCCGTCGTGCCGGCCGGTGCGACCGCGATCACGTCGCCCTGCGCGAGGCGCCCCGCTTCGATCCGGCCGGCGATGATCCGCCGGGTTCCGAAGCGGTAGACGTCTTGCACCCGCAGCCGCAGCGGGGCGTCGGTGCGCGGCGCCGCCGGCGTGAAGCCGGCGAGCATCTCGACGATCGTCGCGCCGGTGTACCACGGCATGCGTGGCGACCGCGCGATCAGCGAATCGCCTTCGCGCGCCGAGATCGGGACGATCGCGGCGGGCGTGATACCGAGCTCGGCGAGGTGCGCGCGGATCTCGGCGGCGACGCGCTTGTAGGCCTTGCGATCGTAGTCGGCCGCGTCCATCTTGTTGATCGCGACGACGACCTGTTCGATGCCGAGCAAGCCCAGCAGGTAGGCGTGGCGGCGCGTCTGTTCGCTGACGCCTTCGGTCACGTCGACGAGCAGGATCGCGGCGTCGGCTTCGGCGGCGCCGCTCAGCATGTTTGCGATGAACTGGCGATGACCGGGCGCATCGATGATCGCGTAGCGGCGCCCGTCGTGCCGGAACCAGACGCGCGTCGTGTCGATCGTGATCGCTTGATCGCGTTCCGCTTGCAGCGCGTCGAGGACGAACGACCATTCGATCGGCACGCCACGGCGTTTGCTCGATGCGAGGATTTCGTCGAACTTCCCGTCGGGCAGGCTGCCGGTTTCGTAGAGCAGCCGGCCGATCAGCGTCGACTTTCCGTGATCGACGTGGCCCACGATCACGATCGCGAGCACGCGTTCGTCGCTCACATGTACCCCGCGGAACGCAGTTTCTCGAAGGCGTCTTCACTGTCGTGGTCCATCGCGCGGCCGGCACGCTCGGGCTGCGTCGTCGTCTCGAGCTCGGCGATGATCTCGGCGAGCGTTGCGGCCGTGCTCGCGATCGGCGTCGTGATGTTTTTTTCGCCCAGCGACCGGTACCGGTAGCCGTCGCGCGCGAAATACAGCGGCACGAGCGGAATGTTCTCGCGCTCGTGATAGCGCCACACGTCGAGTTCCGTCCAGCGCAGCAGCGGGTGGATCCGCACGTGCATCCCCGGACCGACCTCGGTCGCGTAATGACCCCAGAACTCGGCGGGCTGCCGGCGTACGTCCCAATCGCCGCTGGTCGCGCGTGGGCTGAAGACGCGTTCTTTTGCGCGCGTCGCTTGTTCGTCGCGCCGGATGCCGACGATCACGCCGCGGAAGCCCTCGCGTTCCAGCAGATTCTTGAGTCCCTCGGTCTTGCGCGCGGCCGCACGCGAATTCGGTGCCAGCGACTGATCGACGCTCGCTTCGGGCGGACAGCGTTCGATGCGCAGATCGAGCTCCCAGTCGCGCGCGATTTGGTCGCGAAAGGCGTAGACCTCGGGCAATTCCATCTCGGTCTCCAACTGGACGACCGGAAACGGAACGCTGCCGAAGAACGCTTTGCGCGCGAGCCACAAGAGCGCCGTGCTGTCTTTCCCCATCGACCAGAGCATCGAGAGCGGTTGCGCCAACTTGTAGGCTTCGCGCAAGATCGCGATGCTGGTTGCTTCGAGGTCGTCGAGGTGCCCGGAGTCGTTCAGTGCGCGAGCCTCTTGTTCACGGGGGTTCGTTTCTCGCGCAGCCGCTGCATCCCATGTTAACGCAGGGTTATTTCGTGGTTCGCGTAGATCGGGACGGATTTGCTGGTATTTCGCTGAGCGGCGGCGACCACGTCTGCGGCAAAGCCCAGACTTGCCAGCCGCTGCGCGTGTTCGCCGCTCGCCACCGCCTCGACGAGCCGCTCGCGGACGCCGGTATAGAGCAGCGCGGCGGCGCGGCCGGCATCGGTGAGCACGACGCTCGGGTCGCGCAAGACGACGCCGGCCGCGATCGCTCCGGCGCACAGGGTGTCTTCGAGGGAAACGGCACCTTCGCTTCCCGCGCAGACGACGAGCAGATGCGCGCGCGCGTCGCTTGCGAGCCGCTCGACGAGGGCATCGAGGTTCGCGAACGCCGCGCAGAGGACGCGCGTCGCCCCCGCGCTTGCGACCCGCTGCAGCGCGCGCGTCCCGTTCGTCGTGGTGAAGGCGATCGTCGCGCCGCCGACGGTCTCGGGCCGGTACGATGCCGGTGAATTGTCGAGATCGAAACCCTCGATTCGCACCGCGTTCCGTTCGCCGCCGAGCAGCACGTTCGGACCACGCCCCGTGCGCACGGCACGGGCATCGGCGGGATCGAGCGTTGGGATGATGCGCTCGGCACCGGCGTCGAGCGCGCGCACGATCACCGTCGTCGCGCGCAGCACGTCGATGACGACGGACGCGGTCTGCGCGAGATCTCCGCTCACGTCAGCCGGCGTGAACGCGACATCGAGACGCCGCACGCCTAGGCGGGTTCGGCGAAGACGCGGCTGGCGGTGATGTCGCTCGCCTCGATCGTCATGAGCGCGTCGCGCGTGAGGATCCCGCCTTGCGCAAAGAGACGGTTGGCGGCTCGCAGCCGCGCGCGGCCGATGGCGTTGCGCACGCTGCGCGCGTTGGCGAAGTGAGGTTGGCGCATCCGGCGTTCCAAATACGTGGCGAACGCCGTTTTGGCCTCGGAGGTAAAGCGGTAATTCAATCGTACGAGCAGGAGCTCGGCGATCTGCATGAGTTCGAGCGCTTCGTAGTCGGGGAAGTCGATGTGGTTGCCGACGCGCGATTGCAGGCCCGGGTTGCTGGCGAAGAACTGATCCATCCGGTCTTTGTAGCCGGCAAAGATCACGACCAGATCCGCGCGCTGGTTCTCCATCGCCTGGAGCAGAATCTCGATCGCCTCGGTGCCGTAGTCGCGCTCGTTCTCGGGCTTGAAAAGGTAGTACGCTTCATCGATGAAGAGCACGCCGCCCATCGCGCGCTTGATGACCTCTTTTGTTTTCGGCGCCGTGTGGCCGATGAATTGACCGACCAAGTCGTCGCGCGTCACGGCGACCAGATGCCCCTTGCGGACGTATCCCAAGCGGTGCAGAATCTCGGCCATCCGCAGCGCGACCGTCGTCTTGCCCGTGCCGGGGCCACCGGTGAACGACATGTGCAGCGGCGGCGGCTCGGTCGCAAGCCCGATTCGCTCGCGCAGCTTGTCGACGAGCAAGAGCGCGGCGATCTCGCGAATGCGGCCCTTGACGGGTGCAAGCCCGATCAGGTCGGTGTCGAGTTGCGCGAAGATCGCCGCGAGATTCGATTCGGCGTACGCCGCGCTGATATCGAGCGGCGCCGCTTCCACGAACGATCCCGGGGCGGCCTCTCCGTTCACTCGCGGTACCGCTGCTCCTCCGGCAGATCCATCGCGTAGGCTTCGATGCTATAGCGCTGCGTGCGATCGGGGCCCTCGGTGCGGGCGAGCCGGAAACCGGGTTCGTTTGCCGGGCGCTGGACGATGAAACTCAACGCCGTGGTTTGCCGCCCGTAGCGCGCATCGTAGGCATTGACTTTGATATACGCGCCGGGCTGTTCGCTACGCGCGCGCCGCACGTCGCCCATGATCGCGGCGGAATCCTTGCAGTCGAACATCGGCAGACCAAACATCTCCCAGTAACTGTTGCGCGGATGGGGATCGCGCGTAAACTCGATCGAGATCGGCCAGCCATTATCGAGCGCATATTGAATTTGCTTCGCGATCTGGTCGTCGCTCAAATCCGGTAAGTACGAAAACGTTCCCTGGGTGATCCGCATAAGGTTCTCCGTCGTCTTGGGTTTCGTGAGGATTTCGTATCGATGGTGATCCTGAGCCGCCACCGCGTCATCCTGAGCTGCCACCGTGTCATCGTGAGCTGCCACCGTGTCATCGTGAGCTGCCACCGTTTCATCGTGAGCTGCCACCGTGTCATCCTGAGCCTGTCGAAGGATGGGCGTGGCAGCCGGCTCGCCCACATTCCCACACGCCCATCCTTCGACAGGCTCAGGATGACACGGTGGTGTGCGTACGCCCTCGCAGGTTGGTGTGCGTACGCCCTCGCAGGTTGGTGTGCGTACGCCCTCGCAGGTTGGTGTGCGTACGC
>Ga0116230_10002267_pt1 | contig 18541 bp, 15 predicted proteins | sample S1TSphfallax_3_FD_88678 | JGI IMG/M metagenome (GOLD analysis project Ga0116230, IMG submission 88678) | Host-associated microbial communities from peat moss isolated from Minnesota, USA - S1T2_Fd - Sphagnum fallax MG | ecosystem: Host-associated > Plants > Peat moss > Unclassified | place...
CAGGGTGGAATCCGGGCATCTGCTGGTCGAGGCTCCACCGCGGCAACCTATCATCGTGTATGCGAGCACTGCAGCGATTCCCGTCATGCGAGGCTGATCCGGCGACCCTCTCGGGATGTCTTGCGCGTGAGTCGGGCGCGTGACTTCTGGTGCGATTGAGGGGTCAAGATTGACGAAAAGCTTCCGATAATCAGCTTGGCGCACATGTCGATCCGCAATTCTCAGGCAGGGCTAGAGGATCCCTGTAGGGATTAGAAAGCGAAAGCAATGGCTCGAACAATTCTGATCGTGGACGACTCTTTGCTGGTCCGGCAGATGGTCACGCTTACGCTTCAGGAAGCAGGATTCAACGTCCTGCAGGCGGAGCACGGTCAGGACGCGATCACGAAGCTGGCCGGCAAATCGCTGGACCTGATCGTAACCGATCTCAACATGCCCGTCATGGATGGCATCTCCTTCATCTCCAAAGCGCGGCAGATGAAGGAGGCGCGGTTTGTTCCAATCCTGATGCTGACGACGGAGAGCCAGCCAGAGATGAAGCAGAAGGGCAAAGCTGCCGGAGCGACTGGATGGATCGTCAAGCCGTTCGACCCGCCGCAACTGCTCGCCGTCATTGCGAAGGTGATTGGATGAAAGCCTGCGGTGCATCGCGGTGCCGCGCGTCTTCCGCCGAATTCGTTCGGTCGCCCGCAGCGGTTCGCGCTGCTCCTCATGCCCATACCGCAAAGGAGCATGGATGAACGGCGACGAAGATTCGAAGCTCGTGCGAGACGCCTCGACGGCGCGTCTCGACCATTCTCCAGCCAAAGTCTTCGCATCGCTCGACTCTCAGCTGCACGATCTTTATCAGGCGTTCTCCCAGAAGTTCGCCGCCCTCGCAGCGATCCTGCAGGAGAACGCGAGGCTCGCCCGTCTGCTGGCGACGAACTCGCGCGAAGCGAGCGGCGGCGAAGCGAAAGCCCGCTGCAAGGCACTCATCGACACGCTGCGGAAGATGCTTGGGGAGGTCGAAGAGGCAGGCCGCATCATTGCCGCCAACACCGATGAGATGGGGCAGATTTTCGGCTGTGTGCAGCGCATCCTGGCGCCGCTCAAAAATCTTGCGGAACTCCCGCTTCAGCTGAAGATCATCGGCGTGCTCACGCGGATCGAAGGTGGCAGCCTGCTGGATCGTGAAGTGAATATCGAGGGGCTGTCCCAGGACATCGAAGGGTTGGCTGGCGATGTCGCGGAGCGAGTTAACCACCTGCTGGACGGAGCTGAAGGCCTGTCGTCTTTGCTTCGCAGGCGGCTTGCCGATCTGCTCAGACACGTTGCTGCAGAGCGTGCCCAGGCGGAGGATCTTGGCGCACGAATCGAATCTTTTCTGAAGCCGAGTGTGGCCCGCCTGTCGGGTCTTGAAGCAGAAGCCGTCCGGCTCGATGAAAAGTACCGGAAGTTTCAAAGATCGACGGACGACATTGTGATCTCTCTTCAGTCCGACGACATTGCACGGCAGCGGCTGGAACACATTCAGGAAGCGCTTCGCCGTACAGCAGCCGCACTCGCAAGCGGCGAAACGATCCCGCGTATCGGCGCAATCCTAGAACTGCAACGCTCGCAGCTGGAGAGCACGCGCGATGTTGTGGACCATGCGCTGCGGACGATTCACAAAGGATTGGAGGATTCTGCCTCGGTGGTCCAGGAGCTGATCGCCCAGTCCGCTGAGCAGCTTCGCCAGGCAGAGGCGAGCGGCCAATCCTGCACCAGCGCGCTCACGCTTGAGATTCCGCAGATGCTGGAAGTGTTTCGGCAATGCTCCGACTCGGTGCGCAGCGTTCAGGAGTTGGTCGAGTCCATTCATGCGCCGGTGGCTTCGATGACGAGTGGCGCGGCTGCTTTGGGGCAGGTTGCGTATGCGGTCCAGCTTCTCTCGTTCAATACCTCAGTCAAGACGGTCCATCTTGGCGATCAAGGCGCTCCTCTTGGCGTTCTAGCGCGAGCGCTGCAAACCGTGATCGACGAAAGCGCGAGCGACACCGACGAGGTTCTGCGCGGACTCGCCTTCATCGCTGACACCCTCGCCCGCATGAAGCAGGGAGACTCCTGGTCCCAGCAGCTTCTTCTATTATGTGCGGTGGATGAGGGCGGCCTTGGCAACCTTTTCGCGAGTTCAGTCGCGGAGGATACCCTGTGCGGCGAATCGGCGGCTCGCAGCAAGTCGAGCATTGATGGATGGGCCAGAGCCTTGTGCCAAGGCATCGAACAAGGCGTACATCTCTCTTTCGATGCGCGATCTGTTCTTTGCCTGTTTGACGACCAGCTACTCAAGATGGACGCCGCGTTCGCAGCGCTGGGCCATGTGCCGGGATCGATCGCGGGAAGGGATCAGAGTCTGCAAGCCGCAGGTCTTAGTGGTCTCTACTCCATGGCATCCGAGCGTCAAGTTCACGATGCTGTCCTGGGCGGGAACTCCGGATCTATGCGGCCGATCGAATCCCTACAATCTGAGTTCGGCGACTCGGTGGAGCTATTTTGATGCGCGCGAACTTTTGTCTGACGCTCTGCGTGGCGCTGTAACGATCCGCTCGCCGCTGGCGACCTGGCAATCATCGATCCTGCCTCGAGACCACAGGCGGACCTTCTTCGGCGCGGATGGAGCTGAGCAGCCAGGCACGGAGTCTGGGCTCACGGGGAAGCACGCCGATCGGGCAGAGCGCGCAGAGGAGAATCTGCAGAATGGCGGTGTGAAGGTGAGCGCACGGTCCCAGGTCCATCACCGCCTTCTGATGATCCTGAAGCCACTCCAGCAAACCCTCTGCCTCTTCGGCAGGTACCCGTTCGTGAAAGACTGCACGGTCGGAGAGGTACTCAATCGGCATCAGAAGAGCTCCCTAACATTCAAAATCAACAGCACGGATCCGTCGCCGAGCAAGGTCGACCCACTGAACGATACGAGTCCGCTCAGGACCCCGCTCAGCGGCTTCTGCACGATCCCCAGCGCTTCGCGGAAGCCATCCACCAGCAGTCCAAGAAGCTCTCCTCCTGCCTGTACAAGCAGGACGGCCAGTTCATCATCCTGATTGACGGCGGGCGCGGCGTCGATGCCGAGTGCCCGGTTGAGCGGCTGCAAGGGGACGATGCGGCCGCGCAGGACCGCAGTTGCCGCCTGCTTGATCATGCAGACGGAGTTTCGCGGAATCCTCACCGTTTCGACGACATGGTCCATCGGTACCCCGAAGAGCTGGCCATCGGACTCGACCACCATGATCTGAGAGACCGCCATGGAGAGCGGCAAAGAGATGCGAAGGGTGGTGCCTACGCCGGCGGTGCTTTCCACCGAGACCACACCATCGACTGCTGCCACGGCCGATCGTACGACATCCATGCCGACGCCGCGCCCCGAAAGATCCGAGACCACCTCCGCAGTGGAGAAGCCGGCGGCGAAGATCAGATCGATTGCCTCCTGAGCGCTCATCTCTCGCATGCGTTCGGCGGAGATCAAGCCCTTCTCGTGTGCCTTGTTCTTGACGACCTCCGGATCAATGCCTTTGCCATCGTCGACGATCTCGATGACCACCCGTTCCCCCTGCTGCAGAGCGCGAATGGTCAGAGTGCCGGCGGGTGGTTTGCCGAGGGCTCGGCGTACGTCCGGCAGCTCGATCCCGTGATCGAGACTGTTGCGCACAATGTGGACGAGGGGATCGGCGAGAGACTCGATGATGTTCTTGTCCGCCTCCGTCTCCTCGCCCTCGAGAACGAGTCGAACCTCCTTGCCCAGCTTGCGGGAGATGTCGCGAACGAGCCGGTGAAATCGTTGAAAGACGACGGAGACGGCAACCATGCGAATCTGCATGATGGAGTCTTCCATCTCATCCGCGAGGCGATCGATGATGGCATGTTGCGCTTTGATGCCACGAGCGATCTCACGCGCGTCGACATGGGTCTCGGCCCGCTGCGCCAGGTAGGGCAGAGCGTTCTTCGCGATGATGAGTTCGCCAATAAGATTCATCAGCCGATCCACCTTCGTTTGGTGGACCTTGAGGAACTGGGTCGACGTGGCATCTTCCGCCCGCCGTCCAAAGCGCACAGGCTCTTCCCCTGCAGCGCTGCTCTGCGGAGGCTGGGAGGCGTCGACAGGAACTTCCGCAGCCGGGCTGCCGCTCTCGGCAAGGGTCGCGAAGCGCGCCGCAAGGAAGCCATGATTCTCGAGCCACCGGAGCAGTGGCGCTGGAGAAGAGGAGCGAAGAGCAGCCTCGAGAGCCGGGGCAACGGCGCCTGAAGCAGCCTGGTCTCCGGCGGTCAGCGCCAGGTTCTGGAGGGTGGTGGCGGCGGCCTTCACGCGGCCCTCCCATCCCGCGGGACGATCTTCCAGCCGAAGAATTTGTTCTTGCGCGGACCACAGTTCGCCGAACATAGCAATCTGTTCGCCGATCGGAGCAAGCTTGCTCGGCGCACGGCTTGCTGCCGGCAGATGAGACAACGCCCCGGGGCTCGGCCCGCGCACGGGCGTGATCAGAGCGGATGCATCTACTGCAACAATCGCAACCTGTTCGAGCACATACGAGAAGTGTTCTTCCAGTTCGGGCCGGCTGGCTGCGGCGAGGATCTTGAACTGAAGCAGACAACGATAGGTGTCGAGTTCCGCGAGAGGCGGAAGTTCCTGCGCCGGCAAGGCGCGTCCCCAGAGTGCGCCCGGAGTCTGCAGGGCCTCCTTGAACGGATCGTCACCCTGAAAGAAACAGTCGGGTGGTGGTGTGTAGGTGATCCAGAAGAGGTCTTCCGCGTCCTGGGCGCGGCGAACGGCTTCCATGCGGATTGCCTCCGGTAAGTCGCGCAGCGCCGCGTCGCCGGCGGACTTGCTGCTCTCCGCAGCGAGCGATCGGCCTCTGGCCTGCCCCGCCCCGCCAGGCGTTTGGATGCCGGGTGCAGCAGGGATCAGGGCGCGAAGCGCCTGAGCCATCACGTTACAGGCCGGGTTTCGCGTCGCCGGTATGGATTCCGTCTTTGCGATGTCTTCGCAGAGGGCGGACACCAGGTCCATGCATTCGAGCAAAGGATCGGCGAGCGCTTGCGAGTAGGGGATGGCGCCGCTTCGCACCAGGCTCAGCAGATCCTCTGCGGCATGCAGCATCTCGGTCATCTGGGTGAAAGCGAAGAGGCCGCTGTTGCCCTTCAGCGTGTGAACGATGCGGAATACTTCGCTCAGCAACTCTTCGTTGGCGGGTTGAGCTTCGAGCTGCATCAGCCGGCTGCCGATCTTGTGCGTGTACTCCTGAGCTTCGGCGAGAAACAACGCGAGCATCGGGTTCATGGTTTCGCCTCCCCAAGCATGAGCTGGATGCAGTTCAGCAGACGTTCGGGTGAGGTCGGTTTGGCGAGAAAGGCATTCGCCCCAAACCGATAAGCATCGGCCCTGCCGCTGTCCGAGGGCTCCGTGGAGACGATGATCGCAGGAGCCTGGGCGATGGGCTGCCGGCGCAGCTCGCGCAGGAAACTGAGACCGTCCATACCCGGCATGTTCACATCAATCAGGAAACCATCGTAGGGATGCAGGAGCGCACGTTCCAGCGCTTCCATGCCGTTCCATGCTTCCTCCACGGCAAAGCCCGCGGACTCCAGGATGGAGCGATGGTAGAGTCGCACAGTCGCCGCGTCATCGACGATAAGGATACGCTTCATCTTTGCTCCAGACCTTTGCGGTAGACGATCGCTCCAGGGAATTTGCAAACCTCGAAAAGCGATGACGTGCGGCTCATCGACTCCGAGTGGCCGAGGCAGAGGTACCCACCCGGGTTCAGTGCGCGAAACAGCGAGTCCGTGGCTGTCTTGCGCGAAACGTCGTCTAAATAGATCAGGAGGTTGCGGCAGAAGATGACGTCGAAGTTGCGATACTTCGCGGTGCCCATACCTTCCGTAAGATTCACCTGAGTAAACTGGACGGCCTCGCGAAGCTCGTCCACGATCTGATACTCCTCACCGATGTTGCGGAAGTACTTGCGCAGCCACTGCGGGGAGAGATGCTGCACGGAATGCGCGGAGTAGCGGCCTTTGCGCGCAGCTGCCAGGATGCGGGTGTCGATGTCGGAAGAGATAATCTCCACGTCCCACGTTTGAATGCCAGGCCACCTCTCGAGCAGGTACATTGCGACGGAGTACGGCTCTTCCCCGGAAGAAGAAGGGACGCACCAGATGCGGATCGGCGTCTGCGTTGTCTTGCCGTGTGCGACCGCGGGAAGAATGGAGTCGACCAGGCATTGGAACTGATACTCCTCGCGCAGAAAGTAGGTTTCATTCACCGTCATCGCGTTGGTCAGCTGTTGAATCTCATCGCCGGAGACCTGAAAGCGGAGAAACGTGAAGTAACTCTGAAAGTTGTCGGTGCGAGTCATCTCGATACGCTCCAGCAGGCGCTTATCGACGTAATAGCGTTTCGATTCGTCGAAGAAAATTCCAGTGCGCCGGTAGAAGAACTCCCTGAACCGTTGGAAATCCTGATCGCTGATCGCAGGGACGTGTGGGCTTGCCTTGTCGCTCATGAAGGCTCAGCTCTCGCGAATCCGCTTGATCGCCAGAGTGACAGCGAACTGGACGTAGGCTTCTGAGGCGAAGCGTGCCTTCAGGCGTTCGAGGGGCTCGATTGCCTCCTTGGTTGCAACCTCGCAGAGCAGGTCGAGCGCGGCGGCAGAGACGCGAAGATCTGCATCCCGCTCCAGCACCGCGATCAGTTGCCGCTCCACATCGGGGTCGCGGCGAAACTCCAGCAGGCCGACTCCGAAGAGGCGCAAGTGCGGATCGGGGTGGGCAAGCAGACGAGTCAGCAAGGGCAACAGATCCAGAGACAGCGCCTTCAGGCTTTCGGCTGCGTGGGCGCGCGCTGCGGCGTCGCATCCTTCGAACCATCGCACCATCTCTTCCAGCATTGCCGGATCCCCTAGATCCAGCTGTCCGTCCAGGATGGCTTGCCGTAAGGTGAGAAAGCCGTTGTGCTCCAGGCTGGCGCCAAGAATCTGTTGGGGCGCCACATCTGGCAACAAACAGGAGCCTGGCGCGCAACTCGCGTTCAGGTCGACGTTCACCGCCGCGACCCGGTTGGCACCTTTGCTGGCAAGCGTCCTGGTTCTCACCAATCCCATGCTCGAACCTCAAACTCTTCCTGCCCACACAGCCAACTGGCTGGAAATTTTTTCAAGTGTCAGCACGAGGCTTGCGCCGCCCTTCCGAACCAGTTCCGCAGGCATGCCATAGACCACGGCAGAGTCTTCCGATTCGGCGATGGTGCGGCCTCCACGAAGCTTGATGTCGGCAAAGGAGTCTGAGCCGTCATAACCCATGCCAGTCAGCAGCACGGCGGTCAGGTGCCTTGGATCACAATGCTGTAGCGCGGACCGCCCGAGCAATTCGACCGAGGGATGCCAGAGATGGTTGGCGTTTTCCGGGGTCGGAACGACGTGCAGGCGGCCGGCGCGGTTGGCAAACAACAGGTCCGCGCCACCTCGTGCGATGAAGATGATTCCCGGCTCAACCGGCATGGTGGTAGAGGCTTCGCGAACCTCGAGCGCACAGAGTTGATCGAGGCGTTCGGCGAAAGCCTTGGTGAAACCGGCCGGCATATGCTGCGCGACCACCACGGGCCAGGGAAAGCGTGCGGGCAAGCCGGATAGGACGATCTCGAGAGCACGTGGTCCGCCAGTCGACGCGCCCAGCAGCAGCAGACCGTTGCCTGCGTTGAACGATCTTGCCTGCGCCTCGTGAGCCTGCGCCAGTTTGCGCCGCTCGTCCTGAATGCGGCGCACCAGTGCGCCGGCTGCAGTGGCCGGCTTGCGCCTGGGGGTGGCACGCGCCGCCGCGCGCACCTTCGAGATCATTTCGTTCATGATCTGATCGATCGAGACCGAGATGGTGCCGCCGGGCTTGGTGACATAATCCACCGCACCAAGGGAAGGCTTCGAGCGTCGCGAGCGCTCCCTCGCGAGTGAGCGACGAGACCATCACCACGGGCACCGGGCGCTCCGCCATGATCAGCGACAGCGCTGTCAGCCCATCCATCTCCGGCATGTTGATATCGAGCGTAACGACGTCTGGCTGAAACTCGCGGTTTTCGCGCACAGCTTCATTGCCGTTGCGCGCCTGGCGAATCTCGAATCCCTCGACGCTTTGGAACAGAGTGGCGAGCTGGCGCCGCATGAGGGCCGAATCATCGACGATCAGCAGTTTGATCATCGTCCTATCCCGCAACCGCGGCTACGGCTGCCCACTCGCTCTGCTGCATCAGGTGAGGCAGGTCGATCAGTTGCAACATACGCTTCTGCCTCTCCAGGTTGGCCATGCGGCTGAGCAGGTGGCTCTGTTCCTTGGAGAGCACCGGTGCCTGCTCGATCACGCTCTTCGGAAGCCGCAGCACCTCGGCGACCTGATCGACGATGAATCCCGTGCGGATGCCTTCTATCAGGAAGACCATGATGCGCTGCGTGTCGCACCGCTCGAGCGCAGGTAAGCCCAGCCGCGCGCGGAGATCGATGACGGGCAGAATCGTTCCGCGCAGGTTCACCACCCCTTCGACAAACGAGGGTGCCTTCGGTACGCGGATGAGCTGGTCGGGAATGCGCACGATCTCCTGTACGCTCGCGACCGGTGCGCCAAACTCTTCCTTGTTCAACCGGAAGACAACCACCTGTTCATCGTCGTCCACCAGATCGTCCAACTCATCCGCGCTTTGCACCGCCATGCTCTCCGAATCTGCCATGGTTCCCAGAACCTCCTGAACCGATGCATGGTGAAAAAGTTCGCGCGCGGTCACAATCGCGACCATGCGCTTTCCATCCTCCAACTTGCAGATCGAGTCGACCTCCGCCAGGTTCCCTGAGCGGGCCAGTAGTGGCGGAACGCCATCCACGGCATCGCGCGGCACGCGAAGGACTTCGCTGACGGCGTCCACGACCACGCCAACGGAATGTCCATCGAGGGTGAGCACCACGATCCGGCTTTTCTCGTCGAGGTGCTGCCGGCTGAGCGAGAACAGGGTGCGCAGGTTGACCAGAGGAAGCAGCCTGCTGCGGAGCGTGATCACGCCAACCACATGCGACTCCGAGTGTGGGACGTGAATAATTTCTTCAGGCACCTGCACGATCTCCTGCACATCTTCAATCAAGAAGGCGTATTCCTGCCCCTCAACATCGAAGCTGACCAGTTGCAGCTCATCGTTCAAGCCCTCGTCCTGCGTGCTGTCCTGCGTCACTGCCGTCCCGTGCTGAGCGGAGGAGCGCGCCAGCGCAGCAATCTGTGAGAACTCGCGCTCGATCAGCCTGGCAAAGTCCAACACCATGATCATGGAGTGGCCGCCGACATCCTTCAGCAGGCTGGAAAGCAACTCGGTGCTCACGGTGGTGCGGATGCTACCGACGTCTTCCAGATGACTGGTGTCCACGTCCGCCACGCTGGCGACACGATCGACCACAAACCCCAAAGGCTGTCCCACGTCGATCACCAGCGCCCGGGTCGCCTCGTCGTGCTCCGCCTCTTCGAAGCCGAAGAGGGATCGCAGCGAGAGGATGGGCAGGACATTTCCGCGCAGGTTCGACAGGCCCTGAAGCGCCGCAGGCGCCAGCGGAACGCGCACGACCTCGGGCACGCGGATGATCTCCTTGACCGGTGCGAGGTCCGCCGCGAAGACCTCCGCGCCGCAATGAAAGGTCACGAAGTGCTGCGTGCTCCGATTCTGGACATCCGTCTCCGTCGCGTCCTCCCTCTTTACGGTTTGCGGCTCTTCGGAGTGCGTCTTCTGCTCGGGCGTTGCAGGTGTGCTCTTAACGGCAGGCGCACCTCTGCGTGGCTTGGCTGCTTTGCGTGTGGTCATGCGATCGCCTCGACAGCATCTCTCTGATTGGTGTGGTGCAAACGGTCTAAGCCCGGGCCGTGTGCCCTGCGGCAGTGGCGTTGTGCTCTTCTACGGCTTTGGAGACAGCGGCTGGACAAGCGGCTTAGGCCGCGCTCTGCAACTCATCCGCCAGCGACGCGATCTCTTCGATGGCGGAGGCAAGTTCTTGCGCGCCCTTGGCCTGTTGCTGCGCCGCACCTGCCGCCTCGGTCGCAGACTTGTCTGCCTCCTGCGCTGCGGCTGAGATCTGTTCAATACCCTTCTTGACCTGCGTCATCGCAGCGGAGATCTCTGAGGAAGCACTGAGAATCTCCTTCGCCCCAGCCTCAACGACCTGCACATCGGTCTCGATCGCGAGCAGGTCGGCGGTGGTTCGCTTGGCTTTTTCCATCTCCGTGACCGCCGATCCGACAATCTCTCCCAGGTCTCGTCCGACCACGCCGATCTGGTCTTGCACCCCCTTCACCAGATCCTTGATGCTATCGGCGTTCTCGGCTGAGTCGTGCGCCAGGTTGCGGATATCAGTCGCCACCACGACGAAGCCCTTGCCGAACTCCCCGGCACGCGCCGCTTCAATCGCGCCGTTCACCGCAAGCATGTTGGTTTGAATCGAGACTGTGCTGATAGCCTCCACGATCTTATCGATGCGTCGCGATACCACTTCGAGATCGTTCATCTGCTTGATACTTGCCCGCGAGGAGGCGGCGGAATTGGAGATGCCGGCAATGAGCGCGTTTACCGCGGCATTATTCTCGCTGAGCAAGGTGCGAATGCCGGAGACCTTCTCCGTGCTCGCGGAAGCTCGCGCCGTTGCGACCTCAAGACCTCGCACGATCTGTGTTGCCGCTGCAGCGGACTCCTCGGACGCGGCCGATTGGACCTCGGCCCCTTTGCGGATCTGCGTGAGAGCGGTCATGATCTGTGCGCTTGAACGGTTGATCTCCTCCACGGCAGACGACAGTTGTTCCGAGGACGAGGCAACCTGCTCCGCGCTCTTGGCCACATCCGTTGAGTTCTTCAAGTCCTCGGCGAGCTCCGCGAGCGCCTGCGCAGCCTGTTCACATTCGTTGAGCGCTCTGGTTTGCTCCGCCACGGTTTTGGCCGACTCCTCACTGGCCGACGACTGTTCTTCCGCAGCCGCGGCGATGCTTTGCGAGCCTTTCAGCGCCTACTGCGAAGCGACCTGCGACTGGGAAGCGTTTGAGGCGATCTCCTGCAGGCCCTTCACGATCTCGACGGCATCGGTTCTGATCTTCTCTAGCTGCGACATGATCATGTTGCCTTTTGCCGCCTCTTCCGCAACCAGCTTCGCCGAGGTATTGATGCCTTCCGCGATGCTCTTCACGTCGCTCTGAATCTGTCCCACCAGTTCCTGAATCTGCTTGGCACTCTTCTCCGATGTCTCCGCAAGCGTGCGCACTTCGTCGGCCACCACGGCGAAGCCCTTGCCATGCTTGCCGGCCCGAGCCGCTTCGATGGCTGCGTTGAGGGCCAGCAGGTTGGTCTGATCGGCGATGCGTGCGACCGCCTTCACAATATCGCCAATGTTCGCGGCCTGCTGCTCCAGCTCAGACACCATCTTGACTGAGTTCATCTGCCGCTCCGATGCGGCGCTGACGTTGGCGACCAAAGCCGCGATGTCTCCATTCGCTTTGGTGACGAGCGCCTGCATGGCCTCACCTTTCACCCGGCTGGATTCCGCGTTGCTGAGCTGCCGGGTGATGGCGGCCGCCACTTGCTGAAAGGCCGCGAGCGACTCCTGGGCCGCGCTCGACGCCTCCTCCGCTCCGGCGGCGATCTGGTCGCTTGCCCGCTTGAGTTCTTCCGCCCCGGAGGACGCTTCGGCGATCCCGGATGCGAGCTCTCCGGTGGCGGCGGCGATCCGTTCCGCCGCCTGCTGCTGTTTGGCCAGCGTCCTGGCCTTCTTGCGTTGGGCTTCCGCCTCTCGCGCCGTCACGAGAGACATCTTGCCTTCGGCGGAGTCGGCGCTCTCTGGACGAGCGTTGGTCTTGATAAGTGCCATGAACTTCCTCTTTCGTTCCGTATGAACACACAGCCTGGGCGGGTTCTCTGCTTCACCCGGGCGGAACCGGACGCGGCTCTCCGCGCCCTCCGGGACGGATGAAGGGATCCCACGACTCCGCTGATGCACGATGCGGACCATGCCGCGGGAACACAGGTTAGGAGGTTCTCACCTTATGGGACGTCTCTGCGCGGCGAGAGACTTCCTGAGCACGGCTGGGACCAGTCCCCGTCCTTGCGGGCTTGTTGCAGGCGAGCGACTGCGGCAGATGCCGGAGATGACAGGCCGACCGGAGCACTCTGCTTCGGGCTCATACCTTAAGAAAGATATTGCGCCGATAGAGTTCAGCGATGGGAACGAAGCAAACGCCGACGAAAAGGATTGAGTAAACCAGAGAAACGAAGGGTGGTGCCCCTAGCCACCCCGGCAATGCGTGGTACAGCCACTGCTGCAAGTTCCCGGTCCCAGGCACCGGGATGGCGGCGAGCACCAATGCGAGCACCTCGGAGAGAATGTACGCGGAGAGAGCATTGGTTCCGAAGATTCGCCAGGGCAGGAGCCCGCGACGGAGTTGCCAGGGGCCGTCGATCGCCCAGAAGAGAACTGCGAGCAGTATCAATGAAACTCCCCCGGTCCAGAGAACAAAAGAGCTGGTCCAGAGTCGCTTATTGAGGGGGAACGACTGAGCCCAGGCGAGACCCGTGAGGCTCAAGGCGATTCCCACTACGAGCAGACCTGTGGCCTTAGCCATCGGAGTGCGTGGGGTTTCGAGCCAGCGTCCCGCGACGACGCCCAGGAGGGTGGTTGCGAGCGAAGGAATAGTACTCAGGAGGCCTTCGGGGTCGTAGAAGCCCTGGTGATAAAGATGCGCCGGTGGGACGAGCCTCCGGTCGAGCCAGGCCGCCAAGTTACCGTGAGGATCAAGAATGCGCAGGTTTACCCCAGGCATTCCAAATCCAGGAACGCGGACGTGCACCAGGAGAACCCAGTAGGCGCCGAGCGCGACGACGGCTGCGAGCAACGCTCCACGAACTCCACCAAAGAGGTAGAGGAGCGACGCCGCGGCATAGCAAAGCGCAATGCGCTGGAGGACGCCAAAGTAGCGCAATTCGCCCAGATGGAAGGCGGGAAGGGCGTTCAGCAGAAGTCCCAGAGCCAGAATGAGCAGCGCGCGCTTGAGTATCTGGCGGACGATGACCCGACGCGGCGCGGCCGCGGCGATGCGGCCGCGAAGTGCCAGGACGATGGACGTGCCCACGATGAAGAGGAACATGGGAAAGACAAGATCGGTGAGGGTGCAGCCGTTCCAGACCGAGTGTCGCAGCTGCGGGTAAGAGACATCGCCGTCGCCGGCGTTGTTGACAAGGATCATGAGCGCCACGGTCAGGCCGCGCAGGACATCGAGTGAAATCAGTCGCCTGCTCGGTAGCGCACGACCCGCGGTCCGCCTTGCGTCCAGATGGTTCGCCTGAACAGGATTCACAAAAACTCCGCTCCGCGATGCGAAGCATCGGCCCACGGGTGTGGGATGCTTCGCACGGATTCTGGTTGAGGGTCAATCCAGCGGAGAATTCGGTGAGGAAAATCCATCTCTCCGCCCGGCTCCGGTGAAATATTAGAAGGAGAACTCAACGCCGAACTCAATGGTACGCGGCTCGCACGCGGGAAATCCCAGAAGGACGTCATCTATAAACGGACTCGCTCGTTTTTACGCCTCTCACAGGATGGATGGGTACACGGACAGGAAGCGTAAAGCGTGGCCTGAGTATTTCGGTCTTCTGAGAGCGCATCAAGTATTTTCACGGTGCAGGCACGGCTTCACCGTGAAAACGATCGCTAACTTCTTCCTTTCGAGGGAATACGGCTATCCGTTCGGGCTCTTGCGGAGCACGTGCCAGCAGACGATGACCGGGTGGTACGAGGCACCATCCAGAATGTCGGTGGACAAAAGCACTTCGAAGTTGGGCACGTTGCCGGAAGCAGGTTGGGGGGCAATCTTGCTGAGGAACTGCGCAAACGCTGGGCTGGTGAGGAACTCGGCGGCGGCTTCGGTGCCGGCCTTGCTTGTGCCCTCAACCAGAAGTGCGTGTCCCTGATTGTCAAGACTCGGCAGATAGACCACAACACCATAGGCGCGGGCTCCGCCGGTGCCATAGGGCTTCTCAAGATACAGAGGTTGTTCGCCTGGACCGGGTGCGCGGTTGCGAACGACGTTCAGGTGCTTCTGAACGTCATAGTCGACGTCGAAGTTGGTGTTGGACGCAAACAGCTCCATCCAGGGATTGGCGCGGAGACCGCCGATCAGGATGGCGTTGCGCTCTTTCAAATCCTTGAGGCTGAGGTCGCGGGCATAACGGATTGTAGGTGCGGCGTCGATCGCCTGGGTTACCCGTTGCAGGTGCGCAACCAGGTTAAGGTCGGCGGTGCTGGTGTATTCGCTTCCGGCGAGCATATCCCAGAGCGGGACGGAATCCGCTGGCCGCAGCGTCAAGTAGCTGCGGTCGATATAGGCGGAGAGATGGACAGGCTTGCCCGTAATCTCTTCCATCAGGACCAGTGTGCTGTCCGCCGGGACAATCAACGTGGCTCGGGTGGGATTGAACAGGGATGTCCAGAACGCCTGGACGACCGAGGGCTGGCCCTGCAACGGCCGGTGGAGGCGGTCGCGGGACAGCGAAACCGCGAGCAGAAGGGTGGCGACCAGGGCCGCGGCGAGGGCTCCGGGGAGTACGTGCCGCCGCCAAGGATGCTTCGCGAACCTTACATCGGATTGTGCGGGGAGTGATCCTGGCGCGGGCGCGGGAAGCGGTTCGGGCGGCGGAACTGGCGGCGCTGCGGCTGCAGCGACGGATCGCAGCTCGAAATGCGGCACGTACGAGCCTTTGGGGATACGTAGGACGAGTGCCTCATTCAGGCCTTCGGTCGCGAAGTACTCTTCGAGGCGCTGTCTCAGGAAACGAGCCTGAGAGCGCACAATGCTGTCGTCCCCGGCGTGATAGCCGGGTGCGCGTCCGAAGACCTCCGTGCCGATCCGCGCCTCATTGATCGCCGATAAGTCGCCGTTGGCCTGCTGTTCGACGATGTAGCGCAGAAAGGCCGAAAGGCGGTGCGACCTGCGGAAGATGTTCGAGGCAAGGATGCGTTGGACCAGCCGTCTCCGTTCGGTCGCGGAAGGCAAGACGCTATCCAGATCCTGCATCTTGGCCCTCCGGAACCGCTTGGGATTGGCTTGGATTCACGGTGAAACAACCCGCCCAAGCCGTGAAAAACATTGCGAGACGGTGTGCGGAATCCGATTATAAAGCCTCGATGCCACCGACCGGACAGATTCGCTCGCGTTTCGACCTTGCTTCCGGGTTTCCGGTGCTGGTGGTCGGCTTCGCGCTCTTGCTTCCATTGAGCTACTGCGGGGCGGGCTTCGCGCAGCATAGTTCGCCTGCGCGGGCTGACAGGCTTCCGCGGATGGTCGATCCTGCCATCGATGAACCGGCATTGAGCCAGCCGGGAGCGCCGTTTTCCTATCCCAGCCGACCGACCGATCAACTGAGTGTCATGGATGCGCCGTCGGGAGCGGAGATCACGGCCGAGGGAGATCTGTACACGGGCTTTGGAGAGCTGGATTTCTACGTGGGCATCGATCGCAAGCCGGTTCACCAAAGGATTCGCACCCTGCGAGATGGTTACCTGCCGGTCTACTCGTATACCGTCGAACAAGAGGGACTTCGCTACCGCTTCACATTCTTCGCGGCTTCGGTGGGGCCTTCGCCGGAGCTGTCAGCCGGAACCGGCGCGGGGATCGTGGTCAACTTCGTGCGGGTCACGATCCAGAACCCGGGCCAAGCCTCCCGAGCCGGTTACCTCACGACCAGCTGGCGGTATCAAGGCGAGCAAACAACGACCTTCGCGACGGGCGACGATGAGTTTGTGAGACCGATCGCGGACGCCGGGGTCGGCGGTTTCCATCAGCCGGGAGAACCGTTCCATCCCCGCTCCGTCTACACCGTGCGGCAGAATGCCTTCCTGCGAGATGGCAAGGCCGTCTACCTTTTTCCCCTCAAGCCGGAGCCCTACCTCGCGACAAGCTTCCGCGAGTATTACAACCGCAATCAAGAAATCGGAGCCCCGGCGACCGTGTTGCCTACCACGCCCATGGCGACGGCCGAGTATCAGGTGGTCATCCCGCCGGGTGCCGAGCGGACTCTAGATTTCAAGGTGCCGCTGCTGCCGGTGGACCCGGACGATGGCGCGTTCGCCGTGATCGACCACGCTGGGTTCGAGGAACGGGAGCTCGACCTCGAGCGCATCTGGCGAGGAATCTTCGCAGACGGAATCGACATCCAGACGCCGGAGAGCAAGGTCAACGATACCTATCGCAGCAGCCTCGTTCATGATCTTGTCGCGCTGAATAAGGTGGACGGAAATTACGTCCAGACCATCAATCAGTTCCAATACCATCGCTTCTACCTGCGCGACTCGGCTGACTTCGTGCATATGTACGATACGTCCGGCTATCCCTCGATTGCGCGGCACGTGCTCGATTTCTTCTCTACGCGCCAGCAGCCGGATGGTAACTTCCTGTCACAGCCGGGGCAGTATGACGGGTGGGGTGAGGCTCTCTGGACGTATGGTGAGCACTTTCGCATCACGCATGACCGCGCCTTTGCAGCCGAGGTCTATCCCCGCATCACGCGTGCGGTGGCATGGCTCGAGAAGGCTCTGGCCGGGGACCCGCTCGGGCTGGTTCCGGCCACGGACGTACGCGACAACGAATATGTTGCCGGACATCTTACGGGCTATAATTTTCTGGCGCTCGACGGCCTCCAGGCGGCGGAGTTGCTCGCTCACGCAGTAGAACGGTTTGGGGACGAATCGCACGACAAGGCGATCGAAGAGGCGCTTCGCTCTCGGTTGATGGCAAGACTGGCAACGATCACCGCGAAGACGGGTGGATACATCCCCCCATCGCTCGACGGCGACGGCGGTGGAACTGACTGGGGCAACCTGCTTTCGGTGACCCCGGAACCACAGCTCGATCCCTGGGATCCGCGCGTCACCGCCACGTTGCGGTACACCCAGGAGCGATACCAGGAGGGCCTCATCACCTATCGCCAGCCGGATCAGGGAACCTATCTGCACCATTATCTGACCATCAAGAACACGCTGACGGAGCTGGTGCGCGGAGAGCAGGAGCAGGCGATCCGCGAATTCTACGCAGAGCTCATGCACACGACCTCCACCCATGCCGGGTGGGAATACTCGATTCGTCCCTGGGGCGGTCGCGACTTCAGCGGAAATCTCTCCCCGCATGGCTGGTTCGCTGCCGACTTTCGCAATCTCCTGCGCAACATGATGCTTCGAGAGCAAGGTGACCAGTTGCACCTGCTCTCCGCGGTCTCTCCCGCATGGATCGGCGGCGGCAAGAGCATCCACGTCCATCGAGCCGTCACCTACTTTGGCCACTATGCTTTCGATCTCACGATGCCGTCAGACCGAACAGCCGTGCTCAGCCTGGACCCTGCATTCGAGACCGGCACCGCGCCCAGGAGCGTGATGGTCCATCTGCCCTGGTTCATGCAGGTGACCAATGTATCGGTAGATGGCAAATCCGTTCCAGTTCCAGTCTCCAGAATTTTGACGATCAGACCGGATGCCCACATAGTTCAACTGCAATGGAGAAAGTTGACCATCGCAAGCGATATTCCAGTCAGCTACGCGGACTCCGTGGCGCGCTACCTTCGCGAGTACCGCTCGCGATTCGAGCGTCTCGACCAGGGCACGCCGGCGGCAACCAGCAGCGTGGTCGCCACCCCTTACACCGGCAATCAACTTCCGTAGAACGAACTTTTACCTGGTGCCAGTACGTTTTCAAGCTCGAACAAGATCCAGTTGGGCACAACAGATTCATGTCGCGAAAGCGCGCAAAGGAGACGACCATGAACGCACAAACCATGCATCGATTCGCACAAGACAGAGGCCATCGTGGCCCATCCCGCTCCGTGTGGCAGATCTGGCCATTGCTTGTGGTCGTCACGCTCGCGCTCGGGAGCGGGCAAGCCATGCTGGCGCAGGGCATTACCGGCACGATCTCAGGGACAGTGACTGATACAACCGGGGCAGCGATCCCCGGTGCGACCGTCACGGTGCTCGCCTTGGGCACGAACCAGGCGCATACGGTGACGACGTCGGATACCGGCAGCTACACGGTCCCGCAGCTGGCGCCGGGACAATACTCGGTCACGGTGACGAAGCCAACCTTCGAGACGTTCAAGCAGAGTTCGATCACGCTGTCGATCGACCAGGTGGCTGAGATCGATCCGAAGCTGACTGTCGGGGAAGCGAATGTGACGATCGATGTCTCGTCGGCCGCGCCTCTGCTCCAGACCGAGGACACATCGATCGGCGAAGTCATCGACAGCCAGGCGATCCAGAACACGCCCCTCAACGGCCGCCTGGGCATCAACGGGCTGGTCGCTCTTGCGCCCGGAGTGCAGGGTGTCGGCGCGCAGGATCAACTGGATACGCGCGGTGTGACGGCAGCAGTCGGTACCGGGGGGCGCAACGCCTATGGTGGCCTGGGAACAACCCTGGACGGCGTAACCAACGCCGAAGTGACCTTGCAGCGAAGCGAGGGCGAGGTTCCTTCGCTGGATGCGATCGCGGAG
>Ga0116230_10002268_pt1 | contig 18535 bp, 13 predicted proteins | sample S1TSphfallax_3_FD_88678 | JGI IMG/M metagenome (GOLD analysis project Ga0116230, IMG submission 88678) | Host-associated microbial communities from peat moss isolated from Minnesota, USA - S1T2_Fd - Sphagnum fallax MG | ecosystem: Host-associated > Plants > Peat moss > Unclassified | place...
GCTCACCAACCCGATCAATGTGGTGCTGGGTGCGTTGACAGTAGCGTTCGTCCCGATTGCTATTCAGGCTTTCGGCTTCAGCGCGCAGGCACAGAGCCTAGTCTATGGTCTTTTCATCATCGCTGTCGTCACACTGACGACGGCTCGATCTCGTGAGTCGATTATCAAGTAGCGCATGCTGATGAATATGGGTCGACGCGCTGTCGACCCCTTAAGTTTTAATCTGTTCATGAATGATGCCTCTCGCCGGCACATCCCTACGGCGACGCAATCCTTTCACGGTGTCCTAGATGGACAGGTCCACCAGGAAGGGCTCTAAACCAACAAAGCTGTGCTTCATCAGGTCGGCGCATTGCTCCAGTGTTTGAGCTCGGGCCGCTTCGACACCGAGGCTTCCGGCCAGACTCACCCAATCAATGGCAGGCTTCGACAGATCAAGCATGTCCATCGCGGTGCGCCCCGGCGTCGCTCCGACACTTTTGTATTCGCCGATGGGGATGTTATAGCTTCGATTGTTTAGGATGACCGTTGTGATCGGCAGTCTCTCGCGTGCCTGCGTCCATAGTGACTGCAGCGAATACATCGCGGATCCATCAGCCTGCAGGCTAATCACTCGTCGGTTGCCAGCAGCAGCAATTGCGGCACCTGTGGCGACAGGCAAGCCATAGCCGATCGCGCCGCCGGTCAGATGCAGCCAATCATGGGGAGGGGCGGCGTATGTGAAGGGGTAGAGGCCCCACCCGTATGACAAGCTCTCGTCTGAGACGATCGCGTTTTCTGGCATGATAGCTGCGATCGTGTGTGCCAGCCCCTCCGGTGTAGAGGCGCCTCGTACGATTGCGGGACGTTCTCCAGGATCAGGAATGTTCGCGGAGGGAGCATTCAGAGCCGCCGCCAGCGCGTTCAGCGCCTCGAACGGATCCTGGTCCACACGTGATAGCTGGTGCACCATCGCGTCATCTCGGTAGAGACGCGATGGTTGATCTGGATATGCGAAAAAGGCTACGGGCGCCGTTGCGTTGACCAGTACGATCGTCTCGAAGGCCTCTAGCGTTTTGATGGCCGCCGGGACCGCGTAGGGAACGCGCGGGAGCTGCATGCGACCTCGCCCCCTCGCAACACGCGCGCATGAGAACTCGGCCATCACCTTCGCCCCAGTGGCGGCCGCGATCCGCCAAATTACGCGCTGTGATTCCTCAAGCGTTGCATCGCCACCAAGCAGGAGAAGGACCTTGGAGCCGCTACTGCGCAGCACCCTTGCCGCCGTGTCGATACTCAGCGCATCCACGTGCGGAGCAGACGGAACGGGCAGCGGACCCGCGATCACCCCGCCTTCGCCCCAGGAGGCATCAGAGGGAAGGATCAGCGATGAGATGCCGCCACCGATACGCGAACTCTCCGCCACTGCCGCAGCGGCGTCGCGGCCGACGCTGCTGGCGTCTCGACAGGTACGCAGCCACGCCGAAACGGTCCGCGCCAGCGCCTCCGTGTCCGCGGCCAGAGGAGGGTCGAGAGGGCTGTGAAAGGTTGCGTGGTCGCCAATGATATTGACGATGCCGCTTCTGGCGCGTCGCGCATTGTGGAGATTTGCCAAGCCGTTCGACAATCCAGGCCCACAATGCAGCAATGTGCTCGCGGGCTTTCGGGCGATCCGGAAGTATCCGTCCGCCATCCCTGTCACAACGTTTTCCTGTAGTCCGAGAACGCACTTGATTCCCGGGATGGTATCGAGCGCTGCAATGAAGTGCATTTCGCTCGTGCCAGGATTAGCAAAGCAGGTATCGACCCCGCAACCGATCAAGGTGCGGACCAGACTTTGTGCGCCGTTCATTGACGCCTCCCCTCGGCATGCTGAACGCAGTGTTCGCGCCTAACCTGCGACGACTTGCCTCCTCTATAGATTAGTGTTCGCGCATTCATGATCATTAGTCAATCGAGGCCTCGCGCAGCGCTGCCGCGGGCGCGGCTCCATCCCGGACGCTCGCGAAGCATCCGCGGCTGTTGCCGGGGTGTTGCTGGCGACGCTCGACTGGCGAAGTGGTGCCCCGGCGGGGTGCCGGAACTCTGGCCGCTACGTTCGTAGACCGGCAAAGCGGCAAGCGAGGCTGACAGGGCTTGAGTTTCACTCGTCCGAAGATATTGTGGCCCCCAACCAAAAGACGAATGCCAGCCGGCGGGGGGGAGAGCAGCCAGCATTTTTGCCTATCCCGGCTGAGTCCGCCGAAAGAGGGTAGCGGTCGGGCGAGTAGTGTTTTTGACCGCAAAACAACAAGAGCTCACGGCGGGCCCGGGGTGGGCTGCACGCCATGCACAGGATGAGGAGGAACGACCCATGGCGACCATGCGCACCATCAAAGGCCCGGCGATCTTTCTGGCACAGTTCGCGGCGGACGCCGCGCCGTACAACAACTTGCGCACTATCGCGCGCTGGGCTGCGGATTACGGATACAGGGGCGTGCAAATCCCTTCCTGGGACGGACGACTGTTCGACCTCGCCCGCGCCGCCGAAAGCCAGACCTATTGCGACGAGGTGCTCGGCACGCTCCGAGATGCCGGCGTGGCGCTGACGGAACTCTCGACCCATCTGCAGGGCCAACTCGTCGCCGTGCATCCGGCCTATGACCTCGCATTTGACGGTTTCGCCCCGCCTTCCGTCCACGGCAATACCGCCGCGCGGCAGGAATGGGCGGTGAACCAGCTCATGCTGGCCGCCCGCGCTTCGCGCAAACTCGGTTTGACCGCTCATGCGACGTTCTCGGGTGCGCTCGCCTGGCCGTTCCTCTATCCCTGGCCGCAGCGTCCGGCCGGGCTGGTCGAGACCGCATTCGATGAACTGGCGCGCCGGTGGCGCCCAATCCTGGATGCTTTCGACGATGCCGGGGTCGATCTCTGCTACGAGATCCATCCGGGCGAGGATCTGCACGACGGCGTGACCTACGAGATGTTTCTGGAGCGTGTCGGCAACCATGCGCGTGCCAACCTGCTCTATGATCCCAGCCATTTCGTGCTGCAGCAGCTGGATTATCTCGACTACATAGACATCTACCACCAGCGCATCCGCATGTTCCATGCCAAGGACGCGGAGTTCAACCCGACGGGGAGGCAGGGGGTCTATTCCGGCTTCCAGCCCTGGGCGCAGCGCGCGGGCCGCTTCCGCTCGCTAGGCGACGGTCAGGTTGATTTCGCCGCTGTCTTTTCCAAGCTATCGCAATATGGCTTCGATGGCTGGGCCGTTCTGGAATGGGAGTGCTGCATCAAGGACAGCGAGCAGGGCGCTGCCGAAGGTGCACCCTTCATCGCCAGCCACATCATTCAGGTCGCGTCTCGTGCCTTCGATGATTTCGCGGCCACCGGCGTTGACCTTGCCACAAACCGCAAGCTGCTGGGAATTGATTGAATGTCCTGTTTCTCGCCGGGCTCAGGCTTGGCGAGTTCGTGCCTGAGCGGCGACGCGAACGGCCGCATTGTTGGCACCATACCCGACGTAACCGTTCCGCTCGACGAATTCAAAGAAGAAGCGTCCGTCGAACGCGCTCGCATACACATGACGAAACGTGCCCAGCCGGTCGCGATCGAACATCACGCCGGATTTGGCGAGTTCCTCCAGCACCTCGTCCTGGACGATGCCGTTGGCATCGAGATCGTTGTAATAGTTCTGCGGGATTGGAAGCAGTCCCGCGTGCAACGACCGGAGATGATCCAGAAGCTCGTTGATGAACTCAGTTCGAAAGGCAATGTGATGGAAGCCCGCGCCGGCACCAGCTGTGATGAACCGGCCGGTCTCTGTCGCTGGACTGTCTGAGATGTTGAGGGGCAGTCGCACGCGTCCATTCTCGCTCCGCATGGCCCGGCTTTTCACGAGACCAAAGCGATCCGGAAATTCTACCGCAGGCTCAGCAGTCAATCCGAACACGGAACGGTAAAACAGGATAAATCGGTCCATGGAGCCCGGAGGAAGCGCTTCCGCGATATGATCAAACTCCAGGGTTGCTGAGGCCTTGTCCGCAGCTGGGATGTCCGCGATTTGTCTGAAATCGTCGCGCCAGTTCCATCCCGTCTTCTCGCGATCGATCAGGTAGATGACCGACCCGTCAGGAGCCCTGACACCTGGGATTCGCTGCTCCCCGGCGCCGACTTTCTCCTGCCAGTTCGGGCAGAGCAGCGCCCCGGCGCGAGCCAGTGTCCGCTCCACATCATCGACGATGACGGCGAAGGCGCAGATCGACGGCCCATGCTGGACGAAATACTCCGCGGCTGCGCTGTCGGGTTCAGCATTGACGACGAGATGCGCGTTCCCCTGCCGATACAGGGCTACATCCTTGGTGCGATGTTGAGCTTCGTGGTGAAAGCCGAGGCTCTTGAGGTACTGGTCAAGCGCGCGGGCATTGGTGGCGTCCGCCGCGAATTCGGCAAAGGCGAAGCCGTCCAACTCGGGGACCGGGGGCAGGGTGGAGCCGCCTGCCTCGGCTTCCACCCATATCAGCGAGCGCAAACCGTCAACGGCGTTTTGCCGCGGCGGTGAGGCACGAAAAGAATCATTGAAGACTTCCAGGCTCAATGGCCCAGAATAGCCGCTGGCAATTGCGGCTCTCACGAAAGCTGCGACATCGAGGTCGCCCTGCCCAGGGAAATTTCGGAAATGCCGGCTTCGGCTGAGCACATCCATGCCTAGTTGTGGCGAGTCAGCAAGCTGTACGAAGAAGATTCGGTCGCCTGGAAGGCTCGCGATCCCGGCCGGATCATCTCCAAGCGCCAAGGTGTGATAACTGTCGAGGATGATGCCGACTGCCGGGTGGTCCGCTTGTTGTACCAACCGCCAGGCGTGGGACCAGGTCTGCACGTGCCGGCCCCAAGCCAATGCCTCGTATCCCACCCGGAGAGACCGGCGCGCGGCGCGGTCTCCCAACTCGGCGAGGTCAGCGCTGGCCCGGGCGTCATCCGCCACCGCGTCCTCCTGCACATTGCTGCAGACCAGGATAAGCTCAGCTCCGAGTTCACCCATGATATCGAATTTCCGCTCAGCCCGGTCGAGATTGCGCTGGCGAATGGGCTCTGGCATCGCCTCGAAATCCCGAAACGGCTGAAACAGCGCGATTGTGAGCCCCAGATCGCTTGCCATGCGCCGCACATCTCGCGGCGTGCCGTCAAAGGTCAGCAGGTCGTTTTCAAAGAGTTCGATCGCGTCGAAGCCCGCCGCACGCGCAGCCTCCAGTTTATCCGGCAACGTCCCACTGAGGCAGACGGTGGCGATGGATTTCGCGAGTGGCTTGCTGTGCGGCGACCTCATCAGCGTCTCTCCCCGTTCTTGCGGCATGTGTAACACGAAGATTTGGGCTTGACGAGAATTAACTAGTTAGTCCATTTATGAGGTCAACGATAACAAGGTCGCCAAGCCCTGGCCGGCGGCTACCCAAGGAGACAGGCCGTGACCAAGATCACGCCGCGCTCTAAACTTCAGGACAACCCTCCGTCGCAGGGCCAGGACTCTATGGTGCTTGGCCTAATCGGGGAGGGGATCTCGGCCTCCCTAACGCCGCGGCTGCATGAGCGTGAGGCGGCGGCCAACGGCTTGCTCTGCGTCTACAAAATAATCGATCTCGCCAAGCTGGGCCTGGCGCCGGACGCTCTGGCGGAGCTATTGCTCGCGGCTGAGCGCATGGGCTTTGGTGGTCTCAACATCACCCATCCCTGCAAGCAACTGGTGATCCCGTTGCTCGACGAGTTGTCCGACGACGCGCGGGCCCTGGGCGCGGTCAACACGGTTCTGCTGCGCGAGGGCCGGCGCATTGGCCACAACACGGATTGGTTCGGCTTTGCCGAGAATTTGCGCCGGTTTCTGCCGGGCGCTCCGTTGGGGCATGTTGTGCAGCTTGGCGCGGGGGGCGCGGGCGCAGCCGTTGCTCACGCCGCCTTGCGTGCCGGCGTTCAGCGCCTGAGCATCGTCGATGTCGATCCGCTGCGCGCCCAAAACTTGGCGCGCAGTTTATCGGCGCGTTTCGGGCCGGCCGAGGCGGTTGCAACCGCCGATGTCGTGGGGGCAATGAGCACCGCCGACGGCGTGATCAACGCGACCCCGATCGGGATGCATGGTCATCCAGGCATGCCCCTGGCGGCCGAGTTGTTGCGGCCGGATCTCTGGGTTGCGGACATCGTTTATTTTCCCTTGGAGACCGAACTCCTGGCCGCAGCCCGCTTGGCCGGATGCCGAACATTGAGCGGCGCGGGCATGACTGTCTTTCAAGCGTTCGAGGCCTTTCGTCTGTTCACCGGTATCGTACCGGATGCCTCTCGCATGCTGGAGCATTTTTCTGAACTGATAGCCTGAAGCACAACGATAAAATCAGAGGAAACCATGTCCCAAGTAAATAGACTACCGAGCGGCGCTGTTATCGGGGCTAGTATGCGGACCAACATCCGGTCGCGTATGCTGGCAGTCATCGTGCTTGCCGTCACGATCAACTATCTCGACCGTGCTATATTGGGCATCGCGGCGCCCTCCATACGTCATGAGTTCGGTATCAATGCCGCCACCATGGGGTTCGTTTTTTCTGCTTTCTCATGGTCTTATCTGTTGCTGCAGGTTCCCGGCGGTGTTGCCCTTGATCGGTTCGGGACGAGAATCGTCTACACGATCGCACTCGTGGGTTGGTCTCTTTTTACAATCCTCCAGGGCTTCACGGCAGGTGTGACCAGCTTCTTCTTGGCGCGCCTAGGCCTCGGCGCCTTTGAGGCGCCCTGTTTTCCCGCGAACAGCAATGTCGTCGGCATGTGGTTTCCGCGCAGCGAGCGCGGCAAGGCGATCGGCATCTACACAGCTGCGGAATATGTCGGCCTCGGATTTCTGACGCCCGTTCTCTTCTGGATGCTGGCTAATTTCGGCTGGCGGTCTCTCTTTTACACGACTGGGGCGCTCGGTTTGGTCATCGGTGTCGTCATGTGGCGGACGTACCGCGACCCGTTCAAAAGCGCCTCGGCAAATGAGGCTGAGCTATCCTACATTGAACAGGGTGGCGGTATGGTTCGGAAGGATGTCGTCGGAACCGCGTTCAGATTCAGCGACCTTCGTGCCTTATTTCGACACAGGCAGATGTGGGGTCTCTGCATCGGTCAGTTCTCCGTCTATGCGACCTTTGTGTTCTTCTTGACCTGGTTCCCGACTTACCTGGCGACGCAGCGCCACATGGCGTTCATCAAAATCGGCATCTATGCCAGCATTCCCTACATTGCGGGTTTCTTCGGCATTCTCTTCGCCGGCTGGCTCTCCGACTGGCTCCTGGCGCGCGCCAGCCTCAACTTTGCGCGCAAATTGCCGGTGATTGTCGGGCTGCTTCTCGCCTCGACGATAATCTCGGTGAATTATGTGTCGAACAATCAACTGGTTCTCGCCATCCTCTCGGTGGCCTTCTTCGGCCAGGCGATGTCGTCGTCGGGCTGGGCCTGCCTCTCCGAGGTCGCGCCGAAAGGCTTGTTGGGTCTCGTTGGCGGCATCTTCAGCTTTTTTGCCAATCTCTCCGGTATCGTCGTGCCGATCGTGATTGGCTTCATCGTCCAGGAGACCGGTTCCTTCGTCGGCGCACTGGCGTTCATAGGCGTGGTCGCCGCGATCGGAGCGATTTCGTGGATCTTCATTATCGGTGACATTCATCGCCTCGACATCAAAGTCTCATCGACCCGCTTGGACGAAGGGAGAGCGTCATGACACAAACATCCGCTTTCACGCGCGAGGACCGGGCAGCGCAACCCCCGTCGCTCTCTCCCGACTACCACTCCACAATGTTGCGGTCTCCGTCTCATCCACCGGTACGCATCCCGCAGACTGTCACGGAGACCACAGGAATCGCCGACTGCTGGGACAGGCTGATGGGCGGTGCATTCGGTGACTTGACCACGCAACATGAGGGCGTGGCACTCGGCCAACGCATCGTGGTGACGGGCCGGGTGCTGGACGAAAACGGGCGGCCTGTGCCGCGCACCGTCATCGAGATCTGGCAGGCGAACTCCGCCGGCCGGTACGCCCATGCACGCGATCAATGGGATGCGCCGCTCGACCCCAATTTCAGCGGGGCCGGACGCGTGATCACCGATGATGACGGCGCCTATCGCTACGTGACCGTCCGGCCGGGCGCCTACCCCTGGGGCAACCACCACAATGCGTGGCGCCCAGCGCATATTCACCTGTCGCTGCTGGGGCCGGCTTTCGCTACGCGGCTTGTCACGCAGATGTATTTTCCCGATGATCCGCTGATCGAGATCGACCCGATCGCCAATGCGGTGCCCTTGCCCTATCGCCAGCGCATGGTGTCCCGCTTTGACATCGGCACGACCGTGCCGAACTGGGCGTTGGGCTATAACTTCGATGTCATCCTGCGCGGCCGCGACGCGACGCCGATCGAGGACTGAGCCATGACCGATAATCAGAGTCCGGAGTTGTTCGGGCAGACCCCCTGGCAGACCGTGGGGCCCTTCTTCCACTACGCTCTGCCTTGGTGGGGTGGCGCCGACCTCACCGGTCAGTCCGACATCGGTGCCGCGCCGACGCGGCTGGTCGGCCACCATCCGGCGCTCAACCGTAGCCACGGACGGCCGATGCCGGCGGGCGAGCCGATCGACATCATCGGCCGCGTGCTCGACGGGGCGGGTGAGATCGTGTCCGACGCGCTGATCGAGCTTTGGCAAGCGGATGCCGAGGGCCGATACGGCGGCGATTTCACGGGCTTTGGGCGGGCGCCCACGGATGAGGCCGGCGTCTTCCATTTCCGCACTATTCGCCCCGGCCCGGTGCCGGGACCCGGGAATACGCTTCAGGCCCCGCATATCGCGGTCGGCGTCCTCGGCCGCGGCTTGCTCAAACGCCTGGTGACACGGCTCTATTTCGCCGATGAGCCCCAGAACGAGAGTGATCCGATCCTCGACCTGGTCCCATCCGAGCGCCGCCCGACCTTGATCGCGCAGCGGGACGGCGAGGTCTGGCGGTTCGACATCGTGCTGAGCGGGCCGAACGAAACCGTCTTCTTCGACTGCTGAGGCTGGCGGAGGTGTCGTCCGTGTTGCGGGATCGTCCGGCCGGCTCGGCGGCCATGCTGGCGATCTTCGCCGATGAGGCGCTGCTGCGTGGCGGTCTCGCTTTCGAGGCGGCGTTGGCAGAAGCTCAGGCGGCCGAAGGGCTGATACCAGACACCGATGCCGCGGCGATTGCGGCGGCCTGCCGGAATCTGGCGCCGGATATTGCCGCATTGGCAGAGGAAGCGGCCCATGCCGGGACGCTGGCTATTCCTCTGGTGGGCAGGTTGCGCGCTGCCTTGAAGGAGGCGCATCCGCAAGCCGCCGCCGCCGTGCATCGGGGCGCCACCAGCCAGGACTTGGCCGACACGGCGCTGATGCTTCAGGCGCGGTCCGGCTTGGAGGTGCTCGTTGTGGAAGCGATCCGGCTCGAGACCGCTCTGGCGGCGCTCAGCGAACGGCATGCCGTAACACCCGGCTTGGCACGCACGCTGCTGCAAGGCGCCTTGCCTATCAGCTTCGGCCTCAAGACCGCCGGGTGGCTGACAGGCGTTCACGGCGCCCGCATGCGGTTGCAGCGCGAGGCCGGGACGGCGCTGATGCTGCAACTTGGGGGCGCGGCCGGCACGCTCGCCGGCATGGGCGAGGCCGAGACTGCCCTTGCCGTCGCGCGACGGATGGCTGACGCGCTCGGGCTCGGCTTGCCCGCGACGCCATGGCATGCCCGGCGGGGGGCCATTGCGGCGCTTGGTGCGGCGCTGGCTATCCTGGCCGGTGCAGCGGGCAAGATGGCGCGCGACGTCTCTTTGCTTGCACAGAACGAGGTCGCGGAAGCCTTCGAGCCCCGGCTGCCCGGTCGGGGAGGTTCCTCGGCTATGGCGCATAAGCGCAACCCGACGGGTTGCCAGGTCGCACTATCGGCGGCGCTGCGGGCGCCTGGACTGGCGGCCACGCTGCTGGCCGGGCTGCCGCAGGAACACGAGCGCGGGCTGGGCGGCTGGCAAGCCGAGGGGCCGGTGCTGGCGGATCTCTTCATTCTCGCCCATGGCGCAGTACTCGCGATGGCCGAGGTGGCGGAGGGGCTGGAGGTCGACTGCCTCGCCATGGCGCGTAACCTCGCCGCCGCCGACGTTGGAATGGATACCGGCGCTTCGGCGCTGCTGGTGCAAAGGGCGTTGGCCGCTTGGCGTGGCGCCTTGGGGGAGGGGTGATGCCTTTCACGGTCACGGACGGCACGCGACTTTACTGGCGGCGGGACGGTTCGGCGGAGAAGCCGGCGCTGCTGCTGCTCAACTCGATCGGGACCGGTATGGAGTTGTGGGACCGCGTCGTCCCGCTGCTGCTGCCTGCCTTCTGCGTGATCCGGATGGATGCGCGGGGCCATGGCGCCTCCGATGCACCCGAGGGCGACTACACGCTCGCGATGCTGGCGTGTGACGCCGCGGCGGTGCTGGACGCCGCGGGCCTTAAGCGTGCGGCGGTCTGTGGCATCTCGCTGGGCGGTATGGTGGGCATGGCTTTAGCGCTGCGCTCGCCGGAGCGCGTCTCGGCGCTGATCATCGCCTGCAGCTCGGCGGCCATGGACCCGGCCGCATGGGTGGCGCGGGCCGCGGCCGTCCGCGCCGACGGCACGGCGGCCATCGCAGATATGGCAATGGGGCGGTTCTTCTCGCCTGGGTTCAGAGCGGCAAAGCCGGAGATTGTGGAGACCACGCGCGCGGCTCTTCTGGCGCAGTCGGCAGCAGGCTATGCGGGCTGCTGCGCCGCCATTCGGGACATGCGTCTGCTGGAGGCTTTGGCCGCAATCCGCATTCCCACACTCGTCATCGGTGGGACGCTGGATATATCCACCCCGTATGACAGCCACGGCGCGGCAATTGCCGCCGCCATTCCTGGCGCTGTCAGCACGCAGCTGTCGACCGCGCACCTGCCCTCGCTCGAGGATCCGCAGGGCATGGCCGCCGCCATCCAGAGGTTCCTCACGAACCCTGAGCGGCGCCAACCCGCCACGACCCTGTACGAGTCCGGGCTCGCGCGCCGGCGCGAGGTTCTGGGTGATGCCTGGGTCGACCAATCCCTCGCCCGCCGTACGGAGTTCAATGCCGAGTTCCAGGAGATGATCACCCGCATCGCCTGGAATGAGATCTGGACGCGGCCGGGCCTCGATGACCGTACGCGGCGCCTGCTGGTGGTGGCCATCACGGCGGCGCTTGGCCGGTGGGAGGAGTTTTCGCTGCATGTGCGGACGGGCCTGGGCCGGCAGGGCTTCACCCAGTCAGAGCTGAAGGAGACGCTAATGCAGACGGCAATCTACGCCGGCGTGCCGGCAGCCAACACGGCCTTCGCGGAGGCCGGCAAGATCATCAAAGACATCGAGACGACGTCCGGGGAGACGACCCATGGCTGAACCCTGCATCATTTCCGTGGCCATCACCGGCTCGGTGCCGCGCAAGAAGGACAATCCGGCGCTGCCCGTGACCGTGCCGGAGCAGGTGGAGAGCACCCATGCCGCCTTCGAGGCCGGCGCCACGCTGGCGCATGTCCATGTTCGCAACGATGATGAGTCGTCGAGCAGCGATCCGGAGAAGTTCGCCCGCCTGCAGGAAGGCATTCGCGCGCATTGCCCCGGGATGATCATCCAGTTCTCCACGGGCGGGCGCGGCCGCGCCATGGAGGCGCGCGGGGCGATGCTGCATCTGAGGCCGGACATGGCAAGCCTCGCAACCGGCTCGGTGAACTTCCCAACGATCGTCTACGAGAATCCGCCTGACTTTGTGCGTAGTCTGGCAGTGACGATGCGCGACTATGGAACGAAGCCTGAGATCGAGGTTTTCGATCTGGCGATGCTATACAACACGGTCGATCTGGTGGCTGAAGGGCTGATCCTCGCGCCGCCGCACGTGCAGTTCGTGTTCGGTGTGAAGCATGCATTGCCCGCACGGCGTGACATCCTGGAATTCGAGGTCGCCAAGCTGCGCGAACTCCTGCCCGGTGCCACCTGGACGGCCGCCGGAATCGGGAAGCACCAACTGGAGGTCAACCACTGGGCGCTGGAGATGGGCGGCCATTGCCGGACAGGGCTGGAGGACAATGTCCGCTGGGACAAAACCACGCTCGCACCGAGCAACGCCGCCCTGGTCGACCGGGTGGCAGGCCTCTGCGCGGAATACGGAAGGCCGGTCGCGACGGCGGCTCAGGCGCGCGCGATGCTTGGACTTCCCGCGGCCGCCTGAGCGGCGGCCGTGATCGGCTTCTGTGCTTATTCCTCTCCCTTCAAGTAATTGAGTACTGCGTCCACGATCATCCGCCTGTGGCGCTGCCGTGTTGCCGGTTCTGAAAGGTCCATCCCGAAGATTGTGCCGAACGTATAACGATTTGACACCCGGAAGAAGCAGAACGAGCTGATCAGCATGTGCACATCGACGGCCGACGCCCGCCTTCGGAACACGCCGGTGCGAAAGCCCTCCAGAAGAATACGGTCCAGTGTCTGAATGACCGAGACGTTGAGCCCGGCAATCGACTGGGAGCGTGTCATGTGCTCCGCCTTGTGGATGTTCTCGATGGCGACGAGGCGAATGAAATCAGGATGGGCTTCATCGTAGTCGAAAGTCGACTGGATCATCGTCGTCAACGCGTGTTCCGGCGCTAATTGACCGAGAGGAAGAGCGTCCTCGAGCTGACGGATCGCGGCGTAGGCGCGCTCAAGCACGGCGAGGTAGAGATCCTCCTTGCTACCGAAGTAATAGTAGATCATCCGCTTGGACGTCTTGGTTCGCTCGGCGATGGCATCGACGCGCGCTCCAGCAAGACCGAAATCGGAAAACTCCTCTGCGGCGACGTCCAGAATATCCTCTTTGGTCCGCTCGGGATCGTTACGGCGAGGTGCTTTCACCCCGTGCGCTGCAGCCATTATCTTCATCCATTTTGGTCACGCGGGCCATGCCTCGTTGCTCTGCCTGGCAGGCTTCAAGGGTTGGCACGACCACGCTTGGTTATCATCCGAATTGATACTCATCTACGCATTGGCCTGGTTCAAGCCATGCAAAGGCAATGTACCCGAAACGACCGGTAAACGCACACGGCTGAAGGCCGGCCGGGAGATGACGCCACGTCGGGAGGCCGACCGGCTGATGAGCCAAACCCCCGTACCGCTTGCTCAGGGTTTTCGAGGTCAACCCCGTCCGCGCCTTCAGGGGTCAGCATGAGGCTGCCGGAGGGCAGCTTGCCGCATTGCTGTTTCTGGCGCCGGTATCGGTTGTCGTGTTGGTGCTGATCGTTGACCCCGCTCTGTAAGCTCGTTGGGCAACCCACTAACATTTCCTTGAATAAAGATGAGGATTGCCCTTGCGTGGGAAGGTATCCCACGCTAAGCATGTAACGGAGTGGTATTGTGTCAATCTCCTGGTGGATTTGGGGGCTGATTGAGATCGGCGGGCCGAAACAAGCAGCCGCAGCACTTCTTGTGGCAAAGCCTTGAGCCTTGCTGGAACGTCGGCTCAAGCCCGGCATCGGGCCAAAGGTTTTGTTGAGCAATGCCGCTTGGTCCACAGATCGTTCCAGACCGACCCGCGAAGGACAGGCCGCAATTCCCGATAGAATCGGGTGCTGGCAAGGGATTCGCCGGCTGGCTTCTAACCCGGGAGGCGGCGGGCAATTTCCTGCTGGCTGGCGCCATGATTGCCATCCTTTGGGGTGGAATCTGGTGGCATCTGGGGCAACTGCACCGTGACGCGACCGCGGCGGCGGTGCGCGACAGCGGCAATCTGGCCCGTGCCGCCGCTGAGAGCATTGATCAGACGATCACCAATGTGGACGATACGCTTCAATTCATGCGTGCCGTCTATGCTGCTGATCCCCAGCATTTCGACATCGGGGCCTGGGCCAGCCTAGCGAACGGGGCGAACGGCGCCGCACTCGAGTTCGTTATCATTGACCAGAACGGCCTGCTCACGGCCAGCAGCCTTGGGCCGGTCGATTCCAAGTCCGACTTTTCCGCTCAGCCCTTCTTCCAGGCCCAACGCAGCGGCACAGCCGATCAGCTGTTCATCAGTCAACCGATCCCAGGCCGGGTGGCCGGCCGGTGGACCGTGCTCTTCACTCGGAGGATTGCCACAGCGGACGGATGGTTTTCTGGCATCATCGCCGCATCGGCGGATGCCTCCTTGCTGACGCGGCTACACCACTCGCTCGAAATCGGGCACGGCACCCTCATGCTGATCGGGACGGACGGGGTGGTCCGCGCGCTGTCGATAGGCGGAGCCTCCATATTCGGTCCCGGGGTCGGCCAGAACATCGCTAAGTCGCGCATTGTGCAGGCTGGGGTCCATTCCAGCGAGGGCGACCTCTCCTGGATCAACCCTGTCGACCACGCAAAGCAGATCGTCTCCTTCAGGCGCCTTGACCAGTATCCTCTGGTTGTCGCGGTGGGCCTGAATGCCGCTGAGGTGCTTGCGCCATACCGTCAGGACGTGCGGCAGTACGAACTGTTCGGCCTCTGCCTCACCGCGCTGATCATGCTGGCGGGCGCGCTGCTGGTCAACAATACCAGGCGGCTTCTAATATCGCGTCAGGTGCTGCGCAACACGGTGAATGCGGTCAGCCAGGGTATCATCATGGTCGATCGTCGCGGGCGAATTCCCGTGATCAATCGGCGGGCCAGCGAATTGCTTCGGCTCCCGGCGAGGCTCACTGGGCAAGATCCGGCGATCTCAAGCATCCTGGCTTGGCGGAGATCCGGCGAGCAGCCTGCCAACGGCATTCTCTGTCAACAGCAGACCTCCGGCAATGACCTCATCCTCGAGGTTCGCACACATGCCCTGCCTGACGGCAGCACTGTTCGCACCTATGCCGACATTACGGAGCGCGAGAAGGCGACAGCGGCCATCGCCTATCTGGCGCATCACGACGCGCTGACGGGCTTGGCGAACCGCAGGCTACTGATTGAGCGCCTCGATACTGCAACGGGCTTCGCCCGACGCGATAGTGAGGCGTGTGCGATGCTGTGCATCGACCTCGACGGATTCGCGCGCGTGAATGACCTGCATGGGCACGTATTCGGCGATGACGTGCTGCGCCAGGCCGCGCGCCGCATCGCCAATATCGCCGGCACGGCCGATACTGCCGCCCGCCTCGAAGGAGATACGTTCTGCATCCTGCAGTCGGACCCCCACCAGCCGGCGGCAGCTGTGAGCTTGGCAGCCCGTGTCATGGCCGCGCTGCGTCAGCCTTATCGGGTCGACGGACAGGAAGTGCTGCTGAGTTCGAGCATCGGCATTGCGTTTTTCCCCTCTGACAGTGCGTCGGCGGACGACCTGCTCACGAACGCCGACACGGCCTTGCACGACGCGAAGATGGCTGGCCGCGATACATGGCGCCTCTACGACCGGACGATGGATTTCCGCACCACGCAGCGGCGCCTCTTGGAACAGGACCTGCGCGATGCGGTTGAAGGGCAGGAGCTGACGGTCTGCTACCAGCCAATTTTCGACAGCACCACCTGCAAGCCTGTGGCGTTCGAAGCATTGGTCCGCTGGGATCATCCGACGCGGGGCCTCGTGCCGCCGGACATCTTTATCCTGGTCGCCGAGGAGTCTGGGCTGATCGTCCCTCTCGGGCAGTGGGTCATGGAGACAGCGTGCCAGGAAGCGTCGGGCTGGCCGGAGCCGCTTCGCGTTTCAGTCAATTTGTCGCCCAAACAGTTTCTGTTGGAGGACCTCTCGGATCACGTCCTCTCTGCCTTGGCACGTGCCGGCCTGCCACCGCGGCGGCTGAGCGTCGAGATCACGGAGGGGGTCCTCATCGACAATCGCGAACGAGCTCAGACAATCGTTGAGGCGCTCAAGCAACACGGTGTCCAGATATCGCTCGATGACTTTGGGACGGGATATTCCGGGCTGAGCTACCTCCGGCAATATCCGCTCGACACCATCAAGATCGACAAGTCCTTCATCAGGTCAGTGACCGAAGATGACGGAGCGCAGGCAATTGTTCAGACGATCCTGACCCTGGCACGGCGCCTGGGCTTGAACGTCATTGCCGAGGGCGTGGAAACCCAGGAACAGCTGCAATGGCTGCGAAGGGCCGGATGCAGCTTGATCCAGGGTTTCCTGCTCGGCGGCCCCTTGCTGCGGGAAGAGATCGTGCCATTCTTGGAGCAGGCCGGTATCACCCAAGCTGCTGTACGAAGGCAGAGTGCGGACGCGTGAGCCGGCGAAAGCCTAATCGGAACTGCATGGTATGACCTGGGCCGCGCGCGCGATAGCCATTCTAGCGGTCGCCATGCTGGCCGCCTGCGCCGCCAAGGTGCCGAAACCGCCCCCGCCCGTCGTCGGCATAACGGATAGCGCGGCCTTGAAGATGTGCTTACAGGGCAGCCGGGACGACACAACCCGTGATGCGACCATCACAGACTGTAGCATCGCTATCGACTCGCAAAGCTTGGCGAGCAGCGATCGCCTCGACGCATTGAAGGTACGTGCTAGCCTCTATGCGCTCGACGGAGACGACCAGAATGCGATTGCCGACTACACAAGCGCGGCCAAGCAGGACCCTCGTGACGCTAACACGCTGATTACGCTGGCTAATCTTCTCCGCCAGATCGGCAAGTGCGCATCCTCCATCCCGTATTACGATCGCGCCGCGCGGCTGGACCCGCGATCCGAGGAGGTGTTCCGGGCACGTGGCGATGCCTATCTCTGCGTCGGGAATGACGAGAGCGCTGTCGCCGATTACTCCCGGGCGATCGCGCTGGAGCCGAGGAGTGCCTCTCTCTACGTGAAGCGAGGCGATGTTTATGCGGAGACTGGTCAGGCCGACGAAGCGATTGCGGATTTCACAACCGCTATCGGTCTGAGGCCGCGTGCCGAGACCTATCTTGCGCGCGCTCGCCTTTATCTCGCGCAGGGGCAGACCGAACTTGCTTTGCCGGACTACGACAGCGCTTTGAAGGAAGAGCCGCGCAACAGCGAGGCGCTGTACCAGCGTGGCCGCATTCATTTCGATCAGCAGGACTACCCGGCGGCGATTGCCGACTTCGACCGCGCCACGCAGATCAACCGCCGTTTTGCCGCTGCTTTCGACGCGCGCGGCGACGCCTACATGCGCGAAGGTCAAAACGATCAGGCGATCCAGGATTACAGCAAGGCGATCGCCGTCGACCCGCGGATGGCCGTTGTCTACGAACACCGTGCGCGTCTGTATGATCATATCGGACAGTATGACCAGGCAATTCAGGACTACTCGCACGCCTTCAGCCTGACGCCGGGCCAGGCCGGGGCGCTCGTCGGTCGCGGCAAGGCCTATATGAGTAACGGCCAGTACGCCGCCGCCATCAAGGATTTTCAGGCCGCCCTGCAGATGGCTCCTGGCAACGCAGACATTGCTGGCGATCTGCGTGAGGCTAGTTCGCTCAAAAGTAAAGAGGACGCAGTCCGCGAGATATCCGTTGAATCGGATATCCGGAACTGAGATAGCCGGGACGTTCCCACGGCCCGGGTTCTCGATCGTTCATTCCGTAGCCGGCCTGCCCGTCCTGGCGCAGGGGAAGCTGAGGCGCTAGCCGAAGAACGCGCGCTATCATCCGACCAGTCGCAATCCATGTGAGACCGACAGTTGCAGAGCCTCCTCGATCCGCCGAGTTTAGACGTTATTGATGAGGAGTTCGGGCTGTTCATGCGCAGGCCGTCAGGTGCTTCCGCCTTCAGCCGCACAACCCAACCGACCAGGCGTCAGGCCGGCACTCACGCATCGACGGCAGAACGCAGTACCCGGTCCAGCTTGGCGCCGCGTTCAGGTCGCGGTGCGCCCAGGCTGACTGCGCATGTGTCCCACCTAGTTCACCTCGGTGACAGCAGGATGCATAATCCTATCGTCATCGTGTCGTCGGGTTTCTGTGCACAAGTTTATACCAAATGCCCCGCCTCGGCGACTAAAAACTATTCAATTTCGACCGAATCAAGCGATTCTGTTTTTTCGGGTTGTCGTCTCACCGAATCATCTGTCTAATTTATCTGGAACCGGAAAGGAGACGGGGGTCTGCGCCGCCACCGTCGAAAGGTGATGTCGACAATGGAACAATTGCGCGTATCGCCTGCCGGGAGCGGCAAGGCCGCGACTGGTGTTATAGACACGCGTGAACGTCAGGACGTGCGGCTTGAAAACGTCGTAAAGACATTCGGGGATTACGTCGCCGTCGACAACATCTCACTGATCATCAAAAGCGGCGAGTTTTTTAGCTTACTTGGCCCGTCGGGCTGCGGCAAGTCTACCACCCTGGCGATGATTGGCGGTTTCGACGAACCCAGTTCGGGCGCGATATACCTCGGGGGCACGGATGTCAGCCACCTCCCCCCGTACCGCCGTGACGTGAACACGGTCTTTCAGTCCTACGCCCTGTTCCCGCATCTTTCCGTTGCCGAGAACGTGGCCTTTGGACTGCGCCGAAAGGGCGTCCCCAAGGCGGACATCACGCGCCGCGTGCGCGACATGCTCGCCCTCGTCGATCTGGAAAAATTCGTGGACCGGAGACCGGTGCAAC
>Ga0116230_10002269_pt1 | contig 18535 bp, 18 predicted proteins | sample S1TSphfallax_3_FD_88678 | JGI IMG/M metagenome (GOLD analysis project Ga0116230, IMG submission 88678) | Host-associated microbial communities from peat moss isolated from Minnesota, USA - S1T2_Fd - Sphagnum fallax MG | ecosystem: Host-associated > Plants > Peat moss > Unclassified | place...
AGTTCGTGCGTGTCGCGGCGGAGCAGCTCGGGGGGACGCCCCGCTTCATCCATGCGCCCTACCTGCCCGCCGACCGGCTAAGGGAATTCATCGTCTCGGACCAGGCGACGGGCAGCAACCTCGACCTCTGGGACCATATCGACGTGGCGCTGGTCGGCATCGGACCGCCCTACGCCACCGAGCCCAGTGTCGGCGGCCCCACCTCGGCGCCGCGCGATGCCGGGCTTGCCACGGCGGCGGGCGACGTGCTGCGCCATTATTACGATGCCGAGGGCCAGCCGCTGAGCTGGGAGGGGGAAAGCCGCCTGCTGGCGGTGACGCCGGACCAGCTGCGCCGTACGCCCGTCGTGATCGGCGCCGCCGCTTCGCGCGCCAAGGCCCCCAGCATCGTGGGCGCCGCGCGGGCCAAACTCATCGACGTGCTGGTGACGGACCTGCGGGCGGCCGAGGCGATCCTGGAGCTCCTCGGACCCGCCTGAGTCTGTTATAGAGGGCTCTTGGAATGAGCTGAGGGTGACCGCGATAAGCGCCGATCTGACCGACACGATCGCCCGGGCCCAGCCCACGGCTTCGACCCAGGGCATTGCCCGCACGATAGAGACGGAGCTGCGCGGGCTGCAGGCTTTGCAGGCGGCGTTGCCGCTCGGGCTCGCCGACGCCTTCCTCCAGGCCGCGATCATCATCGAAGAGAGCGCTGGCTCGGTGATCGTGACGGGCATGGGGAAGTCGGGGCTGATCGGCCGCAAGATCGCGGCGACGCTCGCCAGCACCGGAACGCCGAGCCACTACGTGCATCCCGCCGAGGCCAGCCATGGCGATCTCGGCATGATCGGCGAGCGCGATGTGGTGCTGGCACTCTCCTGGTCCGGGGAGACGCCGGAGCTTGCCGACATCGTGAGCTATACGCGGCGGTTCGACGTGACGCTGATCGCCGTCACGGCGCGGGCCGACAGCGCGCTCGGGCGGGCGGCCGACCTCACGCTGCTCATGCCGGTCAGCGAGGAGGCCTGTCCCAACGGGCTGGCGCCGACGACCAGCACCACCATGCAGCTCGTGGCGGGGGACGCGCTCGCCGTTCTGCTGCTGGAGCGCCGTGGTTTCACGGCCAGCGACTTCCAGCGTTTTCATCCGGGCGGCAAGCTCGGGGCCAAGCTCATCACGGTCGGCCAGCTCATGCATCGGGGCGACCAGCTGCCGCTCGTCCGCTGCGGCACGATGCTGTCCCAGGGCATCGTCGAGATGACATCGAAGCGCTTCGGGATCGCCGCCGTTGTCGATGCCGAGGGGCATCTGGCGGGGGTGCTCACCGATGGCGACCTCAGACGCGCCTTCCGGAACGGCTTCGTCGACATGGCCGTGGAGGAGGCGATGGGCCGGAGCCGCCCGCATGTGGTGACGGAGGACGTGCTGGCGGCGAAGGCGCTGGCCCGGATGAACGAGGCCAGCATCACCTGCATCTTCGTCGTGGAGGGCGCGACCCCGGTGGGTCTCGTCCACATTCATGATCTGCTGCGGGCCGGCGTCGCCTGAGAGGGCGTTCGCCGGATCGCACCAACAACAAAAGCCCCGCCGAGCCGTGCTCGCGGGGCCTAGTCTCATGGAAGACGCGCGGCGGGCGCCGCGCGCAGCCTACTTGATCTTGGCTTCGCGGAAGGTGACGTGCTTGCGCGCCACCGGATCGTACTTCTTGAACTCGAGCTTGCCCGTCTGGGCGCGCGTGTTCTTCTTCGTCACATAGAAGTAGCCCGTCTCCGCCGTGGAGATGAGCTTGATCTGCACCGTGTTCGACTTCGCCATAGGTCCACTTTCCGGCGCCGCGACACGTCCCGCAGCGCGCTAATCCCAAAACAAGGGCCGCACATGGCCCATCGGCGCCCCTCCGGTCAAGCCCCAAGGACGCAGACCAGCGCGCAGAGCGGACCACGCGCCTGACGCTACTCGCCTGAAAGTTCCCGGCGCCGCCGGTCCAGCTCCTCCGTATAGCGGCGCAACGCGTGCTGCTCCGTCAGCAACCCGATGACCCGCATAGCCTCGGGGTTGTCGACGACGGCCAGCGCATCGCTCTCCGACTCCTCGAACATCGCGACGGCCGTCTTAACCGTCATCGCCGGGGTCAGCACCGTCTGCGGCACATGCAGCAGCTCGCCCACGCTTTCCGCCGTCACATCGGGGCTGAACACCTCGGCCGTCAGCACGATCCCGGCATAGCGGCCCGACTCGTCCACCACCACCACCCGATGCGTCGATCCGAGCGGGAAATCCCGCCGGAAGGTGTCCAGGCTCGTCGTGGTCCGGATCGTCCGCACGTCCCGCCGCATCATGCGCCCGACGCTCAGCGTATTGACCCAGCCGATATCGACGGCGCTGCGAATGGCCTCGCCCCGCAGATGGAAGCGCCATGTCGCGAAGGAATAGCCAAAGGTCCGCCGGGCGGTCAGCGAGGAGACGATCACCGCCGTCAGCACGGCGACGGTCAGCGGGAAGCTGCCGGTGCTCTCCAGCGCCAGGAAGCACATGGTGAGCGGGCCGCCGATGACGGCGACAGCCATCGCGCTCATGCCGATGAGGCCATAGACGACGGCAGGCAGCACCGGGCCGATGGAGAGCATGCCGAGGATAGCCGCAAAGATCTTGCCCACCAGCGAGCCCAGGAACAGGGAGGCGAAGAACAGCCCCCCGCGGAACCCCGACCCGATCGACACCGCCGAGGCGAGGGACTTCAGCGCCAGCCCGGTCGCGATGAGGATGAGGGGATAGTCCATGCCGAGCCCGTCACGCAACGCGCCATGGCCGGAAGACAGCACCATGGGCGTGACGAGGCCGAAGGTGCCGACGATGAAGCCGCCGACCATGGGGCGGGACCAGACCGGCAGCGGGCTGCGGCGGAACCATCCCTCCGCGATGGTCACGCCGCGCATGACGGCGATGCCAGCGAGCGCGCAGATGATGCCGAGTGCCAGGATCGGGATGAATTGCACGACCGGGAAGCTGGCCGGCAGAATGAGGTCAAACCCGCCGATGCCGCCGCCGAGGGCGCGCTCGACGAAGACGGCGGTCAGCGATGCCACCACCACGGGGGCGAGGTTGCCGATGGTATAGGTGCCGATGACAAGCTCGATGCCGTAGAAGGCGCCGGTCAGCGGCGCGTTGAAGGCGGCCCCGATGGCGCCCGCGGCGCCGCACCCCACCATCAGCCGCAGATCGGTGCGCCGCAGCCGGAAGCTGCGCCCGATGCCGGAGGCGATGGCGGAGCCCATCTGCGTATATCCGGCCTCGAGACCGACGGAGGCGCCGACGCCGCAGGAGAGCAGCGTCTGCAGGCAGACGATGATGCTGTCGGTGAACGACATCCGGCCGCCGAAAAGGGCATTGGCCTCGATGGGGTCGACCGCCCGCCGTGGCCGCCAACGCGCCAGCGCAAGGCCGGTGAGCCCCATCGCGAGACCGCCGAGGGTCGGCACCAGCAGCAAACGGGGGATCGGGATTTCGGAGGCCGAACTCAGCCGGCTGCCGACCGGAATGAGGAACAGCGTTTGATGCATGAGCTGGATGGTGCCGTTCATCGCCACCACCACGACGCCGGCACAGACACCGACGAGCGCGGCCAGCACCGTCAGCCAGATCTCGTCCGCACGAACCAGCGCCCGCAGCGTCTGCGGCACATGCAGAACCCAGTTGCCGATCAGTTGTCGGCGGCTCTGGCCCGACAGGGTGCGGGTGGACATCGTCCCGGCGTTCCCCCGACTCCCCAGCGCGCCCGGCGTCCAAACAGAGACGGGGCGGCCGGAAACAGCTAATGCAAACGGAATTCAAGGCGGCGACCCATCCCGGTCAGCCGACCATCCCGCCCGGCGGCCGCGTGTCGCGCGCCACCGCCTTTTAGCTCATAACTCTGTGGAGGAAGTAAGACGTTTCGCGTCGATTCGGAATGAAATCTTCTGCGGCCGAGGATCACCGGAGCAGGCTCTTCCTCAGCCGCAGATCGTGTCGGCGTAGCTACAACTGTCGCGCGGCCGTGAAGCTCAGCACCAGGAAGATGACGAAGATAACCAGGAAGACGAAGAATAGCAGCTTCGCAATCGTAGCTGCCCCGGCGGCGACGCCCGAGAAGCCGAGCGCACCGGCGATGATGGCAATGATTGCGAAGATGATCGCCCATTTCAGCATGACGAGCACCCCAAGGTTGTTGTTGTTCATCCGAGGTGGGTGCCGTGGCGGTTTTGCCAACTGCCCGGACTGGCGGTTATCCGCCCCTGGCGGCCCGCGCAGCCGCGCATCCACGCAAACGTGAAGCCGGTTCCGCCCGATCAGAGCGGGCGATAGCGTCCCGCGGCACCCGCGGCGGGCAGCAGCGCCACCGCCTGCCCGTTCTGCCATTGCGACAGGCAGGAAAAGGCCCGCTCATTCTGCCCGCCGGTGCCGAACAGAGCGCCCCAGCCGTTCGCGAGCCCGCCACGGTCCAGCTGCATGCCGCGCGCGACGCCGAGCAGCTTGTCCTTGTCGGGGCTCCCGGCCCGGCGCAGCACGTCGAAGCAGAGCGCGGCACCGGCGAAATGGGACAGGCTGATCCCGGACCGCGGCTTTGCCCCGAAGCGCTGCTCGTAGAGGAGCGCGATCATCGCCGCCTCCGGCGCCAGCCGGGCGTCCGCGCTATAGGGCACGACGCCCACGGCCAGCGTCCCGTCGAAGGACGGGCCGATCATCGCCGCCGTCTCGGAGGAGCCGTAGGCCGCCGTCGTGCCGATCAGCGCGGCGGGCCGCCAGCGCTGTGTCGCCAGCCCCTCGAAGAACAGCACCACCTCCTCCGAGCTGCCGTGGTGGATCACGACATCCGGCTTCATCGCCGCGAGCCGCGCCGCGAGCGCGCCGAAATTGGCGCCGTCCGGCTGGTATGCGATCGTGACCGGCGGCGCCATGCCCCTGCGGTGGGCGGATGCCATCACCAGCGGCACGAGCGTGCTGCCCGTGCTGTCATCCGCATACAGCAGCACCACGGACAGGCCGCCCGGCGGCCGCGCCAGGGCCGGCGCCACCACGCTCGCCGCCGCCTCGATGCAGCGCGCGGCGATCCCGGTCTCGATATCGCAAACCCGAAGCAGATAATGAAACCCGCGCGCCGTAATCGAGGGCATCGTCGCCGTCAGCTCCCAATAGGGGATCGCCGAACCCTCGCTCACCTCGCTCGCGCCCAGGCTGAGGGCGCTGTCCCCGGTCCCCAGTATCAAAACCGGCTGCGCATCGCTGATCAGGCGCCGTGCCTCGGAGACCGCGCGGTCAGGGTCGGAGGCATCGCCCAGGGCGAGCACGATCTGCCGCCCGAACAAACCGCCCCCCTCGTTGCAGAGGTCCGTGGCGAGCTGCACGCCGCGCAGGCATTCATCGCCGAGCATGGCGAGCGGGCCGGTTGCCGGGAACAGCGCGCCGACCGGCAACGTCTTGTCATCCGCTGGCTGGCGCGCATTCGCGGCCAGGGCGGCGTCCCACTGTGCCGGGGCCAGCGATGCGGCGAGGCCGAGCCCGAGGCCGCCGAGAATATCGCGCCGGCGAGCCGCCATTCGTCCCGTCCTCCTTGTCCCGTCGCGCAGAAAGACCAGAAAGCGCGTCTTTTGGCAAAAAGAAGCGGAAACACTATCCATATGATGAGCTCGGCCAGAACCGACGAACGATCCCGAGGATGAGATGACCCTGCCCCAAGAGATGCGCGCGATCCTGACCGACGGGTCCGGTGCGCCGGAGGTGATGCGCCTCGGGACCAGCCCCTTGCCCGAGCTGCGGCCCGGCGCGGTGCTGATCAGGGTCCAGGCGGCGGGGATCAACCGGCCCGACATATCGCAACGCGAAGGCAAGTATCCGCCGCCGCCCGGCGCCAGCCCCATCCTCGGCCTGGAAGTCGCGGGCACCGTCGCGGCGCTGGGCGAGGACACCGAAGGCTGGTCCGTGGGGGATCGCGTCTGCGCGCTCGCCAATGGCGGCGGCTACGCGGAGTACTGCGCCGTTCCGGCGACGCAGTGCCTGCCCTGGCCCGACGGCTATGACGCCATCCAGGCCGCCGCCCTGCCGGAAACCTACTTCACCGTCTGGGCCAATCTGTTCCAGATGGGCCGCCTGTTCGCGGGGGAGAGCGTGCTGATCCATGGCGGCACCGGCGGGATCGGCGTCACCGCCATCCAGCTCGCCGCCGAGTTCGGCGCGGTGGTGTTCACCACCGTCGGCAGCCTCGACAAGGCCCGCGCCTGCGAGCGGCTCGGCGCCCATGCCGCCATCAACTACCATGACGTGGACTTCGCCGACGAGATCACGCGGCTGACCGCGCATCGCGGCGTTGACGTGATTCTGGACATGGTCGGCGCGCCCTACTTCGCCCGCAACATCGCCTCGCTCAAGCGCGGCGGGCGGCTGCTCATGATCGCCTTCATGCAGGGCAGCACCGTGGCCGATGTCGACCTGCTGCCGATCATGGTGAAGCGGCTGACGGTCACGGGCTCCACCATGCGGCCCCGCACGGCCGCCGAGAAGGGCGCCGTCGCGCGCGGCCTGCTCGAACGGGTGTGGCCCGTGCTCAACCAGGGCCGCTGCGCGCCGGTGATCGAGACGAGCTTCCCGCTCGATCAGGTTGTCGCCGCCCATCGCCTGATGGAGACGCGCGGGCATATCGGCAAGATCATGCTGAAGGTGGCGGACTGAGCCGATGCGCCTGCAGTCCATCGTACTCGGCGAGGGTACGGACGATCGCGCGCCCGTGGTGCTTCTGCACGGGCTGTTCGGCTCGGCCCGCAACTTCGGCGGCCTTCAGAAGAGCCTTGCCGCCACGGGCGCGCGCGTCATCGCGCTCGACCTGCGCAACCACGGCGGCAGCCCGCACGGCGCGGACACCACCTATTCCGCGATGGCCACCGATGTGGTGGAGACGCTGGCGGCGCTGGAGGCCCTGCCCTGCCGGCTGCTCGGCCATTCCATGGGCGGCAAGGTCGCGATGCGCCTCGCGCTGGATCAGCCGGCGCGGGTCGAACGCCTGATCGTCGCGGATATCGCCCCGGTCGCCTACCGGCACTCCAACCAGGACATTGCGGGCGCGATGCTGGCCCTGCCGTTGCGGGAGGGCATGACGCGGGCCGAGGCGAGCGCCGGTCTGGCGGGTGTGGTGACGGACCCCACCATCCGGTCTTTCCTGTTGTTGAACCTGCGCCTCGGCAAGGGCGAGGCGCCCGGCTGGCAGATCGGGCTATCGGAGCTTGCCGCCGGCATGGACGCGATCCAGGGCTGGGAGGATGGCGGCACGCCCTATGAGGGGCCGTCGCTCTTCGTCACCGGCGGGAAGTCATCGTATGTGCCGCCGAGCGCGCATGACGGCATTCGGGCGCTGTTCCCGCGCGCGGAGTTCGCGGTGCTGCCCGATGCCGGGCACTGGCTGCACGCCGAGGACCCGGCCGGGTTCCTCGGCGCCATTCTGCCGTTTCTCGAAGCGGAGGCCTGAGACTTGAGCAAGGCGGATCGCGTCACCGGGCGTTAGTCGAGGCATAACGCCGATCAGGCCGCCCCCCGCTCATACCAACGGCGCGAGCGGCGGACGAGTTGCACGACCGAGAGCATGACGGGCACTTCCACCAGAACGCCGACAACCGTTGAGAGCGCCGCTCCCGACTGGAAGCCGAACAGGGCGATCGCCGTTGCCACCGCAAGTTCGAAAAAGTTGCTGGCGCCGATCAGCGCGGACGGCCCGGCCACGCACCATCCGACTCCCAGGCGACGGTTGACCGCATAGGCCAGCCCCGCATTGAAGTAGACCTGTATGATGATCGGCACCGCCAGCATTGCGATGACGGCGGGTTGCCGCATGATCTGCTGGCCCTGCAGACCGAAGAGCAGCACGAGTGTCATGAGCAGCGCCGACAGCGACATCGGCGCTAAAGCGCGAAGCGCGCGGCTGAGGGTGGCCTGCCCGCCTTGCGCCAGCAGCGACCGCCGCCAGAGTTGCGCCACGATCACCGGCACGACGATGTAGAGGACGACCGACACGATCAGCGTCGCCCATGGCACCGTGATCGAGGACAGGCCGAGCAGGAGCGCCACGAGCGGCGCGAAGGCAAAGACCATGATCACGTCGTTCAGCGCGACCTGTGACAGCGTAAAATGTGGTTCGCCTTCCACGAGATTTGACCAGACGAACACCATGGCCGTGCAGGGTGCCGCCGCCAGCAGGATGAGCCCGGCCCGGTAGCCCTCGATCATGTTAGCCGGAAGGTAAGGCCGGAACAGCAGGCCGAGGAACAGCCAGCCCAGCAGCGCCATCGAAAAAGGCTTGACCAGCCAGTTGATGCCGACCGTCGCCGCGATGCCGCGCCAGTGGCGTTTGACCTGCCCGAGCGCGGCGAGGTCGATCTTCAGCAACATCGGCACGATCATCAGCCAGACCAGAACAGCAATGGGCAGATTGATGTGGGCGACTGTCACCTTGCCGAGCGTGTGAAAGACAACGGGCAGAACCTGTCCGAGCACGATGCCCGCGACGATGCAGAGCGCAACCCATAGCGTGAGGTAGCGCTCGAACGCTCCCATGGATGGCGCGTGGGTAGGCGCAACGCTGACCGCTTCGCTCATTACGCGGGCGCACCGCGCTGTGGCTTCGGGAGAATGTCCAGAACTGTTTCCGCCGGACGGCAAAGCTTCACGCCTTTGGGCGTCACCACGATCGGCCGGTTGATAAGAATCGGATGCATCATCATCGCGTCCAGCAGCGCGTCATCCGTCAGCCCAGGATCGTCCAGTTTCAGCTGATCGTAGGGCGTTCCCTTCCGACGCAAGAGGTCTCGCACGGAGATGCCCATCAGTTCGATCAGCGCGGCCAACTCGTCGCGGCTTGGCGGAGTTTTCAGATATTCGATGACTAGCGGCTCCTCGCCACCGTTGCGGATCAGGGCGAGGACGTTGCGCGAGGTGCCGCAGGCCGGATTGTGGTAGATCGTGACCGTCACGCGTCCGCCCCGCAGCACGCGGTACTGGCGGCCGGTTCCGGTGCCGGCACGCAGCAGGGCGCGGATGCCGCCACCGCGTGATCGTTGCCGTGATAAACCTGTGCATCCGCCATCGTGTGATAGGCTTCCCACGCAACGCCATCCGGGTCTTCCACCCATGATTTTTCGGAGCGGGCGTAGCAGCAGGTTGTCTCGCCATCGCTGTGCGTCGAGATATTCGCCTGCGACATCTGTTCGCGCAGCGCGCCCAACTCCTCCGGGTCGTCGACCTGTATCCCCATGTGATCGACCCCGGTCTTCTCGGCCTGGGTCGAGATCGCGAAGTTGACGCGGGGATCGTCGAGCATCCATTTCGCATAGTCTGACTTGAGCTTGACCGGCTCCGCGCCGAAGAGGGCATTGTAGAATTTCACACTGTCGGACAGGTTCTTCACCCCGACATGGACATGCAGGCGCTTCATTGGCGTCGTCCTTCCTTGGCCTCGATGAGGGCGGATGAATCGCAGATGCCGGCAGCGCAGCCCGTGGGAGCGCCCTGGCAGCAGTTTTCCGTCAGGTAACCGAGCAGCGCGTTCATGGCGGCATACTCGGCCATGTAGATCAGCGAGCGCCCTTCCCGCCGGAACGTGACGAGACCGGCCTGCCTCAGCTGATTCAGGTGAAACGACAGGGTTGCGGAGGGCAGGCCCAGCCGTTCGCCGATGTGGCCGGCAGGCATCCCATCCGGCCCGGCTTGCACCAGAAGGCGGAACACATCGAGCCGCGAGTCCTGAGCCAGGGCCGACAACGCAGCCACGGCATCTGATTTCTCCATAATTTTGGAAATATGGAGATTTTTAGCGCCCGTCAAGCGCCGACTTCGCTGGACGGTTCGTACTGCGCGAACCTACACTCGCGGAACCCCCGCCAGCGCCGCCATCGTCACCGCCAGCCGGTCACCCAGCCCCCGAGGCCGGACCTCGGCGGCCAGAGAGCGGCTAAGATCGCGCCGCGCCAGCACGCCCGGCAAAGCCGCCGCCACCGCCGATCGCGGAACGGCGGGCCGCTCGGCCGCCGCCTTCAGCCAGGCGCGGCCCTCCGCCGCCAATACCCCGAAGACCGCCACCATGCCGGGGTCGCCAGGGTTCGCGGCCGCTGCCTCGGGCGTCAGGCCGCGCTCGGCCAGCAGATCGCCCGGCCAGGGCGCCCGTCCCTGCACCGCCAGCACGAAGCGGCTGCGCAGCAGACCGCCCACGCCGTAAGCAGCACCGCGCAGGCGCAGGCCCTCCAGCATGGCGGGATCGGTCACGCCCAGCGCCTGACCGGCCGCCACCGCCAGACCGCCGGCACCGGCCAGCAGCCAGGCCCGCCAGGCGTCCAGCGTCGGCAGATCGCCATCGACCTCGGCCTCGCGCGCCTCGATGAGCGCCAGCAGCGCCGCGCGGTCCAGCCGGCCATCGGCGATCATGGCGAGCAGCGGCGTCCCGACCTCATGGGCCTTCGCCTCACCCTCCACCACCTCCCGCCACCATTGCAGGCGGATCAGGGCGAGCAGCGCCTGGCTCGCCACCTCACGGGCGCGGGCCAGTTCGTGGTTGAAGGCGTAGAGGGTGATCAGCGTCTCCCGCCGCTCGGGCGGCGCGAAGAGCACGGTCAGGAAGCGGTCCGGATCATGCCGCCGCAGGGCGTCGCCGAGGGGGGAGAGCATGCGGCGCGTGATGAACCGGGCGGCCGCCGGACGCAAGAACCGGACGCAAGAAGCAGTGAGGCGCACCGACCGGCTGAGACGAAGCCACCGGACGGGTTGACGCCCGATGTTCCCGGAATAAGGTGGCGCCGTTCCGGGCAGCCGCTTTGTCTTGTCCTCGCGGCCCTCGCCCTCACCCTGAAAAAACAACGGAGAGCGCATCATGGCTTTCGAGCTTCCCCCACTGCCTTACGAGACCTCGGCGCTGGCCGGGGCCGGCATGTGCCAGGAAACGCTGGAGCTGCACCACGGCAAGCATCACCAGGCCTACGTGACCGCGCTGAACGGCTTCGTCGAGAAGAACCCGGCGCTCCAGGGCAAGAGCCTGGAAGAGATCGTCGCCCTGTCCTATGGCCAGAGCGATCTTGCACCGGTGTTCAACAACTCCGGCCAGCATTGGAACCACATCCTGTTCTGGAAGAACCTGTCGCCGACGGGCGGCGGCATTCCGGGCAAGCTGGAAGCCAAGCTGATCGACGATTTCGGCTCGGTGCAGGCCTTCAAGGACGCCTTCAAGACAGCCGCCACGACCCAGTTCGGGTCAGGCTGGGCGTGGCTGATCCTTGCCGCCGACGGCAAGCTGAAGGTGACGAAGACGCCGAACGGCTCCAACCCGCTCGCCACCGGCGAAGGCAAGGCGCTTCTCGGCCTCGATGTCTGGGAGCACAGCTACTACCTGGACTTCCGCAACCGCCGCCCGGACTACACGCAGAACTACCTCGACAAGCTTGCCAACTATGAGTTCGCCGCGGCCGAGCTCGGCTAAGGTCTTCAGTTTGCTCGCCCGCGGGACGCACCCGCGGGCGGTGCTGGCCTCAGGACACCTTGGCGGGCGTCGCCGGCGGCTTCGCGTCATTGGCGGCCACCGGCTTGACGATCGCCGAGATCGTCTCCCGCAGCACGGTGACGCGTACATTCGGCGCGATCTCGACCTCGACCTCGTTCGAACCCTCACGCGTCTTCTGCACCGTGCCGAGGATACCGCCGGCGGTGACCACCCGATCCCCGCGCTTCATGGCCGAGAGGCTCGCCTTGAGGGCCTTTGCCTTCTGCTGCTGCGGACGGATGAGGATGAAATAGAAAACTCCGAAGATCAGGATAAGCGGCGCGAACTGCGCGAGGCTGGCCATCGAGGACCCGCCGCCGAAGGACTGGGCATAGGCCGGTGAGATGAGATGCATGAGCGGCGTCCGGGTTGCGGTGAATGGGAGCGGACCATAGTTTCCGGCCCTCGGGCGTCAAGCCCGGCAACTGAGAATGCGTCAAGCCCGGCAACTAAGAATGCGTCAAGCCCGGCTAGGAAGAATGCGTCACCCCTTGTTGCGACGAATCATGAACGGACCTCACCGGCTATGGATACGACCGTCACCGACCTGCTGACCCGCATCGCTGCCGCGCTGGAGCGGCTCGCGCCCCCCGCTCCGGCGCCCATCGACCTCTCGGGCGCCGAGGGCTTCGTGTGGCAGCCCGCGGATGCCCGGCTGATGCCGGTGCCGCATATCGCCCGCGTGGCGCTCGGCCTCATCCAGGGCGTCGACCACCAGAAGCAGATGGTGCTGGAGAACACCACCCGCTTCGCGCGCGGTTTCCCGGCCAACAACGCCATGCTCTGGGGTGCGCGGGGCATGGGCAAGTCCTCTCTCGTCAAGGCGACCCATGCGGCGGTCGCGGCGGAGAGCCGGGCCGATGGCGTCAGCCCGCTCAAGCTCATCGAGATCCACCGGGACGATCTGCGGACGCTGCCCGACCTCCTCAACCTGCTGCGCGGGCGGCCCGAGCGATGCGTGATCCTCTGCGACGATCTGTCCTTCGAGCGTGAGGACGCCGACTACAAGGCCCTGAAGTCGGTGCTCGACGGCGGGATCGAGGGGCGGCCGGCGAATGTGTTGTTCTACGCGACCAGCAACCGCCGGCACCTGATGCCGCGTGACATGATCGACAACGAGCGGTCGACGGCGATCAACCCGGGCGAGGCGGTGGAGGAGAAGGTCTCGCTATCGGATCGGTTCGGGTTGTGGATTGGCTTTCACAACTGCGACCAGCCGACCTTCTTCGCGATGGTGGAGGGCTACGCGCAGGCCTTCAACCTGCCGATCGAGCGCGAGGCTTTGCGGGCGGGGGCGGTCGAGTGGTCGGTGACGCGGGGTGGCCGGTCGGGCCGCGTCGCCTGGCAGTATATTCAGGATCTGGCCGGACGATTGGGCGTGAAGACCAGCACGTCACTGGAGTAGACTATTCTCATGGACACGCGCTTTCCGAACCAGTCCGAGGATGCGGTCACCGATCCCAGCTACGATGGGGATGTCGTCGCATGGGCGAACGAGCAGGCGCGCCGCCTGCGAGCCGGGGAGTTCCACAGGCTCGATATCGAACACATCGCGGACGAGATCGAGAGCGTGGGAAAAACCGAGCAGCAGGAACTAGTCAACCGCATGGCGCTGCTGATCGGCCATCTTCTGAAGTGGCAGTATCAGCCCAGCCACCGGAGTCGAAGCTGGGAGAACACTATTCGTGAGCAGCGCAAGCGGTGCCAGCGCCGCTTGAAGAAGACCCCGAGCCTGCGGCCAATGCTCACGAATGATGAGTGGGCGGACGAGATGTGGGCGGATGGAGTTTCGATAGCGCGGCAGGAAACAGGTTTGGAAGACTTCCCGGACGCCTGCCCGTGGCATCTCGAAGCCGAGGTTCTGCGGGACGACTGGCTGCCCGCCTGACGGATGAAAGTTTCGGTTCTTTTGCGCCCGGCCAGGGCGCAAGAGAACCGCTCTCCACTTATCCCCGCTCGTCGACCGTCACGCCCAGCTGCTTGAGCTTGCGATGCAGTGCGCTGCGCTCCATCCCCACGAACGCCGCCGTCCGGCTGATGTTGCCGCCCAGCCGCATCAGCTGCGCCTGTAGGTACTGAATCTCGAACAGATCCCGCGCCTCGCGCAGCGTCAGCCCCATCATGTCGGCCCCTGAATCGAGCGACAGCAACCTCGGCGCATGGGCGCCGATCTCGGGCGGCAGCACATCGGCACGGATCGGGTCCGCCGGGCTCCCCGGCGCCATGATGAGCAGCCAGTCCATAAGGTTGCGCAGCTGGCGGACATTGCCGGGCCAGTCGTACGCCTGCAGCGCCGCGATCGCATCCGGCGCCAGCTCGCGCGGCGCCATACCGGCATTCTCGGCCGCGCGCCTGAGGAAATACTCGGCGAGCATCGGCACATCGTCGCGGCGCTGGCGCAAGGCCGGCACCATCAGCGGCACAACCGACAGGCGGTAGAACAGGTCCTCGCGGAAACGCCCGGCCGCGATCTCCGCCTGCAAATCCCGGTTCGTCGTCGCGATCACCCGGACATCGACGCTCACGCGCGAGGACCCGCCGACCCGCTGGAACGCCTGATCCTGCAAGGCGCGCACGATCTTGCCCTGGGTCTCCAGCGGCATGTCCGCCACCTCGTCCAGCAGCAGCGTGCCGCCATGCGCGCGCTCCAGCACGCCGGCGCGGCGCGGGTCACGGTTGGGGCCGTTGCTGGCCTCGACGCCGAACAACTCCTCCTCAAACCGGCTCGGGTTGAGCGTCGCGCAGGTCAGCGCCACGAAGGGCTGGTCGGACCGCCGCGACAAGGCGTGGATCATGCGCGCCGCGACTTCCTTGCCGACCCCGGCAGGTCCGTTGATCAGCACGCGCGAGCCAGTCGGCGCCACGCGCTCGATCGCGCCGCGCAGTGCCTGCATGGCACTGCTCTCACCCAGCAGGCTGTTCTCGGCCCCGATGCGAAGGCGAAGCTCGGCGTTCTCCGCCGCCAGCCGCGCCGCCTCCAGCGCCCGCCGCACCATCAGCAGCAGCCGGTCGGCCTTGAACGGCTTCTCGATGAAGTCGTAGGCGCCCTTCTGGATCGCGTTGACCGCCGTCTCGATGGTGCCGTGGCCGGAGATCATCATCACCGGCACGCGCGGCTCCTCCCGGCAAAAGACATCGAGGATGCCCAACCCGTCGAGACGGGAATTGCGCAGCCAAATGTCGAGGATGACGAGGCCCGGCCGGCGACTCTGGAACGAGGCAATGGCCTCGTCGGCATTGGACGCCTGGCGGGTCTGGTAGCCTTCGTCGCGCAGCACGCCGTCGATGAGCATCCGGATATCGGGCTCGTCGTCGACAATCAGGATGTCAGCCGCCATCAGTCCCTCGCCACGATCAGCTCCGCGGCTTCCGCCCTTGCCCGCGCCGGCAGAACCAGAGTCGCAACCGCGCCCGGCCCGGGCTCCCGATCCTCAAGCAAAAGCTTGCCGTCATGATCCTCCATCACCTTCTTGACGATGGCGAGGCCCAGTCCCGTGCCCTTTTCCTTGGTGGTGACGTAGGGCTCGGTCAGCTGGTTTCTTTCCGCCTGCGGCAATCCAACTCCGTCATCGGCGACGCTGATATGGATAGACTCGCCGATGCGCGCCACGGTCAACGTAATATCACCAGCTTCGGGCCGGCTTGCTATGGCATCAGCGGCGTTCTGCAGAAGATTTGTCAAAGCTTGACCGATCAGCCGCCGGTCGCACGGCGCGACGATGCCGCCCGCCGGAATATCGGCCGTGAAGTGGATGTCCGGGCGGGCATGTTGCTGCAGCATCAGCGCATCCCGCGCCACCTGGCCGATATCCTCCGGCTTGATCGCCGGCTGCGGCATGCGCGCGAAGGCCGAAAACTCGTCCACCATGCGCCCGATGTCGCTCACCTGCCGCACGATGGTGTCCGCGCATTGCACGAAGGTCTCGGGGTCGGAGTGGATCTCCGCCAGAAAGCGGCGCTTCAGCCGCTCGGCCGAAAGCTGGATCGGCGTCAGCGGATTCTTGATCTCGTGCGCAATCCGCCGGGCGACATCCGACCAGGCCGCCTTGCGCTGGGCCGCCGCCAGTTCCGTGATGTCGTCGAAGGTGATGACGAAACCGTCGACGCGCTCCTCGGTCATCTCGGCCCCGAGCCGCACGTTCAGCAGGCGGCGATTGCCCGGAGGGCCGATGGCGATTTCCGCTCTACGCGGCCGGGCAGGCATCTCCCGCATCGCCTCGATCAGCGGCGCGAACTCAGGCACCACCTCCTCCAGGGGCCGCCCCAAGGCCGCCATCAGGTCGGCACTCAGCAGGGTCGAGGCCGCCCGGTTCGGCAGTTCGATCCGGCAGGTGCCGTCGAGCCCGATGACGCCGGCCGAGACACCGCCCAACACCGCCTCGGTGAAGCGCCGCCGCTCATCGAGCTGGCTATAGGCCTTCATGAGTTCGGACCGCTGGGCGTCGAGCTGGCCCGTCATCCGGTTGAAGGCGCGGGTGAGCCCGGCGACCTCGTCATCACGCCGGCTTTCCGGCAGGCGCACGGCGAGGTCCCCCGCGCGGATGCGCTCGGCGGCGCGGATGAGGCGGCCGACAGGGCGCGCGATCTGATTGGCGAAGACCAGGCCGAACAGGATCGAAGCCGACAGCACCAGCAGCGCCACCATGGCGAAGATCACGACGAAGGTGATCTGCAGGCTGTTCCGGTGGGATTCGAGGCGATGATAGGCGTCCACGGCGGCCTCGGTATGGGCCATATGGGCGAGAATAGCGGGATCGACCGGCTTCTGGATGAGCAGCATCAGCGGCGGCGTCGAGTCGAGCTGCACGAGGCCGCTGACCGTCGTGCCATCCTTCGACCCCATCACGACGACATCGCCGCCACGGGCCACGTCCACCGCCCAGGGCGGCGGCAACGCGGCACTCATCCCGCCCATGAAGCCGGCAGAGGCGATCACCTGCCCGGTCGTCGGCTCGAAGACGACGGCCTCGGTCAGACCACGGAGCGAGATCTGCGTCTCCAGGAACTGGCCGAAGTTGGAGAGGTCGTTGGTGATGAAGGGTCCGGCGCGCTCCATATCGTCCGCCATGGCGAAGGCGTCGGTGCGGATCTCGTTCTTGTGCTCGGCGAGGTAGCCCTGGGCGACCTGCATGCTTTCGTCGAGCGCGGTGCGAACGCGTTCATTGAACCAGGCCTGGATGCCGAGCTGGAAGAAGACGGTCGCGAAGATGGCGACGACGATGGTGGGCGTGACGGCCACGACGCCGAACAGCAGCACCAGCTGGGCCTGCAGACGTGACCCGGCGAGGCCGCGCCGGCGCTCGATCATCACGCGGACGACGCGGACGGAGACGGCGGCGACCAGCAGCATGAGGACGGCGAAATTGGCCGGCACCAGGGAGATGATCGCCCGGTGGCTGAGCCCCAGCGAAGTCCCGCCCGAGAGCACGACGAAGCTCACCACCGCCAGCACCAGCGCGAGCGTCGCCAGCATGAGCGTCACCGTCTTGCCGAGCGCGATGCGCAGGATCATGCGCAGGCGTGGCCAGCTCTTGGGGGTGGGCTCCTCGTCGCCAACCAGTGGCATGGAGGCGGGCGTATTGCTTATCAGCATCGGCAGACCTCGATCCGACTCAGGGCGCCCGGTCCGGAGCGCCCCGCTCGAACAGTAAGAGGGTCCCTCAGGCCACGCCGCGCACGACCGGCACCTCGAGATCCCGTATCTTCTTGCGCAGCGTGTTGCGGTTGAGCCCGAGCATGGCGGCCGCCTTGATCTGGTTGCCCCGTGTCGCCAGCAAGGTGAGCTGGATCAGGGGGCGTTCAACCTCGGCGATGACGCGGTCATAGATATCGTTGCCGACCAGACCTTCCTCGTGCGCCGTGAGGAACTGGCGGATGTGCCGCTCCATGGCCCGCGCCAGGGGCTCGGAGACATCGGTCCCGTCATCCTCCGCCGCCGGCGCCGACTCCGAAAGGTCGCGCTCCAGCGATTCAGCGGTGATCACCTCCTGGGCGTGGAGGGCGGCCAGCCGGCGCATCAGGTTCTCCAGCTCGCGCACGTTGCCCGGCCAGCGATAGGCGCGCAGCCGGTCGAGCGCCGCCGGATCCAGCGACTTGAACGGCAGGCCATCGCCCCGCGCCTTGTCGAGGAAGTGGCGTGCGAGCAGCGGGATGTCCTCCACGCGCTCGCGCAGCGGCGGCAGGCGGATGGGCACGACGTTCAGGCGATAGAAAAGGTCCTCGCGGAACAGGCCCTGGCGAATGGCCGAGCGCAGGTCCCGATGGGTCGCGGCGATGATGCGCACATTCGCCCGCACTGGCTGGCGGCCGCCGACAGCTGTGAACTCGCCTTCCTGCAGCACGCGCAGCAGACGGGTCTGAGCCTCCTGGGGCATGTCGCCGATCTCGTCGAGGAACAGCGTGCCGCCGCTCGCCTGCTCGAAACGGCCCTGGTTGCGGCTCGTGGCACCGGTGAAGGCGCCGCGTTCATGGCCGAACAGCTCGCTCTCGATGAGTTCGCGGGGGATCGCCGCCATGTTGATGGCGACGAAAGGCCCGCCGCGCCGCCGGCCGTAGTCGTGCAGCGCGCGCGCCACCAGCTCCTTGCCGGTGCCGCTCTCGCCGTTGATCATGACGGTGAGGTCCGTCGTCGTCAGCCGCGCGACCGTGCGGTAAATCTCCTGCATCGCCGGGCTGCGCCCGATGAGCGGCAGGCGCTCGTCGGCGTCCCTGGGCTCCGGGGGCGGCTGGTCACCGGGCGGCGTCGGCGTCGCCAGGGCGCGGTCCACCACCGCCAGCAATTCCCGGAGGTCGAACGGTTTGGGCAGATACTCGAAGGCGCCGCGCTGGGTCGCCTTCACCGCCGTGATCAGCGTCGACTGCGCGCTCATCACCACCACGCGCAGATCGGGCCGCAGGCGGCGGATGCGGGGGATGAGGTCGAGCCCGTTCTCATCCGGCATCACCACATCGGTGATGACCAGATCGCCTTCGCCATCCTCCACCCAGCGCCAGAGGGTGGCGGCATTCCCG
>Ga0116230_10002273_pt1 | contig 18524 bp, 18 predicted proteins | sample S1TSphfallax_3_FD_88678 | JGI IMG/M metagenome (GOLD analysis project Ga0116230, IMG submission 88678) | Host-associated microbial communities from peat moss isolated from Minnesota, USA - S1T2_Fd - Sphagnum fallax MG | ecosystem: Host-associated > Plants > Peat moss > Unclassified | place...
AATATTCTTAAAATTTTGTGCAATCAATTACCCAAATTGGCAACCCATCTACATTGTTTAGGGGGTTTTTTGGATGAAATTTTGTTCAATGTATGGATGGAAACACTAGGTCTAACCAAGGTCACCCAAGTCCACTTGGGTAGACCAGGGTCTTGATCCATATGGTGACTGAAATTTTGGTCCTAAAAAATAGAACCCCCCAACAAAAAAGAACTTAGTCACCACATTCAAATATATCAAGATTGTGTTTGGGGACTTTATTTTGGTTGTAAAGGGGATTGGGACATAAATCCACCTAGTCACTACAAGGATCAAAACCCAACCCATCTTATTAGAAAAAATGGTCAAAATGGCAACCAAATTCAATCACCATTTTGATCATTTGGATTTTATTATTTTTTGAAATTGAATTTCAATCATCATAGGAATCAAAAACCCATGTCTTCCCTATCAAGAAAAAAAATTAGATCAATGAGATGATGAACTATTTATGTTTTTCACTACTTGTTTTCTCATATATCATTTGAGTTTTAAAATGACAATTGGCATTAAAATGGAAAAATGTTGAAAAAATGGTTACATGTTTAAAATTTTCACTTATGAGAAGGACCTAGCCAAAATCATAGTAACTTAATCTTTTAAAACCTAAGTTGCCACCACATGATGGAGAATATGGAGTTGATACACCATTCTACATTTGTAGCCCATGTATGTTGTAATTGGCCGTTGATAATCTTAATCACTGAAAATTGTCAACATAAAATAACAATATAATAAACTATAAACAAGTAGGTTTAATGTCATGTGATATTAACTTTTTAAATATGTTGACATTGAACATGCTATATACTTATGTATGAGCACATTGACGTTCAACTTTTCATTCAAATATGGAGGTTGTGAATGATTCCAAATTTTTTTTGTGATTGATTCATGAGACTAACCCATCACTTATTTGATAAAACTTTGAATGAACATGAGACACATTTTTTCTTTAAAAACAAGTGAAAGGGAAAATCACAATTTTTCATTTACAAACTTGTGAGCAATGTTATTATTATGATTAAATGGGATGCAAAAATAAACAAGAAACAAAATTTTATAAGTTGTGTGGGCAATGATTCAAATCATTGAAGACATCTTTGATAAATTGTGAAGAGCTTTTCAAATTTACTTTTTGAAAGGAAGGCAAAGAAAATAATTAAGTTCATCTATGAAAAAGTTATCAAAGAGAATTATGTTGAATCTTTTTATGCCACTTGCTCTAAAAATTGAGGTATATAGGAAGGTCTCATGATGATGTCAAAAGAATGGATATCCTTGACTTAAACAAATTGGTGAAGATTTTTAACATGGAAATGATTCCACTCTTGATCCACCTTCTCAAACTAGTGAACAAAGAAAGGACTTGAAAACCTAATTGGGGTACCTCACCATGTAAAACAACTCTAGGTACTTTGAAAATCATGACCATAGATCAAACATGCAAACTTGACCTTAATATTACACTTGACAAATGACAACATAATTGAATAATCAAGTTGGTGCATTCATCTTACCACAAGATCATATAAAACATGGAATTGTTATTCTTATAACTTGTGTGTGTGTAAATTGAAAATGTTTATCTTGTATGTGGACTTGGGGTTGTAATTTAATGATGAAAGTTACATCCATACTTGTGTTAAATTTAAAAGTTCAACATATTTAAGTTATAGAGATTCGTATGGTAGAAGTTGGTCATATCTAGTTTAATATGCAATTTATGATATTATGTTGAGTTCTCATTGATGAATCATAGGATAATTATTAACAAAATAAAATTTGATAAGTCACATGACGAGTCATCAAATTGAAAATAGTAGATGAGTCTTTAGGAAGTTGCTTGTTTAATTTCCTTTTGTTCATTATGTAAGATGGTGTATGGAATGGCATATAAATTTGAATAATCAAAATGATGTATTGTGTTAGGGTGATTTCATAAATGGTTTTGAGTATATTACTTTGAGAATGAAGGTTTTCAAACGTTGTGTATAATTAAGGATGTCACTTTTACATCAACCATCATGTTGGTGTCATGACCACATTGGTTTGTTTAGCCAACAATGATATTGACCAGGCACTCCCACACAATATTTTTTTATAAGTCTCTTATGATTATGTGTTATTGAATCATTTTTAAAATTGAATTTCAATTGCCATTTCAATGGTCATGATATTTATTAAAGATTTTCCTAAAGTTTTCTACCCTAATGTAAATTTGGTCATACATGAACCAAAATGGATATAGTCCCAATCCTTCTACACCTAACCCCATTGAGGTTCACCTTTGTCCATGTGGTAGTTAAATTTCAATCCAAAAAAATCATTAAAAATCTAGATCTAAAAAAAAATTGTGAATATCAAGATGGTGACTAAAAATTAGTTGTTGCATCTAAACAACCAATATTTAAATTTTTTATTTTTCAATATATTTATAGATTAAAATCCAATCTACACATGGATCCATGTGGACTTGGGTGGGATTCAAATGTTGATAAGGATATAACCCAATCCACCATGGTCTTGATATAATGGGAACCTTCATTCTTAAAAAATAAGATCCTAATAAAATATTAAAATTTTTGATTTAAAAATACAAACCATGCATATGTGGCAATTGAATTTTAGTCACCATCTTGATGGTCCAGATTTTAAAATAATAATTTAAACTTAAACTTTTTTTAGGTTGAAAATTTAAATATGATCAACATAATACCAATTTTAGAATGGCCCAAGGTTGTCTTAGTTTGACTTTTAATCGTGAAAAAATGTTAATTGTTGAAATGGTGACCAAAATTAAGTTGCCAAATGTGGATGTTCAATATTTTTGTTTTCTTGAAGATTGAACAAGAAATTTTCAAGAACTTAAATCACTAAAAGGATTCAGACTTAGGTCCATCGACCCACTCCCAACTCCTTGAAGGACTCAAAAGTGAGTCCAAGTACAAGATAGCGGAAGGGGGAAAAATCAGGGCACGTTCCCTAGTTCACAACACTTGGAGGGGTAGAGGGGCGTGTTGGAGCTCCATGATGGGACTAGGAAGAGTTAACAAGCTTCACTCACTCACACAGGCCTACACACAACCCACACAAGGTGGTTAGTGCATAGTTGGAACACCTTTGGTGCTAGGACGAGCCACTAGCAACACGGATGCACAAGATTCACCATAGCCCGGACTTCGGGGAAGCCACCACCTTCCCCCTTATAGTATACTCTGCACCTCTCCACACAGCCTGCATCCAAATGACTTTTCTCTCCAATGACCCCCGAATGGGAGTCCCAAAATCGCGCCAACGGGGACTCTCGTGACATTGGAACCCCATAACTTTGCGAGAAGACCTTAGATCGAGGTGTAGTCTAAAGCAAAGTTATAGCTCTCGTCGAGAGCTTTCCAACGATATGTTGCACATCATCTGAAACTAAGTAAATCAGGTCGATTCTTGACTTTTTTTTGGCCGGGAGTCAAACTACCAATTTGACTCCCGGCCCTTCCTTTGGCCATAACTTATGTTTCAGATGTCCAAATGAGCAATGCGAGCCCATTTAATACATCTAAGTTCCAAAAGCTTTCCAATGATGTAAAAAACATCTCAAGTCATTGAGTTTTGACCCTTGAAATCGCTCTCTGAAATTTTGGGAGTCACACCAGGACTCCATCTCCCAAAGTGGGAGTTGCCTTGGGAGTGTGAGGGTTCACTCCCTCACACTTTCTTACACTCCCAAGAGTATGTGATGTGACTCCCGGGCCTCCTCTTGGCCCGCACCGTTGCAACCCCTTTGCTTCGCGAGCCCAAAGCTAGGGTTGCGACACTCTCCCAAAGTTGTCCTAGTTTGACTTTTAATCGTGAAAAAAATGTTAATTGTTGAAATGGTGACCAAACTTAAGTTGCCAAATGTGGATGTTCAATATTTTTGTTTTCTTGAGGATTGAACAAGAAATTTTTAAGAACTTAAATCAGTAAAAGGATTCAGACTTAGGTCCATCCTAGTTCGGCATATATAATTTTTCTCTAATAAATAATTTAGTTCATGAAGATGGTGGCAAACTTTAATTGCCACATTTTTATGGTTTTCAATTTTTTAATTTCACAATTCAATCTTGTTGCCATATGAACCTAAATTTGTGTCCACCCAATCATCCCAGTCCTTGAAAATTCTTCGATGATAATTTTACCTTTGCAAAAATAAAAATAAAATTGTTTTGATTAATCCAATGTTGACCCTAGGATGACCTAAACCAATGTGACATCAAGTTGTGTTACCATCAAAACCAACCTAACATGACAAATTGATATATTGATAACCTTAGTTGTGATGATAACATTGAGTTAGTGGAACTAAACATAACAATTAATATCATGTGTAGTATTTTTGTCCACTTTTAAATCCTAATAAAGATGCACAAAACAAAAGAATTGATAAGAAACCAAATAGTGCCATTGTGGGGTAAGGTGTAATGTCCATAGTGATTGAATGCATTTTACATATGGTAATTGATTGTCAAATGGCCCACCTATTATAATGAACAATTTTTTTGTTGGGTGAACCACAAAATTGTTGATTCATTTAAAATATGAAACTTTTGCAACAACTATAGGCTAGAGATTGGTTCTTATTAACCCAAATCATAACCAGTGGTTAACCCTTACAATTAACCACAATTATAATAATTTTTTCTTCCAAAAACAATTGTTTCAAAATTCTTAGTTATGGTTTAGCATTGAAGTAAAACAAGGAATTTGGGTTTCAAGTTTGGTTCTTTAAGAAAATAAAATCAAGTTTCAATTCTTGTTATGGTGTTAGAAATTGGACCAATTTTGATTTGATCCTTACTAATTGAAAGATGAACCAACAATTCTTATCAACAAAATGGGTACTTGGCCAACATTTGTTCTTTCGCCAATGATACATGAAATAAAAAAGGTTATTATGTTTGCATGTGTTGCATAAAACTTTTGTATGTTCTATATTGTTTTGTTTGTCTTGTCATTTTTTCCATCTCATGTTAAATTTGCATGTTCAAACCAATGTTGGGTAGGTGTTAAAAAATTGTTAAAAATTGGGCAAGGTTTCAAGTTGAATATCTTTAGATATTATTTAAGGTCATACTTGTTTGAAATTCATTCATCAATTTTCTATCACAACAATATATGTACCATAACATAATGTTGTAACAAATTTCTAGCTTTAGGCTTTTGAGTGTGAATAGAAAGTAGTTTAGGGTTTTTTTTTTTTCCTCTTTTCTATTGGCGGTTAGGAGTTTTTGCTTTCAACAACATGGAGACAAGGAAAGTTGTAGAAAGGGGAGTTGTGCTCGGTGGAGATTTCACGAACAAACTACGGAAGGATTTGTTGTAGAGAAGATAAGTAGTGCAAGTTTTCTGTTTTGTTGGGCAAGAGAAGTTGTGGGAGTGAGGTTTGTAGATTTTTGTTTCGAGGGAAAGTATGAAAACAATCCACTACGCAATGTATTCAGAAAGGCAGAGTATTCATCTTAGAACTGGATATGATGGTTGAGCAAGGGGAATGATGAGAAGTTTCAGAGGTCTGGAGAGTGGCCAACAATTCTTCTCAAGAGTATGTGTTTGTGTTTTGTTTATGTATGGGTTTTGTTGTCTTGTTTTTCAAGAGCAAGTACCTTGCTTTTGGGAACTCCAAAGGACTACAACAATCCATTGAGTCTACAAGGTCGATCATAGAAAGGATGGGTGTAATTCTTTGTAAGGATTCTTCAAGCAATGATTGGGGAAAGTCGATGTGTTGTATTCTTGTTTTTTGTCTTGTCAAATGGAGCAATAGTGTCAAGTAAATATGATCGTGTGAATTCTATGGGTCTGAAGACTTTGAGAATAGAGGCCAGTGGGCTCAAGAGAGTGAGATCAGAGCGATCTGACCCTTGAAAACCTCAAACCTCTCTATGATGATGAAGGCTGTTTCTTTGCTAATTTCTCGACAAAATTTAGGTGGCCACTGGCTCGAGTTAGTGTGAAGTTTGGAAAGTGTATTTGATGTTCACTGTATACATGTTTTGCATTTTTTTTGTTTGTGACCTCGTTTTTGGTATCAAAGCAGGTCGAATTTGGTGAACACCTGTTAATTTGGAACAACATTATGTGTGCTAATTGGTGTTATGTCCCAAGAAATTATGTATGATTCTAATTTTGATCGGTTTGTCATTGATCTTCAAGTAATCCATGATCAGCGGACTGTTAGAAGCTTCAACAATTCTACCAGTGAACCATTCCTTCAAGTAGGATTTATTGTCTTAAGGTTAGTTGGATTTGGAATGCTTATTGTGGTAGGATTCGACCTTGCAGAGGCACAGGTTGGAGACGTTGTCGTCAAAATCACACACAATGGATGTGTGTCTAGGGTGAAAGTGTGGGTAAAGTTAGAAGATGGAGCAAGTGACTAGTAGAAAAGTGCAAAGTTGCAATAATAGTTCCACTTCACCTTGTATCTTGCATAAATCCACCCACATTATGTCAAATGGAGCCCATGAAGTTCCTAGAGTTGGAGATATATGGGTACCTTATTCTGTAAGATCTGCTTATCACGTCACCAGATTTTTCATTCCCAAAATTGAAGTCTTGTTCCAACCAGGTGACATGGTTCTTAAAGTTGAAGCATCTGGTCTGTCGTTGCAATTGGTGTGCTAGAGAATTTGGCAGAACGTTGAGCTTCAATAAGCATGGCAACTAGATAACTTAGATGAGCAAACCTTCTCACCTTTGCCCATTAATTTTTAGGATTTCATTCCAGTAATAGAAGGAAATCAACAAGATTTCTTTGGATAGATGAGTGCAGGATGACCTTTAGGTTCTATTTAGGAAGATGTCATGAATTCTAAAAACCTGTTAGAATCATATCCTTTAACCTAATTGTGTTTTTCCCAAGACACGGTACAAATTCTATTATCACCAAATTAGTTGATTTTCACTAGTGATTTAAGTAGAACTCTGTATTTGAATTCCTAGAATTTGAAACTTAATTTTCAGAAGTGATTATGATTTCTTCATTAATAACTTAGATGAAGATCAGATTTGGAAATAGGATTGTCGAGTAATGCTTTTCCAATGTTGGCATTCAGTGCTTGTACATTGGATGTAGTAGATTTCAAGTTGTGTGATGTGGTAATATGAGTCAGGCTCCAAGTATTGATACCTCACCAAAAACCTTTACCCTTGGATCTTGTATTGATGACACAAGCGAAAGGAACACTTTGTGTACTAAACACGTTGTAAAAAGAAAACGGAGTTACAGTGTTTGTGATCATAAGGGTTTTTACACTTGTAGAGATTCTCATTAGATAATATATCCTAGGAATTTCCACTATTTAAGTAGAAATCCAACTAATCACCATGACTAGTCCTCAAGGTATGGACGAATTGTATTGGGGCAGGGACCATGAGGATGTAAACAATTGGGCCGAACATCTGACCATGGCAGTTGAGGTCCGAGATCTCAATGATGATAAGCTATTTAAGATAGCCAAATTGAATTTGCGCAGCAAAGCCAAGAAGTGGTTCAAGAAGCTCATTCCACCATCAGCAGATTAGATTGTTTTAAGAACTGTAATTATTCAGAAGTTTGGTGATGTTGATGCACATGAAATCCATGTTAAGCTTGATGCAATCAAATAAAAACCCAGAGAGCGGGTCAAGAAGTATTTTAAAAGGTTGGATAAGCTCTTTTAAAGACGCAGGATAGGAGATGTTGAGCAGAGAAGAAGGTTTCTGGCTTGATTCAGGCCAGAATTTAGAAGACTGTGTGTGGTGAAAACATACATAGACATTAAGGAGATGGTGATTGCAGCAACAGAGATAGAGAGGGTACTAGGAGATTTGGGGGAGACACCATATGATCCCCTCAGGGAGGAGAAGGATGAAGATGTAACTTGGTGAGTCATCTATGGATAAACAATTGTCAATGTTGAATGAAACTCTGATACATTTATTTAGGAAATCTGGCAATAAAAATGGAGTAAGTGTTAGCTCTTCTAAGAGTGCATCTAGGTGTTAGTTATGCCAAGCTGAAGACCACGTTGCAATGGCCTATCCAAAGCACAATGATATGCGGCTTAAGTGTAGCAAATGCGGTGGAGGACATAGGGTTGAAAATTGTGGCATAAGGTGTTCATTCTGTAAATGTATGGGGCACTCAAAGGATCGTTGTTGGAGGAAGAAAGACAGTAAGCCTTCTAACTCTATTGCCAATTACCTTGAGGTATTGGTAAATGATGAAGAGGCTACACTGAATGAATTGAATAGAATTTGTGGTGCCAATCACCATTTGACATTTGGAAACAAGATCCCCAAAAAAAGACTCTTAGTGTAGGCAAATGAAGGAGAAAGAGTTACTGAACAAGTTGAACAAGCTGATGTAGGAGAAAGGACCAGGGAGGCAATTCCCGATCCTGGTGTAAGATAAAAAATACTTCTACATTTTATGAAGGGTTGGATTTTTCTAACTCCAATGGAAACAATCATAAGGATTCCTGGAGAATTAGATTATCTTGAAAGGTTGGTTAAATTGGCCAAAAGAAGGAAGGATGAAGAAGATGGCAGGAATCAGGTTGCTATTGTTAATAACACCCCTGTTTTTAGAAGGATTTCTATGAACAAAAATTACAGAGGTAAAACCATGCACTTGCCTATTGAAATCAACAATGGGATGATTGAAGGACTTGTGGACACTGGTGCATCTATGTCAGTAATGGTAGCCAGTATAGTACGAGAGCTTGGGATCATGCATTTGGTCTTAGGACATGATACATACAAGACAACATTAGGGATTGTTACCATTGCTTTGGGAAGGCTAGATGACATACCTGTGCGAGTTGGCAATGTTGTTTGCAATATGGTGTTTTTGGTGGTGGATACATATACATATGACCTCTTGTTAGGTTTAGACTTCCTCATGAAGATTGGAGCAATGGTTGATGTGGAAAAATGCACTATACAGGTTAGGCATGGACCTGGGGCTAATGTGGAGATGTTCCTTTGAATGTTATAAACATTGTACAACATGGGGAGACGCAACCTACCTCTTATGTGGGACCCATTAAAAGTCTTGGAAAGATGTTCTAGTAGCTTAAAGTGGAGGACTTGTTTGAGAAAGGATTGACCTGGAAAGGCGGATGTTTTTTAGGTTTGAACCATCTTGATGATGATGGATCATTAGATGACAACACAACTGAATTTGGGAGTGAGACTGATGATGAAGATGCTCATTTTAGTTTGACCATGCAGGAGAATGAAACAACATATGAAGATGATCTGAAGGACCAAGGACTAGACCATCTTCTTTAACAAGAGTCTGCCAATCAAATTATGAATTTGATATTACAAAATCGGCACTACGGACTGTTGGACGAATACATTGCAGAAGGGGATGACTATGTTGATTAGCTTCAATGGGCAACTATTGAAGAATTAGAAAAACTCAAGGGAGTTTTTGTCATTATGCCTGTGCTTAATCCAATGCATCTAGTTCATGCAAATATGCAATAGGTTGTTCCATCTGGGGATGAAAGGTGGGATGAAATACGGAACGGGATAAAGTTTGACTAGGCCCATAGTAAGAACAAAGCTGAAGAATTATGGACTGTGTTGGAGGACTTTAAGGATGTCTTTGTTTGGCACAAAAGGGAACTAGGGTGTTGCACAATAGGAGAACATATAATTGACACCCAAGGCTTTCCCCCATGTCACACCACACCTAGGAGGCTATCTTATTAGGAAGAAGTTGAAGTGAACAAACAGATTCAGGCATTGATCAAACTTGGTAAAATGAAGAATAGTGACTCTGAATATGCTTGCAGAGTTAGTTTGCTTGTTAAAACGGATGGCAACATGCGTTTCTGTGGTGATTATAGACCATTGAACATGTAAACTAGAAGGGATTCATTCCCAATGTTGTTGATTGATGATGTTCTCTCCCAGATGGGAAATAACCAATGGTTTAGTGCATTAGATTTGTATTCTGGCTTTTGGCAGATCCAAATGTCACCAGATGACGTCAAAAAGACAATTGTAATAACAAAGTTTGGTTTTTATGACTAGATTGTGATGCCATTTGGATTAAATAATGCAATAAGGACATTTTCCAGAACCATGGTAGAAGTATTTAAGGATTGGACAAAGCAATTCCTAAAGGTCTTTGTTGATGACGTCAACATACACAACCAAACATGGGAAAAACACCTTACACATTTGAAAGTTGTTTTACACGATTGCGGGAGGTAAATTTGAAGTTAAACCCTAGAAAATGTTCTTTTGGTGCACAATTGTATTTCTAGGACATGTTGTGACGAGACAAGGTTCATATCCTAATCCAAAAAAAGTATAGGTTGTTGAGGACTTTACAGTACCTAGGTCCATGATTAATGTGTGAGCCTTTTTAGGTTTGACAGGATATTATAGGAACTTTGTACGTGGGTATGCCAAAATTGTTGTAACATTTTTTGACATGACCAAGAAGGATCAAAGTTTTTTTTGGACCCCTGCATGTTAAGAAGCTTTTGACGCACTCAAACTCAGGTTGATTGAGGCTCCTATCCTTGTAAGGCTTGATTTTGAAAAATCCTTCATACTTGATGTAGATTGGTCGATAAAAGGAGTAGGGTCAGTTCTATCCCAAAAGTAAGATAAGCATGAATGTGTTATAACATATGTAAGTAAGGGTCTTACACCCTCACAAAGGAAATTCCACCCTATGGAGGGTGAGTGTTATGCTCTAATATGGGGGATAATACATTTTCGATAATATTTGCATCAGGCCTCCTTTGTTGTTAGGATTGACCACAAGCCATTAGAATGGCTTGCAATAGTTTCTGATCCATTTGGCAGGAAAAGCAGATGGATCTCCATGCTCCAAGACTTCAATTTCAAAATTGTCCACAAAGCAGGAACTAGGCATGCGAATGTTGATGCATTCAGTCGTAACCTAGTTGATTCACATGATGAGGATGAGGACTTTTTGATGGAGGTACATGATGAGAAGAAGGATGTTAATGTGGTACAGGTCTGGAATTCCTCTGCCTTGAATTCGCATATCTTCACCCTATCCTAGTCTGTTGATGTTGAACTGATGCAGAAGGAAGGACATGAAAAAACTAATATGTTTAGGGAATTTGCTAAAGAGAATCCCAATCTTTTAGTTGAGGCACCCATTCCAAAAAGAGGGGCAAAAGGGGCTCCAATAGCATATGTTGACTATTGGGGATTGGTTTGCGAAGCTCAGGAGATGGTGGATGCAAAAATGAACTCCATTGATGTGAGTAACAATGAAGAGGATATTGGAGTGGACGAAACAGGGAAATAGATGGACATCTAAAAGGATGAAACCTGTATGGTCATGTTGTCTGGAGGAACTTTGGATCAAGTGTTAGATGATGCTATTGAAATTGATCGAGCAAAAAGAAGATTACTGAATTACGATTGGAAAGAAAATATGTTATTTTTCAAAGATTTGGTGGTACCAAAACCCGAGGAGAAACATGGGTTGGTCAAAAGCATACACGAGGAGATTGGACATTTCAGTGAAGGAAGGACATTGACCGAGGTCAAAAAGAGGTTTTTTTGGCATGATAGAATAAAATATATAAGGATGGTGGTGAAACAATGCCAACGCTACCAGCTTGCCAAAAGTTTGGGAAGCATCAAATCCGGTGTTAAGGAGATGAAAAGTATTCTTGTCTGTGACCTTTTCTACAGGGTGGCACTGGATATTGTGGGACCTTTGCCTGAAACTAAGAATGGAAATATGTATGTTTTGGTTGTCATAGATCGCTACTCAAACTGGTGCGAAACAAGACTTGTTAAAGATCATGATGCTGCCACTATCGCTAAAATTCTGGAAGAGGAAATCATATGTAGATTTGGTGTGCCCAGATTCATATTCATTAATAATGGAGGTGAGTGGATGGTTGAATTTGATTTGATGTGTAAAAAATATGGGATTACTCATCAGTTCATAACTCCACAATGGCCTCAATGCAATGGAATGGTGGAGAGAATGATCAAGACCTTGAAGAATGGATTGTCTGTGGTGTCATCTATTGATTTGGATAACTGGGACCTCCAGTTACCACAAATTTTGTTTGGTTACAAATGTGATATCTAGGCTAGCACCAAGTTCTCTCCTTTTATGGTGTTGATTGGGAGAACCCTAAGGTTCACATGTGACAATGGCCTTTCTACATTCACTAATGTGCAAAAGGATGAACTCACCTCGGATGAGATGACGCAGCTGATGGTGGAGAAACTCAAGCTCATTTTTGATATGCACTCATCTATGTTGGAAAATGTGGACCAAACACAAAAGAGGCAATGTATAAACTATGCTACATGGAAAGGCAAACAAGAAATTTTAGGGTTGGAGGAAGGAAGAACCATGGTGAAGATGAGAAAGCTAGGAAAAAAGAAAACATTACTTGCAAATTGGGAAGGTTCATATACCTTTGTGAACTACAAAAATGAGAAGGGTTACAAAGAGTTTGATGATGGTTGTCGAGTCTGTATCCTACAAGGAATTGATGGCAAGTAATGGGAACGTGTTAGGTGTGATTTGCAGGTGTTTCACTAAATCTAAAATTTGTGTGGACACAAATAAATCAAGGAAGGAGGTGTCACATGTGTAACAAATTTCTGGCTTTAGGTGTTTGAGTGTGAATAGAAAGTAGTTTAGGGTTTTATTTTTCTTTTCTGTTGGCGGCTGGGAGTTTTTACTCTCGATGGCGTGGAGACAAGGAAAGTTGCAAAAAGGGGAGATGCGTTCGGTAGAAATCTTGCGAAGCAATTGCAAAAAAATTTGTTGCAGAAAAAATAAGTAGTGCAAGTTTTTTGTTTTGTGGGGTAGGAAAAGTTGTGGGAGTGAGGTTTGTAGATCTCTATCTCGAGGGAAAGTACGAAAATAATCTGTTGTGCAATGTCCTAAAAAAGCCAAATCATTTATCTTAAAACTGGATATGATGGTTGAGCAGGGGGAATGATGATAAGTTCTAAAGGTCTCGAGAGTGGCCAACAATTATTTTCAAGAGTATGTGTTTGTGTTTTGTTTCTACCTGGGTTTTGTTGTCTTGCTTTTCAAGAATGAGTACCCTACTTTTGGGAACTCTAAAGGACTACAATAACCCATTGAGTTTACAAGGTTGATCACAGAAGGGATGGGTCTAGTTCTTTGTAAGGATTTTTGAAGCAGTGATTGGGGAAAGTCGATGTGTTGTATTCCTGTCTTTTGTTTTGTCAAATGGAGCAATGGTGTCAAGGAAATATGATCGTGTGATTTGTGTGGGTCTGAAGATTTTGAGAAGAGAGGCCAGTGGGCTCAAGAGAGTGAGATCAATGCGATTTAACCCCTGAAAACCTCAAGCCTCTTTATGATGATGAAGGCGGTTTTTTTGTTGGTTTTTGGACAGAATTTAGGTGGCCACTAGCTTGGGCTAGTGTGAAGTTTGGAGAATGTATTTGATGTTCAGTGTATACATGTTTTGCATTTTATTTGTTTGTGACCTCATTTTTTGTCACAATCTATCATTCCAACGCAAATGTGTAATCATATGTCATCCTAACATGCAAAATTCTTGACATTTGAATAGACTCATTTAATGGCACATATAATAAATAATCTTTTTCACAAATTATATTGTAAACAAAACTTAAAATCATTTTATCACAATTAGATTGGTCATAGAATATTGTAACGAAGTTTATTACAATGAGTTTATGTACTCTCAACTTAAGTTCGATCAAATTATGTGATCAACTATGACTACACAAAAAAGAAATAACACATGGACCTTCCTAAACAAGCTATCAAATGTTCTTTTTCACATTGGATGAATATTAACATGAATTAACAACAAAAGGTCATGTTAGGCTATGTGAGATGTCATATGGATACATGGCCTAACTTAGTATGACATTTTAGTGAACTAAGAAATGACCATTTGGAACCTTGTCATTTAAAAAACAAATTGATACCCTATCTGAATACTAAAAAATATTAAAATCATAGTTTAAAATTTGCCCAATACTTTAGTACATTTAATAGTCACTTTGAAATCACATGTCACCAATCCTTCATCAATATGTAGAATGCATACACGCAAATGTAAATTTGAAAAATGCACAAAAATGGCTTTGAGGTTTAGTGAATGGTGGTTGCAAGGTTGTGTCCTCATCTTGGAAGGTTGCTACTAGCTCCTTTGGAGTTGGTAGGTTGGTGGGTTGCTACATTGTTGGGGTGTTGTGATAGAATTCTCTAACCATTGTCATATTGAAACCAAAACTATCACCTTTATGGTTTCTATGGATATGATTGTCACATCCACGGATTTCAAATATTAAGATGTATTATACATTCGTGAATTTATTTGGCTTAAAAAAAAAGAGAAGAAATTTAAAATCATGCCTAAGTTTTCCATCTTGTGATTGAATCTTGCATGCACATTCATTTTTTCATTTTTTGTGTAATTAAAAAAAAATACAGTTTAAAATAAGACAACTTTTTGAAAATCGAAATGTGAATAACCTCTTTGAATATTGATAAGTCTAAAATGTGCTAAACTCAACACTTAAACTCGGGTGAAAATATTTCTTTCAAAATTTTGAAACCTTGTATTAATTTTTGCACAAATAATTCCAAGGACGAAAATTTGAGGAGTTGGTATATGGGTGATTTTGCATAATCTTTTGTAGATTCTATCATATGATCATCCTTGAACAATTCCAAAGACAATTCTAAAAACAATTCATAACTACTTCATCATTTCCCAATGTAATTACCTCATTTCTTAATAACTACCTTATTCTTTTCCTCTACCCATCAATAGAGATATGAAAAAAAATCTTATTTCATTTTCAAGCTTAACTATTTCATTCCTTTACCAATAACTATCTCATTTCAAAAAATAACTACCTCCCTCTTTTACCTTACCCACCATGAACATAATGTTTAATATAATTTAAATTAAATTCAAAATTGATACAAATAATAACAAGATTTTAAAAACCAAATGAAAACATGATAAGGAAAAAAAGGTTGACCATCATTAATAGTGCGCAGCAATGCCAAGCCCAAATTTTGTAACAAATCAAAGAACAGGTGAATGTTGTAAACTCTTCTCAACGAGTATTAAAAAACTTGAGAACCACCCAACACATAGTCAAACTTTGCATAACATTCATCAATGGTTCAATTTTGCTTTTAAAAAACTGTGTTCAATAAAATTTGGTTGACATTATATCATGAGAACTTTATGAATGTTCCAAGTGTTGCTCAATAAACATCGAAGCATTAATTATCTGGCTCCTCTACAACTTGAAGTTAATTGGCTACTATAATGTTGTGGTTAATCAGGTCATAAGCCAATTCCCAGTTATAACAAGCATATCTAGGATAGTTCCATACATTTTTTCCTTCATTTGTACTAGTGTGGCCTGTGCCGTTGGCCCAAGTGTTACCACGTCCTTAACTGACTTTTCCTTCCAAAACCTGATTTTTTGGAATTTATTTGAATTTTCAGCAGCAGAAAGTACTTAAAAATCAATATCTCCCACATTCTGAATCCAAATCTTACCAAATAAATTTCATTAAATCCTGCTCATGAAGATCTTTCCAACAACAGCAAAGACACATTCCAATTCCTCCAAAAATTTCAGCTACAATTTAATTTAATTTTCAGTGAAGAAATCATTCAATATTCAAGAACTTTTGCGCATTAAGTCGAAATATCATGGAACCAAGCCTATGCACCCTTCCTCATCCAGAGCTCTCCAAAGACCCCAAGAATATGATCTGAAGCATCCCGGTTCAGTAGATCTCATATCTACAAAACAAAACAAACTACCTTCCTTCATAGATAGATTAAGTTAGGAAGGTTCCCATGTTCCCACCAGAGTGAGGTTGGTAAATCTGTTTACCCTGATATACCCACAGATATATCCCAGAGTGAATGCATACCCTACCCAGCTGGTAAATATCCTAAACCCTAATCTTACCAGCACTAGTAAATAATTGTCTTGCTTCATTTTGAAATGTGACATATTTGTTTTACCCTACGCTTATCAAATTATAACCACATGTTACATAGAGGGCAAAATGATGAAATATTTACCCCTAAGCTTTACCTTGCCCTGATTATTCACCTTTACCACAATTGATAATTTTCCAAAGCCTGTATACCGTTGCTGGGCTGGTAAATTTTTTGAAATTTTGTATTTATTCTTGCTTGGCTGACATAATGAAATTAATATAGCCACCTAGCATTGGTTCCAACGTGGAGTTTTTTGTTGAATTTTTTATAATAATGGGCCATGAATAACTTGTAGAATTGCTATGGATGTTAGGTGGAATATATATATATATATACTGCCAAGAAATCTATAAAGATAAATATTAATTCTGGCATTATATATATATATCCCATATTGAATTCATCAATAATGGATAATCAGAAATGCTATCTTCTGTCACCCATATTTGCTACTCATTGTCAAAATATTTTAATTGTCCAAAATAGTAGCCTCAATTCATAGTTTTTTTGATATAGTTTTGACCAACTTTTGAAAAAAAAATCATTTATTGCATGTATCAGTTTGCAGTCCAAAGGTTTATAAGTCATAACAAGTTGCATGTTCAAATCTTGTCAGAACTTTTCATTCTTTCTTTCTTTCATTCAAGAACACATTATTCTCTCAATAATTATTCAACACTGAACCCTCAGTGATAGGTGTGCAATATACTCAAGAAACTCACATCTGTGAGATAGATCTGCAGATTTCAGTGGAGTAGATTTGAGCATAGTAATAGAGTAAAGTACCTTAGCGTATAATGGTCAGTTTCCACATTGACAAAACAAATAATTTTTATTTTATTTCATTCAAAATATGAATTCGTTTATTATATATATATATGTATATATATTTCCATCATCTATGCAATATTGTGATCTGAGTAGTGAAATTATTCAGTGTGTAGCATATTATAATTATGATGATTTTTAACATGTCAACTTCATATTTTCACAATAATTTTATTTCACTATTTTGAGGATAATTTAATGATGAAACTAACTAACCTCAGGGTAAGGTATAGGGTAAAGCACCGAGGTGAGGGCATTCCCAAAAAGAAGGGCCTAGGATGAGGCGATAGCCCAGTCTAGTCTCATATTTTGGCGATGATGTCCAGCACCTGCGGGTTTTACCCATTGTAAAGCATGAGGCGAAGGTTATCATGGATCTAAACATATGCAAATTCCTTAGCATAAGGGACCGTAGGTCGGTGGGAGACAGCAGTGGAGTAGAGTGCCATAGGTACGTAGGCAATAAAGCCGATAAGGGGCAGCCTTGGATGGATCCTGGATCGTAGCAAATCCCTATGCCAGTCTAGTAAGGGCCGACTAATGTGATCCCAAGCCCACACTCCGGCCCAGAATATGCCCTGAGTGACCTGTGATCTTGCATCCAAAAGCATGGAACTGTTAGGGAACAGCTGGGAACCACTGGGGAACATTGCACAACTCCAGGGATTCTACCAAATTCACAGTTGTGCTGATTTGGACTCCATATCTTGCCACGTGGTGTTTTGAAATTGATATTCCCGATCTTTAACATATTAGAGAGTGAGCTGTAGGCACCAGATTCTGCCATGTAAGGGTGAACATTGCCGCCACTCGACCGACGAGGAAGCCAATTCTGAAACGTTCAAGAGTCTGCAAAAGGGCCGATTCAGTGAGCCTTCACCTTTACGTGTAGTGAAATGTGATGCACAATTTTGTTATCTCCCGAGCTCAAAGAGAGGAGAACAAATTAGGAGTGTGTGTGTGTGTGTGTGTGTTACCTATTCAACAAATTTCGAACCAAATGCTCACTCATGAGCAAGAAGAACGAAGAGACAACATCAACAACAACTAACAACAAACTTTGGGGTGCATCCTGTCCAATGATTTTTTTCTTTTTTCTTTTTTAACTTTTTCAATTTTGTTATGTAGCGGAAGTGGCAAACAACCATAAGCCAAGTTAGCCAAATTTGGTTATCAATTTTCTTTTGAAATTCATGAATTTAAACATCCTAATTTAAACATGTAACAGAGCACATTGGTGCTTGGAAAAGAATGTCTGGAGAACCACCATTGGGAAGCAGGCAAGCTCAAGCAGGTGCAGATGTTGCCTATCCTAGAGTCAGTAGTGGTAGCATTGGAATTGAAGAGAGACAGGGGGGTGATGTTGGTGGAAGTATGAGTTTTAATTCGCTGAACTCTTCCTACAGAGATCACCAAGATTTTCTGAGTGAAGGCAGAAGTGGTTTTAATGAGAAGAGCGGAGATGATTCCAGTGGAAGTGTGACTTACAACTCTCTGTATGTTGACCACCCAAACTACGTGGATGAAGCCGACTTACAGGCTAGCAGCAGTAATTATGCCCACTCGGCTCAAGTGGAGGCATTTTGGGCTGCTGCTAGTAGGCATCATGCCTCG
>Ga0116230_10002274_pt1 | contig 18519 bp, 17 predicted proteins | sample S1TSphfallax_3_FD_88678 | JGI IMG/M metagenome (GOLD analysis project Ga0116230, IMG submission 88678) | Host-associated microbial communities from peat moss isolated from Minnesota, USA - S1T2_Fd - Sphagnum fallax MG | ecosystem: Host-associated > Plants > Peat moss > Unclassified | place...
TGCAGTTTAAATGGTCTTGAACGGAGTTTTCACCCCATTCAAAAATATTACCCCTAAGAGTAAAACCAAACAAGTTGATGATGTCAATCTCCACTTTCACCATTAACTTTAACAGCCTTCTTGAATATTCTAATGTGAGCATCTAGATTAGTGTATTTGACATAGATTGGGTATTGTAACTTCTTGTAGGGCAGTTTAGTGGTTGGTTTTTAAACAAGTTGCACAACAGGTGGTTGATACCATGGTGGTACAAACATACATGGATTAAGTGTTGGTCATCCAAAAGATCCAATAGGTGGATTGAAAGGTGGTTCTCTCAACTAATCTCCTATAAGTGAACTTCCTCCAAGTGAATTTCCAGGTTGTCTTCCATTTGGTGGTTGGTGATCAAAACCTCTGGGTATATGAGTTGGTAAACTAGTAGTAACTTGTATAATGGTTGGCACTTATGCACTAACATGTTGCTGAATAGGTTATCTGTCTTTGCTAGTCGTTGATTAAACCAATGTAAGAAATTGATTGCCAACAAAATATGGTATATATGTTGGTGGCACAACATGTTGTTTAGGTATTCGGTACACATTCCTAAGTACATAACTTGTATAATTCTTAAAGATTGAGGAATCAAGTCCTTTTGTTCTAGTTGGATTTGCTTGATACAAACTAGGATCTAAAGGCACAAAAGGGGGTATGACATTATACCACATTGGGTATGTTGAAGTATATAACACACTAGTTTTACCTAGTACAATTGGTGTAACCAAGTTATCTAATAATTAACAGGTATTGTTGTATGAACTATATTAGGATTCATGGTTTTTGTTCCTAATACAAACACATTGGGTACTACTATTGTAGTGGTTGGAAGAACATGTTAATGAACATTCATCACCTCTTCCTTAAATGATTACTTTAATTTATCATCAACAAATGGGGAACGATTGAACATGTGTTTCATTTGATAACAATATGAACAAGTTATAATTCCAACACCTTTGTTTCTTCCTGAAACTGGTCTATGATGTGGAACTTGTGATCTTTCACCTGGACCAAGTACTGATTTTGCTAGCCAAGTGCCTTGTGGATAAATAACTCCATGTTGAACAACTATGGGTGTTGCTTTGCGTTTAACATGTTCTACATGTGGTATAAAAATTGATTGATTAGACGGTTTTCGATCGACATGACAAAGTTGCTCCAACCTGTTGAGTAGGTGAAGTCGTTCCATCTCTGAATTAGTGGGTACAAAATGAATTTGGGTATATGAAGGTTGGTTTTGAAAACTAGCAAATGTTATAATTGGTGTAGATGCACTAGTTATGAGTAGATTGTACCATGGGGTTACAAATTGCCATGGTTGTTAAACAAATACGACCTCATCAAATGGCTAAATAAGTTCATGATTGTCATCATAATGAACATTCAACACCCTTAGTTGTGTTATTGTTCGTGGTGTTTCTTGATGAGTGGTTGAAAGTGCTACTAAGTTTCTTTGCACAATTGGTTTTGTTACATTTTAATGTTGTTCATTGACTTATCCCCTTTGTGTTACATCCATGTTTCGTGCATTCACAAGTTCCCATAGGTTGCACTTGATGTTCATTTTGTTTTTGTGCATGTTCCTAAACACGTTGATGTTTAACCTATTTCAACTATTTTCTAAGACTTCTAGTAACTACTTTTGACATTTTCTGAAATCAACAAGTTTTAGGAAAATTTGCATTATTTTTGAACAATAGATTTTTATTTTTTTCAAAAAGACCCCTCCCAGTAATCATAAGTTGTATAAAACTTCTTTTACATATTGGGCACCTATCTATCTTCAAAAATTCTACACTAACTGCACCCTATTCTTAAGGTTTCAAAACCAAATCAAGGTTAGAAACTTGAGTCTTAAATTTAACACAAAACAAACAAACATGTGACAAATTAAAGTTTGAAGCATGATCATTTTTCAACCTTGATCTACTAAACTACTAAATCTAACCAAAAATTATAAGTGTGAATACTTCTAAATTCTGATCCACTATGGTCGCCAAATGTTAATGAGGTTTTTCTATTCCCATTAAGGTTAATTCACCTTTAGATTTTTCGACAACATGTTCTTAAAATAATAACAAGTACATACAACACGCAAAATAAAACTTAAGCTACTACAAATCCTAAATTAAAATGTACACAAATTATTCAAACTTGAACAAAATACGATGAAAGAAAAATGATACATGTTCCATAATTGAAAAATGAAACACATAATCATGAATGAAATCCAAAAGTCCTTCAATAGGTTTTTCCTCCTAGTTTTATACTAGCCAATTCAAAATACAATAGTCATAATTGACCATTATAAACAATCATTAGCCAATACCTAGACTAATAATCCAAAATTTCAAAAAAGGTACACTCTACTTAACTACATGTCCAACTATCGATTTTTTCAAGTACAAGTTCTACCGATTACCTGTTAATTAACACGTTAACCTATCTTCTTAACCTAGTCATTACCTACCATGTTTAGTTAATTGGTTAGGTTAATACTACATGTTAGGTTTAACAATTTGTTTATATTATCAACTTGTTACCAAATTTGGGTAACAACCTATAATTAGCGACTAGGTATAGAAGCCTAAATTAGGTTAGGGCAACCTATGCTATGACCTTTACTAGACTTAAATGTACATCACTTGGATTAAGTCTACACTTAGATGACCTAGGTAGGAAAATCCTATTTCATTTTGAATTTACCTTTTAAGGTTAAACCTTTTCAATGGCTCGTCCCAAATCGCCTTCCTTTTAAAAATATTTCTTATGTTTTGGATGCTTATGGTGCATTTATTTATATTGCTCATCATTTGGAAAGGATGACAAAAAATATGGGACAAACTTTTGGGAGGGAGAAACATTTTCATGTCCACACAACACTAAAACCTTTTAGTTCACACAACATCATTCATAAATAACTATGTAATATACATAAATTAAGTAAATAAATAAATAAAGAGGTACGTAAATATGTATGTTAATTAAATAAAAATAATAAATAAATAAATTTAATGTATAGTTATTTAGTTATAATTAATAATTATAGCCATATTATAAATCCTTGAATTATATAAAATATCACGATAGTTATAATGTATTATATTGTTGATTGATAATTACAACCAAATTATAACTAATATTTACAAATTTGACCTAATTCATTATATATTATCAACAATGTATTTGTAATAGTTAATATTTGACTACTTAATTACACATTCATTAATGTATTTTAGGTAAATAACTAGTTAACTAACTACTAATGTATCATAGGTATATAAATGGCCTACCCTAACTTGTATAACTAGGTTACCTATAGGCTAAAGTATGGGTAAATAGGTGGAGGATAAGTAGGGTATGTATAAATAAATATTCCTACATATAAGTTATTTTTATTTAGGCTATTTAATCACATATTTGCATTGCATAAGTTAAATAGGTGGGAATTTTTAATTATGGTTAAATTAATCACAACTAAAGTAATTATGGCAAAACTAATAATGGCTAAATTCCTAGGCAAATTTAACCTAGGAAAAAATAATGATTTGTAAAATAATAATGCCTAAACCAACTGCAATTAAAGTAATTATGGGAACACCAATAATGGTTAAACCGACAATTTTTTAAAAATAATAATGGTTCAATTAACCATATATAAATAAATAATGGTTAAATATATACTAATTAAATTTTGTTGGGTAAAATAATTATGGCAAAACCAATCGGCTTGGGATTGCCCAAAGGGGGAAGATCTAGGAAACATGAAGGATTATTAAACACACAATTTGGAGGAAATGAAGGTACTTGGTAATAGAAAACCACATATTTTGTTTTTGGATAAACCACATATATTTTTATTTATTTTTTATTTCATTTCCACATAACATTGAATTTTGCTATAATTTAAATGAATTTTTCTTTTTAGTAAAATAAAAAAGTATAGACTTTTGTAGTGATTTCCATGTCCATATTGTTGTGTAAATGTTTTGGAATATCAAAATGGTAATGTAATGAATTGTAATTTTGTCTTTGGATTTTTCAAAATTTACTGTGAAGTGCAAATTCTAGTTATATGAAATAACCATGAATATGGTGTTTTAATGAAATGCATAATCTAGTGTGTTTAAAATCAAAGAAAAATTTATGAGTGTGCATATTGTATTGCAAATCTGTTGTTACCATAGTGTGAAATAATTTTGTAGGGATTAAATTTCACTTCTACCATTTGGCGACCATCCTGCGGGGATATTTTAAAAAATTCTCTTACAATAATGGGAAGGTTTTCTACATTTTTTTGTTGTTATATGGTAGAGGATAATGTTCAAATGAGTGGTTTTTTTTTCAATTTCGAATTTAGAAGGGTATGTTAGAAAGTTTCAAAGGTATAAGTGGTTGACACCATAAGGACTGTAGAATGATCTGCAGATTTTGAAGACAAATGATTGTGAAACAAAATGAATTGTATGGTGATTTGAAGTTTACAACGACAGTTGGACTGGAAGGAAAATCATCAAATCACTATAAAACAAATAGAAAAAAATATTGAAAATGGAGAAGAGTATGCAAGGCTTATAGAAACCCCATATCGAGATTTGATGTTGGATAGATGAGTTATGAGAACAAAGGAAAAACCTACAAGGCATAGGTCGTTTCTACCAAAAGAGGTGGTATGACATGAAGTAGGGATTAGGGGCCTTTAGAAAAGACATAGTTATAGACAATGATCTCCACAAAGAAAGATGCAATCGACCACTCACCAAAATAAGTGGGTGCAATATACTTTTTAGCCACAATATGTGGTTTAAAGTCAAAAAGATAAAAATGGAACAAGGACTTCTACAATACCTAATCAACCCATAGGAAATCTCAAGTCCAAAGTTGGTGATTCTTTTAAAAAGGGATGTTACATGAAGTATACAACCCAAGTTTATCTATCATTCAGTGTTTCTAGATTACTATGAACTAGTGGAAGACTGGGAAGTAGAAGAAAACATCAATATCGATGTGGTTGAAGAGACTCAGAAAAATTACCCACGATCATCTGAATATACATAGGCACAAGTGAATGTGTTGGATGAAATACCATAGTCATATTCACATCAAGGGAATCCAGAGTTGGAACAAATAAGGTACAACCAAAAAACAGGATCATGAATCTATGGATTCGAAGATAATCAGATTACTTTCAAAGGTATGTGCATTATGTGAGGAAGAAGGACATGCAATCATGGATTGTCCTTTTGTGCCTTTTCACATCAAAACATGTATTGTTAGACATGTGGAGTTACAAAATGTGGCAATAACATTAATGGATCAACCATAGGAACATGAACCAATAATTCATGTATTCCATAATAGATTAAGAGACATGGAGTTTGGAAGTCAATTGGGACCATAGAGTCAATAGATTCATCCATCTATTCAAATTAGGAGCAAAGAAGTAGAGGTGTATTCACATCCACATTCTAAACCATAATGGATACCAATGGGTAACCATAACTTCACTAATAGTATCAAAAACAACAATTGTTGAAACCCAAAAATGACATGTTAAAGTAGGATTTACTTAATTACTTGATGTGAGTATAACAACCACAAGAGTGGAAATAGTTGTTACACCTAACATGGATGTTATTAGAAGGGGAATATTAATTAGATCCGTAGGAAAATTGGATAGTGGATTGGGTGGAGTCTTGACAACAAAGAATTTAAATTGAAGTAGTAACTACTGGAGTTATTAGGACACCTCATATGGTGTTTACCAATCTGATAATGACTACTCATGTGAACATTTAGATTGACCATTGATGAATTCAATGGCTATTAGAAGGTATAGAAATGTAGATGTAACAAATTTAAGAGGAGGATATTAAAAACCATTTGCTATAATTACACAAATTCTTAATCACAAATATGGCCATTATGTTAAACCAAACAAAGTAGCTCTTAAAAATCTTGATTTCAAAAAAGATGTTAATCCATATGTTCATGTCAGAATGCTCAATTTTGTAGTAAAAACAAATGTAGAAACTTTTAAAGAGTATATCATCAATGCGTTTAATTATATGCTAATAGATACAACATTGGACTAATGTCATAATTACATGTTAAAAGTCCTTCACTATAGTTTTTTGGAACTTACATAGGCATTTTGCAAACGTCATCGGAAGACTCATAATGACGAACAAATATACATGGAGTTGAAGAATATGAAATAAGAGACTAAAAGGGTGGAGGTTTATTATGAGCGGATTCAAAAGTTGGTTCATGGTTTACAAGTACTAACCACATATAATTTTTTAACTATTATGTTTAGAACGGGTTTGCAATCTTACCTCAAAATTGTGACTTGAGGGATGAAAAAATCAACATTACAACAACATAAGGAGGTAGCAATGTTATGTGAAGAAGGCATAATTATTATATTGTGAATCATCACCTCGATTGCATGGTTGATTCGTCTTCTCGAGGGCAACTCGTCAGGCAACTCTTTGGGCATCACATCCGAAAATTCATCCAATACTCACTTAAGGCACTTGGGAGAATTCACCAAGTTGGTAACTTCCTTTGGTTCAAACTCATCCAACACACACATCACACACAACATGCCATAACCTCCCATGCATTCCTTTTCCATAGTTTTTCCTAACATCAAGTGGATGGTGGATCCACCCACACTAGGCGCTTCATATGCCTTCACTAAAACAACCCCATTTTTGGATGGGATTCTAACTAGCCTATTGTGCCCTTTTATGAGCACATTGTTATGGGTGATGAATTCCATTCCCAAAATGCAATCCATCCCCCCCAAGGTGGAAACTAACAAATCCACCATCTTGACCTTTTTTCACTAGCTATGAAATCAAGCACTTGAGTTGTGGGGATGAATGCAACTTCAACAAAGTGAGGGCCTTGTTGCATCCTAATGTGTCGAATGACAACTTTCCACAACAAATCTTCATGATCAAAAGGTCCATATGGTGGTCTTTGAACTACATTTTTATAATGCACACAATTCAACTTGATGCCCATGTCCATACAAGTGTAACAACTTCCCTTCCATGCATGTAAAAACCATTGTAGAGGATATTAGTGTCTATGCATTTTACATTCAAATTTGTGATAGTCAACATACATGCTAAAAAATGGTAAATCTTTCATTTACATGGAATTAAGTCATGATGACATGTGAAAACTTTGTAAAAATGTCAAAAATGTGTTTCAAAACACTTTTGAAATAACACAAAAAGATCATGTGAAGAGGAGGTTCATGTCACTTGATATGCAAAAGCTTGAAAAATGTGACCCCAAACCCTAATTTGCAAAATAATCCTAATTGAAAGTTCAACATATATTTATAATAGATTGAAAAATGCAAATATCAACTATTTAAAGTCAAAAAGTGGTGGGAAATATATAACATGTGTTATTTTTAATATGTAGCCATTCATTTTTAAAGTGTGGATTACTTGTAATACACTCAATGTATTGTTCACACCATGTGTTAATAGCGTATTGGTGTTTTGAGTAGATTAACAGTGACATTATTTTATTTATAAAATTGGAAATGTGGCAACTTCTTGTAGCGACATTTTGAAAAAATTCCCACCCTTTTTATGTGTAGGCATGTTGAAAATTTCCTTAATGTATGAAAAACACATGGCAAATAATAATTGGTTATTGTTTTAAGTGGTAGGAAATGTATACCATGTCTCAAATTTTCCCCATATGTAGAGATTTTTTTTTCAAGTGTCAAATACTAGTAATTTACATTCAATGTATTCTTCACATGCACCACATGTTAGTAGCATACTGGCGCATTTTGATTAAATTAATTTTTTATTTATTTTTTATCCATACATTTCAAAATGTGGCAACCTCTTGTCAATTTATTTTGAGTTTAGTTTTCACTCATTCTATGTTTAGGTGGGCTGAAAAAGCCTTAGTGTATCAACAAATCATTAATATATTAATAAATCTTTAGTGTATTTGTAACATATGGTTAGTAATAATTAGTTGTAATCGAAAAAAGGTGGTAAACGTATACTAGGTGTCAAAATTTCATATGTAAGGTTTATTTCTCAAGTGTGAAAATATATTAATAATATACTCAATATATTGCTCACATCACATGTTGATAATAGATTAATCGTTTTTCATTAAATTAACATTTGTTTTACTTTGTATCCATAAATTTGGAAATGTGGCAACCTCTTATCCATTTATTTTGCAAATTTCTTGTTCATTCTATGTTTAGGCATGTTGGAAAAGCCTTTGTGTATCAAAAGATTATTAATATATCAATAAATCTTTAATGTATTAGTAACATATGGTTAATAATAGTTAGTTATATTTTAAAAATGATGGTAAATGTATCCTTGGTGTCAAATTTTCATATGTAAGGTTTATTTCTCAAGTGTGAAAATAGATTTATAATACATTTAATGTATTGTTCACATCATCTGTTGATAATAAATAAATGGTTTGTTACTAAATTAATGGTTGGTTTATGTTACTTATAAACCTGAAAATGTGGGAATTGCTTGTCCATCTATTTTGAAAATTTTCCCACTCTTTTTATGTTTAGATGGGTTGAAAAGTCCATAATGTATCAATACATTTTTAATGTATCAGTAATGTATGGTAATAGTAATTAGTTATAATTGAAAAATGATGGTAAATGTATACTTGGTATCAAAATTTCATATGTTGGGTTTATTTGTCAAATGTGAAAAAATATATATAATACATTCAATGTATTGTTCACATCACATGTTGATAGTAGACTAATGGTTTTTTATTAAATTAATAGTTGTTTTACCTTACCTATAAACTTGGAAATGTGGCAACCTCTTGTCCATTTATTTTGAAATTTTTCTTGCTCATTCTATGTTTAGATGGGTTGAAAAATCCTCAATGTATCAACAAATCCTTAATGTACCAAAAAAATGGTAAATTATAGTTAGTTATGATTGAAAAGTGATGTTAAATGTATACCAAGTGTCGAGGTTTCATATGTAACCATTTATTTCTCAAGTGTGAAATATTAGTAATATATTCAATGTATTGTTCACACCATGTGTCAACAATAAATTGGTGGTTTGGTACTAAATTAACAATTGTTTTGACTTACCCATAAACTTGGAAATGTGATAATATTTTATCCATTTATTTCGAAATTTTAACGTATTGATATTTTTTGATACATTACCAATAATTATAATATAGTAAATAAACATTTATATGTTTAACTATAAAGCTTCTTATCCATGTAATCATTTTGAAAATTTCCCACCCTTCCTTACACAATACATATATGTACCGTAAGATTTATGTTGATGATATAACATGATGCATGATGAAATATGATGCATTGATACATTGTCATTTCAATATAAAATAAAATAAAACCAAAATTATCACTACTCCCTTCAATATTTATCGGAAGGGAAAAACGATTTTACTAACAATTACCCTATTCTCTCACTCACTCGCATGCACACATTTTGACAATGGGGTAGGATGCCACTCACTTCAAAAAGGTACTAATGAAAGCACCTGGTAGGCACCTGCCATCAAAACCTGACTTTGATTTTATGGCGATCATTTTATGCTGGGGGTGAAAAGCACAGTGCGTCTTTTCATGTTATTTTTTCGACAGGTATAAAAATAGTAATAATTTGAATGATTTAAATAATGAACCGCTTGAAACCATAGACTCTGGATAAATCCAGAGAATATAAACAAATATTTCAAAATGACTATTGTAGGAAGTATAGACTGTAATAAGATGGTAACAATATGAGACGGCAGTAGGTACCAAACTAGAATTAATTAAAAAAGATAATATTATTATAACAAAATCGAGAACGACAGTCGGCGGTCGGTCGCTGTAGGGATGGGCAACACGATAAGAAAGCCTGGCAAGAGACACGTGGCGCAACAATTTTTTGGAAAAATTGGGCGACCAATCCAAGCTCAGAAAAATTAGGCCTGCCTCAATGTCCACCCTTCCCCCCTTCCTCCCTCGCAACGGCTCTCTTGTTGTTTGCGCACTGTTTTCAGTTTCCCACCGGCGAGCGCTCGTCGCTGCCTGTTGTAGCTGCACAGAAGACGACGTGGGTGTTTTGTTAATGCAGTTGCGTACCGCTGCAACGACGACGGCGGGAAAGAGAAAGAATGGACGAGAGAGAGAGAGAGAGAGAGAGAGAGAGAAAAGGGTTCATTGTTTGAGCTTTAGAAGTTGAGCAACAAAGAAAGAGAGACAGAGGAGATTGTGGCATGCATGCAACAATGGGTCAGGAAAAGTGCATAAGATGTTTCTTGCTGTTGCGCTTCCTACTGTTGTGGTGGTGCAGCTGCTTCCAGCTGAAAATGGTGGCAATGCAACCACCAGATGACTTTCCAGGAGATGGAACGACGGATCAAATCCCTGCTTCACCCCAAGAGGTTCTTGCATTGCTGAGAATAAAACAAGCTTTCACGGATCCTACCAAGGCATTAGGAAGCTGGAATGAGAGTGGAGAGGGCACATGTAGTGGGACATGGACTGGCATCAAGTGTGCAAAAGGTCATATTGCTGCAATAGCATTGCCGGACAAGGGACTGGGCGGAACACTGGCCCCAGAAGTGGGTCAGCTGGTAGCACTTCGAAAGCTTAGTCTCCACAACAATGCAATCACTGGACCCATTCCATCTACCCTTGCCACTATTGTCACCCTGGGTGGTCTTGCTTTGTTCAATAACCAGTTCTCTGGTCCTCTGCCTCTAGGGCTGGGCAACTTACCTGTTCTCCAAGCAGTGGACATCAGCCACAACATGCTCTCAGGTTCTCTCCCTGCAGATCTTGGCAATGCCAGTAATCTTATTCTTCTTAACCTAGGTTTCAATAATCTAAGTGGCTCAATTCCACCGGAATGGGCTAGAAATACAAAGTGGAATTATCTCAATGTGGCTCATAACCAACTCTCAGGAGCTTTGCCAGCCAACTGGTCTACCCCATCCCACTTACAGCAGCTCATTGTGAACAACAATAACATCTCAAGCTCTTTGCCTGCCCAACTCGGAGATTTGCTCACTCTGCAGAGTCTGAATCTTGCCAACAATCAGCTGGAAGGAAGCATTCCATCTACATTTGCCAGTTTGGTGGATCTCACAGCTCTTGACTTGTCACAGAACAATTTGAGTGGCTCGATTCCTCCCCATCTTTTGAGTTTCGAGCTCACAAGCTTCAATGTCTCCTACAACCACTTGAGTGGTCCTGTACCATCTTTCTCACATAGATTTAATCTCACCTCCTTCAAACCTGGGAATGTTGGTCTTTGTGGCTACTTGGGACTAAGTGCATGCCCTATCTTGAACAGCACTGCACCAAGACCTGCAGTGCATCCTGCACCAGTGGCGGCTACATTACAACCAATTGTATCTTCTTCAAACAAGGGGCCACGACTCAGTAATCTCAGTATCATCTTCATTGCATTGGCAAGTTCATTAGCTGCAATAGCTGTTGGGTGTATTTTAGGGTGCCTTTGCTGTTTTAGAGCTCCACAAGCCACCTCAGTAGCTGCAGGGAAATTGGAGGGATCACCTGAGAAGGAGGGTGGGGGGGAGCTGGGAGGCAAGTTGGTCCACTTTGATGAGCCACTAAGCTTCACTGCCAATGATCTGCTGTGTGCAACTGCAGAAGTGTTGGGCAAGTCAATCTATGGTACTGTGTATAAGGCCAGATTGGAAAATGGAAACAACATTGCTGTGAAGCGCTTGCGCGAGGGGATTGTGAAGTCCCAAAGAGATTTTGAGAAGGAGGTGGACATCCTTAGCAAAATCAGGCATCCCAATCTGCTTGCCCTTCGTGCTTTTTACTGGGGTCCAAAGCAAGAAAAACTTCTGGTCTTTGATTACATGACTGGCAGAAGCTTGACCGAACTCCTGCATGGTACGTACACTCTTTCACCTCTGTGAGCCTCCGCTGAAGGAAAGTGTACAAGGAATTGAGTTTACAGTTATTCTTATGTCTTTTTGCAAAACTTTCTCTGTGAAGAAAGAGCAGCTATGGGTGAGAAAGGTTAACATGTGGGTTGGCTGGGCTGCACAGCTAGAGACTCAGAAACAACACTGGACTGGGAAAAAAGGATAAGGATAGCAACAGGGGCAGCCCATGGGCTGTTACACCTGCATTCAGTTGAAAAAATGGTCCACGGAAATCTCACAGCAACAAATATTCTTTTGGACACGTCAATGTATCCCACTATAAATGCTTGCATATCTGGTTATGGATTATCATGCCTGATGACCCCTGTTGCAAATGGCAATATTGTTGCTACTACTAGTTCTCTTGGCTATTGTGCCCCAGAGCTCACCAAGATCAAAAAGGCTTCAACAAAGTCAGATGTCTACAGCTTTGGCATCATCTTGCTTGAACTCCTCACAGGTGTAGTAAACAGGTTCCTGAACTTTCAGACTTTGTGGATCACTATTAAAAGTCATGCTACTCTCTTTGCCATCGTTGTTTATGAAGTGTTTTGTCCAAAGGGTGAAAGGGACCTATCAGTTGAGGATGCTGACAAAGTAGTTTTGGAATGTGCTGCATTGGAATGTGTCATGGAAGATCAGATTCCCAGGGTTATGAACTGAGATCACAAGCCTGTAAGTCAAGAGTTTACATGCATCCCATGACAATGTCTTGAGATCCAAATGCATATCTTGAGCATCTTAGATCATGCTCGGGCAACAAAACAGTTGTTCTAATTCCTCAAGTATATGACTTTTATGTATGCTTGAAACTGCAGGAAAAGCTCCTGCAGATGTGACTGCTAGGGAGGGTGCAGCAGATTTGCCAGACTATGTGGCTGAAGTTGCAAAGGAGAATTGGACCGCAGAGGTATTTGACTTGGAGCTCATGAAGGGTGCAGCTGCACCATCTGAAGAGGAGCTAATCACAGCCTTGCAATTAGCCATGCGCTGTGTGGCATCTGCACCTGCATCACGACCGGACATGGATGAAGTTGTTCGTGTCCTCCATGACCTTCACCCTGGAGAACAATTTCAAACTCAATCAGCTTGACTCTCAATATCCTTGGACCCAGTTTTATTAAGTCCTTTGTATCATTCCAATAATTCATCAACCCAGGAGAGGGGTTTGAAGTACTATTTTACAAATCAAGTAGTAGTATACACACATAATGTGATCTTACTACCTCAGCATGCCACAGGAGTTAAAATCCAAATTTCACCTTGTTGTCACTGCAACAAATTTGCAATTATACCTTAGTGATGGGTCATGCTGCAGAATGGAGATAAGATGTGCTTATTTTCAATTCATGTGGGAAGATGTACTTGGGTGGAGCTGATTGATCTCCTTTGTGTGGACTCAGGGCTAAAACTCTCGTAGTTCCTCAGTGTCAGTGACTGATCACCATGATCAGTTTCAAGGACCCAGTAGTGCTTGCTGATCTGTTCTTACAGGTTCTGACAAGGTATTTGGGTAGAAAAATGAAGAAAGCCAAGTATTTATTTGGTATCTTTCCAAAATCCATCTCAGATTTCAGTAACATGGGGCATAATGATTTTCAAATGCTGTTGCTACGTCAATTGGCTTCACCACAAAATGATGAGAATTCACTTCCACTTTTGGATGCGATACAGGCCAGGATTCCTTGTGTGTGCACATATTGGATCTCTATGTAAATGTGTTCGGACACTGTTTTGATGCACTAGGTATCTGTAGGTCATCTCTGGCCATATGGCAAGTGTCCAATCTGGCACATGTTATCACGTATCACATTGTGAGTTTATTGTTACATGAAATAGGTAAATTACACCTGTCCACCTCTCCGTACTCCTAGACATTTCTTTGTAGTGTCTCAGTTCTGCATGTAAGTTTGCAACAGAATTTCACGCTCTTGCTGTTTAAAGCAGTTGAGGCTGGAGGCAAACAAATATTTATTTTTTGGGCCTTTCTGTTCACATTTGCACAACCATACTGGAGTTTGAATATGTTGCCAACTTCTCCATACTACAATCTAATTATCTCTGGTTCACAATGTCAGTGCAGTGGACAGATTTGGGTTGGTTAGGAAGGATTCTTAATAGATGTGTGGGTTTGTTGTGGTAGAAAATTGCACTGAACCATGTGGGGCATGTCAACCTTTGGCAACTCATGCCACAACACAGAACTGTCTCATCTGGTTTGTAACATGAATTGCATGTCGAAAATCAATGACTACCTGGTTTGGTATTTCTCTGGCAACTGCTAGATTTTCTTCTGCAACTAAACGTGTAGATAGTTTGTCAATGTGAATTAAAAGAGAAAACCTAAATGTTGGCAAACTATACATTGCATTTTCACATCTACAAATTTGCATTCTCAAATTTTACACAATTTCCAATTTCCTGTTTCCTCCAGGTTTTTATCTGTTTGGTCACACACATTTTTGGGAATTTGGCTTGGGAGTCACAGGGTTATTATGTAGTAGAAATAGAGACTCATAGATGGGCAGCTATAGGGAATGGACTATGACTGTCTAGTTCCCGATATTGCCACTGGTCCTTTTCTGGCCCACCAGGTGAGTTGCTTTCTTGCTCTTAAGGCATGCATCAAGATTACTGCTTTAAAGCCTGCTGCATGCATGCTCAGCACAAAACCAAGTTACCAAGAAATATCCAATGGATGTACATTAATTTTTGATTGAAGGGATTGAGCATGACAGCATCAGAGGGATGTAGGGTGATTCATGGGAGCACCCATCCATCCACTACAGATTGACATCGTTCACATCCAAAACACACTGCAAGGAGCCAGTGGAGATGTTCAAAGGCTAGTAAATACCCCAACTTCCAATTTCCAAATCCATTTTGAGGCAGAAACTCAGAAAACATAAAGAAGTCTGTTCATTGATGTAAAAGGAGGACAAAAGAAAACATAAGAGATACCCCAAAAAAGAACTAATAAGCACAAACTTTGCAAGAGAAACCAAGGGTTCAGAAAAGATGTAATGAGTTTTGCACAAATATACCCTCCAAACTAACCACCTTGTCATTCTACCAGACAAGGTTTTGACACATTACTTGTGCATTTTGTTTAGGGTTCAACAGCTTGTCCAAGCAGCACATATTAAGAACTGAAGCTTCCAAAACAGGTCTTAAACAAATTCATTTCTCGTTCAAATCACCTAACTATGTCACATGATTCCATCATCCCTCAGAGCCATTGAGTAGTGAGCAGCTTGTTCTTCTTAACCTTCATGTTTTCTACCATCAATCCAACTACCTTTCTCTCTATCTATTAGAAGATGCATGAAAGGGCATGTCATTACGCTCAAAAATTGAAACACCACACTCTGAAAACCATTTCCAAAACACCTGCACATTGCCTGTTTGCATTGTACTCTGGAAGTCAGCTGGAAGAAACCAGACCATGAGACAGATGACTAAACTCAATTTAGAAGAATCTGATCTACCATGGCTGTTACATGGGTGTAATACTCTCCTCCATCTGTGTCCCAAGCACATTCAAAAATTCAGCAGCATAGTATGAAAGATGAGAATAGAGCAAAGACAGGATCAATCAGAAGGGCAATAAAGAGAGGAATTTACATATCAGAAAATGATTTAGCAAGTGAAAGAGTTGGTATAGCTGGTGCCGTTTTCCAAATCCCTCCACTTGTGGCAACACTTCATGATATGCTGCATAAAAACCAGCAGCTGGAAATGCCCACAGAACATAATTCAAGTCAGAGCACTGCACTTGTCAGACACATAACTCTCATACCATGGAAGATGCAACCAATCCTCAACAGATTTGTTTGCTGATTCAAAGGGGTCAATTCTCAACACTACCTACACTTCATGTTCATGACAAGCTATCTCTAGACAACAGTGTCTCCAGGCAATCTGGTGGATGCAATCTCAGAGCTGAGTTTCAAGTTTATACAACAGTATTCTAAGAGATGCAGGGGTAACAAGAACATACTGAATCCAGGAAAATGTTCCACTGGAGTCCAACCTTCAAATGCAAGATCTATAGGCAACACCCAAAAAAGCAATATGCAAAATGAAAACTCCAAATGCTTGAAAGCCACAATTGAAATAGAGGCTTCAATCAGCTTCACATAAAGCAACCCTCACCCACCACAGGTTAACAACAGTAAGACCAGATCATTCCCAACTAGTGGGAATCCATTCTCCACATAGCAGCATATGTTCAACTGCTATATGGCCAACACATGCAGCACAAGAAAACTGGCAAAAGGCTTCATCTATTCAGTGTCCATGTTCTTGATGTGGTCTAAACCATGATTCATTGCTATATGGGTTTAAATCTAGCCTAAATCGAATCAGCGACACAAAGGATCCATATCTAGACTTTCATCCAACTACAGCCATGAGGATAAAAAAGCAAAGTTTAAAACTGATCAAGGTGCAGAATTCAAACCAAATTCAGCGTCACCAATAAATGAAGCTGGGTCAAAAATTGCAACTTCTCCTGTTGGTGTAAGCCCTGAATTTCCCATCTGATAAAAAATCTCATTGATGATATGTGGCCACGTGTTAGAAGATCAGTACCAAATACCCTGTCAGATGAAAGTTGAATGTATTAAAGAGTAGTCTCCCCTACAGACAATTTCTCCCTTGAAGACACTGTCCAGTATTGTGCCATTTCCAGTTCCAATTCCCAGAAAATTGACCAACAAAGCAGGAACAGATAATTTACCCAAAGATCACCATGTAGAAGACTGGGTTTGATCTTATGTGTATCCAAAATTTCTGTTGCATGTTCAAGAACTTTCATTCCCTTACACTCAAGTTCTGTCTTCTGGTTGCCAAGAATGGTGTACACCCTCTGCAGATAAAATTTGTAACTTGAAACTTTACCATTTTCCAATGGCCATCCTTGAACTTCAGAAGGAATTGCATCACAGTAATCAAACATCTCTCAAAAGTGATTTAAAGAACTCAAGTCAACAATTATACCTCTCATATGTGTAATGGATCATATCACTAATTGATCTTTGTTCTATGAAGAAGCAGTCCAACCAAAAAAGGACCATGAGTACATTAATTTTGTAGTTCATTCTCCAAATGAATCCTAAGATACCCATGAGACTATTCATCATCTTTCAATACCATTTGCAGATCCAGAAAGTTCAAATGGCATTTCAGCCCTACAACTCATGGGCACCATTCATCCTACTCTTGGATCAAGATTCAATTCATTTTCTCTGCTAAATTCTCAGAAAAATTCCGCACCTCAAACCTGTCCCTGAGCCGCTGCTGGACAAAAAATGTAGCCCAATTTGATGACCACCGGTTGTCTAATGGGAGCACTCCAAGCCTGCATGATGAATTCCCATATCAAAAAATAACACCAGTTCTTGATGAGTACACAAATTTCAACATAAGACTGGGCCATAGCCTGTGGGACTTCACATTGCACTGATCAATGTCTCCATAGACTCACTCCAAGCCTTAAGAATGAGGCGAACTTCAATATCCTCATTGATCTGGGTGAGGTACAAATGACCAATACTTGACCCAAGGTGGGAACAAACAAAAACACAACCTTGTTGTCATTGGAAATCCAAACACAGTCCCAGAATTAGCCTGATGCAGCATTGCTAAGTTCCAACCCAAGGCCTGTTGACTGCTCTCTTGCATCTGCAATTTTTTGTTTGTTTCCACAAGTTGAGAACTCTGTATTTGCTTGTTTGAACTTCTTACAGTGTGAATATCAACAAGTTGGCTACATCTTGAGGCATTTAAACACCAACTAAAGAGTCACCACATGATCCTCAACTACAAAAATTCCACAGTAATGTATTATCAGATCATGATAGGAATCAGGAGAAGAAACATAAGCTCCTGAAAAAAAACAGGAAAGGCAGGTCTTGCTACTATTGGAGGAAATAAGATAAAGAGGTGAAAAAACAGAGGAATCACTAACCATCCCAAATGGCCTGAATTGCAGATGCTTCATGATGATATATGATCCACCATCAGGCAAATTACCGTACCCTAGAGGTGTAGGGACACAGATCACTTCCTTAGTTTGTAATTGTTGAAGCCTGTCATGAAACATCATCATTGTCATCACAGCAACAACAATATTTCCCACCATCTGTTGTTGACAAGACCCACAAATATTGTTCACAAATATTGTTCATAGTCAAGTTGTACTGGCATTGTAACTACATAGCTGAAGAAAGGAATGAAAAGAGGTGTTACCTACGCTTCAAATTCGCCTGCAAACATGCTGCTGGCATCAAAGGTCCTGCAATCCAATTGAAACAAACAGACCCTCAGAAAAAGTCACCTATTACCAAAAAAAGCATGGTATGACAAACTTTGAAAGCCTGTCAGGCTTTTTGTATGGGCCAGAACATCCATAGTTGAATGAGTGATTCAGAGGGTTTGAAGATAGGAAGAACAGCAAATGCAAGATAATAAAATTCAAACAAAACACACACACACACACACACA
>Ga0116230_10002276_pt1 | contig 18505 bp, 16 predicted proteins | sample S1TSphfallax_3_FD_88678 | JGI IMG/M metagenome (GOLD analysis project Ga0116230, IMG submission 88678) | Host-associated microbial communities from peat moss isolated from Minnesota, USA - S1T2_Fd - Sphagnum fallax MG | ecosystem: Host-associated > Plants > Peat moss > Unclassified | place...
CCTTGGCATCAGCACGGCGCAGGTGATTTCGGCGATCGAAGCCCAGAACATCCAGGTCTCGGCGGGGCAGATCGGCGAGCCGCCCGGCCCTAACGACCAGCAGCAGCAACTCACCGTGCTGGCGCCCGGGGAACTGGTCAACGCGCAGCAATTCAAGAATATCGTCATCCGGACGAATGCCAGCGGCGGCATCGTCCATCTCTCGAACATCGCGCGCGTTCAACTCGCCTCGGAAACCTACAGCACAGGGTCAACGCTCGATAACCAGCCCTCCTCGACGCTCGCCATCTACCAGTCGCCGACCGCCAATGCCCTCGCGGTATCCGCCGAGGTGTCGAAGACCGTCGCGGGGCTGGCTGCCAACTTCCCGAAGGGCTTGAAATACACCGTCGTCTACGATGCGACGAAATTCGTCAGCGCGGACATCGAGGAGATCCTGCGGACGCTCGCGATCACCATGGTGCTCGTCGTGGCCGTGGTGTTCCTCTTCCTGCAGGACTGGCGGGCGACCATCATCCCGACCATCGCCATTCCGGTCTCGCTGATCGGCGTTTTCGCCGTACTCTACGTGCTCGGCTACAGCGCCAATACGATCGACCTCTTCGCCATCGTGCTCGCCATCACCCTGGTGGTGGATGACGCGATCGTGGTGGTCGAGAACGTGACCCGCAATCTGGAAGAAAATCCGGAGCTGACGGTCGCTCAGGCGACCGAGAAGGCGATGGCGGAGATCACCGGGCCGGTGGTCGCGACCACCCTCATCCTGGTGGCGGTCTTCGCCCCGGTCGGATTTGTGTCGGGCGTGACCGGCGCGCTCTACCGGCAGTTCGCCACGACGATCTCGGTCTCCGTCGTCATCTCCGCCGTCAACGCGCTGACATTGAGCCCGGCACTCTGCGCGCTCATGCTGAAGCCGCCGAGGCCGACGCGCTTCATCGGCTTCAAGATCTTCAACCGCGGGTTCGATTTCGCGCGTGACCGGTATGGCGATACGGTCGGTTTCCTCTCCCGCAAGCTGCTGATCCCGGTGATCGGCCTCCTCGTGGTCTTCGGCGGGTCCTACCTCCTCTTTCGCGGGACGCCCTCGGCCTTCCTTCCGGCAGAGGACCAGGGCTACTTCTTCCTGAACCTGCAGCTTCCAAACGGCGCGTCGCTCGAACGCACGGATGCGGTGATCAGCCAGGTCACGAAACTGCTGCGGAAGACGCCGGGCGTCGCCCATGTCATCGGCGTCGCGGGCTACAGTATCGTCACCAGCGCGCAGGAAGCCGATGGCGGGTTGATGATCGCGATCCTCAAGCCCTGGAGCCAGCGCGGCGCGAGCGAGTCGGCCGCGGCGATCATGGACGAGATCAAGCCGAAGCTGAATGCCCTGCCCTCGGCCAACGTCTCGGCCTTTGATCCGCCGTCGATCCCGGGTGTCAGCGCCACGGGCGGCATTAACTACGTGCTGGAGGCGCAGAACGGCGAGAGCTACCAGCAATTGGCGGCTGTCTCCCGCAGCCTGATCCTGGCCGCAAACCAGGAGAAGGCGATCGGCTCCGCCTTCTCCGGCTTTTCCGACGCGGAGCCGCAGGTTCTGGTACAGGTGAACACGGACCGGGCTGAGTTGCTCGGGGTTTCGCCGGAGGCCGCCTACAACACCTTGCAGGCCTACCTCGGCTCGCAATACGTGAACGACTTCAACTACGACAACTTCGTGTTCCAGGTCATCGTCCAGGCCGACCAGCAGTTCCGCAGCAAGATCAGCGACATAGATCAGCTTTACGTGCCAAGCTCCACCGGTGCCATGGTGCCGATCACCAGCATCGCGACGGTGAAGGTCGTGCAGGGCGCGAATGCGCTCATCCTCTATAATCTCTACCCCAGCGTGCTGATCAACGCCGCCGCTCATAAGGGCTACAGCGACGGCCAGGCGATCGCGGCGATGGAGGCCGCCTCCGCCAAGCACCTGCCGAAGGGCTTCGGCTACGAGTGGACGGGCATGACGTATCAGGAGCTGCTGGCGGCGGGCCAGGAGGGCTCCGCCTTCACCTTCGCGATCGTCTTCTCCTTCCTGTTCCTGGTGGCGCTGTATGAGGGCTGGTTCCTGCCCTTCGCGGTGATCCTGCCGGTCTCGTTGGCATTGCTGGGGGGTCTCGCGGCGCTTTGGGTCCGGAACATGCCGCTGGATGTGTACGGCCAGGTGGGGCTGGTGCTGCTGATCGGCCTGGCAGCGAAGAACGCCATCCTCATCGTCGAGTTCTCCAAGGATCGTCTGGAGGCGGGTGACGGCACGATCGAGGAGGCGGCCGAGGAAGGCGCGCGCACCCGCTACCGGCCCGTGATGATGACGGCCCTGGCGTTCATCATAGGCGTCGTACCGCTGGTCATCGCGACGGGTGCCGGGGCAGGCGCGCGGCAGTCGATCGGGACCACGGTCTTCGGCGGAATGATCCTGGCGACCTTCGTCGGCGTGCTGTTCATCCCGCCCCTGTTCGTGATCTCCGAGAAGATCACCGAGCGGCTCTCGCGGAAGGCGCGCCACAGGCGGAAGCAAAAGATCGACGCCGACTAGCGATTTGAAAGTTTTTGCTTCTTTTTTCAAAAAGAAGCGCTTTCCTCCTGTCATTCTCCCTAGGAAACCCGCTAAGCCTTCTCTCCCAGCACGACGACGTTCAACAGTCGGCGGTTCAGGGGGGAGGGTCGGGCGGTGTTCAGCGACGAGGAGTTCAGGCCTGGCGCCACGGCGATCCGCATGGCTGAGCGCGGCATCTATCTTGCCGTTGCCGGGTTACTGGCGCTCGCGGCGCTTGTGACGCTCGTCGAAGCGATCGGTCTTCTCGTATCGGCGATCGTCGGAAACGGTGGGTCGACCCCGATTTTCAACGTGATCGACAGGCTGCTGTTCGTGTTGATGCTGGTGGAGCTTCTCCACTCGGTCGGCGCATCGATCAAGGAGGGCGGGATCGTCGCCGAGCCGTTTTTCGTGGTGGCCATCATCGCCTGCATCCGGCGGATCCTCGTGATCACCTTGGGGACATCGCAGATGACCAAGCCGGGCGCCTGGAACCCCGACAATGCCAGCCTCTTCAGGGCATCGATGATCGAGTTGGGTCTGCTCGGCGTTCTTTTGCTGGTTCTGGTTGCGGCCATCTACGCCATGCGCCGGATGGACAAGCCGTTTTTGTCCAGGCCGAGGTCCGCACAACACGAGCTGCCGAAACTCGAGGTTTAGCTGCCCGGTTTGAGCTCAATCAGCTCGGCGGACACCTCCCCGCTTCTGACGAGAAGACGGCCCAAGGAAATGGGGAGCGAGAAGCGCCGCCGGCCGGCGCTTCCGGGGTTCACATACAGAACCCCGTCCTTCCACACTGCTCCCGGCTTATGCGAGTGCCCGGAGATGACAGCCCGGTATCCGGCGGCCGCGGGATCGACACCGAGTTCCTCGATGTCGTGCAACACATGGACGCGCGTGAGGGCGTCGACCTCAAGCACCGCGGTCTCCGGGAGCGATCGCGCCCAGGCGCCTGTATCGACATTCCCCCGCACGACCGTGACGGGCGCCAGCTTTGCCAGTTCGGCCAGGATCTGAGGATCGCCGATGTCCCCCGCATGGACGATGAAATCGCTCCCGCTCAGGGCGGCGAGCGCCTCGGGCCGGAGAAGCCCATGCGTATCGGAAATAAGACCGACCTTGACCGCGCGAGACATCCGCCAGCTTAACTCCTGGGGGTTTCTTACCCACGGTCAGACGAGCGTGGCTTGACTGCCGCCGCTGGAACACGGAACTCGATCTCAAATCCCGGTCGGTGGATCGCATCGACCGTGCCTGTCAGACCGGCGTTTCTTGGAGCAACGGCTGACGTTGGCTCACCCCGCCGCCGCTATTCCCGCACGCTGACCTCGATGTCGTCATAGCGCTTCATCTTGTAGAGCAGCACGGAGGCGATCCAGCTTGCCATGAAGATACCTATGATAACGTAGCCCAGCGCCCCGAAGTTGTTGTTCAGCGCCGCGACCGGGTCCCAGAAAGGGCCGGAGAGGTTGAGTTCCCCCTGGATCAACCCAAGCGTCTCCAGGCCGCCCACGATCAACGCGACCAGCACCGACACCGAGGTGATCGTGATATTGTAGTAAAGCTTCCGCAGCGGCTTCGCGAATGCCCAGCCGTAGGCGCCCAGCATCAGGATGCTGTCCGTCGTGTCGATCAGCGCCATGCCGGCGGTGAAGAGTGCCGGGAAGACCATGATCGACCAGATCGGCAGGCCCTTGGAGGCTTCCGCCGCCGAGATGCCGAGCAACCCCACTTCGGTTGCCGTATCAAACCCGAGACCGAACAGGACGCCCACCGGATACATCTGCCAGCTATGGTCGACCAGACGGAACAGCCCGCGGAACGCGCGGCCGAAGAAGCCGCGACGGGCGAGAAGCAGGTTGAGATCCTCGTCCACATAGACGCCGCCCGCCTTGACGCGGCGGAAGGTCCGCACGATGGAAACCAGGATCAGGATGTTCATGACGGCGATAGCGAGCAGGAAGAACGCCGAAAGAAGCGTTCCCGCGATATTGCCCACGTTCTCGATCGAATCGAACCGGTTCTTGATCGCCACGGCCGTCAGCGCGACGATGGCGGACAGGCCGAAGACGATGGTGGAGTGGCCCAGCGAGAAAAAGAACCCCACGCTGACGGGTCGCTTGCCCTCCTGCATCAGCTTGCGGGTCACATTGTCGATGGCCGCGATATGGTCGGCGTCCACCGCATGGCGAAGGCCGAAGCTATAGGCGAGGAAGCAGGTGCCGATCAGAACCGGGTAGTGGCGGAAGGTGAGAAGAGCGAGAACCCAGAGCCCGATGTTCGCCGCGGTCAGGACGACATACATTCCGATGACCCTGCCGCGAAGGTCGCGGTTCTCATCGCCCAAGACGCGCCTTATGACCACTGACATGCCGACATCCATTCACGTCACCCTCCCGGCCATAACAACGCCAGGGTATGATGTAAATACGACTTCCTCATACGGACGATCACGACACAGGGCGGAACGGCATGGAACGGATCACGATCACGATCGATGATGAACTCCTCGCCACGGTCGACACGCTCGTCGAGAAGCGAGGCTACCCGAGCCGCTCGGAGGCAATCCGGGAACTGCTACGCGAAGCCGCCAGCCACGACCATGCGACCGAGGGGCGCGCGCCCTGTGTGGCCACCCTGACCTATGTCTACGATCACTCCGTCCGCGATCTCTCGCACCGGATCGTTGCCGCCCAGCACGATCATCATGATCTGAGCATCGCCACGACCCATGTTCATTTTGATCACGACAGCTGTCTTGAGGTGACCATCCTGCGCGGACGGGCCGACGCCATTCAGAAGCTGGCGGACGGGCTGACGGCGCAGCGCGGGGTGCGGCACGCCAACCTGCACATGATCCCCACAAAGGTGACGGGACATCGCCACAGCCACGAGCCTGACGGCCCAGGGCATGAGCATGAAGCGATATGACCGCGTAACGCCGCGGCAAGGCGCCAGATAGGCACTTGGCCTCCCGCCGCGACGTGATATGTCTCGGCGCGTGACGAGGTCTTCATCCTTGCCCGAGCGTCCCTTCCTGCGCCTGCTGCTTCTGGCGCTGATGGGGCTTGCTCTGGCAAGCCGCCTGGCGCTCGGCGCCACCTTGCCCGCCGCGAACGCCGGGGATCGAGCGACCGGCGCTGATGCTCTCGCCACACTGCAGGCGGCGATGATCATGTGCCACACAGGCAATGGTCACACACCCGCGCCGAAGATACCGCAGGGTCCGCTGCTGAGTGACCTTCTGCTGTTCGACCAGGCCGATAACGCCCACGCCCTGGCTAGCAGCCCGACGGCCGCACTCCGTCTTGCCTTGGACTGGTCGGCAGCGGAGTTCATGGGCGTGCACGCGACACCACGGCCGCCGCTGCGGCGAACGACAAGGCCAGCGCGCGGACCTCCAATCATCGGCTGAACGCCGCGTGCGCTGACGCACGCACTAACATGTTCAGTGTCGGTCGGCGTGCGGGGAATATTGTTGTTCCCTGCGCGTGCTGAGGGATCAATCTTCTGTGGAATACCGCATGTTTGCGGCACCTCGTGATGCGCGCGCCATGCGCCGCGTCGGGAGTGCGTCGTGATGGCCAGGACGCCGAAGAACCGCCGAACACGGCGGGTGGGGCTGCTGACGGCGTTCATCGCCGTCGTCGTCCTGCTCTGTGCGTCGGCCGGATTGTTTGCGTCCATCCGGTCCGAAATGAGAGAGCAGGCCGCCCAGGCCGTCGTTGGTGGTCCGTTCCGGCTGATCGACTCCCGGAACCGCACGGTGACGGACCGGGACTTCCGGGGTCGCTACCTGCTGGTCTACTTCGGCTACACAGGCTGTCCCGACATCTGCCCGACGACCCTCTCTTCCGTCGCTCAGGCACTGCGTCTGTTGGGAGCGCGGGCGGCAGCGGTGCAGCCCATCTTCATCACGGTGGACCCCAGGCACGACACGCCGAGCGTGATGGCGGCCTATGTCGCCAACTTCACGCCGCGCCTGATCGGGTTGACCGGCACGCCTGCGGAGCTTCAGGCCGCCGAACGGGCCTATCACGTAACGGTCGAAGTCACTCCGACCGGCATCAACCACAGCGCCGTCCTCTATCTCATGGCACCCGACGGTCACTTCCTGGCGCCACTTCCGGCCGACAGCGGCGCCGCCGTCATCGCCACCGACCTCACCCATGATCTCACCTGACACCACGCCCCCTCGAAGGAGAGGATAAATGCGTTTCAAACTGAGCCAGTTAAGCCCCGGCGCCATGGCCGCGGGTGCACTCGCCCTGAGCGCGCTGACGGCAGCGCACGCTGACGACATGAGTCTGATGGCGTCCGGAGCCTGGTCACGCCCGACCGCCTCAGCCTCCATGGCCGGAGTGGTCTACGTGACCGTGACGGATAGCGGCGCGCCGACAACGCTCGTCGGCGCCAGCACCCCCATCGCGGCACAGGCCGAGATGCATCAAAGCCTGATGCAGAACGGGATGATGGAGATGCTGCCGGTCAAGTCTCTGCCCATCGCACCGGCAACGCCGATCAAGTTCAGCCCCGGCGGCTATCACATCATGCTGATGGGCCTGTCCCATCCGCTTTCGGCCGGGCAGACTTTTCCGCTCACGCTGACCTTCGGCGATGGCCGCCGCGTCACCACCACGGTGACTGTGCAGTCCATGACGGCCAGCGGGCCGCCAGATACCACGGGGAGCATGGGCGGCATGAAAATGTCGCCCTGATTGACTGTGCCTAGAGCCACGCAATTACCAAACAGAAAGAACGAAAGAATGTCTCGCGTACTTCAATCCCTGTTGACGGGTCTTCTGATGGCTCCGGGCCTGGCGGGCATCGCCCACGCCGCCCCCGCGCCGCAGACGGTCTGGTCCACCACGCTGAAGGTTCCGGTCTACAACACGCCGCAGGAACGGAACGGCCAAGTCTACCTGACCAGCACACAGTCCAGCGGGCCGAATGTCTTCTCCCTCGACGGCAGCACCGGCAAGCCGCTCTGGTCCTTCAATACGCAGGGCTCGATCGCCATCCCGCCGACCGTCGGGTCGACGCAGGTCTTCGTGGCATCGGATGTCGGCAACACCCACTTCATGCGGGCGATCGACGCCAAGACGGGCGCGCTCATCTGGAAATATACGCGCGACCAGCCCCCCGAATGCATGTGCAGCTACCAGTCGACGCTGGCGGGCGGCCTCCTTTTTGCCCAGACCGACGGGCACAGCCTCTTTGCATTCGAGCCGAGCGGCTTGGCGCCCTCCCGCCGGGTCTGGTCCTTCGACGGTGACGGCGCGTTGCTCACGAAACCGGTGTCGGCAGACGGCGTCTTGGTCGTCGGCTCCTCCGATCGCAACGTTTACGGCCTCGACGCCAAGACCGGAAAGACGCTGTGGACGGCGACCACGGGCTACGCCTTCACCGCGGACCCTGTCATCGACGGCAATGTCGTCGTCATCGGCGACCAGGGCGGCAATATCGACGGCTTTGACCTGAAGACCGGTAAACAGCTGTGGAATTTCGGCGCGAGCGGGGCCATCGACGATGCCGCTGTCGTCGCCGGCAAGACCGCCTACGTGGTCTCGGAGGATCACAATGTCTATGCCCTCAACATCGCCAACGGCCAGACGGTCTGGCAATACACGATGGAGGACTACGCCGAGCAGCCCCCGATCGTGCTGGATGATCTGGTCGTGGTCGACAACCGGGCCGGGCAGCTCATCGGACTCAACGCCGCCAAGGGAAGCCTGGTCTGGCAGACGGATCTCGACGGCACGCCTTTCTCTCCGCCGGTTGCCTGGCAGGATGGCAAGGCGGTGGTCCTGAAGATCGGCGATCATAAGATCGGCGCCTTCGCCGCCAGTTCGGGCAAGCTCATTTGGGAATATGGCACGACCGCGGTGGTGACGCTGCCGATCGTGAGCGGCCCGCATGTGAACGTGGCAACCAGCACGGGCGAGGTCGCGGCCCTGGACTGACTAAGCGGCGACCTGTGACGGAGCGGTGTTCGATCTTGGGGCCGAACGCCGCTCCCTCACACGTCAATCCAGAAGATTGGCAAGCTCTGACGCCATCTGAGCGGATGACTGGCCGGGCGCGATCGTCATAGCCAGGTCACCGCTCGGATAGACGACATAGACGTAGGCCGAATGCTCCATCTCGTAGTCGCCCGGCGCGGGGCCCGTCTGCTGCCGCGCGTAGCGGACCCCGTATTCCTGAGCGGCCTCTGCCAAGTCATTGGGGGCGCCCGTCAGTCCCACGAGACGCGGGGAGAACAGCGCGGTGTATTGCTTCATGACGGATGGCGTATCGCGCTGCGGGTCTACCGTGACGAAAAGCGGCTGGATGCGGTTTGCCTTGCGGCCAAGATCATTCAAGGCCCCTGCAATGTTCGAGAGCGTGGTCGGGCAGAGGTCCGGGCAATGCGTATATCCGAAGTAGACCAGGAGGAACTTGCCGGGCCAGCTCTGATCCGTGACGACCTGCCCCTTGCCGTCGATGAGGCGGAAACCGCCGACACTCGACGACATGCCGCTCATCGACGAGGTGGTCATCAGGGACGGCACCGTCGCCGCGAGGAGCACGATCACGAACGAGATAAAGAAAAGCGGGATGAAAACGCTGGGCGCGTCCTTGGCTTGATTCGGCCCCGGGCTGCGCGTCACTGCCTGCTCGCTCATCAAAACCTCTCATCAATCCTATTCACGGATGCCCGTTGTTGTCGCGCAGGCCAGCGGCCAGTTCCGACGCCATTTGCTGGGATGACTGCCCGGGCGGCAGCGTCAATGCCACCTGCCCGCCGGGAGTGACAAGATAGGCATAGGCTGAATGCTCCATCTCGTAGTCACCGGGTGCAGGGCCTGTCTGCTGCCGCGCGTAGTGGACACCATAGTCCTGCGCGGCCTCGGCTAGGGCCGCGGTCGTGCCGGTCAACCCCGCGATGCGGGGGGAGAACAGGGCGGTATATTGCTTCATCACCGCTTCTGTATCGCGTTGCGGATCCAGGGTGACGAAGAGTGGCTGGATACGATCGCCTTTGGCGCCGAGCGCGTTCAAGGCGCCGGCGATCGTCGCGAGCATCGTCGGGCAGATGTCCGGGCAATGGGTATAGCCAAAATAGACCAGCAGAAATTTGCCGGGCCAGCTTCGGTCGGTGACGATCTGCCCTTGATCACCCACAAGGCGAAAACTGCCACCGCCGGCCGATGGGCTGGCGATGATGTAGGGGAGCGCCATCGCCATCATTACCATCATGAAGACCGTAATGACCAGAAGCAGGAACACAAAGCTCGCAACCTCATTGGCGCGCGGACGCCGGGCTCTCGCCGCGCGGGCCTCCTGGCTCATAACGATCTCTGATGGCATCGGCTGCATCGACCAGATGTTGACTGGGTGGCGATGATATTGATCGGCGGCTTGTGGTGCAATTCGCAGAGCCCGCAGCAGGGTCGCGCCGCCGGGTGCCCTTCCCCCCACCGCACGCACCGGATAACAAAAAGTTCTAATATCGTATTTTACGCATTACTTATCCGTTATCTCACGGATATTACAGTCTGCAGAGCAAGCTTAAACTGGCGCGGATCAAACGCCCTGCTACAATGATGCGCCCGCAAAGCGAGCCGCGTCCCATTCCATAGGAAACTCACCGATGCAGCGCCGAGATATTGCCAAATCCGCGGTCGCCGGGATTGCCCTGGTGGCCGCATTGCCGGTGGCCGGTCGTGCCGCCAGTGACTCCACGGAAAACGTGATCTTCTCGGCCGATGACCCAGGTCACTGGAAGGATGTCGAGGCCCTCCATGTTCCCATCGTCGCGGTCAGTGGCAGCAAACTCACGATCACCACGCCGCACCCGATGAGCGAGCCCCATTACATCGTCAGTCACACGGTCGTTCTAGCGGGCGGCCAGTATCTCGACCGCAAGACCTTCACCTACAAGGATCTCCCGGTATCGGAGCACACGCTTCCTTCCGGCTATACGGGGCCGGTTACAGTAACGAGCACCTGCAACCTGCACGACTTCTGGTTCAAGACTGTGACGGTCTGACCGGGTCAGGAGGCGCTGTCACGACGGGCAAAGACAGCGTTTTGAGGCGGCGGTTAATCGGACCTTCACTCTCGATAACCGAACCCTAGGCAGAGCGACTCGCCCCGGGTCAGAGAAGAACCAACACCGAGAGTCGGCACAAGGTTCGGCACATGCGGCCAAAACCGTTACAAACGGCACTGTGAATACTTTAAAACTTGGAGGTTCTGGCGGAGGGGATGAGATTCGAACTCACGGTACGGGTTGACCCCGTACAACGGTTTAGCAAACCGCCGCCTTCAGCCACTCGGCCACCCCTCCGCCGGGAGAAGCAAACCTAATCACACGACGTTTGCCCGACCCTTCTAGCGACCCCCTCCCCCTGGGTCAATCAGCGCGCCCTATAGCTTGCGCTTCAAAGCCTCGTTCACCAGGGCCGGGTTGCCCTTACCCCCCATCGCCTTCATCACCTGACCCACGAAGAACCCAAACAGCTTGTCCTTGCCGCCCTTGTACTCCGCCAGCTTGTCGGGGTTCGCCGCCAGAACCTGATCCACCGCCCCGTCGATCGCGCCCGTGTCCGTCACCTGCCGCAGACCTCGCGCCTCCACGATGGCGGCAGCCTCTTCGCCCGTCTCCATCATCGCCTCCATCACCTCCTTGGCGATGCGGCCGTTGATCGTCGCATCCGCCAGCAGGTCCAGAAGCCCGCCAAGCCGCTCGGCCGAAACGGGGCTGTCGGCGATCCCTCGCCCCATCCGGTTCAGCCCAGCGAAGAAATCGCCCAGCATCCAGTTGGCGGCAATCTTGCCGTCCCGCCCACGCGCCACGGCCTCGTAGAAGTCCGCCGTCGCCTGCTCCATCACCAGCACGCCCGCGTCATACGCCGGCAGGCCATACTGGCTCATGAACCGCGCCTTCTTGGCGTCCGGCAGCTCCGGCAACCCCGCCGCCAGCTCGTCCACCCAGGCCTGCTCGATCACGAGCGGCAACAAATCCGGATCGGGGAAATAACGATAATCGTGCGCATCCTCTTTGCTGCGCATCGACCGCGTTTCGCCGCGACCAGGATCGTACAGCCGCGTCTCCTGCTGCACCTCACCGCCCGCTTCCCAAATCTCCACCTGACGCCGCGCCTCGGCCTCGATCGCCTGCATCACGAAGCGCACCGAGTTCACATTTTTGATCTCACAACGGGTCCGGAAGGGTTCGCCCGCGCGCCGGACCGAGACATTCACGTCGGCGCGCATGGAGCCCTCCTCCATGTTGCCATCGCACGTGCCGAGGTAGCGCATGATGGTCCGCAGCTTCCGCAAGTAGGCGCCCGCCTCCTCCGGCGTGCGCATATCCGGCTCGCTGACGATCTCCATCAGCGCCACGCCCGCACGGTTGAGATCGATGAAGGACAGCGCCGGATGCTGGTCGTGCATCGACTTGCCGGCATCCTGCTCCAGATGCAGCCGCGTCACGCCGATCGGGCGGATGGCGCCGCCCTCCAGCTCGATCTCGATCACGCCCTTCCCCACGATCGGGTGGGCGAACTGGCTGATCTGATAGCCGGCGGGCAGATCGGCGTAGAAATAGTTTTTGCGGTCGAAACGGCTGACGAGGTTGATCTCGGCGTTCAACCCCAATCCCGTCCGCACCGCCTGCGCCACGCACTCGCCATTGATCACCGGCAGCATGCCGGGGAAGGCCGCATCGACGAAGCTCACCTGACTGTTCGGCTCGGCGCCATATTCGGCAGAGGCGCCGCTGAAAAGCTTCGCCTTCGACACGACCTGGGCATGGACCTCCAGCCCGATCACCAGCTCCCAGGGGCCGGTTGCACCCTCGATCACATACCCACTCATCGTCCTGCCTCCATGCGGATGCCCGGCCTGGCCGAGAAGCCCGCCGCCGCCTCCAGCGCCGCGCCCACGGCAAACACCGTTTCCTCGTCGAAATGCCGTCCCAGCACCTGCAGGCCGAGCGGCAGCCCGTCGGTGTCCAAGCCCGCCGGCACCGAAATCCCCGGCACACCGGCCATCGACGCCGGCACGGTGAACACGTCGTTCAAGTACATCTGCACCGGATCGTCGCTCTTCTCGCCAAGACCGAAAGCAGCGGAGGGCGCCGTGGGCGTCAGCAGCGCGTCGACGCGCTCGAAGGCGTCGGTGAAATCGCGCAGGATGAGCGCCCGCACCTTCTGCGCCTTGAGATAGTAAGCGTCGTAGTAGCCGGCCGAAAGCACGTACGTGCCGATCAGGATGCGCCGCCGCACCTCCGCGCCGAACCCCGCCGCGCGGGTTTCCTCGTAGAGGTCGGTGAGGTCGTTCGCCGGCACCCGCAGCCCGAAGCGCACGCCGTCATAGCGCGCGAGGTTGGAGGAGGCCTCAGCCGGCGCCACGATGTAATACGTGGCGAGGCCGTATTTTGTGTGCGGCAGGGAGACGTCGACGATCTCCGCCCCAGCGTCGCGCAGCCAGGCGATGCCCTGGTTCCACAGCGCCTCGATCTCCGCCGGCGTCCCATCCGCGCGATACTCGCGCGGAATGCCGATGCGCAGGCCCTTCACCCCACGGCGGCAGGCGGCGGCGTAGTCCGGCACCGGGCGGTTCACGCTCGTGCTGTCCTTCGGGTCATGCCCGGCCATGGAGCCGAGCAGGATGGCGGCATCCTCCACCGTTCGCGCGAACGGGCCGGGCTGGTCGAGCGAGGAGGCGAAAGCGACGACGCCCCAGCGCGAACAGCGGCCATAGGTGGGCTTCATGCCGACGATGCCGCAGAAGGACGCCGGCTGACGGATCGATCCGCCGGTATCGGTGCCGGTCGAGGCCAATGCCATGCCCGCCGCGACCGCCGCCGCCGAACCGCCGGAGGAGCCGCCGGGCACCAGTTGGGTATTGGAGCCGCGCCTCTGCCAGGGGTTGATGGTCGGCCCGAACGCCGAGGTGGTGGTCGAGGAGCCCATGGCGAACTCGTCGAGGTTCGTCTTGCCGAGGAACACCGCGCCGTCCCGCAGCATATTGGCGGTGACCGTGCTCTCATAGGGCGGCACGAACGGCTCCAGGATGCGGCTCGCCGCGGTCGTCTTCACGCCCTTGGTGCAGAAAAGATCCTTGATCGCCACGGGCAGGCCGGCCAGCGGGCCGCCCTCGCCGCGTCCGATCGCCGCATCGGCGGCATCGGCCTGGGCCAGCGCCTGCTCAGGCGTGACCGTAATGAAGGCGTGCAGCTCGGGCTCCAGCTCGGCGATGGTGGCGAGATGCGCCTCCGTCAGTTCGCGCGACGAAATGCGGCGGGCGCGCAGCGCGTCCCGCGCACCGCTCAGGGTGAATTCCAGCGTCATCTCATTCCACCACTTTCGGCACGGTATAAAAGGGCCCGGATCGGGCGGGCGCATTCGCCAGCACCGCCTCGGTCTGGTCGCCATCGGTCACCGCGTCCTCGCGGAAGGCGAGCGTCGCCGAGCCCACGGAGGCGAGCGGATCGACGCCCGAGACATCGACCTCGTTCAACTGCTCGATCCAGCCGAGGATCGCGCCAAGCTCGGTTTGAAGTTGCGCGACATCCTCATCGGCCAGGCGGATGCGCGCCAGCCGGGCGATGCGGCGGACGGCGGCGGGGTCGAGGGCGGCGGATGCAGAGGCCATGGAACAAGAAGGTCCTTGGGAATTGGGGGAGGCCGGACCATAAAGGCGCCCATGCCTGTCATCAACTTGACTGACCTATGCGCGGGGCTGGAACGCGACGAGCGTCTGATCGGGCTCGACCCCGGCTCGAAGGTGATCGGGGTGGCCTTGTCGGATGTGCGGCTGAAGGTGGCGAGCCCCTTCGGCACCATTCCGCGCGGGAAACTCGCCGGAATCGCGGCCGAGCTGCGTCGGCTGGCGGCGCGCGAGGGTGCGGGCGGGCTGGTGGTCGGCCTGCCCCTGGCATCGGATGGGCGGATGGGGCCCGCGGCGCAGGCGGCGCGGGATTGGGCCTGGGCGATCTCGGACGCGGTGGGTTTGCCGGCGGCGCTCTGGGATGAGACGCTGACCACCGCCGAGGTGCATGAGTTGCTGATCGGCGCCGATATCAGCCGCAAGCGCCGGGCGGCGGTGGTGGACCGGATGGCCGCCGCGCGGATTCTTCAGTCGGCGCTGGATCAGCTCGGATAGGTCCAGTCTTCGGGGCGGCTGACGGTCACCCCAGGCGGGACGGCCACCTCCACGCCGCCGATCACGATCAGTCGGCGGAGGTTTGGCAGTCGGCGGAGGTTTGGCAGTCGGCGGAGGTTTGGCGGCAGGCACTCCGGCCGGTGATCCGCGATGAGCACCGTCGCTGCGGCGTCGGTATCGGCGCGTCCCCGCGTGGCCGCGAGCGCCTGCGGCAGCCAGCCGGGCTCCCGCCCTTGCACCAGGATGCGGTCATCGGGGCGCAGATCCGCTTCGAGCAGCAGCCCGGCTGCCAGCCGGGCGGAGGTGAAATCACCTCCGGCGAAGCTCCGGATCAGCGTCGCGGCGGCGGCGGGATCGGCCTCGGCCCAGGCGCGGAGCGCCGACAGCTCCGCAGCCAGGGCAATGCCGTGGACGGCGCGCAGCCAATGCCGGAAGGCAGCGCGATTGCTGGTGGCGTCCTGCTCGGCGGCGGACGGGCCAGGGTGCGGGTCGGGGCTCAGGGTTCAGCCATGCGCTGGTTTGGGGCGAGTTCCGGATGGACAGGGCTTGATCATGCGGTCGAGGCGCGTCTATATGCCGCCCACCCAAGGCGGGGCCATAGCTCAGTTGGGAGAGCGCCTGAATGGCATTCAGGAGGTCGTCGGTTCGATTCCGATTGGCTCCACCAAATGGACTTGATGTCCCCCCTCGCCCAGCACCTTCTCGGACGACCAAGGAGGTCATGTCAGCTGACACTCACAGACGCCCCAAGAACGCGCTTGCTCCGCGATCTCCTTGCCATCCAGTTGCGCAGCGGCTCGTCATAGAGCCGTAGAAACACCCAGGACACGAGAAGCGACAGCACAATCCCCAGACACATGGGCAAAAACGGTCCGATGCGGATGTGAGACATCTTATAAGCCATATCAACCGTCCTCAGAACGGACATATGCATGATGTAGAGCGGGTAAGAACCGCGCCTCGCCAAGTGGCAAAACCATATCGTATTCGCACCAACCTGCGCTCTCGCGCCGAGGCAGACAATGGCGGGGAAAATGATCAGAACGCCCACCAGATCATAAACCCAGCGGGTGCCCCCGTGGAAATACAATGCGGCGGCCAGTCCAAGCGCGACCAAAGAGAACGGCATCGATGGCAGCCGCGTGAACAACTTCATCTGCCAGATCGCAATACCGAAGGAAAACGGAACGGCTACTCTGACAAAACCCCCGAGGAATGAATCCGGGCCGACGAAGCCGAGGGCACCCACGCTTCCGAAACCTATCGCGAGCGCGATCAAACCGCCAATCGCCACAACCAAGAGTGCGGTCGCCCATCGCCGTCCGATGCGTCGAAGAGGCGAAGCATAGACGGCGTTTGCGACGAACTCGAAGAACAGAGACCAGATCGGATTGTCGATCGGATAGGAACTGAGCCCATATAAAAGCCCGACAGGCAAAAGAGAAAGAGATAAAATCGTCAGAACAATGCTTTCCGTGATGAGCCCTGACTGGAGCAGGACCTGCCGCGCCAGGAAGACCAATCCCGCCACAAGCACACCGGCGAACAACATCGGATAGAGCCGGGTGAGCCTCAGGCGCATGAACCCCGTCCATGGAAGACCTTCGTCGAGACGCCTGCCATACGCGTTGGCGATCACGAGGCCGCTCAGGATATAGAAGAAATCCACGACCAGATAAGACGATGCGTTATCATTGTATAACTTGAACAGCTGGTTGGCATGCGTGCACACAACCACGAAGGCTGCAATGCCTCGAAGTCCATCGAGCCCTTCGAATTGAGAAACCGGGCGCCTTTGAATGGAAACCTCCCTTCGGAAATCGCCTGCTTCTCAGAGGCTTCATGCCCTCTGGAGCAAGTCTTCCGTTGTTGTTGCTTCCATCTAAATTATACTTACTACAGAATGAAACCTGCCCGAAAAAATGAGGCTGCCACCCGAGGATGACGTATTTTGCTTATCAACGTTGATTTGCCCTCCCCCGACATCAGAAAGCTTAATGATATGGTCGATCTTTGGCTCGGCCATAGACAAAAGGAGTTAGCGCTTCCGCCGCGCGCGGGATATCGCTCTGTCGACAAGTCCTGAGACCGGCAGGTCGCCCGCTGAGACGGGGAGCAATCAGCCGCCCGCGCGATTTGCACCCCGAGCGGCCGTTGCGCTAGCTAGCACAAACTCACTTTCATGCGGGCAGATCACAGATGTTCGACCTCCTGTGGCGCGGCGTCGTTATCGGCATCGGCGCGACCATCCTCATGGACATTTGGGCCATCGTCCTGTCCCGCTTCCCCGGTGAGAGTCCGCCGAACTGGGCGCCGGTCGGCCGCTGGTTCTTCCACCTCTCCCGCGGCACCGTCTTTCACCCGAGCATCGGCGCCGCCGAGCCCTATGAGCACGAGCTCGCCCTCGGCTGGATCTGCCATTACTTGGTCGGCATCCTCTACGGCATCATCCTGGTGCTCATCATGGGGCAAGGGTGGCTCGCCCGGCCGACTTTCCTCCCTGCCTGGATTTTCGCGATCGTCACAATCGCCGCCGGGTGGTTTCTGCTCCAGCCCGGCCTCGGCATCGGCTGGGCGGCATCGAAAACGCCCAACCCGACCAAGGTGCGGGTGCTCGGCCTCGTCGCACATACCTTCTTTGGCATCGGGCTCTACGGCACCGCCCTCATCCTGCAGGGCCTGTGACAGGCATCACCTGAAAGTTTTTTGGTTCTTTTTTACAAAAAAGAACCGCTTCATTCGGTCCAAGCAGAAATACAAGAAAGAAAGCGCTTCTTTTTGCAAAAAAAAGCAAAAAACTTTCATTCCTGTCGGCGGCTGGGCGGCGCGCCCGAGGCTCAGCCCAGTGCGCTCCAAACTTCCTAAAACCGCCGCAAAACCATACAAGGCTCAGATGAGCCTGAGACAGAAGCAAAGCCCCGCCCCCGCGCCGTCCGCCAGCCCGACGGTGCCCTTTCTCGACCTTCGCGCGCAGCAGGCCCGTATCGGCCCCGAGATGCGCCGCCGCATCGACGCCGTCCTTGCGCACTGCCAGTTCGTGCTGGGACCGGAGGTCGCCGAACTCGAAGCCGAGCTCGCCCGCCGCGCCGGCGCCACTCACTGCGTCTCCGTCAGTTCGGGCACAGACGCTCTCCTCATCGCCATGATGGCGGAAGACATCGGCCCCGGCGATGCCGTCTTCCTCCCGGCCTTCACCTACACGGCCACCGCAGAGGTGCCGTTGCTCCTCCGCGCCACGCCCGTCTTCGTCGATATCGACCCCGACACCTTCCAGATGGATGTCGCCGACCTCGAAGCCCGCATCGCCGCGACGCGCGCGGGCGGCCGGCTGCGACCGCGCGCCGTCATCGGCGTCGATCTCTTCGGCCAGCCGGCGGACTGGCCTGCCCTGGCCGAGGTCGCCCGCCGCCACGACCTGTTCACCATCGACGACTGCGCCCAGGCTTTCGGCGCCGCGCTGCTGGGTCGCCCCCTCGGCACCCAGGCCGATTGTACCGCGATCAGCTTCTTCCCCTCGAAGCCGCTCGGCGGCTACGGCGACGGGGGCGCCCTGTTCACGGAATCCGCCGACCGCGCCGCCCTCTACCGCAGTCTCCGGACCCATGGTGAGGGCCGCCTGCGGTACGACGTGCAGCGCATCGGCATCAACGGCCGGCTCGACACGCTGCAGGCTGCCGTGCTGCTCGCCAAGCTCACCACCTTCGATGCCGAGATCACGGCCCGGGAGCGCGTCGCCCGGCACTACGACCGGCGGCTCGGCAACCTGCTGCAAACGCCGGCGCGCGTACCGCA